>Ga0335081_10009385_pt1 | contig 15740 bp, 9 predicted proteins | sample Lox_Sample_35_FD_206713 | JGI IMG/M metagenome (GOLD analysis project Ga0335081, IMG submission 206713) | Soil microbial communities from Loxahatchee National Wildlife Refuge, Florida, United States - Lox_Sample_3.5 | ecosystem: Environmental > Terrestrial > Soil > Wetlands | place: USA: Florida... | reverse complement strand
GGCCGAGCGGGAAAATGCTGCCCGGCGTGCTACCACGCCGGATAAGCTGCAGCGAGCGCTGAGGGGAGACCTCGACACCATCATCGCCCGGGCGCTGAAAAAGGATCCAGCCGAGCGCTACAGCTCGGTCGCCGCGCTGGCAGACGACCTGCGCCGCTATCTCAGGAACGAACCGATCAATGCGCGGCCCGATGCGCTGGCGTATCGCGGGGTCAAATTCGTCCGCCGCAATCGTGCCGCCGTGGCCCTGGCAATGTTGGCCGCGATAGCCACCGTGGCCGGCATAACGGGAACCTGGATTCAGATGCGGACCGCTCGCGCGCAGCGCGATTTCGCGCTGCGCCAGCTCTCTCGCGCCGAATCGATCACCGACCTGGATAACTTCCTGCTGGCCGACGCGGTTCCGGGGAAACCGTTCACCGTCGAGGAGTTGCTGGCACGCGCCCAGCATATCGTGGAGCAGCAGCATGACACCAGCCGCGATGCCCGCGCAGAATTGCTCATTTCTATCGGGCGCAAATATCAGGGCCGCGACGAGGACGGAAACGCGCGCCGGCTGCTGGAAGAAGCCTATCTGATCGCGCACAAGCTGCCCGAGCCTTCCTCTCGCGCCGAGGCGGCGTGCGCCTTGGGATCGTCGCTGGGGCGGAGCGACTTGCCGCGCGCGGAAACGCTTGTTCAGGAGGGACTGCAGGAGCTGCCCGCAGACTCTCGCTATACCCTCGACCGCGTTTCCTGCCTGTTGAGCGGGAGTTCGGTGGCTCGCGAGCGCGGCGATTCTCAGGTAGCGATCGCGCGCAGTCGGGCGGCGGAGAGTCTGCTCGTCGGCTCCACGTTGCGATCTCAAACTGTGGAATTGCGAGTGGTGATGGCAATGGCCGATTCGTACCGGGAGGCGGGAGAGTATCGGGAAGCGATATCCGCATTCCAACGGGCGTCCGTGTTGATGACAGAGCTGGGCCGGGAAGACACGGAAACGGCAAGCACATTGTTCAACGACTGGGCCCTTGCGCTGTACTCGTCGGGACGGCCGCTGGACTCGGAGAAACTATTTCGCCGCTCGCTTGAAATCAGCCGGGCAGACAAATCAGAGGAAGGCGTTTCCCCGATGTTGCTGGTGAACTATGGGCGCACTCTGCGAGAGCTTGGCCGGAGCCGGGAAGCGGCCGATTACGTCGAGCGTGGATATGCCAGCGCCGTGCGGGCCGGAGACCAGGTGGTGACGAACCAGTCGTTGCTGGTGCGTGCGCGAATTTATCGCGACCAGGGAGACTTTACCCGCGCCGCAGCCATGCTGGCCGAGGTGGAACCGAGGTTGCGGCAAAGTCTTCCCGCCGGGCACCTGGCATTTGCCACCCTTGCCAGCGAATACTCCCTTCTGGCCGCGGCGCAGGGCGACTTGCCCTTAGGCCTACAACGAGTCAACGAGGGGCTGACGATTACCGAAGCCTCAATCCGGGCCGGCCATCGCGGGGAGGACTATCTGCCGGTGCTGCTCATGGCCCGCTCCGACATTGAGCGTCGCCTCGATCGTGCGGACGCCGCGGCTGGCGACGCGAATCTGGCTCTGAGCATGCTGCAAAAATCCACCGAGCCAGGGATCCTCACCACCTACCTTGGACGCGCCCATTATGCGGTGGGCCAGGCGCTGCTGGCGCAGGGCAAGCGCGACGAAGCTCGCGGCGCATTCCATGAGGCTGCGGAAAATTTCCGCGATACTCTGGGGCCGGAGCATCCGGATACGGTCTCCTCCAGACGGCTGGCAAGCATGGATTGACGCCCCGGCCGCGGCCAGCGCTTTTCTGCTCTGCGCTGCATTTCACCTGCGATTTCCCTTTCTTGGCGTCTTTTCCCTTCCGATTCCGATATCCCAAGTAGAGCGGGATTTGCCCTACCTTCCGGCGGACCTGGGGAGGGTTGGAAGGTGGGCTGGTCGCGCCTGTTCGAGGATTGGAAAATCGGGAAAGAAACCGTTAAGGAGACATATGAAGCATCTGATCGCACGCACTTTGACGACCTTCGCAGGCCTCATTCTGATGTGGTTGCCGGGCATGGCCCATGCGCAGTCGACGATTAAGGTCAACGTCCCATTTGAATTCGCAATCGGCGACAAGATCGCCCCGGCAGGCGAGTACTTTGTGGTCGAACCCTTGCAGCACTTTCTGGAATTGCGCGATGCGCGTGGCTACGTTGTCGCCTCCGCATTTACGCACGAGGTTGAGTCGGCTTCCGTATCCTCGAAACCGCGACTGACGTTCTACGTCTCGGGCGGCCAGCACCGCCTCGCGCAGGTTTGGCAGGAAGGCGACTACTCCGGCGAGCAGCTTTACGGACCGCGGCATGCAGACGTCATGCTGGCCAGAGATCAGGCAGGCATGGCGGGAAGGCGCGAATCCAGCCAGCCCTGATCGGTAGCTACAGATATCGCGCTGGGACGGTGTGCGCTTCGATCATGAAGTAAGAAGCGTAACCTTAATTTCGCCGGCCTTGCCAGAGGCCGGCGACACCTTTAGTTCTGCTGCAAAGACTTAAGATAGTTGGCCAGGTTGGTAACCCGCTGCTGTACTTCGGCAGGGTGTCCCTGGCTCATGCGCCAGAAGACCGGCCCCCAAACCGGCATCTCCTGGGTACCGTGGGCTGCGACACTGGCTTCGCCGTGGAGAACGCTCATGACTCTCATCTCGGGGAATTTTCCGCCGTTCTTCTTCGCCAGGCTGGTCAGGTCCGCGGGAGCCGCGTTCAGGGCGGACGCGGCTGGCCCGCTGCCTTTGGCGTCTTTCCCGTGACACGAAGCGCAGTAATTCATGAACATGTCCTTGCCCGAGGCCGGAGAAGTGGCGGCCGGAGACGTGTGCTTGATTTCGGTCGGCTTGTCCTGGGCTGCGGAAAATGACACGGATGCCAGAAGGAAGCCAGCCAGCCCGATCGCGTTGACGAGTCTCATAGCGTTCTCCTCTTTCTGAAGAAGGGCCGCTCGCTCCTGGCGGCCCATAGTGCACTGTTTCAGAAGGTGAACTTCGCCGAAAGCTGAAGTTGGCGTGGGTTGAACATGGTGCGGGGTGTGCCGAACAAGGGATTCGGCGCCGGCGCGCCGCCATTCGTCGCCCCATCACAGCTGACCTGACCGCGCTGGATCGCCAACGAGGCTGCGTCGCCGAAGTGGGTGGGTGGGGTCCCGCAAAAATCGATGGTTCCACCGCCATAGACGGAGGTCACTTCGTCCACGTTTGGCCGGTTGAAGACGTTGAAAGCGTCAAATGCCAATTCCAGTTTCTTGCCTTCGGCGACTGCGAACTTGTAAGACAGCCGAACGTCGTTGGCATAGAGCGCATCGCCACGGTAGGTATTGCGGCGGGACAATCCCACGCGGTCGGTCACCGGATTGGTGTCGTTGTTGACGTCGTTGCCGACGAAAATGGTGAACGGCCGGCCCGACTGCAGGTTCAGAATATCGCTGAACTCAAAGTTCCGCAGGAAGGTATTCGAGGGACCCTGCACCACAAAGTTGGCGACGAAGCGGTGGCGAACGTCCTGCACCGAATCCGCTCTCTCGAGATCGCGGCGGTAGAGATCCTGCGGTGTACTGACGAAGGTGGTGAAGGTGCCGTCGTCCATAGTGTGGGAAAGGGTATAGCTGGCGTTGAAACGGATGTACTTGCCGAAACGGTCGGTGACGCCGATGGTTCCGCCGTGATAGACAGATACGCCAGTGTTATCCAGGTAGTACATCAGGCCGGCATTGGAGTAGAGCGGTCCGCTGAAGGCATCGCGTCCGTCGGGAAGTTTATTGTTTGGAAATCCCACAGCCGAAGCTGGCGGACAGTCGGTGGCGGCATTACTGAGTCCACCGGGAGGGCACACATTCAGATTTTCGGGGCGGATCTGCTTGTGCGAGGCGACGAAGAGATAGCCCACGCTCAACACGAAGCCCTTGCCGAGTTCCTGATCGATGCCGAGACTGGCTTGCTCGGAGTAGGGGATGCGGCTATTGCGGTCGATGCCTCCGCCGCTGTTAGTGACGAGGGTTCCCGGAGGTCCGGTGTTAAAGCTGATGGGATTCTGCCCCGTCGTGATCAGGGTGGCCGCTGCCTGCGCGGGGAGCGGCGGGTTCGAGCCATCGGGATATTTCAATCCGCCAAAAACGATTGGCTGGAAGGGCAACAGGTTGAGTACCGAGGTAGCGGTCTCGTTTCCTATTCTCACCCACGGCTGCGGCGCATTGGGAATCACGACTTCCCGCTGTGGTGAGGTCACGAACAGGAACGTCATGGTGTAGTGATCGTCGAAGATGCCGAATCCGCTGCGGATCACGGTGTGCTTGGTGGGAGAATACGCGAGGCCAACTCTTGGCTGAAATCCACGATAGTCGTGATTCATGTAGCGCCAGAGCCCGGCTTCGAAGTCCCAACGCATACCGTAGTTCAAGGTGAGCTTCGGAGTGAGGCGCCACTGGTCCTGGGCGAACCCACCCAGATAGCTGTGGTTGATGTAGACGTAATAATCCTGGGGATTCACATAGGCGTTGGGCCAGGTTCCGCCGGCAGGAGGAATCACAGGAGGAATCTCGCCACTGGCCGGGATCGGTCCGGTTCCCACCGGAGCGCCCCAGAAAACAATGGGCACACCGTTCAGAGCATCGAAGGGATTGGGTCCAACATCGGAACCGGAGAAAAATGGAGGAGCTGCGGTCGGACAGGGTCCATTCGCAGGATTCTCCGGGATCGCGGCTGTCTGATTGACGAAGCGTGCGAAATCCACCAGGCAGTTAAAACCCGGCAACACAATGCGCATGGGGGTGAATCCGGGCCAGATCACAAAATTCCAGATATGGTTGAAGTCGCCGCCAAAACGCAGATAGTGATTACCCTTGACCCAGGCAATGCTATCGGAGCCCTGCACCCGGCTTTCGTTGATGGCGTCGAAAGTTCCGAAGTTGTGCCCGAACAACAGGGTGTTGGGAATATCGAGATTCGGCTGTCCAGTTACCGCCGGAAAATTGTAGTGCCGGCGCGAATACTGGAAGAGGGCGGTATTTACCAGGCTCGGCTTCAGCAACGAATTGAGTGTGCCGACCAGCGACTGGTCGCGGAGGAAGCTGTTATGACCGCTGCTGGGAGCGCCGATGCCGCCGCCGTCCAGGGTATCGCCGACCAGCACATTCTTGTCGCGGGCATCCACGATCCCATAGTGGACCGACAGGCGGTTGTTGGTATTGAGCTGATGGTCAATCCTGATAAAGCCGTTGTCATGATCGAGGGTCTTCAGCTCGTTGAGATCTTCGGGTGCCAATCCCATCGCCACCTTGGCTAGATTGATGGTGGTCAGGTTATTGACCAGGGTGGAGGGGAACGTGGGCGATTCTCCCAGACGCTGGCCTTCGTAATTCATAAAGAAGAACGTCTTGTCTTTCTGAAGCGGCCCACCCAGAGTGGCACCGTACTGGCCGCGCCGGTAGGCGGTGAAGGGTGGCTGCTGCAACTCCGAGTGGGCGTTGGCTGCGTCGTTGCTGATGTAGCCATAAACTGAACCGTGGAGATCGTTGGTGCCGGACTTGGTGACAATGTTGACGATCCCGCCCAGCGCCCGGCCGTACTCGGCGCCGAAGCTGTTGTTGACGACACGGAATTCGCTGACTGCTTCCTGCGAGGGAGTGGCGCGCTGCGATCCCGTGGATTCGTTGATGTAATCGGCGCCGTCGACGGTCACGGCGTTGCTGAGATCACGCATACCGCCAAAGGAGATGCGGGTGACCTCAGTTTCCGTAAACGTCGACTGAATGCTGGTGCGGCCGGTAGCAACGCCCGGGGTCAACAAGGCGAAGTCCACGAACTGGCGGCCGTTGGTCGGCAATCCCTGGATCTGAACCGCGTCAATCACCTGGCTGGTTTCCGATCGGGTAGGTTCGACCGGGGGAGCCTCGGTAGTAACATTGACGACTTCGGTCGCGGAAGCTACTTTGAGGGTCACGTCCACGGTGGCGGTCTGACCCACACTCACCACGATGCCGCTCTGGATGTATTTCGCGAATCCCGCATTCTGAACGGTCAGTTCATATTGACCTGGCTGAAGGTTGGGAACCACGTAAAACCCGGACGCGTTGGAGGTCGCGTTGTAGGTTCGATTCGTCCCGATATCGCGCAAACTCACGGAGGCGCCGACGATGGTGCGGCCGCTGCTGTCGAGGATGGTGCCGTTGAGTTGAGCAAAGCTGATGGTAGCCTGTGCTGCCGCATGCTGCGCCAGAGCCAGAGCCATCAAGACAAAAACGACAACGTTCAACCCAGAACGAAGTTTCATGTCTGTCTCCTCTTGCGGGACGTCTCTTGTGGTTCAGTAAGAATCTGGCCGTTTTGCTGACGTGATTCCGGGACTGAGCCAACCCAGACCGCAACCGAAGCGTAAACGGTCAGCCAATCGCCGGTGGCAGCCCCACATGCTGCCTTTCCCAAACCCCCAAATACAAGAACCCTGGCCGTCACAGTGCAAGCGACGCTTTCCAGTCGCGTGCGTGCAAACGACCCTTTATTTTTGGCAGAGCATCGTTGGAAACCCGAAAACTGTCCAATACATGTTCGGTCCTAAAGTAATACTCTTGGGGTATCAGCATCGAAAACGCATGGATGAGGGTCGGGCAAATGAGAAGGTAGAGGGCCGGGCCGTGCTATACTCCGCAGACTTCTGAGGCAGTCGCCTTCGCGCGCTGTCGAGACATGGAACTGCGTCACGTCCGATACTTCATCGCAGTCGCTGAACATCTCAACTTCCGCAAAGCTGCGGAGCATCTGCACATTGCACAACCCCCGTTAAGCCGCCAAATCCGGCAACTGGAGGAAGACCTGGGAGTGGCGCTGCTGCTGCGCGACAAGCGTCACGTGCAGCTGACCACGGCGGGACAGGTTTTCTTAGAAGAAGCTCGAAAGCTGGTGGTGCAGGCGGGGCATGCGGCCCAGGCAGCGCGTTACGCGAAAAAAGGCGAATCGGGCATCGTCAAGATCGGCGTGGCCTCCGGCCTTGGCGGGTTGGTGAGTAAGGTGGTGTTTGACCACCGGAAGCGTTTTCCAGCAACCGAGATTGAATGCCGCGACGTGTTTTCGAGCATGCAGAACCAGGCATTACGCCGGGGCGACATCGATGTCGGCTTCCTGCGGCCGCCGGTAGATGCCACCGACCTGGACTGCGAGTTGCTGTTCGAAGAGAAGTTTGTGGTGGTCATGCCCAAAGCGCATCGGTTGGCACGGCAACGCTCCATTCGTCTGAAGGAGGTCGCCGACGAGCCGCTGATCATCTTCGACCGCAATTTTTCCAGCGGCCTCTACGACAAGGTCCTGGGTCTTTACAGCCGGCAGGGACTGACACCGCACATGCTGGTTACACACGTCGAAGCCCACGAAGAATCCGGCGCGATTATGGTAGCTGCAGGCAAGGGGATCTTCGTTGGCGCCGGCGCCATTGTGAACCGCTCGGTTGCCGGTTTGGAACTGGCCTGGGTTCCGTTGGACGAGCCCGAGGCCAAGATTGAGGTCTACGCAGCCTGGCGGAGAGGGGAAGAAACCCATACGGTGCTGAAGTTCCTTGAATCGGTTCGCCAGGTGTTCAAACAAGCGCCGCGCAAGAAGATTGCCTGACCCGCATCGGATAAAGCGGTCGTCCACATCGGAAATGCGATGAGATTCCTTGCAGCGCTGGTGATTTTGATTTTTTCGGTTGCGGCTCCAGCCCAGGAGTATGCCCGTGAGCAAATCATTGGAAGCCTGGAAGTTGTTGCCACCTTCGACGGTCCCATGCCGACGGGTGTGACCGTGGCGAAGGATGGCCGAATCTTTGTCAACTTTCCCAGGTGGGGCGACGCGGTGGAATACACCGTAGCGGAGGTCAAAGACGGCAAGACGATCCCTTACCCCAATGCCGAGATGAATCAATATGCGCCAGGAGATCATGGGCCCGGCCGATTCATTTCCGTGCAGAGCGTGGTGGTGGATCCCTCGGGAAGCCGTTTGTGGGTGCTCGACACTGGCAGTGTCGCTTTCGGTAGAGTTCCGCCGGGAGGGGCGAAGTTGCTGGGGGTGGATCTGGCTACGAATCGCGTGGTCAAGGAAATCATCTTCCCTCCGGACGTAGTGCTTTCCACCAGTTACGTCAATGATGTGCGATTCGATCTGCGCCGGGGGAAGGAAGGAATGGCTTTCATTACCGACTCGAGCTCGTCGGGGCCAAACGGAATCATCGTTGTGGACCTTGCGTCGGGAAACAGCTGGCGACGTTTGCACGACCACCGTTCGACGAAGCCCGACCCTGAATTCGTGCCGGTTGTGGAAGGCGAAATCATGCAAATGCGGCTTCCGGGGCAGGCGCCGGCAAAGTTTGCGGTCGGCTCCGATGGCATCGCCATGAGTCCGGATGGAAGGACCCTCTACTACTGTCCGCTGACCAGTCGCCACCTTTACAGTGTGAGTGTGGATGCGCTCGCCGATCAGAGCCGGCCTGACACCGAGGTCGCGGCAACTGTGAAAGACTTGGGCGAAAAGGGCGGCGCTTCCGATGGGCTCGAGTCCGATGCGCAGGGGCGTGTGTATCTAAGCGACTACGAGCACAATGCGATTCGCCGGCGCAGTGCCGGCGGAGAGATTGAGACGCTGGCCCACGATCCCCGCATGTTGTGGCCGGATACCTTGTCATTGGCCGCGGATGGATATCTCTATTTCACAGCGAACCAGGTCGAACGTCAGGCGGTGTTTCACAACGGAAAGGATTTGCGGCAGAAGCCGTACTTGTTGTTTCGGCTGAAAGTGGAAGGAACGCGAATTCAGCCTTAAATCAGCTGGGGTCCGTCCACGAGTGCTCGATTCCCTTAACTAGTTGCCAGACTGCCCGGTTCAAGAGTACGGGGACGCCCAGTTTTTCTCCATAGTCGGCAATTGCGCCGTTGATGAAGTCAACCTCGGTCGGCCGCTGGGCCAGAATATCCAGTAGCATGCTGACCTTGCGCTTTTGCGGTCCGCCAGCTCCTTCTGCGATCATCTCTCGGGGATCGCCGTGCAGCGTGATGCCCATGGCACGTGCCACGGCTTCACCCTCTTGTAGGAGTCCCTCGCATAGGGCGTCGGCCGGTGGAAATCGGCGGGCTGCGCCGAGGTGCAAGCGGGTCAATGCGCCCACAGGATTGACGGCGGAATTGAAGATCAGTTTGGTCCACTGCGCGCCGCGCGCGTCCGGCAGCGCAACGACCCGAAGGCCTGCGCGATTCAGTAACTGTGCAAGTTCCTCCACGCGCTCAAGAGGCGTGCCGCTCGGCTCGAACGGGCCGATCCACAAATTGCTGTGAAACTCAAAGCCAACGTGGCCAGGCTCAACCAGGTGGGCTGCCATGGTCGTGGCTCCGCGAACCACGTGCTTCACCTGCGGAGCGATGATTTCTTCGTTGCCCAGACCGTTCTGCACCGAGCAAACTGCCCTCGAGTCGGCAAAAATGTGGGCGGTTTGCGCGATCGCCGTGCGGGTGTGCAGGCTCTTGGTGGCGACAATTCCGAAGTCGCACGCTGGAATTGCTTGCGGATCGGTAGTTGCCTCCAGCTTCGCAGTGAACTGCGCAGCGCCGCTGACACGCAGTCCTCGCTTCTGTATCGCCGCGATCTGTTCCCGCGAAACATCGTAGGCATAGACCTCAATTTCCGCGAGCCGCGCCAGATGTGCGCCAAGCACGCTGCCTAGCGCCCCGCAGCCGACGACGCATACTCTCACGGCCATCTTCACTCCCTGCGGATTTCTCCACTACGCCGAGCGAGAGACGATATCACCGAGGCTCGCGACAATTCAACCTCCCCATTTGACTCCGCTTTCCACCGAGGTGATATAACTTCCGGAGCCTGCAATCTGAAGCATCTCCCGGAGCGGCATGGTGAGCACTGTCAGAGAAGTCACGTATCAGCTACTGCGCGACCTGCGCATGACCAAGATCTTCGGCAATCCTGGATCCACCGAACTGCCGTTCCTGCGCGACATGCCAGCGGATTTCGAGTACATCCTGGGATTGCAGGAACGCGCCGCGGCCGGCATGGCGCTGGGTTATGCACTGGGCACGGGCGAAGCTGTGTTCGTTAATTTGCATTCGGTCGCCAGTGTCGGCAACGGCCTCTCAGCGATCGCCGATGCTTACAGCATCCATGCACCGCTGGTGATTACCGCCGGCCAGCAGGATCGCCGCCACCTGCTCGCCGAACCATTTCTCGCGAGCCGTGCGGTAGAAGTGGTCAAGCCTTACGTGAAGTGGGCATACGAACCGCTGCGCGCCGAAGATGTTCCTATGGCCATCGCACGCGGCCATTACCTCGCGATGCAGGCCCCGATGGGGCCTGTCTTTATCTCGATACCTATGGATGACTGGACGCACGAGTGTCAAGCGATCGCGGCCCGCAAGGTAACGCATTCCGTCTTGCCGGACCCCGTTGCCCTCGACGAGGTTGTCCACGCCCTCGATTCCAGCCGCAACCCGGCCATGATCGCCGGAGCGCAGATCGAAGAAGATCGCGGATGGCACGAAGCGATCGCGCTTGCCGAGCACCTGAACGCCGACGTTTACCAGCAGCCCATTCCTCCGCGCTGGACCTTTCCACGAACCCATCCGCTGTTTCGCGGAGGACTGTTGCCGGCACAACAGCCGCTGGCGGATCAAGTTGCCGCGCACGACACCGTGGTGGTCCTGGGCGCGCCGATTTTTCTCTATTATGCGTACGTTCCGGGCGATACCATTAAACCCGGAACTCAGCTTTTTCAGATTACGAATTCGCCAATCGATGCCGCCGCAGCATTGGCCGGAAGCAGCATCGTAGGAAATCTTTCCGCTGCGGCAAACTACCTTCGCATTCATAGCAAACCGCGGCGGCGGGCCACGGCAGCAGTTACTCAACCGCCCCAACTCAAGGCTGAGCATCCCATCACGCCGGCGTACTTGTTCAGCGTCCTGAACCGGGTGATGCCGAAGGACGCCGTGATTGCGGAAGAATGTCCGTCGTCAAAGGGCGATCTCGATCGATATCTTCAGCTCGACGAACCGGGTTCATTCTATTCCGTACCAAACGGCGTTCTTGGCTTTGGCTTGCCGGCCGCGGTGGGTCTGCAGATGGCGCACCCAAATCGGCGCGTGGTATGCCCAATTGGCGATGGTTCCATCCAGTACTCGATTCAAGCGCTATGGACCGCAGTGCAGCACAATGTGCCGGTGATCGTGATCGTGCTACGCAACGGGGATTACGCGGCATTAAAGAGTTTTTGCGACTTCACGCAGGTCGGCCGAAGCGTGCCTGGAATGGATATTCCGGGAATCGACATGGTGAAAATCGCACAGGGATACGGAATGCCGGCGGCGGAGGTAAATCAAGCGGAGGACCTGGAGCCGGCGCTGAAACAGGCGTTCGCGTCATCAGGCCCACAGCTGGTCAGCGTCAATGTCGCCCCGGGCGGCCAGAGGTGCATGGGGATGGATCAATCGGTAAAACCGCCGAGATATCGCTGAGGAATCTGCTCAGTGAGCGGTGGCCTTTTCCGCTCCCAACCCGGTGTTGGCGCGGACCATTAATTCGTTGTGCCGGGCTTCGGCAGCAGGTTCCTTGCTCAACCAAGCCCCAACCATCGACGCCAGGAAACCGAGAGGTACACTGAGTATCCCGACATTTTCCAGTGGGAACCAGGGTTTTGCCTGAATCAAGTGTCGGGCAGTGCCGACGGCGCTAGGCGGATCGATTCCCATGAAGTTAGGGCCGGCCACGATCAATCCTAGCGACGCCAGCAGTCCAATCGACAGGCCAGCCAAGGCTCCCGCGGTATTAAAACGGCGCCAGAAAATTGAGAGCACCAGAACCGGGAAATTTGCCGAAGCAGCCACCGCCATCCCCAGGATGGCAAGGATGCCCACGTTGGATGCAGGACCGAGGGCAATCGCGATGAGGATAGCAAAACCTCCGATCGCCAACGCCGCGATTCGCGCTACCAGCACGGTTTCTCCGGGACGACGCTCCACGCCATGGTGAATGACGTTGGCCCAGAGATCGTGTGCGAAGGAAGTGGACGCACTGATGGTGAGCCCCGCCACCACCGCCAGAATCGTAGCGAAAGCCACGGCCGAAACCACCGCCAGGAAGACATCGCCTGCCAGCGCCTGCGCGAGCAGGGGGCCGGCCATATTAGTTCCACCGTGAGTCACGATGTAATCGGGTCCGACCAGTGCCGCCGCACCGAGGCCCAGAACCGAAGTCAGGACGTAGAAGCTGCCGATCACGATCATAGTCCATACCACGCTCTTGCGTGCCGTCTGCGCGTCCGGCACGGTGTAGAACTTCACCAGAATGTGGGGAAGGCCGGCGGGGCCAAAAGCAAAAACCAGACTCAAGGAAATCAAATCCAGGGGGCCGTACGGCGGGTGATAACGAAGGCCGGGCTGAAGGAAATCCTTGGTGAGCAGCTGGTCCTTCTGGTGGTAAGCGATCTGGCTGGCCGCGGAAAAGAACTCGAAGAGGTGAAAATGAAAGTGGTTCAGCACCAGCAGTGCCATCGCCAAAGCGCAGAGGGAGAGCAGCATGGCTTTCACAATCTGCAGCCAGGTAGTGGCCAGCATGCCGCCGAAAACCACGTATACCATCATCAGCACGCCGACGCCGACCACGGCCTGGTTGTAGCTGATCCCGGAACCTTGCAGCAGTAAGCTCACCAGGGCTCCGGCGCCGACCATTTGCGCAATCATGTAAAACGTGATCGTGGCAAGCGTGCTGAGGGCGGCTAGCGCACGTACTGGCCGCGGACGGAGCCGGTAGGCCAGAACGTCGGCCATGGTGTATTTGCCGGTATTGCGCAATGGCTCAGCAATGACCAACAGGATAGTGACGAAGGCCGCGAAGCTGCCGACTGAATAGAGAAATCCATCGATGCCCTGCAGCGCGATGAGGCCGACCACTCCCAGGAAGGATGCGGCGCTCATGAAGTCGCCGGCTACCGCGAAGCCGTTCTGGCATGCCGTGATTCGGCGCCCGGCGGCGAAGAAGGCGGTAGCTCCGCGAGAGCGCTTCGACGCCCACCCGGTAATTGCCAACGTGCCCACGACAACCACCACGAACACGGCGAGCGAGATGGACACTTACGGTTTCTCCTCCTGGTCATCGTTGCGGATCAAGATATCTTGCGTGAGCCGGTCGAATCGCGCCGAAGCGATGAGATAGAGTCCCGCGATCGCCCATCCCACGACGAATTGCGCGAGCGCAAATACATAAGCGAGACTGAGGGGGCCGATTACGCGCGCGGACATCAACCTGGGGGCATATCCGATCAGCACACCCAGGCTGAAGTAGGAGATGAGGAAGAAGGCAAATACGGGAACGATGAAGAGCTTCTTTAGGGAGAGAAGATCCTGGAATTGTCTGCTATTGGCGATGCGGTCCCATCGCTGCGCATCCTGGTCTCGCACTATTGGGTGCTCCGGGGGAGAGTTCAAAGGTATGCCTCGAATCGAGAGATTGTACCGAAAACAGACGGCTGCCGCAGTCTGCTCCTGTCATCGAGTCATGCTGATCAGGTGGGGCCGGGCGGCCGTGTCCTGTGCCGAGTGCCCCCCGAACTTAGATGGCTACTTCGGCAGGTTCGCGGTATACGTCTGAATCACTTTCTACGGAATCGGCTGTGTGTTTGCGGGCTACCAGCATGTAGATGGAGGGTACGACGAAAAGCGTGAAGGCCGTACCAATGATCATGCCGCTGACCAGCATGATGCCGATGCTGTTGCGGGCTCCGGCGCCCGGGCCGCTAGCGAGAACCAGAGGGAAATGTCCAAATACGGTTGCTGCCGTGGTCATCAGAATGGGACGCAGGCGGGTGCCGGCGGCTTCGGTGATCGCTGCGAGCTTGCTTTTGCCGGTCATCTGCAGGTGATTGGCAAACTCCACGATCAGAATTCCATTCTTGGCGATCAGTCCGACCAGGGTTATGAGTCCGACCTGACTGTAGATGTTCAGCGTGGTCAGGCCGAGGAACGAAAACGCCAGGGCTCCGGAAATGGCGAGCGGCACAGAGCCGGCGAGAATGATAAAAGGATCACGGAAACTCTCGAACTGCGCCGCCAGTACCAGGTAGATCAGAATCGCCGACAAGAAGAAAGTTCCAAGGAATTTACTGCCTTCCACCCGGAGCTGGCGCGATTCGCCGGCATAATCCACGGTGAAGCCCTGGGGAAGATTCCTGGCCTGGTCTTCCAGGAAGGTCAGCGCGCGATCGAGTGGCACTGAAGGGGGAATCACGCCCTGAATGCGGACTGCGTTCAACTGCTGAAACTTGTTGAGCGAACGAGGTTCCGTCGTAGTCTTCAGCGTGGCAAAGGTCGACAGCGGAACCAATTTGTTGTTGGATCCCTGCACATAAATCTGAGAAAGTTGATCCGGAGTCAGGCGTTCAGCCCGCTTGATCTGGGGAATCACTTTGTAGCTGCGGCCCTGAATGCTGAACCGGTTCACGTAGTTTCCACCGAGCATGGTAGAGAGATCCTGGCCGGCCTGGCTCAAATCCACGCCTTGCGAGCGCAGCTTGTCCCGATCGAAGACCACCTCGGCCTGTGGCTGATCAAACTTCACGTCAGTGTCGGCGTAAATGAACAAGCCGCTGGCCATCGCCTTCTGTACGATTTGATTCGCAAGTTCGGTAATCTGCTCAGGCTCGGCGGCAGACGCAATCACAAAATCGACAGGAAAATTCCCTCCGCCGGGCAAAGGAGGCGGGGTTAAGGGAATCACGCGAATTCCGGCAATCTTCGACAAGGGGCCGGTCGATTCGACCAGCAACTGTTGCGCGGTCTTCTTGCGCTGGCTCCACGGCTTGGTGACCATGCCGCCAAATCCGCCATTCGGGTTCGTGATCTGGAAGATGCTCTCGCTTTCGGGGAAGGAATGATAGACGTCATACACTTCTTTCGAGAACAGGTCCGTCTGATCGAGCGTGGAGTTGGCTGAGGACTGAATCACGCCGAACACGACTCCCTGGTCCTCGGCGGGAGCCAGTTCGTGCTGAGAAAACATGTAGAAGGGAATCATCAGGAGGGCCACGATTGCCCATAGGGTGAGCACCACGGGTCGATAACGAAGAGTGCCGCCCAGCATGCGAGTGTAAAGCTGCCGCACCTTCTCGAAATGGCGGTTGATCATGCCGGCGAAGCCGCGCTCGGTGGCGCCCGCGCGCAGCAGTTTCGAACCCATCATCGGCGACAGGGTAAGGGCGACGATGCCGGAGACCACGACCGCCCCGGCCAGGGTGAAAGCGAACTCGCGGAACAACGCTCCCGTCAAACCGCCCTGAATACCGATCGGAGCGTAGACGGCCGCCAGCGTGATGGTCATCGCGATGATCGGTCCAACCAGTTCGCGGGCTGCGTCCTTGGCCGCCTGGAACGGCGACTTGCCGAGATGAATATGCCGCTCGACGTTCTCCACCATCACGATGGCGTCGTCCACCACCAGTCCCACCGAAAGCACGATCGCGAGCAGAGTCAGCAGGTTGATGGTGAAGCCAAACAACAGCATCAGGAAAACGGCGCCAATCAGCGAAATCGGGATAGCGACTACAGGAATCAGCACCGACCGGAATGAGCCGAGGAAAAGAAAGATGACGACCACCACGATGAGCAAGGTCTCCACCAGTGTGTGAAGCACCTCGTGGATGGCGTCCTGAATATACGCGGTGGAGTCGTAAGGGACGCCCAGCTTCATGCCCGC
>Ga0335081_10009383_pt1 | contig 15742 bp, 9 predicted proteins | sample Lox_Sample_35_FD_206713 | JGI IMG/M metagenome (GOLD analysis project Ga0335081, IMG submission 206713) | Soil microbial communities from Loxahatchee National Wildlife Refuge, Florida, United States - Lox_Sample_3.5 | ecosystem: Environmental > Terrestrial > Soil > Wetlands | place: USA: Florida... | reverse complement strand
GCTTCACCAATACGGCATCGGCAAGAATTCCGACCGGGGCAACTGGTTTTACAACCGCAAGACCCGCGAAGCCGAACGCGCCCACACCCAATACGAATACCCCCAATGCAGCGCCTGCTTCATCCAGTCGGTGGAAGACAACATGGAAAGCATCATGCGGCTGGCGCACAGCGAAGCGATGTTGTTCAAATTCGGTTCCGGCACCGGCACGGATTTGTCGCCGTTGCGCTCCAAACGGGAAAAATTGAGCGGCGGCGGGCGTCCGAGCGGCCCGCTGAGTTTCCTGAAGGTCTATGACCAGGTCGCCAATGTCGTGAAGTCCGGCGGCAAAACGCGGCGCGCCGCCAAGATGAACACGCTCCATGACTGGCATGGCGACATCGAGGAATTCATTGACGCGAAGCAGAAGGAAGAAAAGAAGGCGTGGGCGCTCATCGAACAGGGCTACGACGGTTCGTACAACGGCGATGCCTACGGCAGCGTGATGTATCAAAACGAAAACCTGTCCGTGCGCGCCAGCGACGAGTTCATGCAGGCCGCGATTGACGGCAAAGAATGGTGGACCCGCGCGGTCACCACCAACAAACCGCTGGAAAAGAAGGATGCCGCGAAACTGCTTTCTAAAATTGCCGAAGGCACCTGGGTTTGCGGTGATCCCGGCATGCAATATGACGGCGCCATCCAGAAATGGCACACCTGCAAGGGCACAGACGCCATCCATTCCACCAACCCGTGCAGCGAGTATGTTTTCCTGAACAACACCGCCTGCAATCTGGCGTCGCTCAATTTGATGAAATTCAAACGCGAGGACGGCAAATTTGACGTGGAACGGTTCAAGGCCGCCGTGCGCATTTTCATCACCGCGCAGGAAATCGTCGTGGACAACGCGAGCTATCCGACGAAGGAAATCGCCGAAAATTCCCATATTTTCCGCACGCTCGGCCTGGGCTACGCCAACCTCGGTTCGCTCATCATGAGTTACGGCTTGCCTTACGACAGCGATGAAGGCCGCGCGCTAGCGGGCGCCATCACGGCCATCATGACCGGCCACGCTTACGAGCAGAGCGCCGAGCTGGCCGCGAGTGTCGGCCCGTTCCCCGGCTACCATAATGCCCGTTGCGCACATGTGGCGAAACCGCGCCAAAAGGACAACGTCAAATCCATGCTGGGCGTCATCCAACTGCACCGCGATGCCGTCGAAATCATCCAGCCCAGCCAGGAGTTCGACTATCTGAAAGAGGAAGCACGCCATTGCTGGGACCGCGCGCTGGAATCCGGCAGGAAGGCCGGTTACCGGAACGCCCAGGTGACCGTGCTCGCGCCGACGGGCACCATTGCGTTTTCGATGGACTGCGACACGACGGGCATCGAACCAGACATCGCGCTCGTCAAATACAAGCTGCTGGCCGGCGGCGGCATGTTGAAAATCGTCAATCGCACCGCACCGCAGGCGCTCCAGCGGCTCGGTTACCAGGCGAAGGAAATCGAAACCATCATCGCGCATATCGAAAAATGCGACACCATTGAAGACGTGAAAGGTGGCGGCGACGCCCCGTCGCCGAAAACGGAACGCGACGAGGCGTCGCGACCACTCATTCGCAGCGGATTAAAGCCGGAGCACCTGCCGGTTTTCGATTGCGCCTTCAAGCCGCATCGCGGCCGACGCAGCATTCATTATCTGGCGCATCTGAAAATGATGGCCGCGGCGCAACCGTTCATCAGTGGCGCCATTTCCAAGACGGTCAACATGCCGAACGAGAGCACGGTCGAGGACATCCGCAACACGTATCTCCAGGCCTGGAAAATGGGGCTCAAGTGCGTGGCGATTTATCGTGATGGTTCGAAGCGTTCGCAGCCGTTGAGCACCAAAAAGACCAGTGATGGGGCCGGCAGCGGCGCGGCGGCGGACACCGCCGGCTTTCAAGCCCGCATCAAAGAACTGGAAACCGAGGTCGCCAAATTGCGCATCGAGACCGGTAAACCGTTGCGTCGCCGTTTGTTCGACACGCGCAAGGCCGTCACGCACAAATTCGACATCGCCGGCCATGAAGGTTACATGACGGTCGGTTTATTTGAGGACGGCCAGCCCGGCGAACTGTTCATCACCATGGCCAAGGAAGGTTCGACCATCGGCGGCCTGATGGACGGCATCGGCACGCTTACCAGCATTGCGCTGCAATACGGCGTGCCGCTGGAAACGCTCGTGAAAAAATTTGCACATCAACGTTTCGAGCCGAGTGGTTTCACGAAAAACCCCGACATCCGGAACGCGGCATCGATCACCGACTATGTCTTCCGCTGGATGGCCCTGCAATTCATTCCCGGCTATCGCGCGGCCGCCACCGCCAATCGTGCCCAGCCTGAGTTGGCCATGCCCGGCCTGCTCGAAGAGGAGAAGAAAAGGCTGAATCGGCCGGTGCCGGAATTGCCGATTGCCGAAGACAACGACGCGCCCGAAGTGAAATCCGGCAACGGCAACGGCCATCACGCCTCCGACGCCGTGAAATCATTGAACGATTCCGTCGCGCATTTTCAGCAGGACGCCCCGACCTGCCCGAACTGCGGCCACGTGGCCGTCCGCAACGGGGCGTGTTACAAGTGTTTGAATTGCGGCGAAAGTCTTGGTTGCTCCTGAGATCGCGGTTGAACAGTCCAGCCGGAGAATTCTCTGAGTTCTCCGGCTTGTTTCATTCCGCCATCACGACTATGTTTCGGCCATGAGCGACAGCACTTCATTTATTCGCGAGGATCCCTGGCGCATTTTCCGCATCATGGCCGAGTTCGTGGACTCCTTCCAGACGCTTTCCCAAATCGGCCCGGCAGTCACGATTTTCGGCTCCGCCCGCGTGCACCCGAATGACAAATATTATCGCGCCGCCGTGGCGATTGCCCGGGGCCTGGCGCAGCACAACCTCGCCGTCGTCACCGGCGGCGGCCCGGGCATCATGGAAGCAGCCAACAAGGGCGCCGCGCTGGGCGGCGGCAAATCCGTCGGCCTCAACATCGAACTGCCACAGGAGCAGGAGGGCAACCGTTTCACGAACGTGCCGTTGCATTTCCACTATTTTTTTGCGCGCAAGGTGTGTTTTGCCAAATACAGCCTCGGCTTCGTGTTCATGCCCGGCGGGTTCGGCACGCTCGATGAATTCTTTGAAATTGTCACGCTCGTGCAAACCGAACGCTTCCCGCGCTTTCCGCTCATCCTGTTCGGACGCAGCCACTGGAACGGCCTGCTGCACTGGCTGAAAACGGAGGTCGGCGGAAAAAACAAATTCATCAGTCCGGGTGACCTTGACCTCGTTACCGTGACCGACGATCCGCAGGAGGCCATCAAGCATATTCTGGAATACGAACGCCTGGTCGGCCCTCCCGGCACTCTGCCCAAGGCGTTTACGTGATGAGGAATGCGCCCGCTGATTCAGGAAATTCCCACGGTCCACGCGCCCGAATCCCTGGCGGCGTGCTTGCTCTGTACCCCGGAATCCGGCATCCGCGATCGGCCTGCGTATGTCGTTCTGCTCCGCTCAGCGTCATGTGATTTACCGGCGGCGCGTTATTCATTCGTAACCGCAAATCCATTTCTCGTCTTCCGGTCTTTCGGTTCGCACTGCGAAATCTCCCGCCCCCGGCCCCCCGACACCGCACCCGTGATCCAATTCGGCAATCCGTGGCATTTGCTCGACAGCCTGATGTCGCGCTTCGAACTGCTGGATGAAATCGATTCGCCATTTCCGCTCGGCGGCGGCTTCGGTTACTGGGGTTATGACCTCAAGAACTTTACCGAGCCGAAGCTCCCGCGCCGGGCCGTCAACGAGATCGAACTGCCTGATTGCCACGTCGGTTTCTACGACAGCCTCGTCGTATTCGATCATCGACTGGGAAAAACGTTCATCGTCGCGACCGGATTGGATGCGAATGGCGCGCGCAGCGAACGGCGGGCGAGAGAGCAAATGGACTTTTGGACTGCGGCGACACGTCGCCGCTTTCCCTCGACGCTACATGCCGCGTCGTCCCAAAGCGCGGACATGTTCGCGCACTCCAAAATCCTGTCCAATGTTTCCCGCGCGGATTTTCTCGCCGCCGTTGAACGCGCGCAGCGTTACATTCGCGCCGGCGACATTTACCAGGTAAACCTGTCACAACGACTCACCGCCAGGCTGCCATGGTGGGGCGAGGCCACGGACGAGCCATCCCATTCGGACAGGATTTCGGCTCGCGAGGATCAGCCTTCACTGCGTTACGGCCCGATTGATTTTCGCCCCATCAAATTTCCGGGCTGGGAATTGTTCCAAAGATTGAACGCGGTCTCCCCGGCTCCCTTCTCGGCGTTCCTCGATTGCGGCGATTTTGAGATCGTTTCGTCGTCGCCGGAACAGTTTTTACATTTGAGCGGTTCGCACATTCATACCCGGCCCATCAAAGGCACGCGCCCGCGCGACGCCGACCCGACGCGCGATGCGCAGCTCGCCTACGAGTTGCAGACCAGCGCCAAGGAACTCGCCGAACTGGTGATGATTACCGACCTGTTGCGCAATGATCTCGGCAAGGTGTGCGAGTTCGGCTCGGTCCAGACGCCGGAATTGGCGAAGCTGGAAAAATTCGCGCAAGTACAGCATTTGGTTTCAACGGTGGAAGGCCGGCTGCGGAAAGAGGTGACGCATTTTGCCGCGCTGGCGTCGTGTTTTCCCGGTGGCAGCATCACCGGCGCGCCCAAATTCCGGGCGATGGAAATCATTGACGAACTGGAACCAGTTTCACGCGGTCCGTATTGCGGCTGCCACGGCTATCTGGGATTTAATCGCGAGAGTCAGTTGAGCATCACCATCCGCACGGCGGTGTGCAAAGACGGCCTGGCGCATTTCAACGTCGGCGCGGGCATTGTGACCGATTCCGTCCCGGAGGCGGAGTATGAGGAAACCCTGGCGAAAGCCGCCGGTTTTCGGGCGGCGCTACAAACCGACTTTTCCTTATCCGCGAATTACGCGAATGAACGCGAATCGTATTCGTGAAAATCGGCGAAATCCGCGGTTTCATTTTCTTCTCTGCGTCCGGGCCTACTTGCGTTAAAAATCCGGCGTGCAAGCCTTTCTCAACGGACACTTTGTGCCGGACGCGCAAGCGGTAGTTGCCGTCAACGACCGGGGGTTCATGTACGGTGACGGCCTGTTTGAAACGATGTGTGTGGTTAACGGCCGGCCATTCCGCGCGGCGGCACACCTGGACCGTATGGCGCGAGGCGCAGATTTCCTGAAAATCAAATCGCCGTTCACCCCGGCCGCATTGCAGAATTTCGCCCGACAACTCATTGAAAAAAATCAAATGCGCGACGCGATTTTGCGCGTGGTGTTGACGCGCGGGCCGGGAGAACGCGGATATACGCCCCAAGCCGGTGGCCGCCCCACCGTGGCGATGACGCTGCATCCTGCCCCGCCGTCGGACCCGACGGTGCAATGGAAACTTGTCACGTCGTCGTACCGCATTCCTGCCTCGGACCCGCTGGCGTCGTTCAAAACTTTGAACAAACTCACCCACGTCATGGCACGGGGCGAGGCGGTGGCGAAAGGCGCGGATGAAGCCTTGCTCCTGAATACGAATAACGAAGTGACCGAGACTGCCAGCGGGAATGTGTTTTGGGTTTCGCGCAACCGGGTCTGCACCGTGGCCGCCGACCGAGGCGTGTTGCCGGGCATCACGCGCGCCGTGGTGCTGGAAATCTGCCAGGCGTTGGGTCTGCCGACGAACCAGCACGTCATCAAACCCGAAGCATTGCGGAAGGCCGAAGGCATTTTCATCACGCAAAGCGCGTTGGGCATTGTGCCGGTTATTGCTTTTGACGGCCAACCCGTCGCATCTTCGCCTCTGACGGATCAGATCCGGCGCGCCTATTGCGAAATCCTCGCCCGCCCTTGAACCGCGCGTTTGCCACGCTTTCTTGGCGTTAATCTTTCGCATTAGCCGGCATCAAATCGTCCGGCCTCCCTTGAAATCGGCAGCACCCGGGGCGTATGCTGCGTCAGGAACCGGCAGTATTGAGCGTGAGCGAACTGCCGGTGTCCAAACCCGGAGAAAGTTATGAATGAGGTTGGCTCAACGGGTTCTCAATCGGGGTGGCCTTCGCCATGTGCCGAGGCGAAGACCGTTACCCCGGTGCACCAAAATCGCAAGTCAGGAGGTAGTTATGACTAACCCCGGTCTCGAACATTACCCGTCCTTCATCAGCAGCCAGGTGCAATCTGTCGAAGATCTGGAACCCATGGCGGGAAGAAATGTAAAACGCGCGGTGACAATTTCCCGCCAGGCGGGTTGCGGCGCGCTGGTTGTCGCCGGAAAACTGGCCGAGTATTTGCAGGAACATTCCCCGGGAAACACCTGCCCATGGACGGTGTTTGATCGCAACCTCATTGACAAGGTGTTGGAAGATCACGACCTGCCGCCGTGTCTGGCAAAATACCTCCCGGAAGACCGCATCTCGGAACTGGAAGACCTCATGGCCGATGTTTTTGGCATGCACCCGCCGGCCGCAACGGTGCTCCAACAGACCGCCGAAACCATGCTCAAGCTCGCCCGCGCCGGCAACGTGATCCTGATCGGCCGCGGTGCTCACATGGTCACTGCCCGATTGCCACACGTGCTTCATGTCCGCCTGGTGGCGCCCCTCGAAAAACGCATTGAACACGCCTGCCGGTTCTATCACGAGTACAACCAGACCGAGGCCCAGGCGCGCAAATTCTGTCTGAGCGAAGACGCGGCCCGTCAGCGTTATCTGAAAAAATATTTCGGCGCCGATATTGAGAATCCCTTGCTCTACCATATGATTATCAATACCGGTCTGGTGAGCTACGATGACGCCGCCCGGATTATCAGTGAAGCTGTGCTGAAACTGGCCTGAGCCGGCCGCTTGCCTTCCCGGTGCTGACTTCGCTCTTGGGTCACCGTTTGGCCTGTGGCTTAATCTGCACGTGCCGCGCCACCCGAAACCAAAATTTCACTTACCGGGCGAACGCCGCCGGCAGGGCGGCAGGATTCGGTGGCCGTTCGTCTTCACCGTCGTTGTCGTTGCGGCCTGCTTCTGGTGGTGGCAGCAACGTCACGCCCAACCGGCCCCGGTGGTTGTGCCACTTCCCGCCAAATCCACGGCACCCCAACGGCCGGGTATAATTGAAACCGGAGGGAGCTTCCCGCGGGCGGCACGCAGCATTTTGGAAATGCAAATTGCCCTGGTGCGTCGCGGTATTTCGCCCGGTTCCATTGACGCCTTGCCCGGTTCCCAAACGCGCCGGGGAATTTCCGTCTTTCAGGAATTGGAAAATTTGCCGCCGACCGGCGTGGCGGACAAGGAGACCGGCGAACGGCTCACGCTCGATTCGCCGCCACTGACAACCTACGTGGTCACAGCGAACGACCTGGCGCGCCTGCAACCGCTGGGCAAGACGTGGCTCGCCAAGTCGCAGCAGTCCGCGTTGGATTACGAAACTGAACTTGAACTCGTCGCGGAAATAGGCCACGCGCATCCCAACCTGGTCCGGCAGCTCAATCCGAATCTGAATTGGACCAACTTGACCGCCGGGACGACGGTGAAAATCCCGGATGTGACTTATCCCGCGCCGACGAACAAGGCGGCCTTTGTCACGATTCATCTCAGCGACAAATTTTTGGAGGCATTTGATATGGAGACCAATCTGCTCGTGCATTTCCCGTGCAGTATCGCCGCGCGCTTCGACAAACGCCCGGTCGGTGAATTGCATGTCATCGCCATCGCGCCCAACCCGAATTACACGTTCGACCCCGAATTGTTTCCCGAATCGCCGGAAGCGCGGCAACTGAACCAGAAATTGATTTTGCCGCCCGGCCCGAACAATCCGGTCGGCGTGGCCTGGATTGGCCTGGACAAGCCGGGTTACGGCATCCACGGCACGCCAAACCCGGAGCAAATCGGGCGCACCGAATCGCACGGCTGTTTCCGGCTGGCGAATTGGGACGCGGAATACTTGAGCCATCTCGTCCGGATTGGGATGCCGGTTTTCGTTGAACCGTGAGCGATTGCCGTTGAGCGGTGCGCAACGCTTGATGCGACCGGAGCTCGGCCCAAGGGTGATTCCAAAAAGCGGGTCAAATTATCATTGCCGGGCGACGAGCTTTGGCTTAGTAGAAGAGCAAACTGAACAAAGGAAAATTATGGCTATGGGAATTGGATTGATAATTACGGTCATCGTGCTGATTGCGCTGGTGGGGCTCGTCGCCTTCATCATCGGCGGCTATAACAAACTGGTTACGTTGCGCAACCGGTTCAAGAACGCCTACGCGCAGATTGACGTGCAGCTGAAGCGCCGCTACGACCTGATTCCGAACCTGGTCGAGATCGCCAAAGGCTACATCAAGCACGAACGTGAGACGCTGGAGAATGTCACCAAGGCGCGCAACATCGCCTATGCCGCTTCGCAGGCCGCCGCCGCCAATCCCGGTGACGCCAACGCCATGAAAAGCCTGGTTTCCGCCGAAACCGGCCTCGCCGGCACCCTGAGCCGGCTGATGATGGTTTCTGAACAATATCCCAATTTGAAGGCCAACGAGAACATGATGCAGCTCACCGAGGAGCTGACTTCCACGGAAAATAAAATTTCCTTCGCGCGGCAGGCCTACAACGATTCCGTCATGGTTTATAACACAGATCGGGAGGTTTTCCCGTCGAACCTCATCGCGGGCATCTTCAACTTCGGCCCGGCGGAACTCTTCGTGATTGACAAGCCGGAACAGAAGGATGCGCCTAAGGTTTCCTTTTCGTGATTTGCGGGAGGGACGGCGTGCCGCCGTCCCTAATTGATTTCTGGGACGGTAATATGCCGCCCCTCCCAAGATGGATTTTTTCGAGCAACAGGCGCGGGCGCATCGCAAGACCAAATTGTTGGTGTTTTACTTTGTCATCGCGGTATCGCTGATAATCGCGTTGATCTATGTGGCCGCGTTGTTTGGTTATTATTACGTCGCCCTGGCAAACGTCCATTCTCGCGAGGTGGCCCAATTCAGTTACTGGAACCCGCAGGTCTTTCTGGGGGCGGCCTTCGGCACGCTGGCCGTGGTTTTCATCGGCAGCGCCTACAAAATCCACGAACTCTCCGGCGGCGGCGGTTCCGTGGCCATGTTGCTGGGCGGACTTCCGGTCGATCCCAACACCAAGGACCCGAATGAGCGTAAGTTGCTCAACGTGGTCGAGGAAATGGCCATCGCCTCCGGCATGCCGGTGCCGCAGGTTTATGTGCTGAAAAATGAAGCCGGCATCAACGCCTTTGCCGCCGGCCACACCACCGGCGATGCCGCCATCGCCGTCACGCGCGGCTGTATTGAACTGCTCACCCGCGACCAGTTGCAGGGTGTCATCGGCCATGAGTTCAGCCATATCCTCAACGGCGACATGCGGTTGAATCTCCGGCTCATCGGAATCATCTTCGGCCTGTTGTGCATTGCCACCATCGGGCGGGTCCTGCTCCGCGCCCGGAGCAGCGGCCGTAACGACCGGAACCCGTTGCCCCTCGTCGGGCTGGTTCTGTTGCTGCTGGGTTCCATCGGCGTTTTCTTCGGGCGCCTGATTCAAGCCGCCGTCAGTCGCCAGCGCGAATTTCTCGCCGATGCTTCATCCGTGCAGTTTACGCGCAATCCCGCGGGGCTTTCCGGCGCGCTCCAGAAAATCGGCAATTACAGCTTCGGCTCGCGGTTGGAATCCGAGCACGCGCCTGACATGTGCCACATGTTCTTCGGCAACGGTGTGCGTGACCCGTTCTTCAATCTCATGGCCACTCACCCGCCGATTCCTGACCGCATCCACGCCATTGACCCGACGTGGGACGGGAAATTCCCGCCGCTGGAAAAGGAGCAGCTCGAATTTGTCAAACGCGCGGCACAGGACGAACTCAAATCCGCACCGCCGCCCATGCCGAACATCTTCGGCGCGGTGTTGGGCGGCGCCATCCTCGCGGAAGGCAGCCGGGAACGCCCCGCCCAGCCGCCGACCGTCATCCGGCCGCACGCGGTTCTGCCCAGTCTCGGCAATCCCACGCCGTTGCACCTCCAATACGCCGAGCAACTGCGCGAGTCGTTGCCTGATAGCGTGAAAACCGCCGCGCGCGAGCCACTCGATGCCGTGGCGCTCATCTACGCCATGCTGCTGAGTTCTGACGACGCAGCGCGCGCGACGCAACTGGCTGGACTCGCCAAACGTATTGACCCGGCGATTCAGCAAAAAGTCGTTGCGCTGTTCCCCGACGTTTCCAAAGCCGCTGCCCACGCGCATTTGCCGATGGTTAACCTCGCGCTCGGCGCACTCCGGCTTTTGACCGCCGACCAATTCAATCAATTCTCACAAACGCTTCAATGGCTCATCGAAAGCGACGGCAAAATCGAGTTGTTTGAATTTGTTCTGCAAAAAATCATTTTGCATCACCTCACACCGCAATTTGCCAAAACGCGACCGCCGACTGTCCAGTTTTACACGCTCAAACCGCTTGTGCCCGATTGTGTCGTTTTGTTGTCCGCGCTGGCAAACGTCGGCAGCGGCGATGCGGCTGAAGTCGGGAAGGCATTTGAAGAGGGTGCGCCCTATTTGCGCGCGCCGGATGGCGACTGGGGATTGCTGCCGCGCGAACAATGCGGCGTGGACCAGATTGACAACGCGCTCAACCGCCTCGCTCAAGCTGTGCCCATTATCAAGAAGAACCTGCTCGAAGCCTGCATCCACACCGTCGGCGCCGATGGCACAATTCTGGAAAGCGAAGCCGAGCTGCTTCGCGCCATCGCGGACACACTGGATTGCCCGATGCCGCCGTTTGTAGCGACGGGATGAATGATTCTCCGGCCTGCGGCCCACACAATATCCCCCGGTGTGGAGCACTGGATTTAAGTGAAACGGTTGTCTGGGATGAAACATCCATGCGGGTATTGGATGACTATTTCTCCTGCCAAGAAGAATTAATTTGCCACAAAAAGAATAATGATAACCATGTTCCGGCAATGAGAACAGAGGGCAATCGGGACTCGATTGCAGCTGAAACGGCAGTCTCCGGCCACCAATACTTCCGGCATGGCAAGAGCTGGCCCGGCTTTGCGTGGGTGGCTCGAATTCTCATAGGACTTCTGCTGTGGCTTTCTTTCGTAAAACTACCGGCTACCGCCGTCCCGGATCGGCGACCCGAGCCATGGGAAACCGTTCTTTCCTTCGCGGCTGCTCATCATCTTCAATGGGGACGAGACGTCATTTTCAGTTATGGTCCGCTCGGATTCCTTACTTCCGACTATTACTGGGGAAACTTTTACTGGCCGATTCTCCTCTGGGCCTTCGGGTTTTCTCTCTTGCTGACGTTCTTGCTTTTGCGTTTTCTGGATCGCGTCATCCTGCCGACTCGTCTTGCGCTGTATGCTGCATTGCCGCTGTTGACAGTTCCCCGCTGGGGCGATCTGGGCATCGATCCGATTTATCTGTTTGCCATTACCCTCATCGGCGTCACCTGCCTCCCAAGGGAGCAGGCGGGCGTTGCCCGGCTGGTGATTTCAGGATTGATGTTGGGCTGCTTAAGCCTGATCAAGTTCACTTTTTGCCTTTATAGCATCGTTGTGCTGTTGACTATTGCCGCGACACATTTCAGTCGCGGACGCCTTTGGCCCGCTGGGATAGTTATCGGGAGTTCGATGGCGTCGTTTCTGACAGCATGGTCGCTGGCCGGTCAGAACATTCCCAACATCTGGTCTTGGTTTCAAAGCAGTCTGCAGATTGTCTCCGGGTATTCGTCGGCCATGTCCATTGTCCCGGGCAATGTAATTCTGATTGCGGGTCTTTTGATTTGGCTTTGCTTGTTGGGCATGCTGTGTGTTTGTGGGTTTGGCGCTCCGGAGCCTTTGGCTCAAAAGGCGGAAATGGGCCTCCTGGGAGCGGGAATTTTTCTGGCTTGGAAGGAAGCTTTTGTGCGGGCTGACGGCCATGTTGTGATCTTCCTGCTGTATGCCTTTTTAACGGCAACGCTGATGCCGGCCTTGCTTCGGGCGTCCGGGGCAAGACAACGCCGATTGTTTCCGCTGACGGCTGCGACTTTGATTCTTGCCGTGGTTCCTCTGCCACCCACCGGCTTCGTGACGGCAATCAAAGCGGGTGCCATTCCCAAACTGTCGGACACGCTCGTCGCCCTGTTCGCCCCGGTTGATTTCCAACACCGCCTGGAAGTGACTCTGGAATCCTTTCGCCTGAAGGCCCGGCTGCCGCAAATTGCAGCCACGGTGGGAAATGCGCCGGTGGCTGTTTTAAGTTATGACCAGGATGTGGCCATCCTCAACGGGTTCAATTATCATCCGCACCCCGTCTTTCAGAATTATTCGGCTTACACGCCGAAGTTGCAGCGCCTGAATTTATCATTCTTTGATTCGGAAACTTCGCCGGAGTATGTGCTTTGGCGGTACGCAACCATTGATGGACGTTTCCCAACCCTGGATGATGGGCAAATTCTCTTGAGAATCCTTCATGTTTATCTGCCGGTGGAAAGCGAAAAGGGGTATGTTTTGTGGAAACGCGATGCTTCGCGCGGGCGTGGGTATGTCCTTCATCCGCAGGCCGAAGTCCAGGGTTTCCTCGATCAATGGCTGGCAATTCCCCGTGAGGCGACCTGGCTTAAAATTGAAATGCACGAGACATGGTTCGGAACTATCAGAAAATTCCTGTGTCGGGCGGCGGAAGTGCGCATGGATGTTCGCCTGGAGAACGGACAGACAAGGCAATATCGTCTTCTTCCCAGCAATGCGTCGTCTGGCTTTGTTGTCAGCCCGTTGTTTCCATTCATCGAGGAAGGCAAACCCATTTGCGTCACTGCGGTGAAGATTTACTCGATGAACCGATGGTGTTTTGATGATTCAGTCCGTATTGTCAAAGAGGAAATTCAAGGTGTCCCGGCGCTACAGTGTGAAAGCGACACTCACTAATGTCGGGTGGCAGTGAAAGCGAAGCTGAACGGCTCCGCGCCATCGCGGACACGCTGGATTGCCACCCATAGTTATTCTCGCACGGTCGCTTTCAATTGCGTTTTGAACGCTTCCACAATTTTCGCGTGGGCGGCGTTCGCCTCGGCGTCGGTCAGCGTTTTTTCCGCCGCGCGGTAGGTGAAGGCGTAAGCCAGGCTCTTCTGCCCTTCCGGCACATTTTTACCCCGGAACACGTCGAATAATTCGACGCTCTCAAGATGAGCCGGTTTGGCCTGTTTGACGGTCTGCAAAACGGCATCGTGGGTCGTGGCCTCGGGCACAATCATGGCCACGTCACGGCGGATGGCCGGGAACTGCGGCAGTGGCTTGAACGATTTGACCGGATTCCGCCGCGCCAGTAATTGGTCAAGGTTCAGATCCGCAAGAAAAACGGCATCGCGCAAATCGTATTTCTTCGCCAGCACCGGTGAAAGCTGGCCGAGTTCGCCAAGCGGCAATTTCCCACCGAGCGCGACCATCGCAGACTCGAGGAACAACGCCGTACTTTCCTCGCGAGATGTGAACGTGACACCCCGAATGCCGAATTGTTCCAGGAATTCTTCAACAATGCCCTTCAAATCGTAAGTATCAAACTTCGCGTCCCGTTCGCTGCCACTCCAAAAAGTTGGTGCGCGCTGACCGGTCAAAGCGATGGCCACGCGGCGTTCTTCGTTGAACGTGCCGCCAGCATCTTGCTGGCGGTTCTGTTTCGTATTTTGTCCTGCCGGTGGGAGGCCGGCAGCACGTTGGAATACTCGCCCGATTTCAAACAGCGTCACATCATAATTTCTGCGACTGACATTCTGCCGCAACGAATGAATCAAGCCCGGCAACAACGATGGCCGCAACACATCCATGTCCGAACTCAACGGATTGGCCAGCGCCACCAACTCTTCGGATTTCGGATTTCGGATTTCGGATTTTGAAATCAGCGTTTGTCCCTGCGCTTCGTTCAGGCCCAGGCCGCTCAAAATCCGCCGCGCCTCGGCAATCTGGTCGTGAACCGCATCGAAATCGTTCGCACCGATGGCCCCGCGCGGCGGCGTGGCCGGTATTTTGTCCACGCCGTGCAAGCGGGCGATTTCCTCAATCAAATCCACCTCGCGCTTCAAATCCACGCGGAAGGTCGGAATCTGAAACGTCACCGGCTCCGGCGGACCGCCCGCGCCGACAGGCCGCGCCTTGCGATTGACCAACTTCAATCCAAGTTGGCCCAGATAAAATTCGCATTCCTCCGACTTCAACGGAATTCCCAGCAGTTCGTTGACCTTGTGATGGCGCAAAGTGATTTGCTTGGGTTCAACCGGTTTCGGGTAGGCATCCACGACGCCTTCGGCAAGCTGGCCACCGGCTGTTTCCAGAATCAACTGCGCCGCGCGCTGGCTGGCCCAGTCGCAAATCCCGATGTCGGCACCGCGTTCGAAGCGGTAGCTGGATTCACTCCGCAAACCGAGCGCCTTGCTCGTACGCCGAACATTCGTCGGCGAGAAATAGGCGCTCTCAATCAGCACATCCACGGTCCTTTCGTTGATTTCCGTGTTCTGACCGCCCATGACACCGGCCAGCGCGATGCCTTTTTGCTCATCAGCAATCAAGAGTATTTCGCTGGTGAGCGGGCGTTCGACGTTATCGAGGGTTTTGAATTTTTCCTTTTTGGTTGCGCGACGGATAACAATCGTCGGGTTGCCATCTTTGCCTTTGGCGATGAGATGATAATCGAAGGCGTGCAATGGCTGGCCGGTTTCCAGCATGACATAATTTGTCACGTCCACGACGTTATTGATCGAACGAATGCCGACTTTTTCCAGGGTCGTGCGCAGCCAATCCGGGCTGGGGCCGATTTTCACGCCTTTGACAACACGCGCCGTGTAACGCGGGCAAAATTCGGCGTCTTCAATTCTCACCGATACCAAATCTTCCGTTCTGACTTCTGACTTCTGACCTCTGACCTCTGGCAATTTCAGCTTGTTCCCCGTCACTGCGCCAATTTCGCGGGCGATGCCGATGACGCTGTTCCAATCCGGCCGGTTCGGGGTGATTTCCAAATCGTAAACCACGTCGCCGCCCGCGCGACCGAGGTATTCGGCGAACGGCTTTCCAATTGGCGCGTCCTTGGGAAGAATCAGCAGACCGCCCACCTGGTCCGACAGACCGAGTTCCTGCGGCGAGCACATCATACCCTGGCTGGTGATGCCGAAAACTTTCCGTTCCTTGATGACGAATGGTTCTTTCTCACCGGGTTTTAGCGGCAGCGCGAAGTTCGGCAGGATGAGCGGCACCTTGTCGCCGACGTTATGGTTCTGCGCGCCGCAAATAATAGTGCGTTCGCCTTTGCCGTCGTTGACCTTGCAGACCGTCAGCTTGTCCGAGGCCGGCACCTTGTCCTTGGTGAGGATTTGGGCGATGACGATGCCTTCGAACTCGCCGCCGATTTTCTGGACGCTCTCGGCTTCGAGGCCGAGCATGGTGAGCCGCTCAGTCAATTCCTCCGGCGACCAGTCGAAATCAACGTATTGTTTGAGCCAGTTAAAGGTGACTTTCATGGGGAAATTAATTTCATCTGAAATGTAAAATGAATCATTTCGTCGTCCTTCGTAATTACAACGGTGGAAAATTCAAAGATCGTTTCAGAAATCTTGCGAATAAATACTACGTTTTCGATCAACGCCGAAATTAAACGTCTTGGGTTCATCGTCATTGAATATGAAATGACGAGGTCATCGCGCTTTTCGTGAAAAGTATCTTGGAT
>Ga0335081_10009382_pt1 | contig 15742 bp, 11 predicted proteins | sample Lox_Sample_35_FD_206713 | JGI IMG/M metagenome (GOLD analysis project Ga0335081, IMG submission 206713) | Soil microbial communities from Loxahatchee National Wildlife Refuge, Florida, United States - Lox_Sample_3.5 | ecosystem: Environmental > Terrestrial > Soil > Wetlands | place: USA... | reverse complement strand
GAATGCCGCGACCAGCAACATGGAATTTTGAATGTTGTTCACCACATCAGCACGCGAATATTGGCTCGGCAGTACGCGTCGCGCTTGTTCAGTAGCCAGACTTTGTTTGGGGATCGCAAGCAACAACGGCCAATCTCCCTTCGGAGTAACGCGCGCGATCTGCGCCTGTCGCTCCTTAGATATCCGCGCTATGGCCAAGCCTCCCACCCAGCACGCTGCAGCGTTGTCAGGATGGTGTTCACGTCGCGCTGCTTCACCTACGATGCGATTTTCACTCCATCGCAGTTGCCCAAAATGATCGGCCAATGCGATCCCTGCCAATCGCGCGGCCGCCGATGATCCGCAGCCTTTCCCTATTGGAATTTCATTTTCAATTTGCAGTGAAAGCGGAATCACCGCCTTGTCTTCACCTCTCAAAATCTCGCAATATGTGGTCAGAATGAGATGATTGTTGAGATCACCACATATTTCTGCATCGCAGCCACGCGCTCTGATTGAGAATTCCTTGGCAGGTCTCGCCGAGATCTTCAGAAAAAGCGATAAGGCCAGCGCCGCTGCATCGAATGCAGGACCTAGATTGGCGGAGGTCGCCGGCAGCTTGAGCCGCATTTCGTCAATACTCTTTGATGGCCGTGAAGGCATTCAGGAATGTCAACTTCCTGCGGGTTCCGCTTTCTTCAGCGCAGAGATCACTGCATCCGCAATGGCCTCCAATACTACTGGGGCACGTTGCTGTTTTCGAAGGATTTCCGCATCATCTGTGGCAAGCAACTCTTCACGATGGAATTTCAATGTATATTCCGGGTCTTTCAGCACGTGGCCGGTCAGAATTAATACCACGCCGTCGCGTGGCTGGATAAAGCCTGCTTTCACCAATCTCTTGAGTCCAGCCAAGGTCACGGCCGAAGCAGGTTCACAGCCGATTCCATCCGACCCGATTTCCGCCTTCGCCAGCGCAATCTCGGCTTCACTGACCTGCTCAACAGTTCCTCCCGTTTGCTCCAGCACGCAAACCGCTTTCTTCCATGACGCTGGATTTCCAATGCGGATCGCGCTGGCCGCCGTTTCAGCCTGCACCGGAATTAACCTTTTTCCTCCGGCCTCCCGCATCGTGCGCACCAGCGCATTCGCGCCTTCTGCCTGAATGATGGAAATTTTCGGCAAGTTTTCAATGAACCCAAGTTCCTTCAGTTCCAGAAAGGCTTTTCCGAGAGCAGATGAATTTCCCAAATTTCCGCCGGGCACAATGACATGCTCCGGCACCTGCCAATCAAGCTGCTCCAGAAGTTCAATCGCGGTGGTCTTCTGGCCTTCAATTCGGTACGGATTCACCGAGTTCAGAAGATAGATCGGCACGCGCTCGACCACCTCGTTCAGCACTCGCAGGCAGCCGTCAAAATCAGTTTTGAGCTGGTATGTGAGGGCACCGTAGTCGAGCGCCTGAGAAAGTTTCCCCCACGAAACTTTGCCTTCAGGAATCAGCACCAGGCTCCGCATGCCGCCATACGCAGCGTATGCTGCCATCGAAGCGGATGTGTTGCCGGTCGAAGCACATCCGACCCAGGTGAACCCTTGGGCCCGCGCAACCGATGCAGCCAGAGTCATGCCGGTATCTTTAAACGACCCGGTGGGATTCATGCCTTGATGCTTCGCGAGCAGAGTGTTCATTCCCGCTATGCGCGCGCAACGTCGCAGTTCGTAGATGGGAGTATTGCCTTCACGGAGAGTGATAACTTTTGACCCGTCAGGAAATGCAGGAAGCAACTCCCGAAAGCGCCAAACCCCGCTTTGATCAAGGGGAAGCAGAGATTTGCGTCGGGTTCGCCACAGCGCTTTCAGCGAAGCGACGTTCAAACCTGACGGCCGGGGGCCCTGGTCAGTTCTCCATCCTGGATAAGTGATTTCTAGTAGATCACCGCAGGCGGAACAACGGAAGGACTTGGCAGGATGTTCTGCGACTCTGCCACAAGCGATGCAGCGCAGTTGATCCAAGCTCTCACGAACAAACGAAACACTCTGGGGCATTCGTAGAAAATCCTTCGACGCTGGTGTTCCTGTGGAACGCCAGTTTCGCTTAGCATGCCATTTTATTGAATTTATCTGCGTCCGCGTAGGTAATCGTCGGTCTTGTTGATCCAATCTTCGCGCGGCGGATTGAAAACATCCAGGTCTACTGTATCGGCCAAGGCCTCGGCCTTGTGGGGCATGTGCGGAGGAATGGTGAGTACCTCGCCGGCATTAACAATGATTTCTTTGCCGTCAATCCAGAATTTCAGCGCGCCGTCCAAAATGTAAGTGACCTGCTCGTTGTGATGGCTGTGCTCCGGGACGATGCAGCCCTTCTTCAGCAATACCCGTGCAAGCATGATGTCCTGGCCAACTATGAAATGACGCTGCAACAAAGGGTTCAGGTCCTCGATCGGGACGGTGCTCCACGGAATGTATTGCAGCCTTGCCTTTTGTGGACTCGCCTTCAGAGCGGGCTTCTTACCGCTTCTCGTTTTGGCCTTGCGTCGGCGCGTTGTTACGCGTGCCATGTTAGTGCACCTTCCCTTGATAGATTCCAACTGCGTTGTCGTGCAAATACCCGTGCGCCAACTGAAGTGCCTGCGTCTCGGTCACCTCGCCTTCAGAGATCATCTCGGCCAACGCCGCTGCCAAAGCTGTGCGGCTGGACTGCACTCCGAGCCAGTAACTCTCCTCTGCGCCCAGCGCCTGGTTATACGGAAAGCTATCCGTTCCGAATGTAACTTTGTCGGGAAACGTTTCCAGCCACTGCTTCAAAACCCGCTTGAATTCGGACGGATACAAGAGCACTTCGGTTTCTGACGTGTCGAGATAAACGTTTTTCATGGCCGCTAGCCAGATCGCCTGCCGATCGTAAGGATAACCCCCGTGAATCATAACGAAGATCGTGCTTGCGTATCGCGGATCGCGAACCACGCTTTCCAGATTCAGAATATTGCTTTCCGACAGGTTGAAGTAATCGCCAATGCCAACGGCGGAATGAATGTGCACCGGCAGATGCAGGCGCCCGCCCTCGCTGACCAGGTATCGGAAAATGTAATCCTGAAATGTTCGGTATTCCTGCTCGTTCGGAATCCCTCCGCTGACGAAGCGCTGATAAATATCTTGCGCCTGCTCGCGGGTGGGATCCGAGAATTTTGTCGACCGGAAATATGCAACTTCGAATTTCTGCGCGATTGCGCCCTTTTTCTGATTGTCCTCGAGCGTGCGAGTTACGAATTTCAGATAATCGTCGAAGCTTGCCGGTAGCTTGCTGAGGCCTTCTTGTTGCATCCAGCGATGCAGCATTTTTTCTTGCAGCGGGATGTAAACCTGCTCGTCGCTATTGCGGCCGGTCTCGCGCTCATTATCAAACGGCCACATGAACGAATCGGCAAAGAACACCCAAACGAAGCGCTTCGGATCGAGATAATCCGCCATCATGGCTCGATTCGCGACGCCCTGCTCGATGTTCAGCTTATCAAGAATGTTGGAAAAATAGGCCATTCCCTGCTGCTTCTTGGCCTCGTCCTTTTTCTGAATGAGCCATTTCGTGTGTTCAGGAGAGAGATCGTTGTAGGGATATCCCCAAAGGGCCTTTGCCGCCTGGACCAGCTCCGCATTGGTCTCCCGTTCCCGCAGCGCGGCGCTACCCGGAGGCGCCGCCATAGCATCGACGTCGGGATCATCCGCATAGCCCGGGTGAGCGTGATGATCGAACATCGGAATCCTTTCGATCTGGGGCAATAAGTGTTGATACAGTTGCTGGACATCAGGACCGGGGAAAGGACGAGCCTGCGCACCTGCTAGCGACACGGCACATAATACGAAAACGATTGTGATTGTGATCCGATTCATCGACCAAGCCCACGTAGGGACAGCCGCCCTCGGCTGTCCGGTCGAGCAGAGTTCGACCCAATCCAGGTTTAAACCTGCACGCTTCTCTGCCACGCTGAGGCGACCTGCTGAATGCGGGCGACCGCCTCACCCAAAGTCTCTCGCGAAGATGCAAACGAGAAGCGCACGAATTCTTTGCCGGCTGCTCCGAATGCGGCTCCCGGAATTGCCGCCACGCCGGCTTCCTCCAGCATGATGCGACAGATTTCTTCTGCGCTCATTCCGGTCTCGGAAATGTTCACCCAGGCATAAAATGCGCCTTCGGGTGCCTGACAGCGGAACCCTGGCACCTCATTAAGTTCGCCCACGAATTGTTCCCTGCGCTTGGAAAACTCCGCAACCATTCTGGGCGTCGCCCCCGTGCTATCTTTCAGCGCCTCAATGGCGCCGTATTGACTGAACTCTGCGACGCACGTATAGCTATTAACCACCAGCATCTGCAACGCGGACGTGATTCGCGGCGGTGCAACGGCATACCCGAGCCGCCAACCTGTCATGGCAAAACTCTTCGAGAAACCGTCGATAAGAACCGTCCGTTCCTGCATGCCCGGATAGCTGAGCATGGAGAAATATTTCCCGCCGTAAATGATTCGGGCGTAGATTTCGTCAGAAAGCACAATCAGATCGTGTTTGACGGCGAGTTCGGCAATCCGCCGCTGTACTTCATTCGCGTAAACAGTTCCAGTCGGATTGCCTGGCGAGTTTGTGATCAAAATTTTAGTTCGTCGCGAAATTTTGCTGGCGATCTCCTCAGTATCCGGCTGCAGTCGATTTCTCTCGGACAACTCGAAGGGTACTCCGACGCCGCCAAACGCAGCCGTGATCGAAGCGTAACCAGGAAACCCGGGATCGGGATACAAAACTTCATCGCCCGGGTCAACCAGTGCCATCAAGGCCATGAACAGAGCGATCTTGCAACCCGGAGCTATCACTACGTGATCGGGGTTAATCTGAATATCGCGCGTCTTCCGAAGATACTCGGCAATTGCCTCCCTTAGGGCGGGGATTCCCGGCACCTGGCAGTAGCGGTCTTTGCCTTGATCAATTGCACGCTTCAGGGTCTCGCTGGCAGGAGCAGCGGGATGGAAATCCGGCTCACCAAGTTCCAAATGAATAATCGATCGCCCCTCACGCTCCAATTCCTTGGCTCGCGCATACACTGAGAGCGCGCCTTCACCGGTCATCACTGACATTCGGGAGGCCAGGGGTCGCATCACGCCTGCTCTCTCACAACTTCCTGAGGAATCGGAGTAGTAGGGACGTGCAAAGCTCCTAAAAATCGTGGGAAAAGCTCGAAAGCCGCTGCGGTGGCCATCAGTTCAACAATTTGAGCATCGTTGTACTCACTCTTCAACTCCGCGAAAAACTCCTCATCAATTTCGTGCGGAGAACGATGTAACCGATCCGCGCAACGGAATCCGAGCCTCTCGCCATGGCGGAACGGACCGTGCTCGAAGTCGCCCTTTACCGCCGCAATCTGCGCATCGCTCGCTCCTTTTTGCTTTGCGGACAGCGAATGCGCCGAAATCGCGTACGCGGAATCGTTCAAGACTGAGATCCGGGTGGCCACCAATTCTTTATACCAGCCGGGCAAGGCGCTGTCACCGAGCAGGCCTTTCAGAAAACCAGCCATGCCGATCGCAAGCGCTGGACTGTGTGCCAGGATCTTGAACATGTTAGGAACGACGCCCCGCTGTTTAAGCAGGGCGTCATAGATTGCCGCAATTTCAGATGCAACCTGCTCCCGCTCGAGAAACGGGACGCGAGGCGAGGTTCCCTTCTCCATCAGAAGGCATACCTCAACGAGAACTGAATCAGCCGCGGTGTACCGGCGGTAGAGATGATCTTGCCAAATGTACTCGGAGTCTCTACATCGCTATGCGCCGGATTCGCGAAATTCGGATGGTTCCAGATGTTGAAGAAATCCGTCGTGAACCGCAGGCTCTGACGTTCGGTAATGGCGAAATTCTTGATCAACGAGAAATCCCAGTTCTGCTGGAATGGGCCACGATAGATGTTGCGGCCGAGATCGCCGAAGTTCGTGCCACAGAAATTGGAGTCCAGAGCGCATTGCGCTGGATACAGGAGCGGTGCAGTTGTGAAATTATTGACATTGAGATACCCGTTCAGGCGCTGGTGAATGTCGCCACTCGTCTTGCCAGAAGCTATAGTCGCGCCGGGGGCAAGCTGGCCACCTAAAGTCGTGGTAAGCCCCGAGCCGATGAATGCAGTCCCGGCACCTGAATCAATGACCGAAAATGGCGTGCCGGACTGGAAGATGCTAATGCCGCTAATTGACCATCCTTTTAGCAACGCACCGCTAGCGCCGCTGCCATTTCGATACGGAAGATCGTAGCGGTAGCTGACCACCATGCGATGTGTACGATCGAAATCCGATAGACCGCGGGAAGCGGTAAGTGTCGACTCATCATTGAACGCAGTATTGAACGCGGTGTTGCCGCTCGAAGTTGCGTCAGTGGACCGCGAGAACGTGTAAGCCGCCTGGAAGTAACCAGCACCCCAACGGCGCGAAAGTGTTGTCTGCAGCGAGTGGTAATGAGAATAAGCATCATCAGCAAACAACTGCATGCCGCTGTAGCCGTTGATTGGCAAGGAACGTGAACGAGCCGGTCCGTTGGCAATCGTATCCGTGGTGATCTTGTATTGCGTACCGTTAGCGGCGGTTACGATCACCGGATTTGTCGGCGTGGCGTTCTGGGCCTGAAGGCTGGTACGCGTTTCGCGCAGATGAATGGCATGCGTGCCCACGTATCCAACCTCAAGCACCCACCGTTTACCCAGTTCACGCTGCAAGGTCAAGTTCCACTGCTGCGTCGCGGGCGTGACAAAATGCCGTGGCACGACCAAGCCGAAAATATCTTGCGATGGCAGGCCGGCAGCACCATTTGGACAGGTAAAACTCGGCGCTAGATTGGGATTATTACTGGCAAACCCCTGGAAAGTCGCCAGGCATGGAACGAATGTGGGATCGATCACTCCTCCTTTCGGCAATGCGTTTAGATTGGGGGTTGGGCAGGGTGCCTTTTGATCAGCAGAGAAGAACGTCGCCGAACAGTCAAACTGACCTCCGCCAAACGCAACTGGCAGAAACGGCGCCTGGAAGCTGAGTTGGTCGACCGTGCCCACATCTTCGCGAACATAATAAATCCCGTATCCTCCACGAAGTGAAGTCGTGTGCTTGCCAAACAGATCCCAAGCAAACCCGATGCGCGGCCCAACGCCTGTCGCGTAGTCGTTTCTGTAGGTCGTGTTGCTGCCATCAGCGGTGAGCCCCGGCACACCCAGGCTCTTCACGCACTGCCCATAAATAAACGGATACTTGCCTTCATCGGCGAGTTGCGGGTCGAGGTTTCCAATATGGCAGAGATCATCGTGGAACCCGCCAAAAATTTCCGTTCGTAACCCAAGATTCAGAGTGAAATCCGGTCGAATCTTCCAGTCATCCTGTACGAAGAAGCCAAAGTCATTCGTTCGGTATTGATGGTTGTCAACGCCACCACCGCCGAAGCTGAACGGCGGAGCTCCCAAGAGGAACTGTTGGAAGTCACTCAGCCCGCCAGCTTGACTTGCGAAAATAAGCTGACCGTTGAAGACCTGCGGAAAGATCTTGTCCAGACTGACGCGCGTGAATTCGCCCCCCCAGCTCAGCACATGCGCGCCATGAACCCAACTGAAGTTGTCAACAAAATCGAAGTTGTTCTGGGTCTGGTGCTGGTTGGCAAACGGCGCTGGTCCGATCTGGGTTCCCAAACTGTTGAAGGTGTACTTGTAAATCGAATCGGTGACGCTGTTCGTCGGACGATCAATGCCCAAGTCAGCGGCGGTTACGGGATTGATATTGTTCAAGCTGTTGTTAATCCGCACATAACCGAAACGGAAATCATTCACCAGGGCTGACGAAAACAAGTGGGTCTCGTTAATGCTCAGGAACCGCGCGGCTACAGGAAGGTCAAAAGGAAAATCCAAGTCAGTGGCGGCAACGCTGGTTTGCAAAGTTGACCCGAGTGACTCCGGCAATCCTCCAGCACCGAAGGGTAGGAACGACTCAGAATTCGAGAAAAAGAACCGGGCAGAAAGTTTGTCATTGCCACCATGGAATTCGCGATCCCAATTACTGGTGAACTGATCATCTGTATACCGGCCAGGTCGGCTCACGATCAGTGGCGCGAAAGAACCCGGCGTTCCCGGCAGCGACGGAATTAGATACCCGCCCGGAAAATTCCCGAACTGATTGCTCTTGAAATTGAGCAGCTTGAGGGTGACAGGATCGATTCCAGTTGCGCCTGCCGGGAGCCCTTGGGGAAAGAAAGTGCTGACCAGGTTGGCATCGGAGCGGACAGTTGGCAACACAGGAAAGCCTGGATTGTCGATGAAGGTACCGGCAGACTCACCACTCCGCTGGCGCGTGCCCTGATAGTTCAAAAAAAAGAAGCCGAATTTCTCACTTCCCACGGGCCCGCCCAAGCTGCCGCCGAAAATGTTTTGCTTTACGACCGGGCGCGACTGGCCGGCCTGTTTGAGGAAATACTCGTTGGCATTCAGCACATCATTGCGGAAAAACTCGTATACGTCGCCGTGAAATGTCTTGGTGCCTGATTTAAGAATTGCATTAACGTTTCCTCCTCCATTTCGGCCCTGGCTTGCGTCATACAGGGATGTCTGCACCTTGAATTCGCCAATTACGTCAGGATTCGGCAATGGAACATTCGTGGTTTGCGCCACGTTGTAGTCAGTCGCGCTGATACCTTCGATCAGGTAATTGTTGTTGTCCTCGCGCTGGCCGTTCACGAAGATCTTGTTGCTGCCCCGGCCAAGCTGGGCAGAAGCGTTCAATTCCGACTGAACTCCGGTGGAAAGCGTCAGCAGTTGCTGGAAATTCTGGGTAGCCAGTGGAAGTTCGCGAATCGTATTGGACTCGATCGCCTGTCCGGTTGTGGCTTGCGTGGTTTCCACCGCCTGCACTTCGGCCTGCACTTCGATGTTCTGCTGTACCGCTTGAGTACGCAACCTGGCCAGAAGCCGTGTGGTTTCGGTCACTCGCACGACAATATTGGGAAAGCTACCTTCGGCGAAGCCACCGCTCTGGACAGCGACGGTATAAGTTCCCACCGGCAGCAAAGTGGCCGTAAACGACCCAGTCGAATCCGTCTTCGTGCTTCTGGCCAAGACTCCGGTGTCCTGGTTCGTGATGCGCACGTCGGCCCCGGCCACAAACGCTCCGCTCGGATCCTGCACCGTGCCGCTGATAGCTCCGGTTGCGCCGCCCTGTCCGAAGCTTGCGATTGCAAGCCCAAGCAGGACCAAACCGATCAAAACTAGCTTTCCCAATACAGCCCGCATACACGCCCCCTCTTAATCAACAATGCAGAATTGTTTAAATGAATAGCAGGCAGGAGCAACAACACGAACATGTGCGCCGTCTGTTCCCCATGAATTCCACCGGATACACTTGCTGCCCGGTTGTGCGCTATGGATGCCCGGGAATGCGAAAGCTTACTCGAAAACGACCGCGTCTTTCAACCGCACAATGGCTCGGAACAGTATTTTATGTTGGCTTCGCAGGCTACAGCCCCTTATATGCGCCCCCATCCACAAGAATAGTTTGCCCTGTTATGTACGAGGCTCGCTCCGACGCCAGCCAGACAATTGTGTCAGCCAGTTCGCGAGGCTCGCCAACTCTCTTCAGAGGTGAATCGGCAGCCCACGCGTCAAAGAATTCTTTTTCCGGCTTATTTTGCGCCGCTGAGCGCGCTTTTGCCAGCTCTTTCAGACGGTCAGTCGCCGTGTATCCTGGCCCAACATTGTTCACCAGAATCCCATCCTTTCCGAATTCATTGGCTAGACTCTTGACTAGACCCACAACTGCGGCTCGAACTGCATTTGACAAAACCAAATCAGGCACCGGCTGTTTTGTTGTGAGCGATGTGATAGTGATGATCCTGCCCCAATGCTTCTTCTGCATGTGAGGGATCACCTCGCGAGCAAAATAAACCGTGCTCAAGAAATTGGCGTCGACTGCTTTCTGCCAATCCTCCAGGGTGGCGGCAAGAAAGCCTTTTGCAGGAGGACCGCCAGCGTTGGTCACGCAGACATCCACTCCGCCGAATTTCTCCACTGTCTGATTGACAAACTCATGTACTGAGCCGGGGCGGGTGACGTCCAAAGGCAAAGCCAGCACTTCGACATTATGTTGCTTCTTGATCTGTTCAGCGGCTTTACGTAAAGCCTCAGCGTTTCGCGCACACATCGCCAGCTTGCAACCCTCGGCTGCGAAGGCTTCCGCCGTTGCGCGGCCAATTCCCTGGCTGGAAGCTGCGACAATCGCAACCCGATCTCGGAGTCCTGTTTCCATAGGCTCGGAATTATAAATGCACCTCTGGCCCGCTCCGTCCAGCTTAAATTCGGCACCGGCCGGGTTGAATCTCTTTTTCAGGCAAAGCGAGGGATCTCGCGTGCAGGGGCATCGTATTCGTCCCCGCGAGATTTCTCGCTCCCCCGGTGCAAGCGCGGGACTTCGGGGTGACCTCTCTACAGTGAATTCAAATTAAGCCACTACTAAATTTCGCAGCACACGCGATTGTTCGCGAATCTATACTTACCTGTTCACCGGAGAGAGATCATGAAGCGCATACCACACCAGCAAGAAACCAAAGCGGTTCGCGGAGGCACTAACCTCGAAAAGAAAAATGGTCCACTCTCCACGCCGATTTACCAGACCTCTACATTCGAAGTGACGGATAACGAGCAGCAACTGCGCGCTACGCCGACTGACATGTTCTACACGCGTTACGGCAATCCCACGCACACGGTTGCAGAGCGAGCCATCGCAGAACTGGAAGGAACTGATCAGGCGTTGCTGTTTGCCTCCGGCATGAACGCCATTACCACTTCAATGTTGGCTCTGCTGAAAAGTGGTGACCATGTGGTGGCCCAGCGAGATATTTATGGCGGGGCGACGAAATTCCTCGGTGAGTGGCTCCCTAAGCTTGGCATCGAAACCACGTTTGTTGACACAACCGAATACGATCAGCACGAGCGCGCCATCCGGCCTAACACAAAGCTGCTTTATGTAGAGTCTCCCACGAATCCGCTGGTGCGCGTGGTTGATCTGCGCAGAATCGTTGCCATCGCCCGCGAACACGGGCTGATCACGATGATCGACAGCACTTTCGCCACTCCGATCAATTGCCGCCCGGCGGATTTCGGCATCGATCTGATAATGCACTCTGGAACGAAATATTTCGGCGGCCACTCCGATCTGATTGCGGGTGTGGTCGCGGGGCGCGCCGACTTGATTGGCCAGATCCACGCAACCAGAACCACTTTGGGCGGATGTATGGATCCGCACGCGGCATGGTTGCTGCTGCGTGGCGTTAAGACGCTTGCAGTGCGCGTCCAGCGACAGAACGAGAACGCGCTACGCGTGGCACGATTCCTGGCCCAGCATCCGAATGTTCGCCGGGTTCACTACCCGTTTGTTGAGGGCCATCCGCAGCAAGCCTTGGCCATAGAGCAAATGCGCGGCGGTGGTGGAATTGTCAGCTTTGAAGTTGAAGGAACGGGAGAGGCCGCCCGCAAGCTCAGCGAAAACCTCATCCTGTTCACGCTCGCGCCAAGCCTGGGTGGAGTCGATTCTTTAGTCAGCATTCCAGTTTTGACTTCGCACGCCATGATTCCGGCGGAACATCGCGCGAAGATGGGCATAACTGAGCAGCTAATTCGACTCTCCGTGGGCATTGAGCATGTCGACGATTTAATCGCGGATCTGGAACAGGCCTTGGCTGTGGTCGGATCCACCAGACAGCCTGTTCATGCGGGCTAAAGCGGCTTTTTGCCTCGGTCACATCCATAAGTTCAGCTCTTTGATAGACTTGTCCCGGCTTACCTTAGGGCAGTAGCGGTCATCCAAACATTTCAAAACTCGTCGGAGGACCTGGCTATGAAACGCGTTCTGACTATCATTGCCATCATTATTGCCATCCTGATCGTCATTGTTGTCGCTTTACCGTTCATCGTTAATGTGAACACGTTCCGCCCACAGATTGAGTCGGAACTAAGTTCCACGCTAGGGCGCCAGGTAAAAGTTGGGAACCTGAAGCTCGCCATCTGGAATGGCAGCGTTTCTGCCGATGATCTCTCGATCTCCGACGATCCCGCGTTTAGCAATCAGCCTTTCGTTCGGGCAAAGGCGCTAGATGTTGGCGTGGATGTGTGGCCTCTGATCATCTCCAAGACGCTCCATGTGAACGACCTGACGATTACCGATCCTCAGGTCGCCCTTTTGCGGAATGCCGCGGGCAAATGGAACTTCTCCAGCATTGGAAACAAATCTGCCCCGGAAGCGAATACGGTCGGCCGCCCGACGGAAGCAGGCAAATCAGCAGAATCAACGACGGCTCCGAAGCCGAACGAGCCGCGTCCTGCGACCACGGAAAAAGCGGCACATCCGGCGAATCAGGGTGAAACTGCTCCACCCGCAAAGACGACATCCACAACTCCAGCAACGAATCCAAATCTGTCGGTGGGTAAGCTGGCGGTGAAGAATGGCACGCTAACGATGGCTGACGTCAGCATTCGTGAAAAACCCCAGGTCTTTACAAACTTAAACATTACGGTGCAGAACTTCGCCTTCAACTCCCAGTTTCCTTTCACCATGACATCGAATTTGCCGGGTGGCGGCAACATGAAGCTTGACGGGCATGCTGGGCCGATCGACGCCTCTGACGCGTCGCTCACGCCCTTGCAGGCAAAAATTAACGTCAACGGCCTAAATGTCGAGAAATCGGGATTCGTGAATCCCGCGTCAGGTTTCGGCGGCATGGTCAACTTCGCTGGTAACGTGAATTCGAATGGTCGTGAAGCGCAAGCCAACGGTAACGCAACGGTGGCGCAGCTCAAAGCCTCGCCTAAGGGCTCGCCAGCTCCAAAGCCGGTCGATTTGAAATTCAGCACAACTTATGACCTTCAAAAACAATCGGGACCGATGAATGCAGACGTGACACTCGGCAAAGCTCTTGCCAAGCTGGCCGGCACGTATCAAATCCAGCCAAATGCCACAGTGTTGAACGCGAAACTTGCTGCCGACAACATGCCGGTCGACGATTTGCAAACGTTACTGCCGGCTCTTGGCGTCACACTGCCCGCTGGTTCTCATTTGGAAGGTGGAACTCTGACTGCGAATTTCACGATCACAGGTCCGACCGACAAGTTGGTGATCAACGGACCGGTGCAACTCGCAAATACCAAACTGGCGGGATTCGATCTCGGCTCCAAGATGTCCGCAATTTCCGTCCTCAACGGCCTGAAATCCGGCCAGGACACGACGATCCAGAATTTCAGCACCGAGGCTCATGTCTCACCGGAGGGTATCCAGACCCAAAACATAAATCTCAATGTGCCCACTATCGGCGTCATCACGGGGAATGGCACGATCAGTCCGCAGAATGCTCTGAACTATCAAATGAACGCCAAAATTGGCGGCAGCATCGTTTCAGGACTGACGCAGCTTGCCGGTCTAGGTAAACAAAGCGGCGCGAGTATCCCGTTTATGATTGAAGGAACAACGTCGGATCCGAAGTTTGTGCCGAACTTAAAAGGCATGCTCGGCAGCCAATTCAATCCCGCGGGCCAAGGCCAAAACCCGGCGGGTAATATCGTCAACGGACTTAGTGGATTGTTCAATAAAAAGAAACCGAAGCAATAGGCTTCACGCGGTTCAGCAACTAGGAACCTACCAGGACTTTCGATTGACCGTTGCACGCCCGTCATTTAAGGTGGCCGAGAAACTCTGTGCTCGCGTACTGTTCTCGTGGGGTTACGTTCTCAGGTGTTACCAACGATTAAATTCACGACATGAATAGGAACCGCTTATTAATCTATGTCCTGGTGTTGGGCGTTCTCGCATTCCTGGTCTATCTCCAATTCCGACACTGGCAGACCTTTGATTGGCGCAAATTTGCTGAGAACACGCGTGAGATCACTTGGCGCGACGTCATTTACGCGATCCTTCTGATCTATTTTGCCTATCTTCTCCGCGCAGTCCGGTGGAAGCTGTTTCTCCGCCCAGTGCGGAAAGATGTGTCCACGTCATCTTTAGTCTCGCCTACACTCGTGGGCTTCACAGGGCTTGCCATCCTGGGTCGCCCAGGAGAGTTGATCCGGCCGTATTTGATTGGGCGGCGTGTGAATCTCGGCTTCGCATCGCAACTAGCGGTCTGGGCGGTCGAACGCATCTTTGATCTTGGCGCCTTTACGGTTCTCATGATCCTGGCGATTTTTCTTCCCACAAAATTGCAGGCCTTCGCTACGGCTCGCCCGGTGTACGGACACTGGCTGCACCTGGCGGGTTATCTTCTTTCTGCGCTCGTGATCGGAATGTTTTTTGTTACCGCCTTGCTGAACTATAAGGGACCCGCGATCGCGGCCTGGATCGAGGAGCGATTCGCACATCGGGCACACAATTTAGCCCACCGCATTGCTCAGCGCGTTCGCGAATTTGCCGACGGATTGAACACCATTCACGGGCCAATCTCGTTCCTTCAACTCGCCGGGGTATCTATCTTTATGTGGTGGCTGATTGCGCTTTCGTACCAAGAAGTGACCCATGCCTATGCCGATGCAACCATGCAAAACATGAGCGTGAGTCAAGTTCTGCTCCTCATGGGCTCCAGCATGGTGGGATCGATGTTGCAACTGCCAGGTGTTGGCGGCGGCTCGCAATTGGCAACCATCGAAGCTCTCGACAAGGTCTTTGCCGTTCCACGGGAAATAGCAGTGAGTTGCGGCATTCTCCTGTGGCTGGTTAGTTTCGTCGCCGTCGTCCCTGCAGGATTATTGTTAGCTCATCGCGAACGACTCTCGCTGCGGAAGGTCGCCGAAGAGAGCGAAGTGACCGAGGAACAAGTTCCGATTTCTACCTCCTCACTAGACTGAGCAGAACTACAGGCAGCCTCAGGCAGCCTTCCCTTCACCCATTGCTTCCAACATTTCGAACTCGGGCGGCATATGCGAAGTTTTCCGGCCGACGTCACAAAGGCGGTTGTCGCTTTGGCAGTGACTTTTGTGGCCGGATTCGTCGATATCGTTGGCTATCTGGCGATTTACCGCATCTTCACAGCCCACGTCACCGGCACCACTGTCCATCTTGGTCGTGACCTGGCTTCGCGCCACTGGGCCGCAGCAGCTATGGCCGGAACTGTGGTGGCAGGCTTCCTGCTCGGCTCGATCGTGGGCAGGGCAGTTATTGAAGTTGGGGCTCGATTACGCTTTCCTCGCGTAGCATCCCTAAACATTGCAGCCGAAACTGCGCTGCTGATCATCTTTGTGCCGCTTTCGCAGCTCCTCACATTTTCTAACACAGCTCAAAAAGAATGCACTCTTCTGGCCTTCCTCGCTTTAGCCATGGGACTGCAGACCGCAACCTTAACCCGAATCGGGGCACTGACAATTCATACTACCTTTGTCACTGGAATGATCAACAAACTCGCGCAACTGCTTTCCCACATCCTCTTTTACAGTTATGACATTCTGCGAGCAGCGAACCCCGAGGATAAGGTCCACTACCAACATCTGCGACATGCCAGTGCACGACAAGCTTCTTTTTTCTTTTCTATCTGGCTCACATATCTCCTGGGTGCCGTACTCGGAACTTTGCTCTACTTCCAGATCGGCGTACGAAGCATGTACATTCCTGCATTCCTGCTTGTTCTTACGATCATCACCGATCAATTCAGGCCTCTTTCGTTGCAGGAAGAGCGCCACATACCAGAGCGTTGAAATCTCAACTTCGATCCGGCTGGGTTGTAGTCCGTTCACTCCC
>Ga0335081_10009380_pt1 | contig 15748 bp, 12 predicted proteins | sample Lox_Sample_35_FD_206713 | JGI IMG/M metagenome (GOLD analysis project Ga0335081, IMG submission 206713) | Soil microbial communities from Loxahatchee National Wildlife Refuge, Florida, United States - Lox_Sample_3.5 | ecosystem: Environmental > Terrestrial > Soil > Wetlands | place: USA... | reverse complement strand
AGCATTTTTGTAATTGTTTCTTTTCTCGTGGCGGCAGACTATCTGATCTATCCAATGCTCGCGTTTTTCGTGCTCTTGCTGGCCGGATTTATCACCTGGCTGATTGCCGTCCAGGTTTTGCGCCCGAGATTTATAGATGCATCGGTAGGCGTTTTCAGCGGCGCGGGCGAACAATTCCTCTCGCAGCTTCAGCTAAAACCGCAATCTTTGTTCGTGCCGACGTGATCGAAAATGCGAAATGACTCCGCCTTTCTGAGCGACAAACTTCGTTATCGTGAGTCCCCCGCGACGCGCTCCAGCGGAGACAGCTTGACCCGCGTTCAAACCACGACATAGCATTGGCCGCGCTCCGCCATGCAACTCCTCAACGACGCACGATTCGGGCTCCGCGCGCTGGTGAAGAATCGAGGCTTCGCTGCGGTCGCGATTCTGACGCTGGCGCTTGGCGTCGGCGCTAACACGGCGCTCTTCAGCGTCGTAAATGCAGTGCTTCTGCGTCCGCTGCCGTTTCCTGCGGCGGATCGACTGGTCACTTTCTGGACGTTCAATCACGGCCGAAATATTGAGCGCGGAATTGCCTCGCCCGCCGACTTCGCCGATTGGCGCAACGAGAGCCGCAGCTTCGCGGAAATGGCCGCCTGGCGCACTTGGTTTTACAACATTCGCGCCGGCGCGGAGGCGGAGCAGGTCTGGGGCGTGCGCACCTCGGCAAATTATTTTCATCTTCTCGGCGTGCATGCCGCATTCGGACGTACTTTCTCGCCGGAGGAAGAGCAGCCTGGGCGCGATCACGTCGCTATCTTGAGCTACGGCCTCTGGCAACGCATGCTCGGCGGCGATCCGGCCGCAATCGGCAAGTCAATCGAGATCGACGGCAAGCCGTTCACGATCGTTGGCATACTCCCCGCGGATTTCAATTTCTTCGGCACGCGCCGCTCGTTCGATCTGTGGATGCCGTTCGCCTTCGATCGCGAAAATCTCAAGCGTGACGATCGCTCTCTGATCGTCTATGCACGGTTGAAGCCCGGCGCGACAATTCGCGCCGCACAGGCTGATCTAACCGCCATCGCCGACCGGCTCGCGCAGGAATTCCCTGAGACAAATCGGGGTTGGGGCGTGCAAGTGGTTTCGCTCTATGAAAGCCAAGTGACCGGTCTGCGGCCGGCGCTGTTTCTTCTGCTCGCGGCTGTCGGCGTCGTGCTGCTGATCGCGTGCTCGAACGTGGCAAACCTTCTTTTCGCGCGAGCCTCAGCCCGGCAAAAGGAAATTGCGATTCGCACGGCGCTGGGCGCGAGCCGTTTGCGACTGATCCGTCAATTGCTCACCGAAAACGCGCTTCTCGGGTTGCTCGGCGGCGCTTGGGGCGTCGCACTAGCGTTTTGGGGACTGGATTTGCTTCGCCCGCTCGCGCCGGCCTATGGGCTGGGCGCAATTCCGCGTCTCGATGCGGCGCAAATCGATTTCCGGGTCCTGGCGTTCGCCCTCGCGATATCGCTTTTGACCGGCATTCTCTTTGGCCTGGCACCCGCATTTCAGGCCACGCGCGCGAATTTGAACCAATCGCTGAAGGAGAGTGGCCGAAGTTCCGATGGAGGGCGCCGGGGTGGCCGGCTGCGCGATCTGCTCGTGGTTACACAAGTGGCACTCGCGCTGACGCTGCTGATTGGCGCCGGGCTACTGATGCGCAGCTTCTTCAAGCTTCTTGATGTCAATCCGGGCATCAACGCTCACAGTGTCCTCACCGCGCAAGTCTGGCTGCCCGAGTCGCGCTATCCCGAAGCGCGGCGAATCCCTGAATTTTACGAACAGGTGCTGACGCGCCTCGCCAGGTTGCCGGGCGTCCAATCCGCAAGCGCCATCAATTTCCTGCCGCTTAGCGCTTGGGGAGACTCTGTCAATTTTTCCATCGAGGGCCGCGCGGAACCGCAACCCGGGGAGATGCCGATCGGACAATACCGCGTGATTGCTTCGGACTATTTTCAAACGCTGGGACTTCCGATTCTTTCCGGACGCGCATTGGATCAGCGCGATGCGGAGAACGCGCCCGGCGCCGCCATCATCAGTGCCGACTTGGCGCGCCGCTACTGGCCGCGCGGCGACGCCATCGGCCAGCACATCCGGCTGAAATTCCCGCAGTCGGATGCGCCGTGGCGGCCTGTGGCGCGAGATTCGTGGCTAAAGATCGTAGGCATTGCCGGTGATATCCGGCAGCCGCAGTTGAGCTCGCAAGATATCGGCGAAATCTATTTGCCGCTCGAGCAAAACCCTTCGCGCTTAATGCGCCTTGCTGTGCGCTCGGCCACCGAGCCGGATAACCTGGCGCTGGCCATTCGTCGCGAAGTCCTCGCTGTGGACGCGGAACAGCCCATCACCGAACTAAGATCGATGGAGCAATTCGCGTCCGAATCTGTATTCCAACGCCGCCTCAGCATGGTGCTCCTAAGCCTATTCGCGGCGCTAGCATTGACGCTCGCGGCCGTGGGCATCTACGGCGTCATCTCCTACGCCGTCGGCCAGCGCACACGCGAAATCGGCATACGCGTAGCCCTGGGCGCACGGCCAACCGACGTCTCACGGCTGGTGACATGGCAAGGCATGCGCCTGGCGCTAGCCGGCGTCGCCGCGGGCCTAACGCTCGCATTCGCATTGACGCGGATTCTTTCGAGCCAACTCTTCGAAGTGAGCGCTCTCGATTCAGTTACGTTCGCGGCCGTGCCGGCCCTGTTAATTGCCGTCGCGCTAGCCGCGTGCTACATCCCGGCACACCGCGCCGCCCGGATCGATCCGTTGATCGCCCTGCGTCACGACTAGCCCCATCCAGATCCCGGCGCTGCGAGCACCTCCGATCCGATTCAAGACGGGCTCGGTGCGTGTTCAAGCCAACTGCTAAGGGCGCTCGGCAAGGCGGGCGAGGCGGGCTAGCCAGGCGCGGTCGCGGCGGGCTACGGCGTGGCGCGTAAGGAGCGCGTCGACGACACGGGCGACGCGTCCGGGCATTTCGTACTCATCGCGCATGCGGACGCGCGTCGCGTCACCTTGTGTCTCGATTTCCCACGATTGCTTGCCCTTCACGCCGTACTGATCCTGGAATTGCCATTCGAGGGCGCGGCCGAATTCGTAGCGCGTCACTACCGCCGTCAGCGTTACTTCGCGCGCGCCGAGGCGGCCTGTGATCCGCACTTTCTGCCCGGGAGCGAAATCCGATGCGCCGCCTAAGATCTCGAATTCGGCTTTCATCTCGTGGCCGTACCAGTAGGGCATGCGCTGCGGGACGAAAAATGCGGCGACCAAGGCTGGCGTCGCGGCGATGCGCTGTTCAAATGCTAGGCGGGCCATGCGGCTGTGCTTCGAGAGTTCAGAAAATCTCGACGAGGACTAGCGACATATCGTCGGCGGGCGGACCGTGACGAAATAGAGCGATGCGATCGAGGATTTCCTGTTTCATCTGCGGCAGTGGCAGCGCGGAAGTGTCGCGGACGATGTCGCTCAGGCCTTCGATGCCCAGCATGTCGTTTTGCGCATTGAAATTCTCGGTCAGCCCGTCGGTGTACATCATCACGCGGTCGCCGGGATGCACAGGAACTTCGATGGTCGCTTCGCCATCCACGGCATCGGGCAGAAAACCGAGCACGACGCTGCGCGACTCGAGCAGTTGCGGCGCCTCACCCGGCCGAATCAGCATCGCCGGCGGATGGCCTGCTCCGGCAAATTCAAGCGACCTGCCGTCACGGCTCAACCGCGCCGCCGCCATGGTGAAATAAAAAACCGAGCTGCCCAGATTCTGAATCACGAAGCGGTTTAGATGGCGCATCATGGGCGCGAGGCCTTCGCCGCGTTCGATCTGCGACATCGTCTCGGTGTAAATCCGGTTGGCCAGCAGCGCCGAGCTGATTCCGTGCCCGGAAACATCGCACACCAGCAGGTCGAGTTGATCTTCACCGGGCGTGACCAGCCCGAAATCTCCGCCGATTGAGCGCACGGCTTGAAAGTACGTCTCGACGGAAGCGGTGCCCCACAGCAGGCCCTTCGGCGCAAGGCTTTGTTGCACGCGCGAAGCCAGCGTGAGTTCTTCCTCAATTTCGCGCGCGCGCAACTCGAGTTGCGTATTGGCGCTGCGCAGATCGTCTTCGGCGCGCTTCTGTTCGGTGATGTCCGTGAAGGTGACCACGGCAAATTCGCGCCCGTCGGGATCTTCGAGCCTCCGAGCGCTGATCACCACCGGCAACTTCGTCCCGGCCGCCTGCGGCACGTAAAATTCAAAGCGGTTGCGGCCCGCGGCCTGCCCTATTTCGATTTGACGCGCCAAGATCGGCGCATCCTCCGGGGCAAAGAAATCTCTGCCTATATGGCCGAGAATCTCTTCCTTCTTTCGGCCGATCATCTCGAGGAAAATTTCATTGGCGAAGACGATGCGGTGACAGTCGTCCGTGATGATGACGCCCTGATTGAGCGTTTCGAGAACGCCTTCGACTTGTTCCAGCCACTCGGGCCGTTCGTGCTCCACTGCTTCACTCCCTCGGGAATCATTCGCCGCAGGCGGGGCGCTGCGCAATCTGCTTGGGTCCATTTTAGGACGGTGCAGCGTCCGGCGCAAATTCTGCTCTACTTCAATGGATGCCGCAGAACGCGAAATGACGCGGCGGACTGCAGGCAATCCGTTGCAGAGTTGCTCCACGAGAACGCCGTCCGTTTCGTCGAGTACAACAGCCGACTGTGGCACAATTCAAATGTTCGAAACGAGGTGCACCATGCCGACACGCGAAGAAAAATATGAGACCTTCCGGGCGCTTCATGAACGCCCTGGAATCTTTGTGATCCCAAATCCGTGGAATGCGGGATCTGCGAAGATTCTGACGGCACTGGGTTTCGAAGCTCTCGCAACCACGAGCGCCGGTTATGCCTTTTCTGCTGGAAGCGTGGACTCCACAGCCGTCTTAACGCGCGATGGAGTATTGGCAAACGCGAAAGAAATCGTCGAGGCAACGCATTTGCCCGTCTCCGCCGATCTGCAGGACGGCTTCGGCCACGCGCCCGAAGTGTGCGCCGAAACCATCCGGCGCGCCGCGGAAGTTGGCCTAGCCGGCGGCTCGATCGAAGACGCCACAGGAGATGAGAACGATCCCATTTACCAATTGGACCTGGCTGTCGAGCGCGTTGCCGCGGCCGCAAAGGCGGCACACGATTCTCACTTCGTGCTCACCGCTAGAGCCGAGAATTTCCTTCACGGCCGCTCCGATCTCAAAGACACCATCCGCCGCCTGCAATCCTTCGCCGAAGCAGGCGCCGACGTCCTCTACGCTCCCGGACTGCCAAGTCTCGAAGCCATCAAAGAAGTCTGCGCGTCAGTATCGAAGCCAGTAAATGTGCTGATGGGCCTGAAAGGCGCCACATATTCAGTGGATCAAATCGCCTCAACTGGAGCAAAACGCATCAGCGTAGGCGGCGCGCTAGCTCGCGCCGCGTTGGGCGCCTTCGTCCGCGCCGCCCGCGAAATAAATGACGAAAGAACTTTTACGTTCGCCGCGGAAGCGATTTCCCACGCCGAAGTGACCGCCTACATGGCGAATACATGGCCGCCGGGTTCCCGATAGACAACTGCCTTTTGAAGGTCTAACAAGCAGCATCGATAGAGCTTGACACAGGAATCCATATCATTGTATATGTCCATTCAGTTATGCAACCTAGAGGTTATGGAAAGATGACGTCAGCACAACTGGATGCCACCTTTGCGGCGCTGGCGGATCGTACGCGGCGGGCGATCCTGACGCGGCTCGCGTCGGGTCAGGCGTCGGTGAAGGAGCTGGCTGAGCCGTTTGCCATGAGCCAGCCAGCAATTTCGAAGCACCTCAAGGTGCTGGAGCGCGCGGGGTTGATTTCGCGCGGCCGCGACGCGCAGCGGCGCCCGCGACGGCTCGAGGCCGCAGGGCTCGCCGACGCAACCGAATGGCTCGAACGCTACCGCAAATTTTGGGAAGGCAACTTCCATCGTCTCGATGCTTTGCTCGACGAATTGAAAGCCAAGGAGAAAAAACGTGGACGCAAGAAGCGATAAGCGGCCAATGGCAGACTCCGGAAATTTGATAGTGACCACTCCGAGCGACAGAGAAATCGCGATGACGCGCACCCTCGATGCGCCGCGTGAGCTGGTCTACGACGCCTGGACCAAGCCCGAATTGCTGAAGCGCTGGCTCTATGGGCCTGATGATTGGCCCTTCGCGGTCTGTGAAGTTGATTTGAGGGTGGGCGGCGCGTTGCGTTTCGAGTGGCGCCACCGCGATGGAGGAGTGATGGCGCTCAGCGGCGTTTACCGCGAAATTGTGCCGTGCGAACGGCTAGTGTTCACCGAAATCTTTGACGACGACTGGACCGGCGGCGAGACGCTAGTGACCATGACCTTCGTCGAGCACGCCGGGAAAACGACGGTTACGCAAACGATACTCTATTCCTCTCGCGCCGCGCGCGATGGCGCGCTGAAGACGGCCATGGAGGAGGGTATGGCAATGAGCTACAACCGGCTGGCAGAGCAGCTGCTGTCCCCTGGCGCTCGTGGGATGGAAAAAGGCGCAAGCTGGTCTTGAACGTAGCGGTAGCTGCGACAGGCTCGGTCAATTCCAACGTAGGAATAAGGAGAAAGCGATGCAAAAGATTAGCCCTTTCCTGTGGTTTGACGGCAACGCCGAAGAGGCGGTGAATTTTTACGTTTCCATCTTCAAGAACTCGAAGATCTTGAATATTTCTCGATATGGAGACTCGGGGCCGGGACCGAAGGGCGGCGTGATGGTCGTCAAATTTCAGCTCAATGGACAAGAATTCATGGCACTGAACGGCGGCCCGGCATTCAAATTCACCGAGGCCATATCGTTCCTGGTGAACTGCGAGTCGCAGCAAGAGGTGGACGAGCTATGGGAGAAGCTGACTGCCGGCGGGAAAGAAATCCAGTGCGGATGGTTGAAAGACAAGTATGGCTTGGCATGGCAAATCGTCCCAACGATTTTGGGTGAGTTGATGGCGGATAAAGATCCGAAAAAGGCAGCGCGAGTGATGCAGGCGATGATGAAGATGATAAAAATTGACATCAACAAATTGCAGCAGGCATACGATCAGGCCTAAAGAGTTCGCACAACCACTTGATCAATTGTCTTAGCAGCGCGCTCACCGCGGCTGCCTGGTAGCGCCGGCGTCCCTGCCGGCATCCGACGATCGTCAGTCCCCAAGGGGCAGCACTCACGCGCGGAGTACGCATTTCAACCCGCGGGATGTATTTAGCGGTTCGCGCCGCGGTCGACCGCAACTTTTGCCGACAGTAGCGGTCGTAAGATGCCGGCAGGGACGCCGGCGCTACCCCACGGGTGCATACTCTTGCGCTAGACTTAGAAGCGGCGATTTTTCTTACGCCGTTCATCCCATGGCTTCGACGCGAATTCCACAACCTCTGGCAACTGCCGCAACTGGCGCTCTGCCTCCGGGCCCGAAAGGGCTGCCGTTCTTTGGCGTGGCGCTTTCGCTGCGGCGCGACGTACTTGGCACGATCACTCGCATCGTGCGCGAGTATGGCGACATTGCGCACATGCCGTTGCTGATGCAAAGCCGCATCCTGGTGAGCCGGCCGGAATGGATCGAGGATCTGATCGTCCGCCAACCGCAGAAATTCGACAAAGGGCCAGGATTGAAGGATGCGTCGCGGCGGCTGCTCGGCGAAGGCTTGCTGACGAGCGAAGGCGAACTCTGGCGTCGGCAGCGGCGCCTCGCGCAGCCGGCTTTTCACCGGCAGCGCATCGCCGAGTACGCACAGGTGATGGTCGAGCAGGCGCTGGCACACTCGCGCGACTGGCGAGATGGCGACCAGCGCGATATGGCGGAAGAAATGATGGCGCTCACGCTCGTCATCGCCGTGAAGACGCTTTTCGGAATTGAATTCACCGAGGAAGCTAAGCGCGTCGGCCCGGCTGTCACGCTGCTGATGCGCTACCAGCTTCGCCGTCTGCGTTCGCCAGTGAAAATTCCGATGCATTGGCCGACGCCTTCGAATGTGCGCGCCGATCGAGCGTATCAATATCTCGATTCGCTGGTGTACGGAATTATCGAAGAGCGCCGGAGGCGCCGCGATGCCGGCGAACCGGAAGGCGGCGACGTTCTGTCGCTGCTGATGAACGCGATGGATGAAGACGGCAGCCGCATGACGCCGAAGCAGCTCCGCGACGAGGTAATGACGCTTTTCATTGCGGGGCACGAAACGACGGCCGTCACTCTCGGCTGGCTGTGGCATTTGCTGGCGCAACATCCGCGCGTAGAAGAGCGTCTTGCGGAAGAATTGCGTAGCGTGCTCGCTGGACGCGCCCCCACGCCGGATGATTTACCGCGTCTGCCCTATCTCGATGCCGTGATTCACGAAGTGCTGCGGCTATATCCCGCGGCGTACGTGCTGCAGCGCACCTCGGTCGAGCCGTTCGATCTCGCCGGATACCATTTCCCAGTGAACACAACGGTGCTCATGTCGCAATGGATCGTGCACCGCGATTCGCGCTATTTCGATGCTCCCGACGAATTCCGGCCGGAGCGCTGGCTCGATGGACTTGAGGGGCGGCTCCCGGCTTACGCTTATTTCCCGTTCGGCGGCGGGCCGCGGCGATGCATCGGACAGGTGTTCGCGTTGATGGAAGCGGCGCTAGTCGCGGCGACGCTGGCGCAGCGATTCCGATTCGTCGAGCGCGTGGGAACAGAAGTTGTGCCCGAGCCGCTCGTGACATTGCGCGCGCGAGGCGGTGTGCCGATGACGCTAAAGACTCGCGCCTAGCGAAAGCGGCGCTGCGCCCCGTTTATTTCACAAACTCCCCTGTTTCGCCCTTCGACCAAGGATCGTAGTGCAGCGCGAATTGGATGCGATCGCCGATCCACGGATGATCCCAATACCACAAGATCTCGAGCCGGTTCGGCGCGGGATCTTCCAAATCTATCTCGCCGAGAATTTGAAACGACTGCGCGGCAATCTGGCCGGAATCCGGCGTAAGCCCATGGGTAACTTCGAGGCCGTATTGATCGGCCTGATGCTCGTAGTAGCGCGAGAAAGCGTTGCTGATCGGCGTCGAGGCGAACATCAACAGCAGAATCGGGATGGCGTAAGCCGGCAGCGCAGCCCAATCCGCAGGCCCGCGAATTCTCCACGCGGCGGAATGGCGCTCAAGCCAGTGGCGAGAGATCGCCGCTGTGAGGAAAAAACACACAAGGAGCCCGAACGCGGCGACGATCAAACCTTTATAGATATGGTTCAACACGTAGTGGCCCATTTCGTGACCGAAAACATAAAGGATTTGCGGCCGCGTCATCTTCGCGATAGTTGTGTCCCACACCACCACGCGCTTCGATGCGCCGAGCCCGGTGACATAGGCGTTCACAAATTTCACTTTTTCGCTGGCTTTCATCAGGAACATCCGCTCAGGCGGAATTTCGAGACCGGCGCGATGGACGACGCGCTCGAGATCGCTCACCAGTTGCGGATCGTGATCGGCGAGCGGCTCGAATTTGTTGAACAGTGGATCAATCACCAGCGGCGTGAGGAAAATGATGATGATCAAGAACGGGATCGAGCCCAGCCAAAAATAGAGCCACCATCGGCGCGGGCTGCGGCGAATAATGGCAGCGCCGGCGAAGACGAGGACCGTCGCGATGACCGTGCCGAGGAGAAGCATTTTGCCTCGATCTCCGAACCAGGAACTCCAACCCTGAATGACCAGATCGTTCTCGCGATACAGCCAGTGAAACCACACGCCAATCGGCAGTGTGAAAAGCGCGACAACCGAGTTGAACGCGGCTGAATAGACCGCAGCCTGGACAATGCGCCAGGAACTGACCGCTTCGGCCCAATCGCGGAATTTGGCCGACCAGCCGCAGCGCAGCATCAAATAAAAAATCAGCAAGGTATAGAGCGGAATCAAAATTCCCGCGACATAACCGATGCGGGCCAAATGGCGGGCCTTCGCGTACTTATCGGGCGGGAGGGTGTAGGCGAGGACATGCATCGGCGAGTGCGAATTCGCTTGTGCGGACGCAGCGACGGAGTTGTTCAGCGGCGCTGTGCTCGAAGCTTGCATCAGGGCACTACGTGCGTCGGCTTGCGGAGATCCTACGCCGACACCGATTCCGGCCGCCACGAGAAGGCAGAACACGGCCGAAAGCACCAAGTTGCGCAAGACTGGCTCCTTCAAAGCCTCGAGTGTGAACAGCGCGATTCCGAGCGGCAGAGTATGCCGCTCAGCCGAACGGACCGCAAGGCGGCTAGCGTGATCACGGAGGGCGTTCGCGATTCCGTACACAGAAACAGATGCCTGAGGCATCAGATCTATGTTGCGATCAGGTATGCATCGAAGGCGGAATTCGATGAGTCTGGCTGATGCACCGGTTGCGAAGGAAGGATTTTCCGTCACGCATTTTTTGACTGTTAAGGATCGGGCGAGATCGCGGGAGTTTTATGTCTGGGTTCTCGGGGCGAAGGTGGTTTTGCCGGAGAACCCTTGCTGTCTCAAGGTGGCGAATTCGTGGATCCTTCTCAACGCAGGAGGCGGGCCGACGCCGGCGAGCATGCTGACGAAAGCGGATGGGGTGCATCTTTAGGCGCGGTTGCAGACGCGGATTGTTTGCCGGGCCCCTAGGGGAATACCATTGGCTGAGTGTTTTTGCGGGAGGGCCAGGTATATGTTTATAAAGATGGGGCGTTGCGGAATCGTTTTGCTGGGTTTTGTGACGCTGGCGGGCATAGCAGCGGCGCGACCGCAGGCTGCGGATACGCCTCCACAAAGTGATTCGGCGGCAACGGCGGCACGCAAGGCTCGCGAGCTGAAGAAGGCGGACACCAAGACCGCGCGCGTTTGGGATAACGACAACATCGTGATGCCGGCGGGAGGCGTTGAAGTGATCGGCCCCGATGCCAACGCACCTGCTACGGATGCGAATGCGGGCGGCGCGACGAGCGATCAAACGCCCGCAGCGGCACCAGCGGCGATTTCTCCCGAGGAACTAGCACATGCGCAGGCCGCAATCAAAGAGGCGCAGGACAAGATCGCAGAATTGAAGCAGCAGATCGATCTCTCGCAGCGGAAATATAATCTGGACGCGGCGATGTATTACGGCAAGCCGGAGTATGAGGCCGACAAGGACGGGCAGAAGGCCATTAACCAGGAGAAAGGCAGCCTGGATGATAAGAAGCAGCAATTGAAGTTGACCCAGCAGATGCTGGCGGAATTGCAGGCAAAGATTGGAACCGCGCCGATGAAGGCGCCTGAAGCGAAACCGGCAGAGACCAAACCGGCGGAGACGAAGACAGCCGAAACCAAGCCAGTGGAGCCGAAACCTGAAGAGACTAAGCCGCCTGAGCCCAAGCCAGCAGCTGCGCAGCCGGCCGAGCCCAGGCCGCCTGATGATCTGCAGTAGATTTGATTGCCGAGCGCAAGGAACACGCAGGCCGTCTGCAGCGAGAAATTTCAGTTTCTAGATGGCTCTGTTGAGTTCCCTGTAGTGATCAGCCCGGGACTGAAAGACCGTCCGCCTAAGCGCATCGCACCCATTTCGCATGATCCCCCGTGTGACGTCTGCCACAAAAGATCATCCCCCAATTTGATTCTGGACCACGTTGGAACAGTACCACTACTAATTGTAGCGAATTCTCTTGACACACTAGGGACCCTCGCTCACAATCCCGGCATCTTTTCCGGATTTCGCGCGCGGCGACGGGGGCAGTCGGGGTTCGCAGCGCCGCGGGGCCCGGAATCAAATCTGGGAGAGCGATGCAATATCTGCCGGGTTGGACGGTGCAGTGTTTGAGTCCGGAGTGTCCGGCGCGGGGGCATTGGTTGCGCGTGGAGGGCACGCAGCAGGAAATCTGCAGCAACTGCGGCGCGCCTCTGCATAACGTGCCGCCACCGCTGGCGCCGCGATTCCGGATGAGACCACGGCCGTTGAGCGCGTATCGACCGAGGCTCCGGCCGAGATAGCCGCGCCGCGAGCGGAACTTAGCGCGGTTGCGCAGAAGAGTCTTCAGAATCGCGCGATGAACTCAGGCGTGATGGCCTGAGGCGCGTCGCCGTCGTCCCCGCAGCAGCTTCTTTTGAATCCTTCAGCGTAGCCTTGAAGTGGCTCGCTTCGAGCTCGCATCTAAATGACGCCCGCGCTTTCGCTCAGAAATAGAACTTTAGGCCGAATTGAATCAGTCGCGGGCCGCGATCATTAAGCACCTGGCCGAATGTGCTGCTGAAGCCCGCATCATCAACCCTAAAGAATTGTGTGTGGTTGAAGGCATTGAAGAATTCCGCGCGGAATTCGACTTCGCGCGTTTCACCGATCTTCGTCTTCTTCGTGATGGAGAGATCCCAGTTGTTGATGCCGGGGCCGCGCAATGTATTGCGGCCGAAGTTTCCGAACGTAAAAAGCGGAATGCCGGCCTGGCCGCCGATCGTACAGGGGGCGGGCGTTGGACAGGCTTCGCAACTCAAGTTCGTCGGGTCAATCCAATAGGGCCCTGGGTTAGTGTTCCCTCCGTTGCAATCCGCACTGAAAGCATTCTGCTGGGCGCGCGGATTGACATACGGCACCCTGCCTGAGACTTCCGTGCGGGTAAGATCGGGAAACTGATCTTGCTGGCTGGCGTTGCTGTTGGAGAAGAAAGTGAGCGGATTGCCTCTTTGAAACGAGGCAATTCCATTGAACTGCCAGCCTTCCACCACTTTCTTCATGAAGCCGTCGCTGTGGACGAGTTGATTGAACGGAACTTCCCAGAGCCAACTGAAGACCAGGCGCTGCGGCGTATCGAAATCGGCGACGGCGCGATCGAGGTTGTAGTCCAGCGGATCGGTGAATTCGCCCGAGCGCGCGCGGAAACCGGACGAGAGATCCACTGTTTTTGCGACGGTGTATGCCGCGCGAAGCTGCAGGCCGTGGCTCAGTCGCTTGTCCACGGTGAGCTGGAATTGATGGCTATCGGAAACGCCGTTGCTGAAGTTGGTTAGAAGTTGAGACGCGCCAGTCGGCGAACCGCTGGGATCGTTTGGATCAGACGGATTCAAAGTCCCACCGGTGCAGGCTGCTAGGGGGCGCGCGCATTCGGGATTGTCGAAGCCATAGGTGTTGAACTGATTGAGCATGATGCTGGGCTGGGGAAAATTTGTTTCGCCGGTGCTGATCAGCTTGCGGCCGAGGCTTCCGACGTAGACGGCTTCGACCATGAGATCTTTTGTTGCTTGCCACTGGAACCCATAGTTGAAGTTTTCAGAATACGGCGTACGGAAATGCGGCCAAGTCGTATACGCGAAGCTGATCGCGGGGACCAGGAACTGACCGGTGAATTGGAACGGAAACGGCTGCGTCAGGCCAAGGGGCGTGTAGGGATCGGCGACGATATCTCCCGAGGCCCCACTCCAATCTTCCGGAAAATTGTTGGACACGAAGCCGAACGGCGGCTGGCCGCCGAACTGTAGGTTCAGCGCGCCGTCTTCGATGTCATAGAAAATGCCGAAGCCGCCGCGCATCACCAGCTTGGCATTCCCGAACATATCCCACGCGAAGCCGAATCGCGGCGCGAAGTTGTTCTTATCGGGATAGACCAGCGCGTCATTCGGAGTTCCGGGATCACCAGGATAGAGAATTCCCGTAGGCGCTCCCGGGAACTTGGTGGATTGCTGGCCCGGGAAGAAGCCCAGAATGTTGTTGTGAATGTCGCGCTGCGGCATGTTGAACTCATAGCGCAATCCGTAGTTCAACGTGAGGCGCGGCAAGATCTTCCAGGTGTCCTGCACATATCCCGCGAACGAGCCGGTGCGAATGCCGTAGAGGGCCTGGGAGAATTGAAAATAATTGTCCCAGAAGCCGCCAACGAAATCGGCGTATTCGTCGCCGGTAAAGTCGCCGAATGTGAAGTCAAAGCTGCCGTTGTTATAAAAATCGTAGTGATAGTTCTGGCGGATGCGCGTGATGTCTCCGCCGAACTTGATCTCGTGGCGTCCCAGCGTCCATGTGAAATTGTCCTCCCATTCGAACGTGGCACGGCGCAGCTTGGTGGGGCCTTGAGCCGAAGGACCAAGCGTGAAGGAAGGCCCAAAAATAATCGGCGGAGCCGCTCCGCCCGGGTCGTCCGGAAAGACGTTGGTAAATCCCAGACCCGAAGGCGACGTAGAATCTGCGGGCACGGCCTGAAGCGTGGCATAGCGGCTCGCGGCGAAGCGAAACTGATTCAGTTTCCCGCCGGAAAACGTGTGCGTCCACGTGAACGTGCCAATCTGCGTACGGCTTTTGTCCGTTCCGCCGGAGCCAACGGGAACGTCGCCACCTTGTCCATCAGGTTGAGCACCGATGTTCGTGGAAATGGTCCCACCCTCTTCCGGAAAGAAGTCGCGGATATCATCGATGACATAGACAAAAGCGAGAGTGTCATGCGAGGTGAGGTTGTGATCGATGTGCAAGATGCCCTGATCGTCGCTGATCGCGGCGACCGGAGAAGCCTCGAAATTGTTCGTGCCCGCCACGTTGGGCATGGGCAGGTATTTATTGATGTAAGTCTGAATGGTGGGATTGACGAGGCCTGCGGTGGCCATGTTGTTAAAGGGGATGATATTTCCCGTGATGGGATTGAAGAGCTGCGTGCCATTAGGGTCGGTGCAGTTGCCGCCGCCATCGTAGGAGCTACAGATGTCGCCGAAATCTCCGGTGCGTTCGGTGGGACTGAGGACAGCGACGGGAGTGGGTGTTTGCCCTTCGCGGCGGCGGGCGCCCTGATAGGCAAGGAAGAAGAATGTCTTGTCCTTCTTGATCGGTCCGCCGGTGGTGGCGCCGAAGACGTTGCGCTTGAACGAAGAGCGGTCGGCGGCAAAGAAATCGCGGGCGTTCAAAGCATCATTGCGGAGAAATTCGAAGACGTCCCCATGAAACTGATTCGTGCCGGACTTGGTGATCTGGTTGACGATACCGCCCGAAGTGCGTCCGTATTCCGCGTCGTAATTGTTGGTAAGAATCTTGAATTCTTCGACGGCGTCCGGATTGGGGCTGACCACGATGTTGTTGCCGAGGAAATCGGTATTGTTGGCGCCGTCAAGCAGAAAGGTGAGCGATTCGGAGCGCTGGCCGCTCACCGAAAAGGGATTGCCCGAGGAGTCGTCGGGATCGGGAGCGAATACGCCGGCTTGCAACAAGCCGAGTTGCAGAGTGTCGCGATCGAGCAAAGGAAGATCGCGAATAGCGCGCTCGTCTTCCACCTTGCCCAGAACCGCGCTGGCCGTATCCACCTGCGCCACGACGGCGGTGACTTCCACGGTCTGTGATGATTCGCCAAGCTTCAGGGCCACATCCACGCGCCCGTTCTGGTTCAGCTCGAGAACGATGTTGGTCTGCACTGAGGTTTGAAAACTGGCATGGGCAACCGTGAGCGAATAGGAGCCGACGATAACGGACGTGAAGAGATAGCCGCCATCGTTGCCGCTCGTGGTGGTACGGGAGATGTTGGTATTCGAATTCGTCAGCGTGATTTTTGCGCCGACGATTACGCCGCCGCTCTGGTCGCTGATTGTGCCGCGGAGCGAAGCTGTATCCTGGCCCCACGCCACAGCCGAGGATGCGAAGATCAGCGCAAATAGGAGGACACCACGGGGAAGACTCAGCGTTTGCCTCATGCCACACCTCCGTAGGCGGCTAGTGCCGGATGAGAGTAACGTAGGCTGGAACGCACCCGCCGAACACCCCAGATCGAGCCGGAGCTGCCGAATCACCCCGA
>Ga0335081_10009378_pt1 | contig 15749 bp, 18 predicted proteins | sample Lox_Sample_35_FD_206713 | JGI IMG/M metagenome (GOLD analysis project Ga0335081, IMG submission 206713) | Soil microbial communities from Loxahatchee National Wildlife Refuge, Florida, United States - Lox_Sample_3.5 | ecosystem: Environmental > Terrestrial > Soil > Wetlands | place: USA... | reverse complement strand
TGTCAGACAAGGCTCACCTCCGGTCGGCTCCCGCCCGCCCCGCGCCGCCAGCACGCCATCCCTCGCAGAGCCCAGCCGATGCATCGGTCCACGTTTCTCGCACCGACCGGGAGGGGCCTCACCCGGGGAGGGTGAATTATCGCGGCTGTGACCGGCCCGGCCGGCGCTCGTTCCGGTCTCGGTACCGGCCAAGAATGAAACGCCGGCCTCATCCGGTGAAGGCCGGATGAGGCCGCATTCCGTGGCCCCCTTGGTCACGGAATGTATTCGCCTACCGGTAGCGGCTGGTGCCGGCGTGCCATTCCAGGCAGCCGGCCACAGTCCCGTTCCGCGTACGGCACCGGTTCCCCCAGGTCGCGGCGGGGCAGTCCCGGGAGGCGGCAGCCGGACGTGCCCAGCCCCGACGGCCCGGCCAGCTCGGTGCTGTGCGGGTAGATGCCGCGCCGGGGCCGCGCCGGTTCTGCGGCCGTCCCGCGTCCGCCAGCTACCCGCCGTCACGACCGGCAACAACCCGGGGATGCGGTCACCTCTGTCCGCCGTGGCTCACGCTTTGCTACGATCAGTGATCGCCGAGTCACTTATAGTGCAGATTTCGCGGGGGCAGTTGCGCGCCGACGCCTTGCCTGGCCGGTACGGGCTGTGCGGGTTGCACAAACGGATGGGGGAGTCATTACTCTCAGCAACCGCATCCGAAGCGCCACGGGTGGACGACGGTCCATCGGGATAGCGGCCGCGGCGGTCGTCCCGGTCGCGGCCACCATGGCCATGGTCCCGTTCCGGGCCTCCTGGCCGACCATAGACATCGTGCTGGTCCTGGCCGCGGTGGAAATCCTCGCGGCGATCAGCGGGAGCGGCCTGGCGAGCGCCGCCGCGATCGTGTCCGCCGCGGTGTCATTCGACGTGTTCTTCCTCCGGCCCTACGGCGACATCGCGATCCACACCACGTCCGATGCCGTCGCGATCGGGCTGCTGGTCGCGGTGGGCGCGGCGGTGACGATGCGGGTGGGGATCATGAGGTCCTCGATCACCCACCGCGCCACTCGCGTGGCCGAGCTTGAGGTCACCGCCCGCGCGCTGCGGCGGGAAGCGGCGAGGTTCCACGCGATGCTGGAGGCCACGCCGGACGCGATCGTCGGCGTGGACCGGGCCGGCGTCATCCGGCTATCCAACAACAAGGCCAGCGAGCTCTTCGGCTACCCGCGCACGGAACTGGACGGAATGCCGGCGGCGCGGCTGATGCCGGAATCGGCCCGGGCCATTCATGCCGCGCTCCGGGCCGACCGCCGGGCCGATCCCGGGCCACCGGGCGGCACCCCGGGCCAGGATCCGGTTGCCCTCCGCAAGGACGGCACGCAGTTCCCGGCCGAGGTCCTGCTGGCCACCATCGACGTGGACGGCGGCCCGCTCGTGCTGGCCGACGTGCGCGACGTGACCGAACGGCGGGTCGCCGAGGCGATGACGCGCCGCCTGGCCAGCGCCGTCCAGTACGCCGGCGAGGCGATCGTCACCCGGAGCCCGGACGGGATCGTCCTCAGCTGGAACCTGGGCGCGGAGCAACTGTACGGCTACTCAGCGGAGGAGATCGTCGGCAGGCCGATCTCCTCGCTCATAGCGCCCGGGCACCAGCAGGAAGCCGCCGAGCTCACCGCGGACGTGCTCGCGACGTGTCAGCAGCGCCGCTCCGAGACGATCGCGCGGCGCAAGGACGGGACGCTGGTCGAGGTCATGATCGGCTTGTCGCCCATCGCCGACGGCATGGGTGAGGTAGCCGAGATCCTCTCGATCAGCTCGGACATCTCGGCACGTAAGCGGAATGAGGAGGCGCTGCGGGAACGCACCCGTGAGCTGGAGGCATCCAACCGCGAGCTGGCCGAGTTCGCATATATCGCCTCACACGACCTGCGTGAGCCGCTCCGCAAGATCAGCAGTTTCTGCCAGTTGCTGGCCGATGGCTACCAGGGCCGGCTCGACGAGAAGGCCAACCAGTACATCGCCTTCATCGTGGACGGTGCCGAGCGGATGCAGCAGCTCATCGAGGACGTGCTCGCCTTCTCCCGGTCAGGGCGCTCAGCAGGTAAGACGTCCGAGGTGGACTGCGCCGCGATCGTGCGGCTGGTCACCAGGGACCTGGCCGCCATGATCGAGGAAACCGGGGCATGCATCACCGTCGCCGGCTCACTGCCGGTGGTCCGGGCCGAGCCCGCCCTGCTGACGCAGGTCTTCGAGAATCTGGTCAGCAACGCCATCAAGTTCCGCGGCAGCGATCCGCCGCGCGTCACGATCTCCGCCGCCCGCGAGAAAAACGCCTGGCGGTTCGCGGTGGCCGACAACGGCATCGGCATCGACCCCGCGTACGCCGACCGCGTGTTCGCCATCTTCCAGCGCCTGCATTCGCGGGCCGAATACCCGGGCAGCGGCATCGGGCTCGCGATCTGCAAGAAGATCGTCGAGGCGTACGGCGGCAGGATCTGGTTCGACTCCCAGTCCGCTGCCGGGACCACCTTCTACTGGACCTTTCCGATAGGAACAGGACGCCATGAAGTCAAGGCTGCAGGAGATCCCCGGCGGGATCTTGCTCGTCGAAGACGACCCGGGCGACATCATGCTCACCCGGGAGGCGCTGAAGGCCGCCGCGGCCACGGCTGAGCTGCACACCGTGACCGACGGCGCCGCGGCCCTGGATTTCCTGCACAGGCGGCCCCCCTACGCCAGCGCTCCCCGGCCCGGCCTGATCCTGCTCGACCTGAACCTGCCGCGGATGAATGGCCTGCAGGTGCTGGCCGAGGTCAAGTCCGACGCGGACCTGCGCCAGATCCCGGTCGTGATCCTGACCACCTCCAGCGCGGAAGAGGAGGTTGTGCACACCTACGACCTGCAGGCCAGCGCCTTCGTGCAGAAGCCCATGGACGTCCGCAAGTTCATGCGCGCCGTGCAGATCATCGACGAGTTCTACGGTCATGTGGCCCGGCTGCCCCGGCAGTTAACGGGCCTGCCCGGCACCGCGCCCGCCGCCGGGAAGAGGATCGTGACCGTCGTCCCCAGCCCCGGCACGGAGCGCAGGTCGATCCGGCCGCCCCAGCGCGTCACGATCGCGTGCGCGACCGCCAGGCCGAGGCCATTGCCCTGCCCCGGGGGCTTGGTGGTGAAGAAGGGATCGAACACCTTGCCCATCACGTCGCCGCTAATGCCCTGGCCGGCGTCCCGGACCTGCACCTGTGCCCAGACCCGCACCGGCACGTCGCTGTCCAGCTCGTTTTCCGCGACCTCCGCGGTGCTGACGGCCAGCCTGCCCGTACCGCCCATCGCGTCGCGGGCATTGTCCGCGAGGACGGCCAGCAGTTCCTCGACGTGCGCCCGGTCGGCCAGGACCGCGGGCACAGCCGGATCGAGCGTCATGTCCAGCGCAATGCCGCTGCCGATGCGCGCGGCCAGCCGCTCGCGGACCCCGGCGATGACCTCGTTGAGCGGGGTGAGCTGCGGTGTCACCGGATCCTGCTCGGCGAAGATCCCGAGCTGCCTGGTCAGCTCGGCGGCCCGCTGCGCGGCCTGCTGGATCTGCCGCAGGTCGTCGATGGCGTCCCGCCAGCGTCCGGTCTCACCGTCCGGTGCGGCAGCGAGTGCGTCCTCCACGAAGTTCGCGTAGTTCAGCACGACGCCCAGCAGGTTGTTGAAGTGATGAGCGATGCCGCCGGCCAGCCGGCCGAGTTTGGCCAACTGCTGCGCCTGCTGAAGTTCCTGTTCGGTCAGCTTCCGTTCGATCGCGTAGCGGATCGTCCGGGCGAGCAGGTACGCGTCGTGGCGCCCCTTGACCACGTAGTCCTGGGCGCCCTCGCGCACCGCCCTCAGCGCCATGTCCTCGTCGCCGTTGCCGCTGAAGACCACGACCGGGAGCTGGGGAACCCGGTCCAGGACGGTCCTGACCACCTCCAGGCCGCGGCTGTCCGGCAGGCCCAGGTCGACGAGGGTGCAGTCGGCCCAGCGGGCCATGGCGTCGAAGTCGACATCCGCCAGGCGGCCGGCCCGCGACCATTCGGCCACGACTCCCGCCTTCGCCAGCATGGCCTCGGCCAGGATCGCATCGGCCGGATCGTCCTCAATGAGGAACAGCCGCAGCGGCGCTGCGGGGCTCACGGTGCCCCGGTCTTCCTGCGGGCCGCTGACGGGCCATCGGGACAGGACTGCGGATCCGGGACTCCCGTCCGCCCAGCCGACACGTTCGTCGTCCAACCGTTCTCCCGCACTCGTCAGTTATTCTCTTAGAGTAATCAGATCGCTACTTAAAGTAGCAGAGCTTGCCCGCGGAATCCCCGGATCCCAGGCCGGAACCGGCGCCGTTCCCGTCGCGCCGCGGACGTCTTTACTCGATGCGGTGCCGCCCGCCCGCGGCGCCCGCGATAATGCTGCATGGCGCGGGGCCGCGCGGGGCGGGCCGTGCCGGGGAAGTGGGGTCGCTGCCATGCGCGCAGTCGTTCTGACCAGTTTCGGCGGGCCCGGCTCGGTCGGGGTCGGCGAGGTACTTGAGCCGCAGGCGGGAGATGGGCAGGTGCTCGTCGACGTCGCCGCGGCGGCGCTGGGGCCGTGGGACCTGGCCGCGGCCGCCGGCGCGTTCGTCCCGGCCGGCGGCACACCCGACTTTCCCCAGGTCCAGGGTTGGGATTTCGCCGGCACGGTGGTGGGCGGGTCCGGCCGGGCGCCGTTCGGCGACGGCACCCCGGTGCTGGGGTTCACGCCGCAGCCATGGTCGGGCACCGGAGCGTTCGCCGAGCGGATCGCCGTGCCCGCCGAGACACTGGCCGAGGTGCCCGAAACCGTGGACCTGGCCACGGCCGCGACCGTGCCGGTCACCGCGCTGACCGCGCAGCTGCTGCTGGACACGGCGGAGGCCGCCGCGGGGGATTCCATCCTGATCATCGGCGCGGCGGGCTCGGTCGGCGGCCTGACGGCACAGCTCGCCGCGCACCGCGGCCTGAGGGTCCTCGGTTCCGCCGACCCGGCGGACGCGGGCCGCCTCAGCGAGCTCGGCGTCCGGCACCCGATCGACCGCACCGGTGACGTCCCCGCCCAGGCCCGGGTGGCGTTCCCGGGCGGTGTGGACATCGTCATCGACCTGGTCGGGGGGCCCGCGGCAGCCAGCGCGCTGGCTGCCGCGCGCGACGACGGGCGGTTCGTCTCCTCGATCCCGGCCCCTCCGCCGTCCGAACGCAACATCCGGCCGGCCAACGTGGCCGTGGCGCCGGACGGGGCCACGCTGGGCCCGCTCATCCAGCAGGTCGCCAGCCGGCAGCTCGTCCCGGTGCCGATCGTCGGCCGGTACCCGCTGGCCAGCGCGCGCGGCGCCTACGCCCAGCTCGCTGCGGGCGGTGTCAAGGGCAAGATCGTGCTGACCGTGCCGTAGCTGCCCGGCGCCGCCGCGCCGGCCGGATCCGTGCCGGGCGGAGGCGCCGATGCTGCCGCCGTCCCCAGCGTGATTCCGGGGCAATCTATACGCCACGTGAGCAGACGGCCGAACACGCCGAACCCCCCCTGCTCCTGCAAGGCCGCGCGCACCCGGGTGACCGCCTCGGCGTACGGGAGGTCCAGCGTGATCTGGGTACCGTAGCTCATCGCGCGGCCCGTTCCGCTTCCTGCCCGGCCAGCTTGCGGCGGACCTCGACCATGTCAAGGTCACGGACGGCCTGGATGACCTCTTCCAGCGCGGCGGCGGGCAGCGCGCCGGACTGCGCGAAAACCAGGACACCGTCCCGGAACGCCATCAGTGTCGGGATGGAGCCGATCCGCGCGGCGGCGGACAGCCCGGGCTGGTCCTCGGTGTCGACCTTGCCGAACGTGATGCCGGGATGCTGCCTGCTGGCGGCCTGGAAGACCGGGGCGAACATCCGGCACGGCCCGCACCAGGAGGCCCACCAGTCGACAAGGGTAATCCCGTTTCTGGTGACCGTGGCCTCGAAGTTGTCCTCGGTCAGGGCGATGGTGGTCACGTCGCTTCCTTTGCTCGCGGCTTCGCTGGATTACCCGGCGGTCAGCTCGTGCAACTGCACCGCTTCTCGGGCGGGACGCTGGCCAGGACGTGATCGGCGTGCGCGCCGCAGCCGGCCCAGGTGACCTTCTTGCAGCGGGCGCAGACGGCAGGACTGCACATGACATTCTCCGTTCGGTCGCGGGTCGTGCCGGGGGAGCATTCTTGCCTTGGATACTATACCCCCTAGGGTATCTGAAGCAACCTTTGCCGTCCGTGGTCCCGCTCCCGGGCGTCAGGTACCTGGTATGATACCCCGCAGGGTATTTAAAGATACTTCTCGGCCGATCACGGACACTGGTCCGGTCGTCGCGCCGGGCCAGAAGGGCAGGGAGCCGCCGTGGACGTGGACAGCCAGACGATGGCCGATGTGATCAAACGCCTTCGCCGCGCCCAGGGCCAGGTCGGCGGCGTCATCAAGATGATCGAGGAGGGCCGGGACTGCGCCGACGTGGTCACCCAGCTCGCCGCGGCATCCCGGGCCCTGGACCGGGCCGGCTTCATGATCATCGCAACCGGCCTGCAGCAGTGCGCCCTGCACGAGAACGACGGCAACGGCACGGCCGGCACCGACCGCGCCCAGCTCGAGAAGCTCTTCCTGTCCCTCGCCTGAGGGCACCGCTGAGGACGCCCACGGAATACCTGTCCCCGCCCGGACGCTGCCCCTAACACCCCTCCAGGTGTTAGGGGCAGCGTCACGCGGAGGCTTGCCATGCGCATCTTGACCTCTGGCGCCGGCGGCGCCGGCCATCACCCAGGCTTCCGGACCTCCTGCGGCCGGGAGATCTGCGTCGGCCGTCTCGCCCTCGGCGGGGGCCGCCGCCCGGTCCAGCGGGTCAGCCTGAGTATCAGCGCCTCGTCACCGGCGGCCGACGGGACCTGGGCCGGCCTCACGGCCGGGGAGGCGCGGCGGCTGGCCGGGGTCCTGCTCGCGCAGGCCGCGGCGTGTGAGGCGGCCGGCACCGGGCGGATGCCCGCACCCGGAAGCCGGTCACGCGCCGCCGCGACGGCTGACCCGGGAGGATCTGGCGGGCCTCGGTGGTTCAGGTGGCCGGCCGGGGCCCCGCCGGGCCTGCTGGCCGCTGGTCGTAGAACTCCTGGAAGGCCGCGAACGCCCGGGCCCCGTAGACGGTGGCCGGGCCGCCGTTCATCAGGAACGTGACGCCGATCGCCTCGGCCGCCTCCTGCGGGCTCGCACCGTGCTGGACCGCCGCGTGAGCGTGGGCGGCGATGCATCCGTCGCATTCCTTGCTGACCCCGATGGCCAGGGCGATGAGCTCCTTGGTCTTGGCATCCAGCATCCCGGCGCCCAGCGCCGCGTCATGAAGTTCCTTATAGCCCGCGTAGACCTCCGGGATCGCATGCCGCAGTTCGCGTGTGGGCACCCGCAGCTCGTCACGCACGGCCTTTCCGTAACTCATCAGAATGTTCCTTCCCTGAGGGCTATACCACCGGGAGTATCCAGCGGGCACCGGATTGGCGCCCCGGCCGATGGTCATCCCGGCCGTGGACCAACGGCCCTAGCTGGGCGTTTGGCATCGCCGCAGGTTGAAGGCATGAAGCGCGTCGTCATCCTGGGTGGCGGCACGGGCGGGACGATCGCGGCCAGCCGGCGGCGGCACCGTCGCGCGGGGACGTCTGGTTTCCTACGACGACCGCGAGGTGCCGTTCGACCTGGCCGTCGTGATCCCGGTGCACGGCGGGGCCGCGTACGTGGACCGGTCGCCCGGGCTCGGCGACGATCTGCGGTTCATCCCGGTGGACCGGCACACCCTCCAGGCCATCGCGAAGCCGAACGTTTTCGCCATCGGCGACGTCATCTTCACCTGACGCTAGCGCTAGCCGTCTGGCCCGGCAGTCCCAGGCGGTGACCAGCGACTTACCCGGGTACAAGTGATGTGTGGCTGCCTGGGTGCTGCACGTCGACCTCGACCAGTTCATCGCTGCGGTCGAGGTCCTGCGTCATCCCGGGCTGGCTGGCCGGCCGGTCATCGTCGGCGGCGACGGTGACCCGGCCAAACGCGGCGTGGTGAGCACGGCCTCCTACGAGGCGCGCGCGTACGGGGTGCACTCGGGGCAGCCGTTGCGGACGGCCGCCCGGCTCTGCCCCGGCGCCGTCTTCCTGCCGGTGGACCGGGAGGCATACGAGGCGGTCTCCGCCCAGGTGATGGCCGCGCTGCGGGAATCGGGCGCGGTGGTGGAGGTGCTGGGCTGGGACGAGGCGTTCCTGGGTATCAGCGACGACGATCCGGAAGCCTTCGCCCGCGGGCTTCAGCAGCGGGTGCGCGTCGCGACCCGGCTGGACAGCACGGTGGGGATCGGCCGGAACAAGCTCCAGGCCAAGCTGGCCACCGGGTTCGGCAAGCCGGCGGGAGTGTTCCGGCTGACGGACGAGAACTGGTTCTGGGTTCTGGGCGACCGGCCCACCGACGCGCTGTGGGGGATCGGCGCCAAGACGGCCCGCCGCCTCACCGGCCTGGGCCTGCGGACGGTGCGGGAACTTGCCGCGGCCGATCCGGGCACGCTGGCCCGGGAATTCGGCCCGGCCACCGGCCCCTGGCTGGTCATGCTCGCGCAGGGCCGGGGCAGCCGCGAGGTCGATGACACGCCCTACCAGGCCCGCTCGCACGGCCGCGAGGTCACCTTCCAGGAGGACATCGCGGACTGGCCGGAGGTGACCCGCGAGGTTGACCGCCTGGCCGGGCTGGTCGCGGGCGAGCTGGCGACGGACGGGCCAGCCGACGCGGACCGGACACCCGTCCGCATAGTGGTAAAGGTCCGTTACGTTCCGTTCATTACGGAAACGCACGGCCAGCCGCTGACGCAGCCCACCGTGGATCCGGCGGCCATCCGCGCCGCCGCGCTCACCGCTCTGGGCAAATTCACCAGCCGCCGCCCGGTGCGGCTGCTCGGCGTGCGCGCTGAGTTCAGGCGGCCGCGGTAGCCGTCCCTCGCCGCCGGGTCACGAGCAGGATGCCCAAGCCGGCCAGCAGGGCCACGCCGCCGAGGCTGAACAGCCAGAGCTGCTGCACTCCGCTGGTTTCCCCGGCACCGGTCGCCGGGGCACCCTGCGGCATCCTGGCCACCGGCACGCCCAGCTCGGACGCGGCCTGCTCGGCCATGCTGAGGTGGTTGTTCAGCACCGGCATGGCGGCGCTGGCGTAGTCCCGCACCTTCCAGTTGCTGCCCGCGGTCACTTCCCGCCGGAACAGCACGATGGCCTGCTGGTGGGCGATGACGCTGGCCCGGGCGAAGGCGACGTTCAGATTACGGCCCGACCGCGACTCGATCTGCGACGCCTCGGCCAGCTGCTCGGCGCTGGGCGCATCGGGTATTGCGACATCGAGGCCGCCGGCCAGCTGGCGCAGCGCGGCCAGCGCGGTGGTGTGGTCACTGACGTACCGGGCGGCCACGCCGTCCAGCGGTTCGGTCACCCGCAGCTCCACGGCCCTGCTGATCGACAGTTCGGCGATGTTGGCCTGAGCCGCCGCGGCCATGAACGCACGGTCCTGGTCCGACAGCGTCGTGGTATCCGGCCCGGCGGCCGCTCCCCGGGCCGGGGCCGCCGTCACGCCGGCGGCGACCAGCCCGGCCGACAGGGCGAAGCAGGCCACGGAAAGAACGGCGGCGATGCGCGCGGCGGGCCGGCGGCGTCCGCCCGGGCCGCCCAAGCCGCGCCAGGCACCCGGGCCGCCGGGCTCACCCGGGCCGCCAGGGCTCCGGTGAAGCTTCATAGTGCCTCCATTGAACTCGTCTGGACCGCTATGCGTACATAGAGGCAAGAGCCACTGCCGTCGAACCGCTCTACTGAGGGGAACGGCGGCCGGCGGACCCCGGTTCGGCCCGCGGACAACGCGTTTTGGCGCAGCGGGTTTCGCGCGATGGCCCGGCCCGGGGCAGGAGGCCCGCGAGCATCGGAGTTTTGATGGCCCCCACGCAGGACAAACCCGGCCGGTTCGGCGCGCTCCGCAGCGGCCGGTCCAAGGCGGCCCTCATCGCGGCCGCCGTCCTGATCGCCGGCGGCGGGACCGCGATCGGTGTGGCGGTCTGCCGCCAGCATCATGCGCCGCAGCCGGCCCGGTCGGCGGCCGGATCCACCGGCACGGGCGCCCAGGCGGCGTCCGGCACGGGCTCCGGCTCCGGCTCGTCGGCGCCGCTGCCCTGGGCGGGCGAGACCGCCGAGCAGCTCGAGGCGGCGCAGGGACCCACGCTGGCAGGTTCGGTGCCCGTCTCGCTCAGCATCCCGGCGATCAGCGTGAACTCCAAGCTGATGCGCCTCGGGCTCGGCAGCGACGGGACCATGCAGGTGCCGCCGCTGTTCGCCAGGCCGAGCGAGGCCGGCTGGTATGAGTACTCCCCCACCCCGGGACAGATCGGGCCATCGGTGATCGTCGGCCACATCAACACCTACCTCGGGCCGTCGGTGTTCTACCGGCTCGGGGCGATGCGCCCCGGCGAAGAGGTGGACGTCGGCCTGGCCGACGGGACCACCGCAATCTTCCGGGTCACCGGGGTGCGGGCTTACGGCAAGGCCAGCTTCCCGTCCACGACCGTGTACGGCCCGACGGACAACGCGGCGTTGCGGCTCATCACGTGCGGCGGTGACTTCGACGCCTCGACCGGCCATTACCTGGGCAGCACCGTGGTGTTCGCCTCGCTGGTGTCCAGCCGTGCCAGCTAGCCGGGCAGGACGCGCCGGTTCCGCAGGCCGGCCCGGTTCTGCGGCGCTGATGCCCAGGCCACAGCGGGCCGCCGGGGTATGTGCCCCCCGCGTCGGTGGCAGCTGGCCGGGAGGAGGCTAGAGCTCCACGATGATGGTGACCGGGCCGTCGTTGGTCAGGTTCACCTTCATGTCGGCGCCGAACACCCCGGTCTCCACGCGCGCGCCCAGCCCGCGCAGGGCCGCCACGACGGCGTCCACGAGCGGTTCGGCGACCGGGCCGGGCGCCGCGGCCAGCCAGGACGGCCGGCGGCCCTTGCGGGTGTCGGCGTACAGCGTGAACTGGCTGATCACGAGGAGCGGCGCCGCCACGTCGGAGCACGACTTCTCCCCGTCCAGGATGCGCAGATGCCACAGCTTGGCGGCCAGCTTCGCGGCCAGCTCCGGCGTGTCGGTGTGCGTCACACCGACCAGGACCACCAGGCCGGGTTCCCCGATCACCCCGACGGCCTGCCCATCAACGGTCACGCCGGCCTGGCTGACTCGCTGGACCACAGCCCGCACCGGTGCTCCCCTCTCCGCCGCCAGCAGGCTACCCGCCCCGGGGGCGGGCGCCGGCCCAGCACGCGGGCATCGTAGGCTGTCGTCGGTCGCCCGGGGGCGGTTCACCCTGACTGGCACGTCAGCCGGCGCGGTCGCGGAGGAGGCGGTCATGGCGGACCCGGCGCAGGCGGCTCGTTCGATGTGGACGCTGTTCGAGCCCATCCACGCGGTGACCTACTTCGCGCCCGAGGCACGCACGGCGTTCGGGCAGGAAGGGCTGCGCGGGTTCTGGCGCGGGTACTTCGCGGGCCGCGCCGCCCCGCTGGGGCCTGCCGGCGCGGCGGTCGTCACCGCCTCGTTCTACAACTTCGCGCCGGCCATGGTCGCCCGGGCCATCCCCGGAGTCTGGGAGCTCGTGTCACCGGCGAAGGCACTGCGGGCCCGGTGGGCCGGGGCGACCGCCGCGCTGCGCCGCCTGCTCGCCGGGCAGGAACAGGCGGCGGCGGAGGCCGCGGACCAGCTCATCCGGGTGGCCCGCGGCCTGGACTGCGCGGGCCGTGTCCTGGCCGCGGCCAACACCGTGCTGCCGGCACCGGACCATTCGCTGCCCGAGCCGGACATAGCGCTGGCCCGGCTCTGGCAGGCGGCCACCACGCTGCGCGAGCATCGCGGGGACGGGCACTTCGCGGTCATGGCGGCCGCCGATATCGACGGGTGCGAGGCGCTGGTCCTGCGGTGCGCGCTGGACATGCGGCGAGAGGACCTCCAGCCGATCCGGGGCTGGAGCGACGAGGAGTGGGACGCTGCGCGGGCACAGCTCACGGACCGGGGCCTGATCGGGCCGGACGGCGGGATCACCGAGGCGGGCCGGGCCGCGCACGCCGCGGTCGAGGAGGCCACCGACCGGGCCGCCGCGCGGCCGTGGGCCCGGCTCGGGCCGGAGGGGACGGCCGCCCTGGCCGGTGTGCTGCTGCCGGTGGCGCGGGCCTGTGCCCGGGAGATCCCGTACCCCAGCCCCATCGGGGTACCCGTACCGGGCAGCCCCGTCCCCGCCAGCCCCGGCGAGGCGGAATCTGGCCGAACCAGTGCAGTTAGTGCTGCCCCAACGTGCCCCAACGGCATAGATTGAACAGGTTTTCAAAAGCAGGGGGTTACGCGGCGGGCAGGCTTATGCGGTGCGGGGAGCCGGGCCTGCCGGGGGCAGCGAATGGTCCCAGTCCGACAGCAGGGTGCGCAGCGCGGCGACCGCCGCGATCGGCTGATCGAGCATGACGTGGTGCCCGGCCGCGGGGATCACGATGAGCGGGGCGACCCGGCCGAGCCGGTCGTACATGGCCTCGCTCATCTGCTGGGAGACGATGCCGTACTCGTTCCGGAACAGCGCCACCCGGCAGTCCAGCCGGGTCAGCGTGGCCGACCCGAACTGCGTGCGGCCGAAGATCTTCGGGTCGAACTTCCACGTCCAGCCGCCGTCGACCGCGCGGACGGAGGTGGCGGCGATGTGCCGGGTGATGTAGGGCAGGGCCGGCTGGTCGGGGACCGGGTGGAACCGGGCGATGGCCGCTTCCCGGGTGGGATAGATCCGCAGCGGGCCGAACGCACGGTGCTCACGGGCGGCCCGCTCCTCCGGGGTGAGGTCGCGGACCGGGGAGTCGATCACCACCGCCCCGGCGATCCGCGCCCCATACAGGCTGCCCAGCCGCAGCGTGACGAAACCGCCCATGCTGTGCCCGATCACGGTGGGCGGCCCGCTGATGCCGGCGCTGGCGGCCACGGCGAGCACCTCACGCGACCACGTGTCCAGGCTGTAGGTCCCCCGCCGGCCGCTGTCCCCGTGCCCGGACAGGTCCAGCGCGGCCACCCGCCGGCCCTCCGTCATCAGCGGGGCGATGTGGTCCCACCAGCCCGAATGCGCCGCTCCCCCGTGGACCAGCACAATCCCGGGGCCGCCCGCCTGCCCCCAGGCCCGGTAGGCGATGACCGCGCCGTCAACCTCGGCCGTGCCCCGTTCCGGATGGGTGTCCAGGGCGGCGGTGAACCAGGCCGGCGGGCCGCCGTCGGGTGCAATGGTCATGACCAGAAGGGAACCATATCCGCGGTCCCGGCCACTACCGTCCGGTCCACGGGTCCCTGATCCGTCCGGGCCGGTTCTCCTCCCACTTTGTACCCGGTTCACCGCATAACGGCGAGGGGCGGCCGGGGCGGCCGGCGCACCGGCGCGGGGCGGCGGCCCGGGTTCCTTCACGATCCTTTAACCCTCGTCACGCATCCTGGTGGCCGTGAACGCACGTCAGGCAACTCCCGCACGGGCCCGGGCTGGTGCTTGCCTGCCGGATCGGGCTGCCCGCGCTGCGCAGTATCCGGCACCGGCTGCGGGTGACGGAGGTACGGCCGGAGGGGCCCGGGGTCGTGTCGATCATCTGCCGGGGCCGCAGCCTGGACCGGCTGCCCGTGTCGGGCGGCCAGTTCGCGTTCTGGCGCTTCCTGACCCGGGACATGTGGTGGCAGGCGCATGCGCACCCCTTCTCGCTGTCGGCGCTGCCGCAGCCGCCGTACCTCAGGCTGACCGTCAAGGGGGTCGGTGACTTCTCCGCGGCGCTGGCCCGCCTCCGCCCGGGCACCCGGGTCGCCATCGAGGGGCCGTACGGGACCTTCACCCGGCACGCCCAGCAGCGGCGGCGGGTACTGCTGATCGCCGCCGGGATCGGCGTGACCGCGGTCCGGTCCCTGCTGGAGGACCTGCCCCGCGGGACCCGGCCCGTGGTCCTGCTGCGGGCCGCCCGGAAGGAAGACCTCGTGCTCGCCGCGGAGATCGCCGATCTCGTCCACCGCCGCGGCGGCACGCTCTGCGAACTGACCGGCACCCGGGCCCAAGCCGCCATCGACGAGCGCTCGCTGCCGCGTCTCGTGCCCGACCTGGGCGACCGCGACGTCTACGTGTGCGGGCCAGAGGGATTCGTGACCGGCGTCGTGGCGGTCGCCCGCAGCCTCGGCGTGCCGGACGAGGCCATCCACCACGAGGCATTCGCCATCTGACGCAGGCAGGGGAACAGCCATGAAACGGGCGCCGCTGCTGGTCCTGGCGGGGACCGTGGCCGGTTTCGCCGGGGTCCTCACCTTCCATACCCGCCCGGTGTCGGCGACCACGCCGGCCGCGACGGGCTCCGGCGCGCCCGCCTCACCGGCCGCGACACCGGCCCGGTCACCCGCGGCGGCCCCGGCGCACGCGCCCAGCGGGACCGCCGGCGCCGGGGCGGGCGCGCGGACCGCTCTGGGCGACAGCGTGCAGTTCGGCTACGGCGTCCTCGACGTCAGGGTGACCGTGGCCGGGGGCCGGATCACGGAGGTCTCCGTGCCCGGCCTGCAGACCGCCGAGCCCACGTCACAGCAGATCAGCGAGCAGGCCATCCCCATGCTCCGCACGAGATGCTCTCCGCGCAGAGCGCCAGCGTGAACGGGATCTCCGGCGCCACCTTCACCAGCCGGGCCTATGTCCAGTCGCTACAGGCGGCGCTGAACAAGCTCAACGTTTAAATAGGCATATGACAGACGGCGGCGACGGGCCGCAGGCCATCATGCACATCTACCCGGTGATGGGGACCGTGGTGTCGTTCACGGTGCTCGGCCTGGCCGAGGCCGCGGCCCGGGCCGCCCTGGACGCCGCGTGTGAGACGCTGCACGCGGCGGATGAGACGTTCAGCACCTGGAAGCGGGACAGCCCGGTCAGCCGCCTGCGCCGGGGCGAGGTCGCGCTGAGCCAGCTCCCGGCGGAGGTGGCGGAGGTCCTGGAGCTGTGCCGGACGGCGCGGGAGTGGTCCCGCGGCTGGTTCGACCCCTGGGCGATCCCCGGCGGGGTCGACCCCACCGGGCTGGTCAAGGGGTGGGCCGTGGAACGCGCGCTGAATGTGCTGCGCCGCGCGGGCGCGGCCGCCGCCCTGGTCAACGGGGGCGGCGACCTCGCCGTCTTCGGCGGCCCGGCGCCGGGCCAGCGATGGCGGGTCGGCATCCAGCATCCGTGGCGCCGGGACGCGCTGGCCGGCATCATCGAGGTGCGGGCCGCCGCGGCCACCTCGGGCACGTACGAGCGCGGGCCGCACCTGTTCGATCCCGTCACCGGGCGGGCCGGGAACCGCTCCGTCTCCGCCACCGTCACCGGCCCCCGTCTCGCGCTGGCCGACGCCCTGGCCACGGCGGTCGCCGTGGGCGGCGACGACGCGCTCGCGGCGGTCGGCGCGCTCGACGGGTACGCCGGCTACCTGATCCGCCCGGACGGCACCGAGGCGCACACCGAGGGCATCAACGTCTTCTGCTGAGCGGCACGGCAAGATGGTGGCCGTGAAACAGGAAACCGTACACGCCGAGGTCGGCGCGCGCTGGGCCGGCCAGATCCTGCCCAGCCTGGCCGCCTTCGTGGAAATCCCCGCCCTGTCCCCTGCCTTCGACCCTTCCTGGCAGGCCAGCGGGAAGCTCAGCGCCGCCGTCGCGCACGTCAAGGACTGGATCGACGCGCGCGGCCTGCCCGGGGCCCGC
>Ga0335081_10009377_pt1 | contig 15749 bp, 14 predicted proteins | sample Lox_Sample_35_FD_206713 | JGI IMG/M metagenome (GOLD analysis project Ga0335081, IMG submission 206713) | Soil microbial communities from Loxahatchee National Wildlife Refuge, Florida, United States - Lox_Sample_3.5 | ecosystem: Environmental > Terrestrial > Soil > Wetlands | place: USA... | reverse complement strand
TCCGTATCCCCGGCGTCCTTGCCCACACCGAGTACTTCATAATAATCGCGTTTCGACACGGGGTTCACAGCGTTAAGGTTTGACCGCGACCCTCACCATCGCGGGCCTCAGCAGCTTGCCTTTGAAGTTATAGCCTCTCTGGAATTCACCCAAAATTACCTGGTCCTCGGCCTCCGGGTTCTCCACGCGCTCCACCGCCTGGTGCAGGTTGGGATCGAACGGCCGGCCGGCCGTCTCGATCGGCTCCAGCCCCATCTTCTTCAGCGTTTCAAAGAGCCTCTGATAGATCAGCTCGACGCCCTTGGCGTAGTAGCGATCCGCCGTTTCCACCTTCAAGGCGCGCTCGAAGTCGTCGAGGACCGGGAGAATGTCCCTCACCATGTCGATGGCGGCGAACTGGAGGAAATCGGAGCGGTCGCGCTCGGCGCGGCGCCGCGCGTTCTCGAACTCGGCGCGGGCGCGCAGCAGGCGGTCATACAGGTCCGCCTTTTCCGCCGCGAGTTGGTCCCGCTCGGCCGTGACCGCGGCAAGCTGCCCTTCCGGCGTTTCGGCGGGCACGTTCTCGTCGGGAGACACGTCGGACAAGTTCGGATCAGGCTTCTGGGTTTCCACTATTACTAGCTTAATACATCGCGCCGGAGGCCCGCCAAACGCCGCATAGGCGGTTAGAACTGCGCGCTCTCCAGCGCCTGGCTGGTCTGCAGAACCGCTGCAATCACGCGCTCATAGTGCATGCGCATGGGGCCCAGCACCGCAACCTTGGCGGGCAGGCCGCTGCCCATCCGCACGTTCATGCCGATCAGCGCCAGGTCCTTCATCGCCGGGTGAATCTCTTCCAGGCCCATGTGCACTTCCAGTTCGCCCGGCGGCTGCTCCAGGAAGCGGTCCAGCAGCTCGATCAGGCGCTTTTTTTCCTCGAGAGCGTGCAGCAGTTCCCGCAGCCTTTCGCGGGTGAGGTGCAGGTCCAGGCCGAGCAGGTTGGAGGCGCCTTCCATGTGCACCTCCGGCAACAGGTCAACTTCAAGGAGGCCTTTGCGGTACAGCACTTCGAGCTTGCGCATCACGGCGTCGTAGATGGCCCGCTCTTCCAGCATGCGGCGCAACAACTCCCGCCGCGCGTCGCCCAGTTGCCAGCCGCTGAAATTCCGGTTGACGTAGTTGCGGATCGACATCAGCTCGTCGCGAGACGCCGGCTCCTCAAGCGTCACTACCCGGTTGCGCACCATGCGGTCTCGCGTCACCAGGATCATCAGCACGCGGTTGTCCGCCAGCGGCACGAGCTCGATCTGGTCGAGCTCCTGGGCCAGCGCGGGAGTGGCGGCCGCGATCCCCACGTTGCGCGTCAACTCCATCAGGATGTGGCTCGAGCGCTCCACCCGGGCGCCCACCGTGTCGAGACCGCTCAGCTCGCTGCGCAGCCGCTCGGCCTCCGCGGCGGCCATGCGGCTCACCGTGAGCGAGCCCACATAGAAGCGGAAGGCCTTCTCCGTGGGCACGCGTCCCGCGGACGTGTGGGGCTGCGAGAGATATCCTTCATCGGCCAGATCGGCCATGGCGTTGCGAATGGAGGCCGGGCTGAGTGCGTCGCTGCGCCGCCGCGAGACCGTGCGCGAGCCCACGGGCTCGCCCGTTTCAATGTACTCTCGCACGATGGAGCTCAGGATCTCCAGGTGTCTCCTTTGTATCGGCGCGTCGGGCCTCATGACCGTCTCGAGTACAGTTCTCCCCTGCTCCCATTCTAGTCGGATGAGCCGAAAAGGGTCAATGAGGGCCCGCCTAATCCGGCGGAATGCGCCGGCGGCCCTGCCCTCACTTGTGCTGCGCGTTCTGCCCGCCCACGATATCCGGGATCTGCGATTGCCGCTCGACCCTGCCGTTCAGGCCCTCTTCGAGCGTAATGTTGTTCTTTTCCAGAGTCTCGCCCAGCACCTGGTCCAGTGAAATACGTGCCCGGGCGTAGTTCGCCAGGGCATTCACTTCCGAAATCTGGGCCGCGATCAGGGCCCGCTGGTCCGCCATGATGGTGTCGAACGTGGTGTTCCGGTTGCCGCCGGAGGCGAGCTTCCGCTGATCGGCCCGCAGCAACTGCTCCTGCAGAATGCGGGTGTCCCTGGCCGCCGAATACCGGGTGTGAGCTTGCCGCAGCGCGCTCATGCGGGCCGACACTTCCACCACGATCGCATTCGTGTCCCTCTGGCCCATCACCTGGCCTTGGCGATACTGCAACTGATCGATTCCGTAGTCGCCTTGAGAGGCGCGGTTTCCAAACGACATCGAGAAGCTGATACCGGCCTGGTTGTTCGGAAAATTGCGCTGGAAGACCTGGGCGAATGCTTTTCCGTAACCGCCCACAAAGTACGGATTCGGCGGCCCGCCGTCTATAACATTTCCTTGCCCTCCCAAGCCGCGGTCGTAGGTCAGCAGACTCAAGGTCGCACTGGGCAGCAGAGGGTTGGCCGTCCCTGCCAGGTTCATTTCGTTGGTCTGGTCGGTGTACTTGGTAACCGCCACGTCCGGCCTCTTGGCCATGGCCGTCGCCAACAGTTGCCGGAACGGCGGCAGATCGTCCGTGTCGGGAACCTCGATCCGATCGACCGGAACCACGCCCGCCGACTCGAGCAGAGGATCCTCGGTGTGGCTGACCGCTTCCTTGAGCAGGATCTCCTGCTGGCGCACGTTGGCCTGCGCAATCAGAACATCCTGCCGCCGCGTCGCGACTTCGGCTTCGGCGCGAGGCAACTGAATCGCCGGGATCGCTTCCGCCGCGATCTCCTTCCTGGTGTCCTCATAGAACTTCTGCGTGATCTCCAGCGCGTCCTGCCTGGCCTTCAACTCGTCCCTGGCCGCCACCAGGTCCCAGTAGAGGTTGAGAACGCTGGCGGCCAGGTTCAGCAGTTGCGCTCGGAACTGCTCCCGCGCCTTGGCCACGTTGACCTGCGAGATGCGGATGGTGCGATCGTTCAGCCGCACGCCGAAGCCTTGCAGAAGAGGTTGGCGAAATTGGAGATCCATGCGCGCGCTGTTTACGGGATTGATGGAGTCCGGCGCGTTCTCCTGGAAATGCTGCTGGTATTCCCGGATCTGGAACTGGCCGCCCGTCAGCAGCCCCTGGCTGTACAGGCTGTTGTAGACGTGCTGAGACTGGATCAGGGCGTCCGTCTGCGCCAGGATCGTAGTCGCCTGCGGTGAAGTCAGGTGTGAGAAGTTGCTGGCGTTCTGCAGCGTAGGATCGAAATTCGGGACCACCGCCCCCACCTGTTGAATAGTTGCCGCGCCGGTGCCGCCTCCGCCGCCACCACCACCGCTGCCGCCGCTCAGTCCCGCTGCCTGGGTGACGCCGGCCACACCCACACCGCTGTTCACGCTGGAAATCTGCCCGCTGCCGCTGGGCACGCCGCGCAAGGGGCCTCCGGCTTTCGCCCGCTCCAGCGCCGAATCCGCCAGCAACGGCCCATACCGGTCAATCTCCAGGTTCAGATTATTCTCAATAGCCACCGCCAGAGCGTCGGCTACCGTCAAGTACAGGTTGCCGGCGCGGATCAGACTATCCAGCCGGCTGGAGTTGGTGAGGTGGATGGGAGCAATGCCCGGCGCCACGTAGGGACGAACGAACCCGGGCAGATGCGAGTTCTGTATCGAGACCGGCTGATCCTGTGCGATGCATGCGGTGATCAGCGAAGCTCCCGCAGCCGCCCGCATCATGAACTTTCGCAGTTTCATCGCGAAACCTCCGGCTTCTTGGCGTCCGGGGCGCCAAGAGGTATGAAAGACTCGCGCTGGACGTGTCCCGAGGCCGCTTCGTCCATGGAGATGTGATTGACCTCGATGGTGCGGCCCATGGCCTCGTCGAACCCGATCTTGGCGTGCGTGTAGTTCGCCATGGCTTGCACCTCGGCGTCCTGATCGGCCGCCACTTGCTGCTGCGCCTGAATCACCAGCGCCACGCTGCCCACGCCGTAGTTGAACCGCTTCTGTTCGGCGTCGAGACTCTCCTCCGATAGCTTCCGAGTCGCCACCGCCGTTTCGTACCGCGCGCGGGCCTGTTGCAGGTTGATCACGTTGGTCTTCACGTCGACGCGCACCTGGTTGATGGCGCGCTGCAGTTGTAATTCGGCCTGCCGCATCTGGAGCTCGTCGGTAACATAGTCCGCTTGCGCCGTGCGGTTGCGGAAGGGGATGTTCACCGAAAATCCCGCGGAATAATTCGGGAAATTCCGGCGGAAGATCTGGCTCAGTACGTTGCCGGTGCCGCCGATGAAATAAGGATTGGGAATACCGTACGTGCCGTCGTTTAGAGGGTTCGCAACGCCCCCTAACCCGTTGTTGGTGAGCTCCGCGAAAGCCTGCAGATTGGGCAGCAGATTGTTTCTCGTCCCCTTGAGCAGAACCTTCTTGCTGTCGAGATTGATCCTCGCCTGCTCGATTTCGTCGCGTTTCTCGAGGGCTTCCTGGACCAGGTCCTGGACCGGGCGGATCTCGTCCGTTTTGGGAACCTCGATATGGTCCAGCGTGACGATATGGACGTCATCCAGCCAGGAATTCTCCACGGCGTTGCGGTTGAGAGCGTTCTTCAACACGATCTCCTGTTGCGCGACGTTGGTCTGTGCAGTCAAGAGGGCTTCCTTGGCGGCGGATACCGCGGCGGCCGTGCGCGTCACCTCGATGCCGGCCAGAGCCCCGATCTCGACCTGCTTCTGGTTCCCCTCGTAGAGTTTCTGCGCGGCCGCCAGGGCCTCCTCCTTGATGCGCACCGCCTCGTTGAAGCTGACCAGGTCCCAGTAGAGGTTGAGGACCGCGGCGCAGGTGGTCGACACCTGCTGTTTGAGCAACAGGTCGCTGACTTTGAGATTGTTCCTGGCCACCTTGATGTAGCGGTTGTTGACCCCGATGCTTAGCCCCTGCAACAGGGGTTGCGTGACGTACAAATCCACATAGCCGCTCAGGGAGGGATTGAAAAGGGGCGTTGCGCTGTTGAGCAGGTTGCGGCCCTCGTAGAAATAAACCTGCGCGGATGTTCCGGAAATCCAGCTCTGCGCATAACCGATAACCCCCGACCGGTAACTGTTCACCAGCGTGGTAGTGGCATTCAACTGGGTGTTGGTCAGCGGCGTAGTGGAGTGTCCCATGGAGAACTGCGCGAAAATCACGGGGTCGAGCCCGGGGGGGTTCGGTCCGATGCCGGTGACGATGCCGCCTCCGGCGCTGATCCCGGCGCCTCCGGCGAGTCCGCTGGAGGCGGTGCTGATGCCGGCCGTGCTCACGCTCGTCGGTCCGGGCGCCACCGGCACGTCGGTAGTGCGGAGCAGGCCGCCGGCTTCGGCGCGGCGTAGCACCTCGCGCGACAGGAACGGCCCGTAGCGCTGCACGGCGATATCGAGGTTGTTCTCCAGCGCCAGCGCGATCACGTCCTGCGCCGACAGGTAAAGGTTGCCGCTGCGTACGAGTTGCTCCAGCCGCATCGTATTACTCAGCTTCGCCGGCGGAACCGTGCGTTTCTCGAGATGGAAGGGCTTCAGGAATCGCCCCACGTAGGGCCGCGGCGGGGGCGTCTCGATGGAGACTTCCGAGGATTGCGCGAATGCGGGCAGAGCCGCGAAACACAAAAACACGAGAGCTTTCATGGAGCTCCTTAATCTGGCCGAAGAATGGTGGCGCAGCTACTGCACGCAACTGCGCTACCACCCGATTGAGCCGCGTAATCGATTGATAACTCGGCGACTTAACCGCCGTTATCCGGTCCGCGGCTGAGTCTGGGTGTTCGCTCGCGGACAGCCGATTGCGGAAACGGACGCCGGCAGAAGCGTTCAGCGACCAGCGAAACAAGCGATCAGCGTTCAGCGATCAGCTTTCAGCCAAAACCGGTCTTAGCTGAAAGCTGAACGCTCTCCTCCTACCGCAACGCGTTCACGTTCACCGTATGACTCGTGGAAATGCGCCGATCATTCTCCGCCAGGATCGCCCTGGCTCGTTTGTCCAGGGTCTTGCCTTCGTTCTTCCGGCCGAGTTGCTTGAGGACTTCCGCGTAATTCCTGAGGTAATAGCCCAGTTGACGTTGGTCGGCTTGGTATATGGCTTCCGCGATGCCCACCGCCTGTTTGAGGTAGACTTCGCCCTCGCGCGGACGGCCAGCCCGTGCATAGGCTACACCCAGAACATCTAGAGCGGCGGCGATGTCCGGCTGTCCAACGTGCGGCGCGGACGCTTGCAGGATTTGCCAGGCGCGCTCAGCCGGCTCTATGGCTTCCGTGTACCGGTGCTCCACGATGAGCACGCCGCTCAAGGGGAGCATGACCGCGGCGACCTTGGGATGATTGGGGCCTAGCTCGGTCTCCAGCACTTCCAACGCCTCGCGGAGTTCGCGCTCTGCCTCGCCATATTTCCGTTCCAGGCCGAGCGCTATGCCCAGGTCGGCCCGGCCCACGGCCAGGTCCGCGCGGTCAGCGTTCGCCCGGCTCTCCATCACGCCGATGGACCGTCGCAACAGCGGTGCCGCGTCGGCCGGCCGCAGCTCTTGCAGATACAACTCCGCCAGGTGCCTTTCCACCGCCACGGCGTTGGGGGCGTCGGCTCCGGCGTTTCTCTGATAAATCGCGATCGCGCGATTCAGCAGATTCTCTGCTTCCGTGTAGTTGCCGAGAGCATGTTCCGTCTGGCCCAGCAGATCCAGAATCCGCGCTACTGTTCCGCTTTCCGGCTGGCTTTTCTCGGCTTCGCGCAACGTTGCGCCGAAAATCTGTTGCGCGTCCGAGTACCTGCCCTGTATATACAGTTGCTGGCCTTCCTCCAGCCGGTCATCCAGATTCACCGTCTGGCCGGCGGCTGCGCAGGCGAGCCCCGCAACCAGCGCTGCAATCCGTGCCAATCGAACCTGATTCAGCGACACCATGGCCTTCCCTCCCTGGGTACACCGCTACTCACATCCGTACCCCCTGATGGATCGTTCAGCACGTAGGTTAATCGCCGCGGCCCCATCCGCGGTGATTCGTTGACTCTTTGACGCCGCAACCGCCGATCCGTTAGTGAGGCGCGCTAACAGGCGCTATTGTTAAGAGGAGTGACACACAGAGCGGTTATTTTCGATCTCGGAAAAGTCGTCGTCAATTTCGATTTCCACCGCGGCTATCGCGCCCTGGAAGGACTCTGTCCCTACGCCACGCCGGAGATTCGCCGTCGCCTCTCCGCCACCGATCTGGTGGAGCGCTTCGAGACCGGTCTCATGGAACCGCGCGAGTTCGTCGCGCAGTTCTCCTCCATTCTCGATCTGCGCGCGGACTACGACGACTTCTGCCGCATCTGGAGTTCAATCTTCACCGACACCCTGGTCCCCGAAGCCATGCTGGAGGGCCTCGCGGCGCGGTACCGCCTGCTGCTGCTCTCCAACACCAACGCCATCCACTTCGAGATGATCCGCGAGAACTATCCCCTGCTGCGCCACTTCCACCACCTGATCCTGTCCTATGAAGTGCGCGCCATGAAACCGCGGCCCGAGATCTATCGCGCCGCCATCGCCCAGGCCGGCTGCCGCGCCGAAGAGTGCTTTTACACCGACGACATTCCCGCCTTCGTCGCCGCCGCCCGGAGCGAGGGCATTGATGCGGTGCAGTTCGAATCCGCGGCGCAGTTGGAGCGGGAATTGACCGAACGGGGGATCCGCTGGTAAAAAAAGTGCCGGGCGTTCGGGGAACGCCCGGCGGAGGAGCCTCGTAATCTGCTCGGAGGTGACAGATTACAAGGTTGGAGGAGCTTGTTTTCTTACGCCAGCAGGCCACCGTGGCCGAGGCAGGCGATCTCCCAACCCGTTACGTGATAGCGGGCCAATAGCGGCGGCATCACCAAGTCCACTACGTTGGGCTTGGCGGACCGGAAACACCCCGGCGCCGAGATGATCGGCACCTCATCCTTGTACGACAGCAAGAGCAGGTTGCCCGGCTCCACAGGAGCCAGGAACCGTTCCACCTGGCCGCCCACCTTCATCATGGCCTGGCCGATCACGTCTTCCGGACCGGCCGGCGCGGTGGTGGAAGCCACCAGGATCACGCACGGCTTCGAGCGCAACAGGTGCTGCATGCATCGCGCCACGGAGTTCTCATCTTCGGTGCACGCCAGCACGAAGTTGGCGTTCACGCCGAACCGCTCCAGCCGCTGCCGCATGATGTTCTCGAACAGTTGCCGCGCCCGCTCGCCGCTGATCGGATCGGTATAGAGCACTCCCACGCTCGGCGCTCTCACCGGCCGCGCCTGAAGGATCGGGCCGCGTTCTTTCAGAATTCCAATCAGCGCCTCCAACTGCTCTTTGGCCACCGCGAACGGCGCGCTCTTCACCGTGGCAATGCGCTGTCCGGCCACCGCGTAGCTGAAATTCAGCGAGGTGGCGATCACCACGCTGGCGGTGCAGTTGATCTGCTTGAGCAGCTCGTCATCCACCAGCACGCAGCAGTTTTCCGTGGCCAGCAGATTGGCCCGGCCGCCGGCGGCCAGGCGAATTTCGAAACTGCCGCAACCCATCTCGCTGGCGACCTGGCATACCGCGTCATCTTCGCCGACTTCCCCTTCCTCCAGCTCGGTAACCCAGATGGTTTCCATGCCTTCGGATTCCAGGACCCGGACGTCTTCATCGCTAATCACGTGGCCTTTGGCCAGCAGCTTTTTCCCGCCCGGACGAAAAACGGTGCAGCAGAGGACCCGTCCAGTTGAGGATTTCACGTCAACCGTTTGCGCTCTCATGCAAGCCTCACAAGAAGTAGGATCAGAACGAATTTCAGGTTTTTTAATCCTGAACCATGATTCTAGCCGAAACAGATTGACAAGGCGTAGGCTTTTTCAGCGGTCTTTTGCGGGGTGTGGGGGAAGTCCCTACTTTAGGGGTAGGGACTAAGTACGCTCTCAGGGAGCGGAGAGCCACCCGTGGGCAATGCGCCACCGCATTCGCGAAACGCGCTACTTACGCTTGCCGGGGTGTCGGAATCTGGATAAACTGGTCGTCCGGCGACACAACCTGCTGGCCCCAAACGTGCGCGTTCCAGCGGTCGGGCCTTAGTATCCGCAGCACCGCAATCTCGTCGCAGGCCTGGAATTTAGGGCACCGGAGGCAGTCTTTCCAAGCCTTTAGCGGCAGAATGCCGCGCTCCACCACGTGGAAGCCAACCTTCTGAAAGAACTCCGTCACGTAAGTGAAAGCAAACGCAGCGTCGAGCTCGTAGTCCTGGGCTTCCTGAACCAGGGCTTTGACCAGTTCCCGGCCCACCCCATGGGTTTTGGCGTGCTCGGCGACCGCCAGCGAGCGGATCTCGCCCACGGTCGGGCTATAAAAATGAAGCGCGCCGCAGCCTAGCAGAACCTCGCCCGCCGTCACCACCGTGAAGTCGCGGATGGCCTCCGACATCTCAAACTCGGTGCGCGGCAGCATCACACCTTTGGCCGCATAGCCGTTGATGAGGTCGAGGATCGGCGGGATGTCGTGCATCACGGCCTTGCGGACGGTGAGGTGCGCGCTGGAGTGGCCGCGCGGTTCGGCGAAAGCGTCGGCGCGTAAGCTGCTGATCATGCCGCCACCTCCAGGGCCAGGCGAGTCCCCACCGGTTCACCCGCCAGGATGCGGCTGAGCACTCCAGGCGCGGCGCCCCCCGCGATCTGCACCTGTTCCACTCCGCCGGCCAGAGCGTCCATCGCGGCGTTGAGTTTCGCCTGCATCCCGCCCGTGGCGATGCCCCCTTCAATCAGGCGCCGGCTTTCGGCCACCGACAGCACAGACTGCACGCGCTTGGCGCTATCCAGCACGCCTTCTACATCGGTCAGGAAAATGAGCTGGCTCGCGCCGAAAGCCGCGGCGCACGCCGCCGCCATCTGATCGGCATTCACGTTGTACACGCGGCCCTGGCGGTCCCCGGCCACGCAAGCCACCACCGGCACATACCCGTGCGCCACCAGCAGGTGAAGCAGCGCGGGGTTGGACTCGGTGACGCGCCCCACCGCACCCAGGGCGGGATCCATCTGCTCCGCTTCCACCAGGAAAGAATCCACGCCGGAGAGACCCACAGCCAGTGCGCCCGCATGGTTCAGCGCGGCCACCAGCTCGTGATTGACGCTGCCCGCGAAGACCTTCAGCACGGCATCCAGAGTCTCGGGTGTCGTAACTCGCAGGCCATCCACGAACCGGCTCTCAACCCCTCGCTCGGCTAGGTAGCGGGTCATCTGCTTGCCGCCGCCATGCACCACCACCAGTTCCGCACCCTGCGCGCGGGCCTCGGCCACTTCGCACGCCAGCGCATCCCGCGAAGCGGGCGCATCCAGCAGCCTGCCGCCAAGTTTGACCAGGATCCTCACAGCAGCCCCTCGGTTTCGGGATAGCCCAGCATCAGGTTCATGTTCTGCACAGCCTGCCCCGCCGCGCCTTTCACCAGGTTGTCTATGGCGCTGATCACCACCGCGCGGCCCGTGTGAGCGTCCACCGTGACTCCGAGATCGCAGAAGTTCGTTCGGGCCACGCCGCGCAAATCGGGCGTGTGCCCGGGCTGATACAGGCGGACAAACGGCTCGCTGGCGTACCGTTTTTCGTAAACCGCGATCAAATCCTCCGCGCTGGCCGATCCGTTGACGCGGAAATAGATGGTCTCCAGAATTCCGCGGTCGAGTGGCAGCAGTTGCGCCGTGAAGCTGAACTCGCGATCTTCGAGTCCCGAGACCTGCAGCACTTCGGGCACGTGCCGGTGCCGCAGAATGGAGTAGGCCGAGAAGTTCTCGGTGACCTCACAGAAGCTGGTCCGGTGGCTCGGCTTGCGCCCCGCTCCGCTCACCCCCGATTTGGCGTCGCACACGATCCCCGCGGTCCGGTCCACTGTTTCGGCTTCGAGCAGGGGCCGGATAGCCAGGTTGGCGGCGGTAGGGTAGCAGCCGGGATTAGCAACCAGCCGAGCCCCGCGGATGCGCTCGCGGCAGAGTTCCGGCAGGCCATAGACAGCTTCAGCCAGCAGCGCCGGCTGCGTGTGCGGCTCCTTATACCAAGTGCTGTAGTTTTCGGCAGTGCGCAGGCGGAAAGCCCCGCTGAGGTCGACCACCCGCGCGCCCGCCCCGAGCATGTCCGGAGCCAGTTCCATGGACACCTCAGGCGGCGTAGCGAGGAAAACCAGGGTCAGGTCAGCGTCGCGGACGGATTCAGCCTTGCACGGGAAGCAAGCCGGAGTTTTATGGTTTCGAATCGGCGAATGGTGCCTGGAGTCCTCATGGTGATCCAGGAGGACGGGCGTGACATTCGGGTGATGTTGCAGAATCCGCAAGAGTTCCGACCCGCTATAACCGCGGTAACCGACAATGCCAACGTTGCTGGACAATGGCTAAATATTCTCTCTGATGAATAATTATACCACAACCAGCGCCGCCAGGAAGAACATGCCGGCACAGGCCGAAGGGCCTCCCCTATAGCTGTTCGACGCGCTGCTCGAAGTAGATCACCATGAAGTCGGGGGTGTTGTACGGGCGGGTGTGGGGGTGCTCGAACTGCCGGCTTCCGTTCTTGAGGGGGATCAGTTGATCGCTGAGGAATTCGCCCCAGAGCGAGGTGCCGTCGGTGCCGCCCCATTCGGCGTGATCGCGGCTGCGCGGGATCCGGTCGGTGCGGTTGTCGAACATTAAGTAGATCTCGGGCATGAACTTCGCGGAGGGCCAGTCGAGCCGGACGTGGGTGACTTTTTCCCAGTCGGCGGCGTTCTGGTTGGAGTAGCAGCCATATTCGTCGCCACGATCGACCCATCTCAACTGGAGGTCGGTGCGCTTGGGGGCGCTGGAATCGATGGTGCTCCCAGGTTCTTGATACAAGCGGTGAAGGAGGTAGGGATCGTCGACGATCGTGCCGTCTATGGACCGGCCCTGCAGTTTGTCGCCCCAATGCTCGTCGGCGAAGACCACGTCCTTGAGGTCTTTTCCTAAAGTGCTGCCGAAGCGGTAGCGATCGTTTTGTGCCTTGATGTTGTTGACCGGCTTCTGGGGGGTGACGCTCACGATTTTCCCTTCCTTGTATTTCCAGGGATCGTCCAGCGCTTGCTTGGTAACGGTGAACTCGACGACCACGTTGTGGTACACCTCTACGTCGTCGAAGACCGGGACGTATTTGTCCTTGCTGATCTGGCGGTAGAGTTGCTGGTCCCAGATCTCGCGGCCGGTGACGGTGACGCGCCAGGTTTGTTCCACACGGCTGGCGGTGCCGACTTCGACCTTGCGGTCCTCCTGGATGAGGTTCATGAGGTTGGCCTTGCTGCCGCGATTGGCCAGCGTGGGCTGGAAAGACTTGCTCTCGCCCATTCCGGCGACGATGAAGGTGCAGTTCGTGGCGTTCTGGAACTTGCCGTAGGACTGGAGGTAGTTGCGGACCTCGGTGGCGCGGTCGATGGAGAGCTGCAGGTTGTAGTCGTCGCTGCCGCGGTAATCGGCGTAACCGATGAGGTAGAAGGTCAGCTTGGTGTCGGTGCCCACCAACGGTTCGTAGTAAGAGGCGATCTTGTCGAGGGACGGCTTATCGGTCTTGTTGTCGAGCGCCCATTTGGCGGTCGGAAAGAAAATTTCGCCTTCCAGATTGAACTCCACCTCGATTTCGGTAGCCGCGGGCGTGCCGTTTTCGACGGGCTTGATGGATTGGGTGAGTTTGACCTCGGGGGGTCCTGGCTCCGCCCAGCTATCCGCTTGTGCGTCTTTTCCCATGATTGCCTCCCGTTTGCGCCCGCCTCAGACCAAGTGCGCCGCCTCCAGGGCCTGCAATGTCTTCTGGTCGATTTCGCCGCTCTCGGTGAGGCCCTGGCTCCTCTGGAAGCGCTTGAGGGCGGCTGTGGTCACAGGTCCCTTCACGCCATCCACTTCGCCGCACGGGAAGCCGATGTTGTTGAGGCGGGCCTGAACACCCTCGATTTCGTCCAGGGGGTCGAGGTTCCCGAGACGGATTTCGTACTCCAGGTGCTTGGGACCGAGCCACAGCTTGGCCTGCTTGGCATTGGGCACGATCGGTTGTTCCAGGTCGCCGTCGCCGCCGGTGGTTCCGGAGACGAGTTTCCCGTCGATGGACATGATGTAGTCCATGTTGGCAATGGGGTCATCGCCAGCCTTGAGGATGATGTGGAGTTTCTCGGGAATGCCTTTGTGGACGAAGGTATGGCGCTGGTCGGTCGCGCGTGGCTCTTCCTTGGTTTGCTTTTCGGGGATGAAGAGCACGTCTCCCGCGTAAAGGACGCTAGGGTCCTTACGCTTGGTTTTGAGCTGACGGTTCTCGGCATGGTCCCAGATGGTCTTCCAGAAGAAACCGTACTCAAATGCGATGCTCGCGAGGCAATCCCCTTGCTGGATGGTGTAGTAGGGCATCGATACCTCCTACCAGCCGGGATTTCCATTTTGCGCTTCCCGGTACGGTCAGTATACATCTATTCACTAGTTTTGGATCTTGAAGTCCGCAATCACTCTTCGCCCGCGGTACCTTCGCCCCTCCCAACGTGAGCCTGGCCTGCTCCAAAAACCCGCAGTCGGCAAGCGTCATCTCTTCAGTGATTTCCATGCACGCCCCTCCCCCTTTCACGGCCCTATTCCGCGGCCAAGTATTCCTTTAGCAAAGCCACGATTTCCTCGGATCCCCCATCCCTGGCCAACTCCACCAGCGGCCGGCCGTCGGGATGGCGGGCGGCAACGTCGGCGCCGTGCGCCAGCAACACCCGCACCGCGTCGGTCTTGCCGCGCTCCACCATGCGCACCAGGGGCGTCTGCCAGTCCTTCGGTTCAGGGCCGCGGGTCAAACACTCCGCAAACGGGCGGTTGAGCGCCGCCGGGTCGCGCACCAGGACATCGGGAACGCGGTCTAGCCGGTCATAGTCGAGGGCATCAAACAGGCAGATCCGGCCCTCGCTCAGCAGCATGTCCCGTATGCGGGTTCGCTCGAAGAAGTCCGCCCACCCGGCCGGTGTGCCATCGTAGAACGGGTCGCGCACTGTTAGAGACGCTCCACGCTCCAGCAAAAGCCGGACAATCTCCTCCTTATCCCCACCCGCGGCACTGTGAAGCGCCGCGACCTCGTCCACGTAATCGGGATCGAAGCCCAGGTCCAGAGCGAGCCGCACGGCACTCGTTCGTCTGGTGTCAGTAGCCTTGAGGACCATGGATCGAGGAGCCCGTTCCCGAAGATCCGGAGCGAGTTTCAGCATGGCGCGCGCGCCGGCTTCATCTCCCGCCAGGCAGAGCGATGTGAACCGTTCCACATCGTTCAGCTCCGAACGGGCCGCTCCGGCTTCCTCGAGGAGCCGCGCGATCTCCAGGTGTCCACGGTCCATGGCGTGGCGCCATGGCGTTTTCCCTTGGACCATCTCATCGCCTCTCGCGCCGTGAGCGAGCAGGAGCTTGACGAAGTCCGCGCGCCCGCTGCTGGCGGCCCTCGAGAGCTCGCGCCCCAGCAGCGTAATCACGCCTGTTTCAGTCCTGGTTTCCGCCTGCGGATTGAGGCCATGGCGCAGCAGCAACGGCAGAGACGCATCTTGGTTGATCCACAGGGCCTGCTCGTCGGCGGGGTCCGCTCCGTGTTCCAGCAGCAGCTCGGCCATCTCGCGCCGGTTCGGATGCGGCGGCTGGTTCGCCAAGCCTGTGGAGCCGCCGCCGAACACGCCCGTCAGCGCCGTGAAGCGGCGCGCGCGTTCGCTTCCGGGCGGGTCATTGTGTTTGAGCGTGTACGCGTTCGGGTCTGCCCCACGGTCCAGGAGGAGCTGCGCCACTCGGTAAGTGGAATGGCTCGGGTCAATCGGCCTCACGCGCGAGTAGCAGGCGCACACAAGCGGCGCCCAGCCGTGCGGCCCCGGCCGGTTCACGAGGTCCGGGTCTTCATCCAGAAACGATGCGACGGCGGCGGCATTGCCGGCCGCAGCCGCGGCCCACATGTTGGCTGCGGCTACCTCGGGATGGCTAGCCAGCATCTCGTGCGCGCGGGCATGAAACGAGCGATGGTCGTAGTGCGGATCGTCGTAGCACAAGCACGCGAGATCGAGGAATTGGCTCGCCGTTTCCTCCCTCGAAGATTCCACCGCCGCCTTCAATTGCGGCCAACTCTCGAATCCAGCCTCGCGCGCCAGAACGAGCTGGCAATCCGTCAGGCGCGGCTTCATCGCAGCGAGTTGCTGGAGGCCTGTTTGGGCGTATTGCGGGTGAGCGGCTCGAACGCGCGCCAGAGTTTCCGCGTCGCCGGCACGCCATTTCTTTTGCAGGGTTTTGGCTTGCTTCTTGAGATTCTCCAGGGAGGGATGCGGTGGTAGCAAATTGGTCATGACGACCTCCTTTCAGGGCTATCGCCCGTCGGCGCCCGATCGCTCGCATTGTCAGGCTGAAAGGACAGTCGTTATGTCCGATACACGCAACAGATCTTCAGGTGGGCTTAGCCCTTTCCGCGAGCTGGTGGCACCCTGAGTGCTCCAGCCCAATATACCCGGCTGGGCTTCTCACGTCAACGAGCCCGGTCACTCCCGCACTTTCGCTTTACTGCAATGCCAGGCTGATGCGCAGCGCCCGATCGACTTTCCCCATCGTCTCCGCCGAAAGGTGCCCCAGTATCCGGACGAACCACTTCTCATCGACAGATCGGATCAGGTTGCACTGCACCACGCTGTCCTTCATGAGGCCGCCTTCCCCTCTCGGCACCGGAACGTCAACCGGGTAGCGCTTGGGAACATTTTCAGCGCCTGTGACAATCGCCACGATGACCACCGGCGAGTACCGGTTCCCGATGTCGTTTTGGATCA
>Ga0335081_10009376_pt1 | contig 15751 bp, 10 predicted proteins | sample Lox_Sample_35_FD_206713 | JGI IMG/M metagenome (GOLD analysis project Ga0335081, IMG submission 206713) | Soil microbial communities from Loxahatchee National Wildlife Refuge, Florida, United States - Lox_Sample_3.5 | ecosystem: Environmental > Terrestrial > Soil > Wetlands | place: USA... | reverse complement strand
GGCACCTCCGCCACGTTCTTCGGGCTCAGCCCCTGCAGGAATTTTTCCGTCTGCGCGCGATCGAATCGCGGATCGTTGGAATAAATGCACAGGAAAAACCGGTCCTTGCTGGCAAAGGCGAAGCGCTCCACGTTGAACACCGGGTGATAGGGCATGGGCAGCCGGTTGAGCGCCAGCATGCCGAAGACGGCGAACAACGCGCCGCCCAGGATCGTCATCTCAAAGGTGACCACGATGAACGACGGCCAGGAATTCAGCGGCCGCCCGCCCACGTTGAGGGGATAGTTCAGCACCGAGATCCAGTACTGCATCAGGTATCCGCCGATGCCGCCCAGCAACCCTCCCACCAGCACCACCAGCGGCATGCGGCTGCGGGCATAGCCGATGGCCTCGCTCACTTCCTCGATGGGAAACGGACTATAGGCATCGAGGCGGCGATAGCCTTCGGCGTAGGCCTTGCGCGCCGCGTGCAGCAGGTCGTTCGGCGAATCGAACTCCGCCAGCAATCCGAAGATGGGCGCGCGCTTCATTTCGCCTCCGCCTCAACTTCCGCCTCGGGCAGCAGCGTGCGCATCTCAAAGATCGAGATCATGGGCAGGAAGCGGATGAACAGGTACATGGCCATCACGAAGAAGCCGATCGTACCCACATAGGTGAACCAGTCCCAGCGGGTGGGGTAATACATGCCCCAGGAGGAAGTGAGAAAGTCGCGATGCAGGCTGGTAACCACGATGATGAATCGCTCCAGCCACATGCCCACCAGGATGACCAGCGAGATCGCAAACAGCGCGCCCACCTTCTGCCGCACCCGGCGCGACCACAAGATCTGCGGCGCCACGATGTTGCAGAAAAGCAGCAGCCAGTACCACGGCGCGTAGGGGCCCATGAGGCGGTTCTTGGTCATGAACCAATCAAAGTCTTCCGAGCGATACCAGGACATGAAGCCTTCGATGATGTATCCGTAGGCCACAATGAGCCCCGTCACCAGCATGACCTTGGCCGAGTTCTCGAGATGCCGCATGGTGATCATGTCGCCCAGGCCGTAGTACTTGCGGATGGGAATGGCGATCACCAGTACCATGGCAAAGCCGGAGTAGATGGCGCCGGCCACGAAGTAGGGCGGAAAAATCGTGGTGTGCCAGCCGGGCACCATCGCGATGGCGAAATCGAAGCTCACCACCGTGTGCACGGAAACCACCAGCGGCGTGGCCAGCCCGGCCAGCAGCAGGTAGGCCGATTCGTAGTTCTTCCAATGCCGCGCCGATCCCCGCCAGCCCATGGCCAGAAATCCGTAGGCTGCGCGCGCAAAGCGGCTTTGCGAGCGGTCGCGCAGCGTGCCCAGGTCGGGAATCAGCCCCACGAACCAGAACATCAGCGAGACCGTGAAATAGGTCGAAACCGCGAATACGTCCCACACCAGCGGGCTGCGGAACTGCGGCCACACCTGCATGGTGTTCGGATATGGAAACAACCAATAAGCCAGCCACGGGCGGCCCATGTGCAGCACCGGGAACATACCCGCGCACATGACGGCGAACAGCGTCATGGCCTCGGCAAAGCGATTGATCGAGTTGCGCCAGGGCTGGTTGAGCAGCAGCAGGATGGCCGAGATCAGCGTGCCGGCATGGCCGATTCCGATCCACCACACGAAGTTGACGATGGCAAAGCCCCAGGCAATCGGAATATTGATGCCCCAGACCCCCACGCCCCTGATCAGCAGCCAGCTGATCGCAACCAGCAGCAAGCCTGTTCCCAGCAGCCCGATGCCGAATCCCATCATCCAGCCGATGCTGGTGCGCCGCGAGAGGACGATGGCGCTGATCTTGTCCGTCACCGTGGCAAAGGTATGCCCGGGCGCCAGCACCGGCGGGTTGCGGGACTGCGTTGCCTGCGGATTATCCATGGCGCTGCACCTGAACCGGGTGGAGCAGGGCTTCTCCGACTCCACTCGAACCATCCGTGTTATGGCCGGGAGGGCACGGCTTTAGCCGTGCCGTAAAGCACGCGTTTACCGGCGGCTTTAGCCGCTGAGGCCTTGTCGCGAGCCACGATATCGATCTGCACGGGCTAAAGCCCATGTTTACCAAAACTCCAAACGGCACGGCTGAAGCCGTGCCCTCCCGTAATGCCTGCTCCACCCACGCGAACTTACCGCCTTCATCAATCGCTATCCCTTTCCCTTCTCCAGCTGAGGGTTAGGATTGCGCACCGCAGCCAGATACGTGGTCCGCGGACGCGTGTTCAACTCCGCCAGCAATCCGTAATTGCGCGGCCCGGCCTTCAGCTTCGACACGCGGCTGTCCGGATCGTTCAGGTCGCCGAAGATAATGGCTTCGGCGGGGCACGCCTGCTGGCATGCGGTCTGGATTTCACCGTCCCGAATCTTGCGCTCTGCTTTTTCCGAGTCGATACGCGCCCGCGTGATGCGCTGAATGCAATATGTGCACTTCTCCATCACCCCCCGGCTGCGCACGGTCACGTCGGGATTGCGCATGAACTTCAGCGTGGGCGTATCCCAGTCGGAGAACAGCAGGAAGTTGAACCGCCGGACCTTGTACGGACAGTTGTTCGAGCAGTAGCGCGTGCCCACGCAGCGGTTGTAAACCATGTCGTTCAGGCCCTCGGAGCTGTGCACGGTGGCGCCCACCGGGCATACCAGCTCGCAGGGCGCGTTCTCGCACTGCATGCAGGGCACGGGCTGGAAGAGAGTGCGCGGATTCGCCAGATCGCCCTCGTTATAGGCGTCCAGGCGAATCCAGTTCATGTGGCGTTCCTTGATCACCTGCTCCTTGCCCACCACCGCGATGTTGTTCTCCGCCTGGCAGGCGACCAGGCAGGCATTGCAGCCCACGCACGAGTTCAGGTCAATCGACATGCCCCACTTGTAGCCGGTGTAGTCATACTGCGGATAGAGCGTGTCGTCCGTCGTGGGCTCTTCCTGCATCTCCTCAGCGAAGCGCGGATTGGCGGTGAACTCGGCGAGCGTGGCCTCGCGCACCGGCGCGCGCTTGATCGTCTCCTCGATAGCGGTCTTGTTCTCGATAACCTGGTGGTTCTGCGTGAGCGCGAGCTGGTAATCCTCGCCGGTCGGAGTGAGCTTCACTCCACCGGCAATCCACGGCGCGTCGCTGGTGCGCACCTGGAAGGCGCTATAACCGCGCTGCGAGCCGTTGCTGCCGGCACGCTTCTGGCCGTAGCCCATGGTGAGCGTGATGGTGTCGGATGCCTGCCCTGGCACAATCAGCACCGCGCCCCGCAGCTTGCGCCCGCGGCTCTCGATCTCAACTACATTGCCGGTGCGCAGCTTCATGCGCTCGGCGAGAGCCGGGCTGATGAGCACGGCGTTGTCCCAGGTGAGCTTGGTCAGCGGCTTGGGCAGTTCCTGCAGCCAGCCGTTGTTCGCCCAGCGTCCGTCGTAGATGGAGGGATCGGGCAGAAACACTGCTTCAGTCCCCTGTACCGGCTGCGCCGCCGGCAAATTCAGCGGACGCGCGCTCACCGCGGGCGGGTTTGGTTTCTGCTGCGTGATAAAGCCATCGTGCAGCCACTTGCGCCACGTGGATTCGAAATCCGATCCCTTGAACTGCGAGCGCCAGTAGCCGCGCACCACGTCGTAGCTGGAGAGCTCCGGCTGCTGCGCGAAGACCGCCATGAACTCGTGCGCGGAGCGGCCGGCAAACATGGGCGCGATCAGCGGCTGGATGATCGAAATCGTTCCATCATAGGCGCGGGCGTCGCTCCAGGTCTCGAGCGGATGCGCCTCCGGCACGTGCCACTGGCATTGCGCCGAGGTCTCGTCCTCATACATGCCGAGATGAACCGTCAACCCGGCCTTCGCGAGTTTTTCCCCGAATCCCAGGTCTGCCGGCGCGTTGTACGCCGGATTGCCGCCGATGATCGCCAGCACCTGAACCTTGCCGGCATCCATGTCGGCGACCAGATCCTTGAGCGAAGCCGTCTGGTCCACCGGATTGGCCTCGATGGGATCGATGTAAGTGAGCGTCTGCCCAACGTTGCCGAGCGCCTGGTTGATGGCGTGCGCCAAGGCGTGAACTTCCGGCGGCTGCTGATCGCCTGCAACCACCAGACTGGCCCCGCGATGTTTGTTCAGATCTTCAGCGACGGCAATTTCCCAGCGCTTCTCCGGAGTCACAGCCGCCGTGTAAAACATGTCACTTGGCATGCCATGAAATTCGGCAACAGAATGAGCAAACTCGCGGATTCCTGAAGCTCGCATCGGCATACGGTGATCCGCCTTGGCGCCGGTGATCGTCGGTGTGCTCTCCACCACATACAGCCGGTTCATCGTGACGCCCGGCTGCATCTTGCGGCGCGTGGTGAAGTCACGCGCGTAGCGCTGGAAGCCGGGCAGTCCAGCGGGCGAGAGAAAGTCGGCGTCGAGTGAGAGAATCACGTCGGCTTTGTCGAAGTGGTAGATCGTGTCCACCACCTGGCCGAAGGCCATCTGCGCGCCCGCCTTCACGTTGTCGCGGTTGACCGGCTCATACTGATGCCACTTCGCATTCGGGAACTGCTTGAGCACGGCATTGATCTGGCTGGCGAGTGTTGGCGACGTGACGGTCTCGGTCAGGAAGCGCAGCCCCGCGCCGCCGGATGCCCGCTGCTGATCGAGCGCCGCGCGCAGGTTCGCCTGCAACGTTCCCCAGGGACGCACTTCGCCGTGGTAGCTGATGGTCTGCGAGCGATCAGGATCGTAGAGCCCGAGGACCGCGGCCTGCGAGTGCGCGTCCGCCGCGCCCAGATTGGCGCCGCTCTGCGGATTGCCCTCCACCTTGATGGGATGGCCTTCCATGCTCTTGACGATGATGGGCCGCGCGATGCCGCTCACCGGAAACGCCGTCGCGAAGTACAGCGGCACGCCCAGCACGATGCGCTCCGGCTGCACGACGTAGGGCACGATGGGCTCAAGCGGCTGCTTGGTGCAGCCCGCGAGTCCGGCCAGCGCCAGCGACGCTCCCGCGAGCCTGAGAAAATCGCGGCGCGAATGGCCTTCTGGCCATTCCGAAGCCAGCCGTGGAAATTCGCGGTACACCATCTCGTCGAATCCCGGCTCCTCGGCCAGCTCTTCAAGACTTCGCCAGTAGGTTGGGCCGGTCGCCTTCGAAAGCTTCTCGCGAATTGCCGCCAGATCGAGGCGCGCGCGCTTGGCGATCTTGACCAGCTTTGCGTCCTTGCAGCTCGGCTTTGCGCTTCCCTGTTCCATCATCGGTGGCACGTATTGCAACTGGTGATGTCTCCCGGACTGCGAATCCCGTATTTCTTGATCAGCTCGCGGCCCATCGTCCGCTGATCGGTATACGTCGCGCCGGCAAAGGTTATCGGGTGATCGGAATCCGGCCGCTGCCAGCGCATGTTGAACACTTCGTTCTTCGGCCGGATGTATTTGTCGGGAGCGCGATGGCAGTCGAGGCACCACTCCATCTGCAGCGACTTGGCCTGGAACATCAGCGGCATGCGGTCCACCGGCCCGTGGCACTCGTCGCAACCCACGCCTTTGGCGAGATGAATGTCGTGGCTGAAGTAGACGAAGTCAGGAAGATCGTTCACCCGCGTCCAGTGCAGCGATTGCCCGCTGCGATAGCTGGCGCGCACCGGCTCCAGCATGGGAGCGGTGGTCCACAGCTCCGAGTGGCAGTTCATGCAGGTCTTGGTGGGCGGAATGCCAGCGAAGCTCGAAGTCTCAACCGAGGTGTGACAGTAGCGGCAATCGATGCCGATGCCGCCGGCGTGATGAGCATGGCTGAAGGGCACGGGTTGCTCTTCGGTCTCACCCATGCGGTTGAACCAGTAGGAGCGCTGCCAGGTGGCCAGCGCCCAGCCCAGCGCCGCCAGCATAAACACGAACCCATAGATGGTGACGCGAGAGATGGTGTTCGTGCTGCGGTGGAAGATCTGCGCCATTCAGAAAGCTTTCCCTGCGGACGGCTTTCCCACCATGCCGCGCCGCGCCTGAACTACGCCAACGCTGGTCGGATGATTGTGGTTTCGCAGCGGCCCACATCCAGTGCGCTGCAGGAGCAATGAAGCGCGGGAATTATAAAGGCGCGCTCTCCTGACTCGCAAGCAAACGCGAGTAAATTGGACTTCGATGTCCAGAAACCGGGCGAACGATGAGCTGAAATTGTTGCGCCCAAATCAGGTTCCCGTTTCGGGAGACGCTGCGGAAACCCAGCCACCGCGGATGAACGCGGATCACAAACCCTCATCATTGGAATCCGCGTCCTTCCGCGCTGATCCGCGGCGAAGAAGTTGAGCTTTCGATTTAGTCTCACCCTAAAGCGCGCGGAATGACTATAATGACTATTATGACCATACAGGAGAGATCTACGAACGGCGAAGGCTGGACCGTGGCCGAAGCTAAAGCCAAGTTCAGCGAGGTGCTGGACCGCGCGCAATCCGAGGGGCCGCAGACCATCACGCGCAACGGGCGCACCACGGCAGTTGTGGTGGCCGCCGAGGAGTGGGAGCGCAAGACCAAACGCAAGGGCAATCTGGCGGAATTCTTTGCCGGCTCCCCGCTGCGCGGCTCCAGGGTGCGCATCAAGCGGCTTTCAACCCGCCTGCGCAAGGCCGCCCTGTGAGCTTCCTGCTCGATACCAACGTGGTTTCCGAATGGGTGAAGCCGCACCCCGATCCCGGCGTGGTGGCCTGGCTGGCCGAGGTGGACGAGGATCGTGTTTTCCTGAGCGTGGTGACGCTCACGGAGTTGCGCTATGGCATTGAACGCCTGCCGGCAGGCCGGCGCCGCAAGCGGCTGCAGGAATGGCTGGAGGAGGACCTCCCTTTGCGCTTTGAGGGAAGAATCCTGGCCATTGACGGCCTTGTCGCCGACGCCTGCGGAAAGCTGGTAGCCCGCAGTGAATCCCTGGGACACCGCATGGAAGTTCTCGATGCCTATCTGGCCGCGACTGCCGAGCTCCATCGGCTGACGCTGGTGACACGAAATACATCCGACTTTCAGCCCACGATCCAGAATCTGCTTAACCCGTGGACCTGATGTCGAACCTTCGATTCAGTCCACCGACCTTACGTCCTCGGGCACAGCCAGCACAAAAGTGCAGTCACCCCCAGCCTGGGAGCAGGTGAGCACGCCGCGCCGGATAACATGCGTGGGAGCAGTGCCGGGAAACACCGCAGGAAAAGGAGCAGCCACCAGGGCGGATGAAAACGGCTTCAGCTTTTCGCTGCCGCGGATGAACTTGACGCTCTCGACCTTGGGGCCGGCCGCCAGGGCCACAAAGAATTCCGCTTCCGCATTCTCTTTCATTAGCGGCCCCAGCTTCAGAGTGCGCTCGCGGGCCAGTTCGCCGCGATATTTGTCCAGGGCGGCGCTCACATGCTCTTCTCCAATCAGGGCCGCCAGGTGCGGCCGGGTTTCGGCTGACGGACGGTCCGCCGCCAGGGCCATGGCATACAGTCGCTCGGCTCTGGCCTTGTCGCCCCGGCGCTCATAGATCTGCGCCAGGTGATCGCCAATCTCCGAATGCTGATCGAGGACCCACGCCGCGTTGATAAATTCTTCGGCCTGCTTCAGATCTCCCTTCTGGAAATAAATCCAGCCCAGGGTGTCCCAGTACGCAGCCAAGGCTCCTACCAGTGCCAGGTCCTCGATCCGCAGGTGGTCGAGCGACACATTACGCAGCTCCGCGGCGGTGGCGGCGATGGCTGACTCCGCATATTGCTGGGCACGGTCCAGATGCACCTTGCGCTGCGAGAGCTCGTAGGCCACGTCATTCCACACCACCGGGGCCGGCTGCAGTTCAACCGCCTTGTCGAACGCCTCCAGCGCCTTTTCCGACTGGCCAAGATTCAGATAGGCCTGCCCGAGTCCCACCTGGTAAAGAGCGTTTTCCGGCTTCAGGGACACGGCTTTTTCCAGCTCCGGGGCGGCATCCGCGTATTTATGCCATTCCACGTACATGGCGCCCAGGTTGCCGTGGGCGAATTCATCCAGGGGATTGATTTCGAGCTGCTTGCGAAACGCGCCCGCCGCCTCTTCGTATTTCTGCTCACGCCAGTAGGCGAGGCCAAGATTGTTGTACGCCCATTCGTCGTAGGGGTCGATTTCGGCAGCTCTCCGGAAGGCGAGGATGGCCTCGTCGGTCTTTTGCATCCCGAGATAAGCGCGCCCGAGATTGTTCCAAGCGTATTTATGTTTGGGCTCAAGAGCTACGACTCGCTTCAGCAACTGCACCGCTAGCTCGTAATTGCGATTACGCAGGGCGGCCAATGCGGAATCGTGCAGATCTTCCGCCTTGGCAGATTCTGGAATCGCCGGCGTACCGGCCACCGCGGTCTCGATCTGAAGTTTCTGCTCCTCGTCGGCGTGCACCGCCCGGCGAAACGCCAGGTAATCCCTGGCGCGCGCGGCCGGCAGTTCGCTCATGCGCGTCACCAGCACGCGTTCGGCGGTGACGCGATTCTCTTTCATGCTGTATTCGGAGCGGAATTCAGCGTAGTCGCGCGTCACCTTGACCGGCACCGGCACCCGCACCTGATAGCGTCGCGGCAGCTCCAGCTTCAGCCGGACTTCAACCTCCGCCGGAGCCCCCAGGGACAGCGGTTCAGCATCGTTGTCGGTGTTTTCCGTATCTGCCTCCGGCAAACCCAGCACCGGGAGGTAAAGAGCGGACTGCGTCTTGTGCGCCGACCAGTCCAGATAATTCGGCTGCGCGACTTTGTATTCGAAGTGAAAGGGCTTGCTGGTGGCGGCGGGATCGTCGGCGTGGACGTCGCTCACTTCGCCGGGCATGCCATAGAAGGCGTCCAGAGTCTGCGCCAGTTCTTTCCAGTGGCTGGGAGGGGTCCTGCGAAAAGCCGCGCGCAGGGCGAGTTCGTTGTCGCCGCGCGCCGTCTGCCGCACGGTCGCCTCCAGCTTGCCCAGTTCACTGATCTTGCCTTCCAGTTCCATCAACTGACGGTTGGGGAAGGGCGGGTCGGCCGGGGTCTGTACCAGACTGGCCGGACGGTCACCGGGAACCACGAGAGCCTTTTTGTTGCGCAACGAAGAGGCCAGCAGCCGGAACGGCGCGACCTCGGTCGTGGTATCCATCCACAAATATTCGTCTTTGAGCGGAACCACGGTAATCACGTGGTCGAACTGCGAAGGCGATGGAACATCAGGATCGATGGCGCGAGTGCTGTTCATGAGCGCCGGATAAGCTGAGAGCCCTATAGATTGCAGCATCGACGCCAGAAGCGTGTGCTTGTCCTTGCAATCGCCGTAGCGGTTGCCCAGAATTTCTCCCGCCGCATGCGGCTGGTAGCGCCCCAGGCCGAATGACAGGCTCACATAATGGAAGTTGGTGGCCACGAAGTCATAAAGCGCCGTGACCTTCTCCAGGTCCGTCTTCTTGTTCTTGACCAGTTCGGCGGCCTTCGCTTGCACCGCCGCGGTGGGAGTGATGCGCTCCTTCTGCAGGCTCCAGTACCAGCGGCCGACTTCATCCCAGGTGCGCAGGGTGCTCAGCTCGATCTCCGGCAGCTCCGGCTTGGCTGGTTTCTGCTTTTTCTTCTTGTCGCTGTCGGACTCGCGAACCAGATTGGCCCTTTTCCAGCGGTAGATGCGGCGGTCCCCCTCATCGCTGACGACCGGCTCGAATCCGCTTGCGGTCCTGAGCTTCACCTCGCGGTCGCGGGGCAGGCTGATTTCCAGTTGCTCATCGAGGATAATGTTCTGCTTGTCGAAGGCGTACTCCATCCAGAATTGATCGGGGATCAGCGGCTTGTCGGTGCGGACGATGATGCTGTATTCCAGCTGCTGACCGGGTTGTAGTCCGGGAACGGTAATGTGCTTCTCGCGAAAATCGCTGTAAACAGGCGCTTCCCGCGCCACCGGTGAGGGCAGGTCCTGCATGTCGGCGACGCTGGCTTCGACGACCGAGCCGTCGGCGCGCCGCACCCGCACCCAGGCCATTTCCATCTGCTCGTTGGCCGAGCTGTAGCCGAAAACAAGCTGGCTCAGCCGCTGCACTCCGGCATCGCTTTGCACGCGCACGCGCGCGGTCTGCTCGCGGCGCTGCTGGCCTTTGTTTTCAAAGCGCACCACGGTCCGCATCTGTTCGATAACGAAGGGTTCGTCGCGAAAGTCAGTTGCCGGATCGGCAGTCTTGGTCTCGAGCTGCTGCGCCGGCAGCATCGCTGCGGCGAGAAAGAGGAGCGCTGCGTAAGACGAATTCAGTCGGGACATAATCTGGAGCAGCTATTTGAATTCAGCAGGCGTCCGGAAGCAAGTTGAGACGTTCTCCGGGTGAAGCGGGCGCAGGCCTGAACGGTGCCCTTCGCGTTACCAGCCGCGCCGCCTCCCGCATTGCTCTCTCAGGTACCTCTATTACCTGCGTTGTATCTCATTGAGGACTCAGCCGCTTTGGGCCTTAGGCACTTGTGACGAAAGTCCAATTACGCATTCGGCGATGGGGTTTTCATGCTACCTTTGCCAAAGGTCCAGTAGTTTTTATCGGAGTCTGCTCCGATTTTGTCTGCGTGTGCGCTGGATTCCTGCGCGCAACATCGGCCTATGGCACTCGGGTTCGGGTTCAACAAAGCGAAGGTTCTGGCCTCGGCGGAGAAGTTCGTGCAGCAGGGCAAGCTGCCCAACGCCATTGGCGAATACCTCAAGGTCATCAAAGAGGACTCCAGGGACCTGACGGTCATGAACACCGTCGGGGACCTCTACGCCCGGCTGGGCCAGAACGCGGAAGCCCTGCAATATTTCAAGCAGGTAGGCGAGGCTTACGCAGCCGACGGGTTCATTGTCAAGGCAATAGCCATTTACAAGAAGCTGACCAAGCTCAGTCCCATGGCCACGGACTGCGTCCTGAAGCTGGCGGAACTTTACGCCCAGCAGGGTCTTTACAACGACGCCCGTTCGCAATACCTGAGCATCGCTGACCGTTCTCTGCGCGCCGGGGATAACAAAGAGGCGGCACGCATCTTCCAGAAGATGCTGGAGCTGGATCCCGAGAACGCGGCCATGCAGGCCAAGCTCGCCGATCTTTACGTCAAGCTGGGCAACAAAGACGAGGCGCGCAACATTTTCTTTGGCGCCGCGGAGTCGCTCTTCCGTCGCGGGGCCATGGAAGCAGCCGACGAGGCACTAGGACGGGTGCTGACACTCGATCCCGGCCACACCCCATCGTTGATGCTGCGCGGAATGATTGCCGCCGAAGGCGGGCATGCGGAAAAAGCCATACCGTACCTGGAAAAAGTACCCGATCTGGATTCTCAGCCCGAAGCCCTGCGCGCCCTTTTGCGGGCTCACCTGCAGCTGGGCAACAACTCGGAAGCTTTGCCGATCGCGACCAAGCTGCTGGGTGTCCACAACGACCTTTCCGGCATCATCACCTGTGGCGATGGCCTGATGGCCGCCGGCCAGCACGAAGCAGCGCTGCGGCTGTTCGACCGCCACGCCGACCGGCTGCTTGCCGATGATCGCGACACCCTGCTCGCCAAAATTACTTCCGCGCCTGCACACCTCAGCAGCAATCCCGCCGCCCTCGAGCTGGTACTGAAGCTCTGCCGCAAGGCCGGCGACCCCACACACCTGAACGAAGTAATGGAACTGCTGGCGCACGCTCTGGTGCAGGCCGGAGAGCTGGTCCGCGCTCGCGATCTCTACAACCAGCTGGCGGCGCTCGAGCCCGAGAACCCGGTTCACGCGCAGAACTACAAGCAGGTTTCCGCCAAGCTTGGCGACGATGCCACGAGCCGCCCGCTCACGGCGGACGAGGGAGCCCAGGCCCTGATGGTCGATGAACTGGAGATAGATTCTCCGGCCGTGGACCAGGAATATCCTCCGGAGGTTGTCCGGGCGATTCGCACAGCGCTCACCGACTCCGAGCTGCTGGAATCTTACAATCTGCCGGCCAAGGCGATTGCTCCGCTCGAGGCCGTGTTGCCCTCCGCCCCGGGGGACGTTCTGCTGAATCAGCGGCTGGCGTCGCTGTACGTTCGGGCTGAGCGCTATAGCGACGCAGCCCGCTGTTGCGATGCCCTCCGGACCGCCTATCGCAAGGCCGGCCATCGCGAACTCGCCGCGCAATACGCGGACATGTCGGCCAAGTACCACGGGCGCGCCGGCGAGCCTGTGTCCGAACCCAGTGAGGCTGCTGAACCCGTTCCGGCCGCCGAACCTGAAGCCCACGCAGAATCCGCCCCTCAGGATGCTGAGGCCCCGCAGCATGCCCAGTCGCAGGTCTCCGCCGCGCCCCCTGCGGCGCAGCCGGCCGAAGCCTCCCGGGAATGGGAGGAGATGACGGCCGTCGAGCCACCCGAGCAGCTCGGGAGTTCCCACTTTATTGGCCAGAAAAGCGTCAAAGCGGCACAGGCCGGGGATCTGGTTGGCGATCTGCTGGAAGAAATCCAGTTCTACATTTCACAAGACATGTGGGAAGAAGCGCAGGCGGCGATCGAGAAATGCGCTGTCCTGGCGCCTGGAATTCCCGAACTGGACGAGTTCCGCGCGCGGGTGGAGAAGTCGCGCAGCTCTGCCGCGTCGGCGCCTGAAGTCGAAGTGGTGGAAGAACCGCCGCCCGCTCAGGAGCTGGCAGCGGAATCTACCGTCTCTACGCTCGTATTTGATCCCGGCGCTCTGGGGTTTGAAGACACTTCTCCGGCGCGTGCCGAGGCGCATGCGGAACCTTCGGCGGTGGAACCTGCGGTCCATGAACCCGAACCGCCACCGATCCCACCGCCTCTGCCGTCGCCCGCGACTGTTGAACCTGCGGTCCTCGCCGCTGCACCCCAGAGCCGGCAAGCCAAAGATCCGCTGAAGGACATGGTCCTCGACCTTGAGGGATCGCTGGGCGATGGATTCCCGGTTGCGCCTCCTGCAGCCTCCATCTCGAACGCTCCGGCCGCAGCCATCGCGCCCCCTCCGGTGCACGATCAGCCGCCGCCCGCGCAGCGGCCACTGGTGGTCTCCGCCACACCCCGCTCTATTCCGCAGCAGCCGGCGCCCATTCCGGTGGTTCCGGCGGCTGCCGCCACGATTGTCAGCCAGCCGGCGGCTCAGCCCCCTCGCGAGGGCGGCTCGGGTCTGGCCGACATCTTTGAAGAATTCAAAGAGGACATGGAAACCGACGGGATCGCGACCGATGAGCAGGATCCGGAAACCCACTACAACCTGGGAGTGGCTTTCAAGGACATGGGACTGCTCGAGGAGGCCATCGGGGAATTTCAGAAGGTCTGCCACTTTATAGATCAAGGGCATCCCTTCCCCCAGGTATTGCAGGTCTACACCTGGCTGGCGCAGTGTTTGCTGAACAAGGGTGCGCCCCAGGCCGCCATCAAGTGGTACGAGAAGGCTTTGCACCTGCCGGCGGTGGATGAGGAAACCCGCATGGCGGTGTACTATGAAATGGCGGGGGCTTATGAGGCGGCTGGGAACCGGCAGGCCGCGCTCGATAACTTCATGGAAGTCTATGCCAGTAACATCGACTACCGCGACGTGGCCGAGCGCATTAAAACCCTGAAAGCGTAGAATCCTTAAGGATGGATTCCGCGCCGGAGCACGGGAGCCCGAAGAACCGTCAGTTTTACCTCGACGCCCCGAGCGGGCCGGCGCCATTCCAGGCCAGCAAAGAAAACACCGGCTCGGAGCCAGGACCCTTGTCCGCCACTGGATTTCCCACAACCCGCACTCCAGGGCCAGGCGCCGCGGAGCCTCGGACTGCAGCCACGCCGCTGTGGCTCATGCGGCTGTGGGTGGTGATTCGGGTGGCGTTCTTCATTGAACTGGGAATGGTGCTGGTGGTGCTGCCCTGGACCCGTGGCTGGACCGAGAACAGTTTCCTGCTTGCTTATCCCGAGTTGCGGTTCTTCCTGCAGAAGTATTTCGTGCGGGGGCTTATCTCCGGCCTGGGCGTCATTGACATCGGCTTTGGCATCTCCGAGGCCCTGCGTTACAAGGAACCTCCCCGCAATCCAAAACCTTCCTGAGAATTCTGGAACGACCATGAACGATGACGTTTCCAACCCTGAGTTGCGTGCGGCGCCGCTGGCGTACGAAAACAGCCCTTTCCTGGCCAGCCCTGACGGCCGCATTCTGCGAATTTTGTCGGAGTACGCCGAACCACTTTCCCGCTTTCGCCGCGAAAAGATCCAGGACACGGTAGTGTTTTTCGGATCGGCCCGCTTCCACAGCCGTTCGGACGCGGAGAATGCGCTGCAGATGCTGGAAAAAGCGGGATTGCCCGCGCCGGCTTCTCCCCAAGAGCAGGATCGCATTCGCCATGCCCGCAAAGCGGTGGAGATGGCCCGCTACTATGAGGATGCGCGCCAGCTCGCACACATGCTGACCAAGTGGTCGATGGGCATTCAGTCCAAGCGCCATCGTTTTGTCGTCACCTCCGGCGGCGGCCCGGGAATCATGGAAGCTGCCAATCGCGGCGCCCGCGAGGCCGGCGGCAAAACCATTGGCCTCAACATCCGCCTGCCTTATGAGCAGATGCCCAATCCCTATGTCACCCCGGCGCTCAACTTCGAGTTCCATTACTTCTTCATGAGGAAATACTGGTTCGCGTATCTGTCGAAGGCTCTGGTGATCTTCCCCGGCGGCTTCGGCACACTGGATGAGCTGTTCGAAATTCTCACGCTGGCCCAGACCGAGAAACTGGCCAAGAAGATTCTTGTGCTGATCTACGGAAAGCAATACTGGGAGCGCGCGCTGCACATCGATGCCCTGATTGAAGCAGGCACCGTGGCGCCCGCCGACAAGGAGCTTTACTGCACGGCGGACAGTCCGGAAGAGGCGTTCGAAATCCTGCGAACTGGGCTGACGAAGTACCACTTGCAGGAAGGGCGCGCGCCCCGCGAATCGGAGCCTGAAATCGCGGAAACGCGAGGCTGAGCCGCTGACTCTACCGGCTGCCACCGCTCGCAATGCAAAACCTCTTCATCACCGGCGGCACGGGATACATGGGGCGCCGCCTGATTGCCGAGCTGCTCACGCGCGGCCACCGAGTGCGGGCGCTGGTACGCGGTGGCGCCGAATCCAAGCTTCCCGCCGGGGCTGGGGCGGTAATCGGCAACGCGCTCGACGCCGCGAGCTACGCCTCTCGCGTCGCGCCCTGCGACACGTTGGTGCAGCTTGTCGGGGTTGCGCATCCCAGTCCGGCCAAAGGCAAGGAATTCCGCGCCATCGATTTACCCTCGGGCCTGGCGGCGGTGGAGGCGGCGAAGCAAGCGCAGGCGCATCTCGTGTACGTCAGCGTGGCGCACCCCGCGCCCATGATGAAGGATTACATCGCGGTCAGGTCGCAGGTGGAGCAGGCAATCGATGATGCCGGGATCAACGCGACGGTCCTGCGTCCCTGGTACGTTCTGGGCCCGGGACATCGCTGGCCTTACCTGCTGATTCCTTTCTATAGAGTCTGCGAGTTGATTCCATCTACGCGCGAGGGCGCAACTCGGCTGGGGCTGGTGACGCTGCCGCAGATGATCCTCGCCTTGGTGCGTGCGGTAGAGAACCCTGCCCGCGGCGTGCGCGTCGTGGAAGTGCCGGAAATCCGTCACGCGGCGGCGCAGAGTGCAAAAAGCGCCTAAAATCGTTCCGCCCGCCGGCTTTCCTTTGACCGCCGCGGTCCAATGATAGAAGCTCCCGCAACTGATTTGAGTAACCAGCCGGTCTCCCTGGCGGAGATCGCCCTCCTCTTTCTTAAGCTCGGCACCACCGCTTTCGGCGGGCCTGCGGCCCACATCGCAATGATGGAAGACGAGTTTGTCCGCCGCC
>Ga0335081_10009375_pt1 | contig 15752 bp, 18 predicted proteins | sample Lox_Sample_35_FD_206713 | JGI IMG/M metagenome (GOLD analysis project Ga0335081, IMG submission 206713) | Soil microbial communities from Loxahatchee National Wildlife Refuge, Florida, United States - Lox_Sample_3.5 | ecosystem: Environmental > Terrestrial > Soil > Wetlands | place: USA... | reverse complement strand
GGCCCCTTGGTCGCGGAAGGCACGGAAGCCCCGGTCGGCGAAGCCATCGGCTATATCGCCAATAACCGCAGCGAAGTGGCGAGCATGCCGGGAGCTGCCGCCGTATCGGTCCCGCCGAAGGCGGCAGACGGTGGGGCTCCGGCTCCTATTCAAGCGCCGCGGCAAACGGACGATGTCAATGCAGCGCAACCGATCTCGCCGGTGCTGGCTGCCGCAATGACCACTGTGCGCCGAAGCGCGCGTTCGGCATCCGCAGCTTCATCCGCAAAACCAATGCCGGCGACGCCGAGCCAGGCCGCGGCCCCGTCATCGCCGCTTGAGGCCGGCCCGCCCTACAAAATCGAGCGCACCTCAAGCCTGCGCGAGGCGGTCGCCCGCAACATGATTGCCGGCGCATCGACTCCGACGTTCCGAGTCAGTGCGCAATTGCCAATCGATCCGCTGGCGAAGCTGGCGAAGGAGCGGCAGCAATCGCTTACATTGTCGTTGGCGCGCGCCTGCGCGCTCGCAATCGTAGAGCATCCTCTTGTCAATGCCGCCTACACACCCCAGGGATTGGCACGCCGGGAACGCGTCGATATCGGCATCGCCGTAGACAATGGCGACGGACTTATTACGCCGGTCCTGCGCGACATGGCGCAACGGTCGCTCAGTGAATTGGCGAAGGACTGGACGAGCTTGCGCGACAGGGTCAAAAGCCGTCGCCTGGTTCCGGCGGATTACAGCGGTGCAACCTTCTATCTCAGCGATCTTGGCGTGTTTTCGATCGTCGAGTCGTTCGATTCGATCATTCCGCCGGGCGCGGCCGCGATTCTTTCGGTCGCGGCTTCGCGGCCGCAAGGAGCTTACAGCACGCTCGCCTGTGACCATCGCGTGGTCTTCGGCGCCGACGCTGCGCGTTTTCTCGAAACCCTCCGGCAAAAGCTTAACGATCCCGGCAAATTGCTGGCGTAAGGAGACCTAGCATGAGCGTCAATTTCCCTGAGCGCCGCAATGAGCTGCAAGGACTGACGCTGCGGCTTGGGCGCGAGATTCCCGGCCCCATGGGAGGATTTGCTAATCTTCATAAAGCGGCCACCACTAGTGGCGCACTCGATGGGAAGATCAAGGAGCTCATTGCCTTGGGTATCGCTGTGGCGCAGCGATGCGAATCCTGCATTGCCTACCACGTGCACGACGCGCTCAAAGCTGGCGCTAATCGCGCGGAAGTGCTTGATGCGCTCGGCGTTGCCGTGATGATGGGCGGCGGTCCTGCAACGATGTATGCGTGTGATGCGTTGACGGCGCTTGAGCAGTTCGAGGCCGCACAAAAATAGCGAGCCAAAAATAGCGAGCAGAGCAAAACAGAAAACGAAAACAGAGACCCGCGAAAGCTCGCGCTCGGAAATTCGATTGTCGATCAAAGCCGAACTCAAGCCCCTGGAGCGCGCGTTCAAGATCGATTCCTGGTGCCAATTTTCGTCGATGTTTCAAGTGACGCAGCGCACCGCGATACTTGCCGACCTAACAAGTTTACTGAACGCCCCATCACATCCGACTGGAATCTTGGAACCGGTTTTGCCGACGGGTGTGGGCAGCATAGAGTTTGGGCTACGATCGACTTTTACATCCAAGCGATCGCCCTTTCGCGCGGTATTGCTGCTCATTGAGATCACCACATCGCTTTTTGCGACTGATCCCATGACGGGCGCGGCATGCGACGGCAGCAAAATCGCCATCCAGGCGATAATACTTACAATCAGGGCCGCGCTGATCAGGCCGGCTGAAAAAAAATTCCTTTGCATGGCAATGCCCCGATAATGGTTGGCGCTATTAAAATCACTTCGGCTGCGGCGTCGAAATTCAGATTTTCTCCCTAAGGGCGAGCCCTTAGGCCAAATCAACCCTGTTTTAGCCTCGCGCGGCCAAGTTCGGATCGGCGTGCCGCTCGACAAAGCGAGGGACCGGCCTATTCGCACTTCGAACACGATCGGCTTCGGCGATTGACCGGCCGGGCGCAGCGTGCCGACGCCAGCGCGAGCTGAACCTTTTGCTGCGTGGCGTGTTATTGCCGCGATGGGCAAACAATCCTCGGCAACTGTCGCGGCGCCAGTCTTGGCGCACGGCGTTGCGCGCCTTCCGGCAGTGGAGGTCGAAAGCTATAACGTCGAATTAAAGGACGATGAAGGCTTCGTCGGCGATCGCGCCAGCAAGGGCGCGTTTCGCAAATTTATCGACAACTGGCGAAAGCCGCTGCGCGACGTCGACGAGGACCCCTTCGGCGACGAGCCGTCGAGCAAGATCGCCAAGAAAAAGCTCGACCAACTGCTCGCCAGCGGTGATCCCGAGACCGCCGGAATTATCCAAAGCGCCATCGAATCGTTCGCGCAGGAACTCGCGGTGGTGCTGCGGCGCTTTCTCAAGCTCAAGGGCTGGAAAGACGCGTCGCGTATCGTGATCGGCGGCGGCTTTATTGGCAGCCGCGTTGGCGAGCTTGCGGTCGGCCGCACCAGCGTGCTCCTGAAGCTCGATAAGGTCGAGACCGAGATTTGCATCATTCGCAACGACCCCGACGAGGCCGGGCTCCTCGGCTCAACTCAGCTCGCGCCGGCCTGGATGTTCGAGGCCCGCGACGCCATCCTCGCCGTCGATATCGGCGGCACCAATATCCGCGCCGGCGTCGTGCAACTTAACCTGCGCAACGCCGCGGATTTGTCCAAGGCGAAAGTTTGGAAGTTCGAGTTGTGGCGCCATGGCGATGAAAAGCTCAACCGCGAGGAAGCGGTCGATGGCCTGATCCGCATGCTGCAACGCCTGATCACGCGGGCGAAGAAAGAAGATTTGCGGCTTGCGCCATTCATCGGCATCGGCTGTCCGGGCCGCATCGACGCCGACGGCTCGATTGAAGCCGGCGCCCAGAACTTGCCGGGCAATTGGGAAAGCAGCCGCTTCAACCTGCCGAAGGTCTTGCTTGAAGCAATTCCGCGGATCGGTGACCACGAGACCACGATCGTGATGCACAATGACGCGGTGGTGCAGGGCTTGAGCGAAGCCCCCTTTATGCGCGATGTCGAAACCTGGGTGGTGTTCACCATCGGCACGGGCTTAGGCAACGCGCTGTTCGTCAATCGCGAGCAATAAGCCGACTGCTCCAGCGCTGCCGCCTGCATCCATCTTGTCGCCGGCCAACGCGGCGCTTAACCTTCCCCGACTGCTCCGGGGGATAATGTGCGATTTGCCGCCGCGCTCATATTAGCCTGCGCCGCTGCCAGCAGCAGCGCAGATTGCGCCAACGCCCAAATCTCCGACGAGATTGTTAGAATAGGCGTCCTCAACGATCAGTCCGGGCTCTATGCGGATTTGGGCGGGGCGGGCTCGGTCGTCGCCGCGGAAATGGCCGTCGAAGACGCGGGCGGTTCGGTGCTCGGCAAGCCGGTCGATGTTATTTTCGCCGATCATCAGAACAAGGCCGACATCGGCGCCGCGATTGCACGGCGATGGTTTGATGCTGAAAAGGTCGACCTGGCCATCGGCTTCGACAATTCCGCAGTCGCGCTTGCGGTCGAGCAGCTTGCCGCCGAGCATAACCGCATCGCCATTGCCGGCGCGGTCGGCACCACGGCTTTTACCGGCAAGTCGTGCACGCCGACTGAGGCGTCGTGGATTTATGACAGCTACGCCCTGACGACGAGTCTCGCCCGATCGGTCGTGGCGGAGGGTCGCGACAGCTGGTTCTTCCTCACCGTCGATTACGCGTTCGGCCACTCGCTGGAAGCCGACGCCACGAGCGCCGTGCGCGCCGCCGGCGGCCAGGTGCTGGGCAGCGTCCGCCATCCGCTCAACACCGCCGACTTCAGTTCCTATCTGCTGCAGGCGCAAGCCTCGGGAGCCAAGGTGGTAGCGCTCGCCAATGGCGGCGGCGACATGATCAATGCCACCAAACAAGCCAACGAATTCGGCCTGACGCGGGGCGGCCAGAGCATCGTTTCGCTGCTCGTCTTCATTACCGACATCCACAGCATCGGATTGAAAAACGCGCAGGGACTGAAATTCGTCACCGGGTTTTACTGGGACCGCGACGCCGAAACCCGCGCCTGGTCGAAACGCTTCTTTGCCCGGCATCGCGCCATGCCGACGCAAGCGCAGGCGAGCGTCTATTCCGCCATCCGCCACTATCTCGGCGCGGTCGCCGCCGCTGGCACCGACGAAGCCAAGGCGGTCATGGCGAAAATGCGCGCAATACCGGTCAACGATTTCTTCGCCAAGAACGGCCGGCTGCGCGAAGACGGCCGTCTCCTGCACGACATGTATTTCGCCCAGGTGAAGACGCCTGAGGAATCGAAGGAGCCGTGGGACTATTACAAAATCCTCGGCGCCATTCCCGCGGAGAAAGCCTTCCGCTCACTCGCAGACGGGGGCTGCCCGCTCAAGCATTGAGCGTCATTGCCGGGCGTGACGCGTCCCCCTCCGGCCCGGTGATACCGTTATCCCACATCCGTCGAGTGGATGCGGCGCTCTTCGCGTTCGCCGCGCAGACGCCGCGCCACGAGCTTGTTGAGCGCGGCGAGATACGCCTTAGCCGAGGCGACGAGCGTATCGGGATCGGCGCCCTTGGCGGTGACGCTGCGGCCGTTTTCCGACAGGCGCACGGAGACTTCGGCCTGTGCGTCGGTGCCTTCCGTTACCGCATGCACCTGATAAAGTTCGAGCACCGCTTCGTGCGGCACCATCGCCTTGATGCAGTTAAACGTGGCGTCGACCGGCCCGTTGCCATCGCGCTCCTCGATCAGTGATCTGCCGTCGATGTCGAGCTTCATGGTGGCGCGCTGCGGACCGCGCGTGCCGGCGATGACCGAGAGCGAGACGAGCTTGATGTGATCCTGCGCGGTCGCGATCTCCTCGTCGACCAAAGCTTCGATGTCCTCGTCGTAAACGTGCTTCTTCCTATCAGCGAGCGCCTTGAAGCGCACGAACGCATCTTCGAGCTGATTGCCGGCAAGCCGGTAACCCAATTCTTCGAGCTTGTGGACGAAGGCGTGGCGCCCCGAATGCTTGCCCATGACCAGCGAGGTCTGCTTCACGCCGACATCTTCGGGCAGCATGATCTCATAGGTCTGCGTGTGTTTGAGCATACCGTCCTGGTGGATGCCGCTCTCGTGGGCAAACGCATTACGGCCCACGATGGCTTTGTTGTATTGCACCGGGAACGAAGTCACCGCGGAAACAAGCTTCGACGCCCGCGTCAGCATCTTGCCGTTAACGGCTGTCCAGTACGGCATGACGTCATTGCGCACCCGCATCGCCATCACGACTTCTTCCAGCGAGGCGTTGCCGGCACGCTCGCCGATGCCGTTGATGGTGCATTCGATCTGGCGGGCGCCGGCACGTATGCCGGCGAGCGAATTGGCCACCGCCATGCCGAGATCGTCATGGCAGTGCACGGAAAAGCGCGCCTGGTCGGAATTGGGTACGCGCTCGCGCACCATCTTGATGAGCGCAAAATACTCCTCCGGCACCGAATAACCGACGGTGTCGGGAATGTTGATGGTGGTGGCGCCGGCTTTGATCGCCGCCTCGACGCAGCGGCAGAGGAAGTCATGCTCGGTGCGGGTGCCGTCCTCGCTCGACCATTCGACGTCGTCGGTATAGCCGCGCGCCCGCGTCACCTGCGCGATCACCATCTCGTAGACTTCATGCGGCTCCTTTTGCAGCTTGTATTTCATGTGCACCGGCGAGGTGGACAGAAAGGTATGAATCCGCCGCCGCGCCGCCGGCTTGATGGCTTCGGCGCAGCGGTCGATGTCGGCGAAGGCGGCGCGGGCGAGGCCGCACACCACGGCGTTCTTGGTGCGCTTGGCGATTTCGTTGACGGCGGCGAAGTCGCCTTCCGAGGCGATGGGAAAACCGGCCTCGATGATGTCGACGCCCATTTCGTCGAGCAACGCGGCGACTTCGAGCTTTTCCTCATGCGTCATGGTGGCGCCGGGACATTGTTCGCCGTCGCGCAACGTGGTGTCGAAGATAAAGACGCGGTCCTTTTCGGACTGGGCTTGAGCGGTCATGATTTTCTGCTTCCTTCTCGTCCGCGCCGCGGGAGCAAATCATCCGGCCCCCGGGGCGCTTTGGGTTCCGTGGATTAGCGGACCCCTGAGTGCCCAGGCGCAAACGCCCAGCCGGCCCTCAGGGGGCGATAAGGAGCAGAAGCCCGCCGAGAATGAGGGTAGCGCCGCGTCCGGCCGCGTCGGCCGTTCGGTTGGTAGCGCCAGTCTGGTGGCTTTTCGCCATCGTCAGCCCTCGGTCCAATTCCTCGGTCAAGATCGCGGAATGCAATGAATTCCGCGTTAATCCAGGGACCGCGGCCCTTGTAAAGGATCGGGCCGCCGCGGCGCAAGTCCCCGATTGTCGAGATGGTGCTACAATAAGAAAAACGACAGGGAGGCTGACCTATGATTGTCGAATACGTCCAGTTCAAATACCCCGCCGGGTGGACCCGGGAGCAAATACTCGACGACGCCCGCCCGACAGCGGTGAAGTGGCGCGCCAATAAAGAGCTCAACCGCAAGCACTATATCGCTGGCGACAACGGCAACGGCGGCGCCTTCTACATCTGGCCGTCCAAGGAAGCGGCGCAGCGCGGGCACGATGCCGCCTGGCGCGCCAATATCGAAAAACGCACCGGGTCGACGCCCGTCATCACATATTTCGATCTCTTGATGATTGTTGACAACGAAGCCGGCACCACGACGGAATTTCCGCCGAACGCGATCGCGGAGGCAGCGGAGTAATTCCGTGGGAGTGATGAGATGGCCAAGGGCTATTGGATTGCAAGCGTTGATGTGAAGAATGAAGAAGCTGTCAAACGATACGCCGCCGGCAATCATCCGATTTTCGATAAATTCGGCGGACATTATTTGGTCCGCGCACAGAAGTTCGAGGTTCCTGAAGGCTCCTCTCGTTCTCGGCTGATTATAGTCGAATTTCCCGATTATGCCTCCGCACTGGCGTGCTATCACTCGCCGGAATATCAGACCAACAAGAAGATCAGAGAAGGGCATTTGGTCGCCGACTTCATCATCGTCGAGGGATACGACGGCCCGTAGCCGTAGGCGCTATGATGCGGCAGCGTCCGCTTCATGCCGGCGACGAGAGGCTTCAGCTAAATGCTGCCTTGTGGTCCTCGACGAACTGCTTGGTCGTCAGCGGCGCCCGACGGACGATGTTGCGGATTGGCTCGGTCTTCTCCGCAGAAAGCCCGCCCTTCGCCGCTATGGCCCCGGCGGTGAGCTGATGAGTGACGAGCCAGTCCGGCATGCCGCGTGCTTTCATCCCCTGCTCGGCCTGCTCGGGCGTGATCGCAACATAGGCGATCTTGCGGCCGAGGACCTGTGAGAACACGTCGGCGAATTCCGCGAAATTGCTTTGTACGCCGGTAAACTCGTAAATCTTGCCGAGGTGAGGCGCTGGATCGAGGAGTACACGCGCCCCTACTGCACCGGTGTCACGAACGTCGATAAAGGCGAGCGGCAGGTCGGCGGCAAAGGGCAGTACGATCTTGCTGTCGTTCTTGATGGAAGCGGCTTGGGCAAAGGTATTCTGCATGAACAGGCCAGGACGGAGTATGACCCATTTGATGCCGCTTGCCCGTAACCTCTCCTCGATTGCGTAGTGGCCGCGGCCGATGACCGACGGCGAATCCGGGACGATCAGGAATGGGCTGCCGGAGACGCGAACGAGATACTCCACGCCGGCCGCTAGAGCCGCGTCGAGCACGTTGTTTTGCTGCTCGACCATATTTGGATTGTGACCGGTGACGACGAAGACGCTGGCCACACCCTTGAGCGCCCGCTCGAGCCCGGCTCGGTCAGTGAGTTCGGCAACGGCCGTCTTTACGCCCGGTCCCAGAACTTCTCGCGCCTTATCCGGGTTGCGCACGACGCAAATGGGATCTTGGCCCAGTTGTTTGAGTTCTTTAACAACCGCTCGCCCCGTATTCCCAGTCGCCCCCACAACGGCAATCATAGGCTCCACTCCTTGGTCGCGTTCGGCCAATTGATCACCTGTGACCCAAACAGCGGACATTTTACCTTGACCGCCGCGCGTTCGTTTATTCGGCGCGGCGCCAGACCTCGTAGCCGATTTCTCGCGAAATCAGCCCGTCCCGAATATGGAAATTGTGGATCAGCCGCATCTTGACTTTAGTTCCGATCGGTAATGGACAATTTTCAAAAGCGTCGCCGATGATGCGGAAGCTGGCGTATGAATCATCAAATACGCGATCCGGCGTCGCCCAGCGCTCGACCGGCGTGAACTCGAAATCCTCCACCCCGTTGAACACCCGCAGGTACATCTTCTTGATCGTCTCGCGACCTTGATAGCTTACCAAGCGCGCCGGCGCTTCCCAAACGGCGTCCTCAGTATAGAGCCGGATGCACTCATCGATGCGCTCCGGATTTTCCTCCTGCAGATGCATCGTCACCACGTCGAGCGCGTGCTGCACTTTCTCTTGATATGTGCGCGGCTCATGACGGTGGGCAATCAGGTCATCGACGGTCTTCCGCGACCGTTCAAGCAAAGTTTCCATCCTGGTCCTCCATTGTGCGCCGACTTCTAGGGATCGGCGTGACTTACGCGAAACGTAGCCAACGAACGTCTGGTGCTAATTAACGGCATGTCTCTCCGGGGAGAGTCAAGGTCAGTCTTCGTGGCGGTGTTCAGGAAAGTATCCCCGGGATTCATTCGATCCCGTAGTGCCGGTGGCAAGCAGCGCAAATGCCGTCGAGCCGGTCGCTGATCTCGGATACCGTTTTTAGATCGTGGACTTCGGCGGCGGCATAGGCCTTGGACGCGGCCTCGCCCAGCCTGGTCGCGTAAAGGTTCCACTGCGCATCGAGCACACGCTGCGGAATCATCAGCGCGTTGGCAGCCTCGGCAAGCGTCGCCGCGCCGCTCACAACCTCTTCCCAATCGGCGTCGGATTTTGGCGACAGATCGTGCTCGCCTCTACTGTCGATGACCACAGCGTTGGCGCGCCACACTATGTTTGCCGCCGGCGTCAGCACATGCTCCATGAAGGTTTTCATGTCGACATAGGGCTGGAACGGCGGCGCGTGCATGGCCTCTTCGCCTCGCAAAGGCCGCGACGTCGCGCCGGCAACGATCGCGGCGGCACACGCGACGGCAAGGAACCGGCCGGTCATCTTATCCGGCCTCCATGGTGAAACCGATCCACCGCCCGCAGGCGACCACGCCGATCCACAAGAGCAGCGAAATGCCGCCGGCAAGCCGCGCCGCGAGTGGCAGCCGCGCCTGACTGTCCCAGCGCGGCTGATCGCGCGCGCCGATGAAATGAAAGACCAGCATGTTCAGTCCGGCGGCGCCAATCAAACAAAGCTTGGCGACGAAGTAGCCATTGCCAAGGTATTTGGCCGCATTGGAGATGAACATCAGGAAGCCGGACGCCACCGCCACGACGAACGCGCCCCATGTGAGCGGCAGAATTCCGCGCGTGATGGCGCTGACCGGACGCTTCACCGAGGCAAAGCCAATGAGCCGCAGATCGACCGCCATAATCGAGCCGACGACCAAGCATATAGCCAGCACGTGCACGGACTCGATCGATGGGAACAGCACATCGTTCTCGCGGATCGCATCGGCGAGGCTACTGGTCTCGAAGAAAGCGACGATATCCTTGAAGCCGTGCATCATCCGACCTGGGTGTAGGCGATCCAGCGCCCGGCGAAGATGATGCAGCACCAGAGCAGAATAGACAGCGTTGCCGCGAACCGTGCCGCTACGCGCCGATGCATGCTCTTCTCCCAAAATTCCGGCGCCGCCGACGATGACCATTGCAGGACGGCGGTGAACACGAGGGCAAAGGCGAGCAACGTCATCTTCAGATAGAAGGTGGTGTTCAGAAGCGACCGCCGCGGTTCGCCGATGATCAGAATGCTCCCGCTGATCAAGAGGACCAGTACTGTCGGCCAGATCACCGGCAGAAACCGTCGTGCGACGTCGCTGAGCGCAATGTCACGCTGCAGCACGCCCCATAGGCGCAGATCGACAATAACTGCCGAAAAGAACAAGGTTGCGATGGCGAGAATATGGATCGTCTGCAGCGCCGGAATAACCCAGCCCGCCGTCTGAATCGCGTGGCTCAGCGAGGTCGCCCCAAGCCACTTGGCAAAGTCGCCGACGATGACGCCGGTCATGACGTCACTGATCGGCAGGGGGCGTGAGGCTGAAGCTTAGCTCCTTGCCGTCCGGCAGGGTAACTTTCAACAAAAACCCGCCGGGATTGCCATCGCGGAGCGGGGCGTAATGGAACACGGCGTGATCACCGGGCTGTAGCGACCGCTTGGTCCAGCCCGAGCGGGTCAATACCCCGGGGCTGGAGACCTCGAACACCCAGCTTTGCGCCGGCTGACCATCCTTGGCATCGGATTCAACCACGAAAGTAATATGCGGGTTGGTCCAGTTCACTGTCTTGACGGTGCCTTCCATGGTTCGGGGGTGATCCATGTCGTAAGCGGCGCCGGAGTGATGCGCGGACACCGTGCGGCCGAGCACCAAGGTCAACGCGACCGCGATGAGCACAATTCTGAGCGACACCTGAGCGCTTTTCCTTATTTTGCCGTGCGCACCGATCCGTCGGAATTTTGCGGATGCGCGACGAATATGTCGTTTCCGAACGCGTCCTTTCCGGGGACTAGATCTTCCTGTTCACATTCACCTTCGGTGATCTCGTAGTGGCGCTCAGGGTAGCGGCGGAAGATACGCGTCGTCTTCCAGGTGGAGGCCAAGACCTTTGGCGCGGTAATTTCGAGATCGTCGCGGAGCACGTTCGCCTTGGCAAGATGGAAGCGCTCGACAATATGCATATCACCATTGTTTGGAATGCCGACCGCTTCGTTGATCGCGATGTAAGCCTGGGGAGCGACGGCGGTGGTGTCGACGACCAGAACGTCATCCTCCCAGTGACCGATCGAATGGCCGTGCAGCGTCAGGTCAGGGTCTTCCGGGTGCGACCGGCCGTCCGTGTAGATCCGCCGCATGCGGTTGCCATCGACCTCGCCAAGAAGCGTAATACGGCCGAAAGTGGTCAGCCATTCGAAGGCGTTGTGGGTGATCAACATCCAGCTCGGCATGCCGTGCGGTAGGCAATGGCTGAGCACCAGGAACGGCCGACCCGCTTTTTCCTCGGCGGCCATATGCGCAATTTGCGGCTGAATGTCCGTCTTCCACGGCGGGACGTTTTCGGTTTCCTGCCGGTGTTGATCCTTGACGTCCGGAAGCCACACGCCGTCCAAGTCGGGCGGAGCAGCCCAAGCTTGTGAAATGGCGGACGTCACGATGATCAATGCAACGAGGACAAGAAATGCCGCTGATTTCCGCACTTTGAACTTCACGCGTCGCCCACCGGTTCCGTTGGCCTCAGCAATTTTAGTGTTATCCACCCGCCGTGTGAAGCTTCCCGCGCGTGTGACCGCTGGCGAACCTTGCGAGGCAGTTATGCGTCTCGGCCTTGCTCGCCTTTAGCCGGCGCCTCCGCGCGCAAAGCTCTTTCCGTTTCCTTCAGCTCTTTCAGCCGTGCGCCGGAAATCCGGGGCGGCTGCGGCCGCAACCGCTCCAGCGCCTCGAGGATCGCCTCGGCAACGATGAGCCAAGTGACATGCTTGTGGTCGGCGGGAATGACGTACCACGGCGCATACTCGGTCGAGGTGGCGCGGATCATCTCCTCATAAGCGGCCATGTAGCGGTCCCAGCGCTCGCGCTCCTTAAGATCGTTGGCGGAGAACTTCCAGCGCTTTGCCGGCTCCGCAATCCGGGCCAAAAAACGCTTGCGCTGCTCTTCTTTGGAAATGTGCAGGTAGAATTTCAGCACCAGCATGCCATTTTGGGCGAGATGGCGCTCGAACGCCCGAATCTCCTTAAAGCGATGCTTCCAGATGTCCGGGCCGATCGTGCCCGGCGGCAGCTTTTGCTGCTGCAGCAACTCGGGATGCACGCGAACCACCAGCACTTCCTCATAATGTGAGCGATTGAAAATGCCGATGCGGCCGCGCGACGGCAGCCGCTGCGCCGCCCGCCACAGGAAATCGTGATCGAGCTCCTCCGCGCTCGGCTCCTTGAAAGAATGAACCTCGCAGCCTTGCGGATTTACTCCCGACATGACGTGTTTGATGGCGCTGTCCTTGCCGGCGGCGTCCATGGCCTGAAAGACCAGGAGCACGCTCCACTTGCCATCGGCATATAGCCGCTCCTGCAAATTCTCCATCCTGACAATGCCCTCCGCGAGTCTATCTTTCACGTCGGCGATGTCGGTGGAGAGCCCGAAGCTCTCGCAAGGCTCGTGCTGCACGAGCCGGAAGTGCTGCGGCTTGTCGATGCGGCAGCGCCGGAGAATTTTTTCAATCTTCATGCCCACCTCCGCCGGCGCGGCCGACTAAGCCGCGATTATTCCTGCCGAACACTTTCCAAAAAAGCTACGACGAAGGCAGGTATTTGCACCGTAAGGTCGGCGCGGCCGCGCACAAAGCGGATATCGGAGAATTCCGGTTGCGCGCCCGAAGCGAGGTGGCTCACAACGCGGGCGCGAAGCTCCTGCGCATTCTCGGCCGCCGTGACCTGTTTGATGAGTGCGATAAAATTTCGGTCGCGAATCAAGGTCCATCCCGGCCGGACGACGAGCGTGCCGATCTCGATGCCGGTCTCCTCCAAAAGCTCGCGACCGACGCTGCCGTCGAGATCGAGCATGCCCGCAGCGACATCCTGCGGATCTGGTGTGCCGCAGGGAAAGTAAAGCTGACCCGCCGAGGCGGTATGGTCGGCCATCTCGCCAATGAGGTAGCCGCCGTCGGAGGTCCGCACGGCCGCCATCGCGAACACGTTAAAGACGCTGCGGTCGGGGAAATCCCAGTCGCGCCAGGCCATAAAACTCGCGAAGTCGGTCTCGAAACTTGAGCCGCTCAGCGTACCATTCGCGATCCGGTAGTCTTTGAGCAAGAGCACGCGGCCATTCCACAGCGCCGGCTGCCGTTGCCGCCGGGCAGCAAAGTGCCGGTCGATCTCAGCGCGGCGTTTGACGGCAAATCCCCATTCCCAAGGTTCGACCGTAATCTCTGCGCGTTCGATCGGAACGATTTCCAAGGATCCGGAGCCGGACATGAGATGGTCTTATGCGCGGAACCGCTTGCTGTCACCAGCGACAAGGACATTCGGCAAACCAAATCGTAATCGCAGGCGGCTTAGTCCTTCCAGGGATTGACGAACAAGCCGACAAGGCCGGCCGCGAATCCCTTGGCATGCACAGGCGGACCGCCGTTCGGCGCCAGCTGCTGGACAACCTCGTCGTGCGTCAGGCCGGGCGGCAATTCCTTTGGCTCGAAGTCGGTGGCGATGAGTACGAATGTATAATGGTGCGCCATTGTATTCGGCGGCGTGCACGGGCCTGAATAGAAACCGACACCTCGCGCGCTCTTGCCACCGACATACTTATCCGACGGTTTGCTGACCTCGCCCTCAGCAAAATCGGTCACGCTTGCCGGGATGCCGTAGGCGACCCAGTGAAAAACGCCAGCGCCGCCGCGCCCCTCGGGATCGGTCATCAAAAACACAAAGCTCTTGGTGCCAGCCGGCACATTGGTCCAGGAAAATTGCGGCGACACGTTATCGCCGACGCAGCTCGGATTGTTCTGAGTGTTAGCGGCGCTGTTGGCGACCTTCTTCGGCATCAGCTTGCCGTCCCGGAACGTCGTGGAACTGAGCGTAAAGACATCGGCCGCGCCGGCCGCAGTCCCGCCGCAAGTAAATCCGAGCAGCAAACCACCGGCTACTAGTCCCCATCGTCTCGCACGCATCGACAATTCTCCCTTTGCGGCGACCGCTCGCGCGAGAATCGCGCTCGCCGCCTGCCGTCGAAATGAAATCGACAATGACGCGCCTTGGTTCCGGCCTCACTCCATCAGATTCGTCAAATCAATCCGGCCGCGCCCCCACCACTTTCGCCATCCGGCAAGCTGACAAAAATCAGCACCCCCAGAATCACCATTGTCATCCTGAAGGCGGCACGCTGCCCGTTCCAGGTTTGCGATTGCCACATCGCGAAATATTCGCCAGCCACCACCAAAAAACCGAAGAACCAGAGACCAAAGCCAACGATCAGTCCGGCGATGGCCCAGGCCTTGGCGCGGTTGAAGCCTGCCGCAGGCGCGCGAAGGCGGGCGAGCAACGCCAAAGCCCCGATGACCAAGAGCACGCAAGTCAGCCATTCGCATCCGATGATGACGGCGTAGACCGCCGACCACACGCTCTTGTCGGTGATCGCACGATGCATCAACGCGTTGTCGGGAAAGGTCGTGTCCATGCTGAGGACATGACGTACGAACTCGTAGTTCGAGTCGTAATCGACGACATTGTCGTAGGCGACGATGAAGGCGTACGAGGCGAGCGCGCCAATCAGCAGGACTTTGGCGATGCGCGCGATCAACATGCGGCGAGCTTTCGCATTAGCCGGACGCGCCGCGTTCCCGCGACGCGCGCCGAGCGTCAATTCCTGCTCTTGTCGACCAGGGCGCGTTCCTTGATCCACGGCATCATCGCCCGCAATTTGGCGCCGACCTGCTCGATCGGATGCGCCGCCGATTCCGCCCGCATCGCCTTGAACGAAGTCTGATTGACCTTGTTTTCCAGCATCCAGTCCTTGACAAATTTCCCTGACTGAATGTCGGCGAGGATCGCCTTCATCTCGGCGCGAGTCTCTGCATCGACCACACGCGGGCCGGAGACATATTCGCCATATTCGGCGGTGTTGGAGACCGAATAGTTCATGTTGGCGATGCCGCCCTCATAGATGAGATCGACAATCAGCTTCACCTCGTGCACGCATTCGAAATAGGCCATCTCCGGCGCATAGCCGGCTGCGACCAAGGTCTCGTAGCCGGCCTTCATGAGTTCGACCAAGCCGCCGCACAACACCGATTGCTCACCGAATAGATCGGTCTCGCACTCCTCGCGGAACGTCGTCTCGATGACGCCCGCGCGGCCGCCGCCAATGGCGGCCCCGTATGACAGGCCGAGATCATGCGCGTTGCCGGATGCATCCTTGTGCACCGCGAGCAAACAGGGCACGCCGGCGCCGCGCTGATACTCGGAGCGCACCGTGTGGCCGGGTCCCTTGGGCGCGATCATCATGACGTCGAGATCAGCGCGCGGCTCGATCAAGTTGAAATGGATGTTGAGCCCGTGGGCGAACATCAACGCCGCGCCGTCTCTCATGTTCGGGTGCAACTGGCCATTATAGATGTCGGCCTGGAGCTCGTCGGGCGTGAGCATCATCATCACGTCGGCCCATTTGGCGGCCTCGGCGACTTCCATGACCTTAAGCTTCTCGCCCTCCGCCTTCTTCACGCCCTGCGAGCCCTTGCGCAAAGCGACCGCAACGTTCTTGACGCCGGAATCGCGCAGATTAAGCGCGTGAGCGTGGCCCTGGCTGCCGTAGCCGATGATGGCGACCTTCTTGCCTTTGATCAGGTTCAGATCGGCGTCGCGGTCGTAATAAACGCGCATGGTTCTTTTACCCCTACCTCACTAGCTAGGCCTCGCCTTGCTGCTTGGCCGTTTGTTGCCCGGTGCTTCTAGTGGTCCGATTCTAACATTCGCATCCCGGTTCGGCAGCCCATCATGCGAATGTTAGAATCAAAGGACCACTAGCAAATATAAATGCTAGTGGGGCTTTGGATTTGACATTCGCTTCGTGAGTTCGTGGCCCGGTGGGT
>Ga0335081_10009373_pt1 | contig 15753 bp, 14 predicted proteins | sample Lox_Sample_35_FD_206713 | JGI IMG/M metagenome (GOLD analysis project Ga0335081, IMG submission 206713) | Soil microbial communities from Loxahatchee National Wildlife Refuge, Florida, United States - Lox_Sample_3.5 | ecosystem: Environmental > Terrestrial > Soil > Wetlands | place: USA... | reverse complement strand
CAGGGGTCGGGGACGATCATCAGCGGAACGGCAGCGAATAAGGCCACCGAAGCTGCGCTGGCCGCCTACCCCGGGGGGATCGTCGACCGTGTGGTGAAGCTGAGCAACGGCGAGTACAACGTCCACTACATCGGCGTCAACTGGCCGCACCACGTCTTCGTCAACCAGGACTTCAAGGTCCTCGGCGCCGAGTAGCCGGCACCGCGCGACCGGCTGTCCCGGGCCGGCCTTACCCTCCTCGGCACGCATCTCTGACGGGGCCATGACGCCAGGGACCGCACGGTCCCTAACCGCGGGGTGGACCGGCCCGGCGACGCTGCTCGCCTGGCACCAGCGGCTGGTCAGGCGCCAATGGGATTACACCATCCGGCAGCGTCCCAGCCGAATTCGATTTTCGAGGGGGACAGGCGGGCTGTCCTATCCGGGGAGGCGGCCAGGCGGTGTGCGAGCTGGCACATCGACGCGGCCAAGCGCCCTGCCGCTGTGACCGGGCGGCGGGGCGCGGGCCGGGGGCACGGGGCCGGCTGCGGGGAGCGGACCTGGTCCGGTCATGCGCGGGATGGGCGGGTGGCCGGCTGACGGTCAGGATGTCATTGCTCCAGCTCCGAGTGCAGCCGCAGTGCGATGCGCCGTTCGGCACGCCGCGATGCCGGCGCTCGCCGCGCCATGCGCTGCTGCCCGGCTTGCGCCAGCATGTCGTGTTGCCGTTCCCGGGCGAGCTGGCTGGCGAGATATGAGTTCACGTGTCTCACCTCCCTTCTGGGTCATGGACGGCGTGTCAGGGGCAGACGGCCGGGACGGGCCTGCCGATCCCGGTGTTCATTTCTGTGGCCGGCAGATCAAGGAAGCCAGGGATGCTGGGCGGCCGTGGCCGGGCCTGGCCCGGGGCGGACGCGACGGCGAAGCTCGGCGCGAGCGTGGATAACGAGCCGTCGATGGGGCGGGTCATGGCCGGCTGCGCCCGCTGCAACAGCAGCGACCGCTCATCGCGCAGGCAGTGCGCGCGTGCCGTCGCGACGTTCACGGCAGGTTCCGTCCCTGTTAAAACTGAACTGTTGGTCTCGTATATACAGCGTCGTGGCGTCCGCCGCTATTCCCCGCTGGGCGATCGCCGGGGTCTGCACGCCCGCGACCCTGCCTCGGTCAGGCAGGCCATCGGCGGTCGCGAGTTCGACGCCGTAGTCGACTGGGTTGCCCTCACCCCGGGGCAGGTGCGGGCCGATATCGGGCTCTGCGCCGGGCGCACCGGGCAGTACGTCTTCATCAGCTCCGCCTCGGCATACCAGACGCGCCGGCCCGGCTGCCGGTCGTAGAGTCCACGCCGCTGCGCAACCCGTTCTGGGATACTCCCGGGACAAGATCGCCTGCGAGGACGTGCTGTGGCGGCCTGCCGCCAGGACGGGTTCCCGGCCACGATCGTGCGGCCTTCACATACCTACGACAAGACGCTGGTGCCGTTCGAAGGCGGCTGGACCGTCCTTGGCCGGATGCGGCAGGGCAAGCCGATCGTGGTGCACGGCGACGGCACCTCCTTGTGGACGCTGACCCACCACCGGGACTTCGCGCAGGGTTTCGTGCCGCTGCTCGGCCACCCGCGCACGATCGGTGAGGCCTTCCACATCACCTCCGGCGACGTGCTCACCTGGAACCAGATCGCCCAGATCCTTGCGGCGGCAGCCGGGGTCACCGCCGACATCGTCCACGTCCCCTCGGACATGATCGCGGCCGCCGACCCGGACTGGGGAGCCGGCCTGCTCGGCGACAAGGCCCACTCGATGATCTTCGATAACGCCAAACTGCGCAGCGTGGTGCCCGGCTACCAGCCGGGCATCCCCTTTGAGCAGGGCGCGCGCGAGATTGTCGCCTGGTACGACGAAGACCCTCTCGGCAGCAGGCTGACCCAGAATCGACGCGGCCATGGACAAGCTGACCAGCACCTGGCGGCCACGTCCGCAGCTGCGGTAACACCGCATGGCCCTGACCCCCGCGTCGCCACGCAGAACGATCCCTCTTTGCATTTGTTGCGAGTCGGCGCGCAGCCTTGCTGCCCAGCGCCAGTCCGGTCGTCCAGTCGGCACCACCGCGGAGCCGCCACCACATAGCGCCTCGTCCCCCAGCCTGTTCAAAAGCCGCGACGATCACGGCTCTCCCGCATGGCATCCTGAGCCGATCTGTGAGCCGCTCTGGGCCTGCGCTCTCCTGCTGGAGCCAGATCGCCAGCGCCTGATCGAACGGCCTGAGGTCAGGACCGGATGAAGGCAAGCAGATCGGCGTTGATCGTCGGGGCCTGGGTGGTTATCATGCCGTGCGGGAATCCGTGGTAGGTCTTCAGCGTCCCGTGCTGCACGAGCTTGGCGGACAGCGGCCCGGAGTCGGCGTAGGGAACGATCTGGTCGTCGTCGCCGTGCATCACCAGGACCGGCACCGTGATCTTCTTGAGGTCCTCGGTGAAATCGGTCTGGGAGAACGCAACGATGCCGTCGTAGTGCGCCTTCGCCCCGCCCATCATCCCCTGCCGCCACCAGTTCTGAATGATCGCTTCGGAGGGTTCCACGCCGGGCCGGTTGAAGCCATAGAAGGGCCCGGACGGCAGCGCCCGGTAGAACACCGACCGGTTGGCGGCCAGCTGGGCCTGCAGGTCGCCGAACACGCTCTTGGGCAGGCCGCCGGGGTTGGCGGGGGTCTGCACCATCAGCGGCGGCACCGAACTGATCAGCACCGCCTTGGCCACCCGGCTCTCACCGTGCCGGGCGATGTAGCGCACGACCTCGCCGCCGCCGGTGGAGTGCCCGACATGGACGGCGCCCCGCAGATCGAGATGGGCGGTCACCGCGGCCAGGTCGTCGGCGTAGTGGTCCATGTCGTGACCGCCGCTGACCTGCGCCGAGCGTCCGTGCCCGCGCCGGTCAGAGGCGATGACCCGGTAGCCGTGCTGCAAGAAGAACAGCATTTGCGTGTCCCAGTCATCAGCCGACAGCGGCCAGCCGTGGCTGAAGACAATCGGCGGGCCCGAACCCCAGTCCTTGTAGAAGATCTCCGTGCCATCGGTGGTCGTGATCGTGCCCATGCGCTGCCTCCGTTGGTCTGGGCGTTGCCGGCCAAGGTCCCCCACTGGCAGCGTAACCACCGTGCCGCGAGCACTCCAGGCCGCCAGGCTACCGCCGCGGTGAACCCGGGGATCGGCATCCGATCGGGAACGTGACAGGCCGTGGCTCACGCCGTTGCGGCCGAATGACTGAAGGGGCCAGATCCAATTGCTGGCTCACCGGCATAGAAACACGTTTCTGTGCGCCGGTCGCCCCAGCGCCCGCGACGGGCTATGCGGTGGAGTTGGTCTCGCCCGGCGTGGCGCGGCGGGGGACTGGCCGTCCGTAGCGGCGGCGGAACAGCAGGTAGGCCAGCGGCCCGGCGAGCAGGGGAAGCCAGTAGGAGGCGATCCGGTAGGCCAGGGTGGCCAGGACGGCGTAGCTCGCGCGGACGCCGGCCAGGATCAGCAGGCCACTCAGGCTGGCCTCCACGACGCCCAGCCCGCCCGGGGTGACCGGGAACAGCGCGACGATTCCGGCGGCGGAGTAGGCCAACAGCACTAGGGAGGGCCGCGGGCTGGCTCCGGTGGCGCGCAGGGCGGCCAGCAGACAGCCATAGTCGCAGCCGAGGCGGCCGGCGGTCAGCAAGGCCGCCTGCCGCCAGTTCTTACCCAGCACCGCCCTGACCGTGTGGCGTTCGGCCAGCATCCGCTGGTCCAGGCCGGTCACCGGCCGACGGCCGCGGGTGACCCGGTTCCACAGGTTCTGCGCCACGCGTCCGAGCGTTGCCAGCGGCCAGTCCGTGCGCAGCACGATCAGGCCGAAGGTCGCATACAGGACGAACGCGGCGATGCCGAGCAGGGCCGTATGGACGAGCCCAGGGCTGACTGCGGCGCCGCCCAGGATGGCAGGCAGCGCGAACAGCGGCAGGGCCAGCAGGCCGCCGACCTCGAGCAGCGAGAAGGCGGTGAGGCCGCCGACGGCGGTGTCGGTGTCGAACCCCGCGGTGGTAAGCATCCTGAACTGGACGGCAGCGCCCGCCGCGTCGCCGCCGGGCAGGCTGTCAGTGACCGCGTTGCCGGCCAGCCCGGCGGTGACCACGGCGAACCAGCCGCGGGTGCGCAGCGCCAGCCGCTGCAAGGCGAAGTTGCAGGTGAAAGACACCAGCTCGGCGGCCAGGCAGACCGTGAACCAGGCCGGGCTCAGCGTCGACAGCCGCGGCCAGGCCCCCAGCACCGCGATGAGCTTGGGCAGTACCAGGTAGATGGCCGCGCCAGCCACTGCGACGGCCACAGCCCGCCTGATCACGGTCTTCCAGGTCAGCGGATGCACCTGCGCGGCGTCGATCGCGGCGGCCTTCGCCGCAACCGGAGCGGGCTTTCCGGCTTCGGCGGGCTCCCTGTCGGGGTGCTGAGGATGCCTGCGGGCCGTCACGTCATACATCCTTCTCGGCAGCCGGGACTGGAAACCAACGGCAGCTTCTCTCCGGCAGGCTCCGGTCTACATGAGACAACCGGCGCCCGACCCCCCGATGCAGGCTTGGTCGGCAGCTGCATCACCCGGTCGTAGCGCAGCGAAGCCGCCGCCGCCCGGACCAGCACGTTCCTGGTCTCCCGCTACAGGCGGATCGTCAAGCGCCGAGGGAAAGCGCGCCCTGGCCGCCGTCGGCAACTCCATCCTCGTCCGTTCCTGGCTGAGCACCGGGCGGAAGTGTTCCCCGACGGAGATTACGCGGACCTGTTCTCGCCGCCGGGGGCCAGACTGCGCTCATAACCCAGAGGTCGTGGGTTCAAATCCCACCCCCGCTACCAATTAGCTGCAGGTCAGGGCCTGATCGCGGGAAGCGGCGGTCAGGCTTTTTGATCATCCGTTGGCGGTTCGTTGGCGGGACGGGTGGTGCCAGCCCCAATAGCACGCACAAGGATTAGCCTGGAGCGGCGCCATCAAGCGCTCGCGCGCTTGACCGTTGCGGAACGGGCTAGCTGTCGGCCGCTGACGTCGTGAGCGGTCACCGCGAAGTACGGCCCCTCGCTGTTCACAGAGATCACGGTCTCGAACCCGGCCCGCAGCTGTGACCCGGCCGCTGCCAGGGCAGACCAGTTCTTGCCTGCGAGGACTGTCCACGTTGCCACCTCGGTCGCCCCGTTCCAGCTCACGTACACCGCCGAACCGCGGGCCGGGTTGGGGCGGGCGACGATCGCTGGGACGCCTGGGGGATGCCCGGTCCAGCCGAACGTGAACGCGCGGTACGACTGGTCGTCCACCGGCATCTCGCCGCCCAGGAGCAGTTCGCCGCTGCTGGCGAACTGGGAGAAGTAGGGCTGGGCGCCCCACCCGACGAACACTTGCCCGCCCGCCAGCAACTGCACGCTTCCCTGGTTGTCGACCAGCAGGCCAGCGGGGTGGGTGTATGCACGCTCCAGCGTGACCCGCATGGCCGTGGTGTCGACGTTCAGCAGGAGAGCCCGGGACTGCGGTTCTTCCGGGGGCGAGGACGCGTTGTCGAAGACCGTGAGCAGGCCGGGCTCGGGCATGCGGGCGTCGTGCTGCCAAGCGAACCTTGCACCTGGCCGCGCGTCGAAATCGGACTTCTTCCCGCCGAGCCGCCACTGTATGGCGCCGTTCGAGCGGGCGACCTTGTAGATGGTCCAGGTGTTGCGGGAGGAGATAAGCAGGTCGCCGTCGGGTGCCAGGGCGATGGAATTGATGTGGAAGTAGTCGTACGGCGAGCCCGCCGTTCCGCCGACCAGGGCCTGGTGTGACTCGCTGAGCTGCACGTGGTCGAGACTGTTCCACTCGAAGAGCACCTTTCCCGTGGCGACGTCGACCTCCTGCGCGATGCTGCCCATGACCACCCCCTTGACCGGCCCGCCCAGCGCTGAAAGGTCGGTGGACACCTCGCGGTGCGCGGTGATCAGGGCGGTGCCCTGCGGGGTGAGGTTGAACTCGTGCAGGTCCGTCTGTGCCCCGTTGCCGGCCTTGACCGTGGCGATGACGCGGTAGGAGCTGTCGGCGATGTACGACGTGCCGTACGTGATGCCGGCGGCGTTCACGTAACCCGCCGACCAGGTGAGCACCGGCTGGCCGCGGTACTGCTGCACGGTGAAGTTGAGCGGCGTCCCGCCGATGGGAGACCCGAACCAGACCAGGTTGCCCTCCCTGTCCACGATCATCAGTCCCGGCTGCCCGACCGAACTGGCCAGATAACCCCTGGGAGCGATGAAGATGTACGGGGGCTGCCCCGCCTCGCCCGCGTCGGCAGCCTGGGCGATCCTGATGACCGGGGGATGAAGATCGCTCCTGGTCACGAAGTTGTCAACCTCGCCAGCGGTGCCGACCCCCCGCGTGTCGCTGGATGGCCGGCTGGCGGCCGGGCGCGTGCCACCGGCAGGCTTCGAATGCGGCCAGCTATAGCCCGCGAAGCCCGCCAATCCTAGCCCGGCGACCCCGGCTGCCGCGATCCCGCCGCGCCGGAGCGCCTGCCGGCGCGTCCAGTTGTCCACCATCGCGTCTCGCCTCCTCACCCTGAGCAACCCGTGAATGCCGGGCCAACGGTGCTCGGCTAGCCAGTTACCGGGCTTATTGAAACATGTCTATGTCCTTACCTAACTAAGAGATTCCTGAATCTTCGGTGCAGGCTTCAGGAGCGGTTTGGCAGGGCTTGGTTCGATTCGGCGTCAGCTTTCAGGTGCGCGGTGGTGCTGCGGCGAGATCGGCGTCCCCCCAAGCGCGCGCTGGCGAGCAGGGTCTAGGAACGATGTCCGGGGTGGCCGATGACACCGCTCCGCGCGGCGGTGGCCGCCCGCCTGCGCCCAGGCCAGGTCGCCCAGGCCGAAAGCCCCCTGGTTCAGTTCCTGCCGTGCGCGCCCGCGCTGAACAACGCCGTGACCGGCGCGAACAGGGTCCCGAACGAAGGCATGCCCCACGATCAGCAGCGCCATCAGCCACCCGGCAGGTGCCACGACCAGCGCGAGCAGGCTGACCGCGATCGCCCCGGACCACGGGTCCGAACACTGCGCCGGGGTCGTCGGCTGCTAGCCGTTCTGGGTGATGACTATGATTCGCTCCTGTCAACGAGTCCGGCACCTGTAACCGGCCCGGCACAGCGTTCGCGCCCGGCACGGTCAGATCCCTTCACACGCCAGGTGACGCCGCTATCGAAGATCCGGAATCGGGCGTATGGGCCGGGCAACCCCTGCTCTGCCGGCCAGCCTGCCGGCAAACGCATGACGCGCAGTGACGTTTCCATTACTCTCCGTTTACCAAGTGATATGCCGGGAGCATGTCGCGGCCCCCCTTACCAAAAGCGTGCTGGGAACGCGCTGGGGCGGCCCGCCGGAAGCGAGGAGGGAGCCGATGGCCGCGGACGACCTGCAGTTGCAGGCGGGTGTCCGTCTCTTGCACATCGGCCCGCACAAGACGGGGACAACCACCGTCCAGGGTGCGTTCCACCGGGCCCGCGAGCGCCTGGCCGCCGAGGGGGTCTTCTACCCCGGCCAGGGCAGGCAGCCGCTCTGGTCCGTTCTCGCCGTTACCCAAAGGCCGGCGCTGGTGGGCGATCCGTGTCCGGACATCGCCCACTGGCACTACCTGGTCCGCAGCGTCGGCGCGGCCGGGGGCAAGCGCGTCGTGGTGAGCAGCGAGTTCCTCGCCGACGCGGACGATGCGGCCGCCCGCCGGGTGGTCAGCGACCTCGGCCCGCGGGTGCACGTCGCGGTGACGCTGCGCCCGCTCACCAAGATCTTGCCGTCGCAGTGGCAGCAGTACATGCAGAACGGCTACTGCATGCCCTACCTGGAGTGGCTCGAAGGCATACTCAGCGACCCGCCCCGCACGCCCACGCCGGGCTTCTGGCGTCGTCACCGGCACGATGCACTGATCGCCCGGTGGGCAGCCGCGGCGGGCCCCGAGAACCTCACGGTCATCGTGGTGGACGAGTCGGACCGGCTGATGCTGCTGCGCACGTTCAAGGCAATGCTGGGACTGCCGGACGGACTCCTCGTGCCCGGGGAAGGGACCGAGAACCGTTCCCTCACCCTCGCCGAGGCCGAGGTCGTCCGGCTGCTCAACGAGGAGTTCAAACGGCGCAGATGGCCGGGCCGCAGCTACGCCAGGTTCATGCGGTATGGCGCGGTCGAGCGGCTGAAGTCACGCCAGCCAGCTCCCGGTGAGGCGCGGATCATCACCCCGGCGTGGGCGCTCAAGCAGGCAGCCAGCATCGGTGCCGAGATGGCGCACAACATCTCATCGCTCGGCGTGCGGGTCGTCGGCGACCTGTCCGCGCTGGGCGCCGAGCCGCCGGAGGCCGCTGTTGATGCCCCGGCTGCCGTGCCGTTACTTCCGGCGGACGCCGCCGTCCAGGCCATACTCGGCGCGTTCCAGGCGGGCGGCGTGGCAGGCCTGAAGACCCCCGAGATTCTGCGTGAAGTGGACGCCAGGAGCATGACGCGAGTGCTGGCGCAGCGCGGCCGGCAGCGGATGCAGCGGACGCTGCGCCTGCCCCGCTAGCCTGCTGGATTCCCGACGGACATAGGTAGCTGAGCTGCGAGTATGCCTTACGTGAAGGCCGCTGTGCAGGCAGGATCGCAGTCAGGCTTTTTGATCGTTTGTCCGTGGTTCGTCTGCGGGATCGGACACCGGAACTCGGGAAGTCGTGCCGCAGGTGGCCGAGAAACTGACGCAGTTCTTCACCGCCCACCTGTAACCGGCCCACGGAACAGGCCCGCCCCGCCAGCTGCTGTATAGTCTAGTCTGTCTAGACAGGAGGGTACATGAGTTGGCCCGTGCAGGACGCCAAGCAGCGCTTCAGTGAGCTGATCCGCAGAGCACACGCGGACGGACCGCAGATTGTCACCCGTCACGGTGAGGAGATCGCGGTAGTGATCGACATCGCCTACTACCGGCGCCTCAAGGGCGAGACCACCGAATTTAAGGACTACTTGCGCTCTGGTCCGGTCTTTGACGACCTCGAGTTGACCAGGACTTCCGAGCTCCCCCGGAGCACTGGCTGGGCCAACGAGGCATGACCTACCTGCTCGACACGAATGTCGTCTCCGAGCTGCGCAAGCGCGAGCCAGATCTCCGTGTTCTTACCTGGTACGAGAGTGCGACCTCGGCAGAGCTGTTCCTCAGCGTGCTCACGATCGGCGAAATCCGCTTGGGCATCGAGCGGCTGCGCAGGAAGGATGAACCTCAGGCTGAGCTCCTGGAACAGTGGCTGCGGGGCTTGCATGCTGCCTACCGTGACCACCTGATCGACGTAGACGCCGACGTCGCCGAGGAATGGGGGCGACTCAACGTCCCGAACCAATTCCCGGTCGTCGATGGCTTGCTCGCCGCCTCCGCCAAGGTCCATGGCTGCACTCTTGTCACCCGCAACGTCACCGACCTCGCCCGCAGCGGTGTCCCGGTGCTGAATCCCTTCGAACCATCAGCAAGCTAGCTGCACAGTCGATCGGTGATGGGCGATCAGACAGTCACGGTGAGTTCCTGATTGTGTTGAACCGTGACGTCTTGGCTCATAACCCAGAGGTCGCGGGTTCAAATCCCGCCCCCGCTACCAGGCAAACGGCTCTCCAGGGATGACCAGGAGGGCCGTTTTCGCTACTCGTGTGACCAACTTTGTGACCAGCGGCTGCGTAGGTCCGCCTCGTCGTCATGCCCGCCAGGACGAGGCAGCGGGTCCAACAGAAGACCGCACGAGGTCAACCGTAGGTCCGCGAGAAGTTCAGGTCAGGCTTGCAGTCGTTGGAACCCCATGTTTCCGGAGCGCTGCCTGTCGGGCGTCGCTTCGCTTCCCTACGGGTGGCAGGTGTCATCACTTCCACGCCATCTGGCCTTCCGCGAAAGAGTTGGCTCAGCGGGGGCGGAAGCGAGCCCAGGTCGCCGTCATGATTGCCCTCACCTTGCTGTCGACTGCTATCTCGGATCTGACAATGACCTGGGATGGGTCGATACTTTCGGGCGAAGCGGTGAGCCGCACAGTGCGACCGTACGGCGTGGGGCGGGGGAACTTCACGTCGAATGACGCCGTGACGAACGGCACGAGCGTGCCCGTGGGGGTCTTCCAGCCCTGTTGGGCGACCTCCCACATAACGGCAGCCGCGCCGTGACAATCGAGGACGGTCGCGATGATACCGGCGTTCACGATGCCGAGCCCGTTGTCGTGCTCGGGGCGGGGAGTGAACTCGGCCACAGTGAGGTCGCCTTCCCGGTAGCTGCGGAGGTGCAAGCCATGCGGGTTGGCTTGGCCGCATCCGAAGCAGGCCAGCTCCGGGTACAGCGATTCCTGGATGCTCAGGCTCGTACTGACGATCATCGTCTCCTCCTGTCCGATCAACGTGACACGCGGCCCAGGGCGCCGGCGAGCTGCGTCTCAGACCACCAACTGGCTTCGGGGCGTCGTGAGCAGCGTCCGAAGCTCGCCGACCGCGCCAATCGCAGTCTCGACATCGTTGGCGCACGGGACCACGTTGAAGACTGAGCACCCCGCCATGATGGAGGGGCTCAGCAACTCGGCGACCTGCTCGGGCGTGCCGTAGGGCGAATAGCGCCCGAACGGCTCGAACGGCATCTGGCAGAAGGCCTGCATCCGCGCGGCCAATGGCTCGCGCGCGGCCTCACGTGTGGAGGCAAAGCCGCGCGAGAAGTTGAGCGCATGCTCAAAACCCCCTCACGTTCCTGCCGGCCTCCGCGGCCTCATGTGTGATCTGGTCGCGCACCGTCGCGAGTGAGCCGGTCCCGGCCACCGCTGCTTCCGTTTCGTGCCTTGGGCGACGATGAACGGTCGCCCGGCCGACGATGAGCGGCCGCACGATCGGCGGCATTCCGCGCCACGACGTTTCGCGTGTCTGTTTGAGTTCCAGCCCGCAGGTCACGATCAGCTCCGCGGTGGCGCGGTTGCAGCGGCAGCCTTGTGCAAAACGACGCCAGGGCCCTGCTAGCCGGTCCTGCCAGCGGGCGAGGGTCGGTGACTCGGAGCGGACGTGCTCGAGGAAGAGCAGCTGACCGCCGGGCCGCAGCACCCGCGCGATCTCCCGCAGGGCAGCGTCGGGGGCGTTGACCGTGCACAACACGAGCGTCGAGACGACCGTGTCGACCGATCCGTCGGGGAACGGCAGCCGTTCCGCCGGCGCGTCAACCAGCCGAGTCCCGCGGCCGCCGCGGCTCAGCCTCTTCTCCAGGCGAGAGCGCATTGCCGCGTCTGGTTCGGCCAGGATCAGATCGTCGAGGTCGTCGGGGTAGTGCGGCAGGTTCAGGCCGGTGCCGCTGCCGATCTCGAGCGTGCACCCGCGCGCGCGGCTGAGCAGAGCCTTTCTGTGGGCGCGCAGTCCGGCGCGCTCGCCCACCCAGACGAAGGGGTCATACAGGAGCGCGAAAGCGCGTGCCCAGGCCGAGTCGCCCGGTGGTGGGCCTTGTGTGACATTGGCTTCCATGCAGGCGACGGTACGGACGCGGAGGTTTCGGGCGCATCGCTCACCGGGGCCATCTCACCAGGATGGCCCGTTCGGGGTATCGGCGTCAGAGCAGGCCCAGGCGCGCTGCCTCAGCGACCGCCGCCGTACGCGAACCGCGCCCGAGCTTAGTGCGGATGTTCGCGACGTGGCGGTGCACGGTGTGCTGGCTCAGGACCAGCTGCTCGGCAATTTCCGGGTCGCTCAGCCCCTTCGCCACCAGCACCAGCACCTCGCGCTCTCGGCTGGAGAGCAGCACTGCCGCGGGCTCTCTGGCACCATGGACCGGAGCTTCGGGTGCCAGCACCGAGCGCATCGCGCGCGCCACCGACTGCGCATCCCCGGCCCACGGGAAATGAGCGGTCCCCGTGAGCGGGATCAGCGTCGCCTTGGGGATCCCCGCCGCGAGCTCGCGGCCGAGGTGGTAAGGGATCGCGCGGTCGCCACGACGGTGCACGACCAGAGTCGGGGCGCGCACCCGCGCCAGCTCTGCCCTGACATCGTTGCGGTAGAAGAGTTCCAGCAACGCCGCCGCGGTCTGCGGGCTCGCCGCTGCGCGCTGATAGCGCGCCAGCCGCTCCTGCTCAGCACTGCCGGCGTCGCCGAGGAACAGGTCAGCAAGCAGACGCGAACCCACCCCCCAGTGCGAGCGCACGGTTGCGATGATCGCGTCGCGCAGTTCCGGTGAGGCGATCGAGGAGCCGTCGGCGTACGCGCCATAAAGCACCAGACGATCCACCCGCTCAGGAAAACGAGCCGCAAACGCGACCGCCGCGCAGCCTCCCGACGAACCGCTCACCAGCACGACCTTTTGCAGTGCCAGCTCGTCGAGGACAGCACCCAGCAGCGCGACCTCGCTGTCGAGCCTCAGGTCCTCGTCGCGCAGATCGCGATCAGACATACCGACACCCAGCCGGTCATAGCGCACCGCGGTATAGCCCGCGCCAATGGACTCCCACAGCCCCCGAAAAGCCTGATCCTCCCAGTCGAGCTCCAGGTGACTGACCCACCACGCCGGCGCGACCAGCGGCGGCCCGTCGCCGGTCACTGCGTAAGCGACACGACGACCAGCGAAGTGCAAGAACCGGATCTCCGCCCCCTGCGTCATGGATGCGACAGTACATCCGCACGAACTGGCTAGGGGGCGGCGCGACGCCCGGTGGGGCCGGGCCGGAACACGGTCCCTGGATGCTCGCTCGGGCGCAGGCCGTCCCTTGTCACATACCGGCTCGCCTCCCAACGGCTCTGAGGCCGGCCTTCCGCTGACCGGAGCCAGGCGGATCTGGCGCTCGGCGAGCATCCTGATGACGATGCTCGGTGACTACTCCGGCCGCTGCCTGGCGGCGGAGGCGCGGGCCGTGAGTTCCTGCTCGATCATCGCCACGAGGTCCGGATGCATGCTCAGCCTGCGCAGGAAACCGGGGGGAAACCCAAGCTGGCGGGTCGCCTCCTCAATTACCGGCCGCATCATTTTCAGCGCCTGCGCCAGCACGTCGTCTCTCTGGTAGGACCCCGGAAGATCTGCGATGTCCAGGTCGGCCGGCCGTCGGAACGTTCCGTCCGTGGCTGGGAGCCAGGCCGCCGCCGTCGCTGCCTCGCCGATGGGTGACAGGGCGTTCTCCCGGCGAGCGTCAGCGAACTCCTGGCGAAAAGACTTCTCGACAACGCCCGCGATCAGGTGCCGGTTGGGCACGAGCAGAGTGTTCCAGACGTATTCCGAGCGAGCAGAATTCGGGTGGCTTAGCGCGTACTCCACGCCGTCGAGGTTCGCGGACGGATCGAATCCGGCCACCCCGCGCTCGTGCCGGGCGAATTCGTCGGCGATGGTCACGTAACCGAGCTCATCCGCCTCGCGCGCTTTCAGCTGGACCGTTTCCCGGACGCCCATCGCGCGCAGCTGAGGTAGCCAGGGCCCGTAGGCATCGGCAGTGAGCCAGGCGTCGGGGTTTCCGCCAAAGTAGATTTCCAGGGCCCTGGCCCGCTGGTACAGCTCGCCCGGCCGCATGAGGCGGCTCTCGCCCGTCGCGGCGTTCTCACCGACAAGGAAGCTGGTTTGACGCAGCTGCTCAAGTAGCTGGTCTCTCCCCGCACGGGGCGCGTCAGCCAGCGCGCGGGCGACGAGCTCGAGATCAGCGTCGTGCTGTGCCATGTCCAGCGTCGCGACGTCGGCGTCGTGGTAGCGGGGAAGCACGTGATCGAGGACCTCCGCGACGATGTCCGGCTCGGCGAAACCGAGCGCATCCAGGAACCGCCGGGCGTCGGGAAGGACGGCGACGGCCCGCCGGACCGTGGCGAACTCTGTCCGCACCGGGCCCGGAAGGTAAGCGGCCGGCCTGCCCCGCGCGTCGAATGGCGCCACGTGAATGCCATCTTCGAGCCGGATGATCGGCTTCGCCCGGGCCGGACCCGGCTGATCGCCCGGATGACTCGGCTCTCGCCACAGCGCCTGGTTCTGGTAGAGGAACCAGTAAAAGCAGCCGATCCACTGATCGGACTGGGCCGAAAGGAATTCGCCCGTGACTCTGGTTACGACGGCCTCCGGCGTTACTTCATCAACGCCGGCTTCCTCTCGCAGGTACCGCCAGAGCAGGGGTGTCTGGCTCTCCGTGACCGAGTCATCAACGAAGGCGACCGGGCCCGGGTCTTTGTAGAGTTCGCCGAGCAGATCCGGCGTCAGCAGCTCGCGAAGGCCTGCGCCCCGGGCCAGTCTTACCTCCCGGGCACAGCGGTAGCCGTCCGCCGCGGCGGGAATGAACTTGTCCTGGATGAGAGCGGTGCGAGCCGAGTCGAACAGGGCGCGGAACATCGTCTCGGGCGGGAACCGAGCCGCATCCAGCGGCAGCGCCTGGAGGATATCGGCCGTGAGCAGTCCTCCATCGCGGAGGTCTGCCAGCACGTCGACGAGCAGGCGTGCGGTCTCGCGAACCAGGGCCCGGTTCCAGGGGTCATGCTCGGGGACGTTGTCCCGGGCGGGCGTCGTCCGGTAAGGACCCTGGATCAAGAAGCCGAGGAACGTCTCCTTCTGCGTGGGGAAGAACACGACCAGCGGCGAGCTCTCGCGCCTGACCAGCCGGCGTGCGTCGATCTCGGTGTGAGCCATGAAGGCGATCTCCACCCGGTGCCCCGGCTCGCCAAGAGCATCGAGCGGCCGGTGCCAGACGAGCCACTCCTCGTTGCCGCGGCCTTCATCTCGTCGCCTGGCCAGCATGACGTGGCGGCCCGAACCGGCGCGTGCGGTGGACTTGCGCTCAAGCACCGCGTCCGCCGTTTGATGACCGCAGGTGCGCAACCGTTCGATGCTGCGCAGGAACAGCAGGGTCTCGACGTCGAGGTTGCTCAGGGCCGCGGAAATCTCCTGGACGGCGACCGTCGCGGAAACCTCCGCGCGGTCGAAGGGAAACACGAAAAGAGTCCCGGCTGCGGGCTCGTCGAGCGCATCTACAGAATAAGGACGGACGTACTTCTCGATCCGGAAATGCTCGTCCGAGCTGTAGATCCGGGGTGTATTCGTATACGCGTAGACCGACTTGAATCCGATGCCGAACCTGCCGATCTGGGTAAGGTCTTCGGCTTTTGTGCCCTGGCCGACTCCGCAGATGCCACGTACATCGGCGGCGGTGAAAGGGCGGCCGTCGTGGCGTACCTCCAGCCGATCGTCGAAAAGCTCAAAGGTCAGCTCGGTCGCGCCGGCATCCTCGGCGTTCTGGATCAGCTCGAAGATGAAGTGAGCGCGCTCGCTGTAGAGCTGCCCGAGCAATTCGAGCACGGCTGTGTCCCAGCCGTAGCGCGAGATGTTCTCCGCACGAATCTCGTCATAATCAGTGGGCACTTGTGATCTCCACGACTCAGCCTGGGCGTGCGACGGGGCGCCGGGGCGCGGCAGCCGGTATGTCAGCGTAGAGCTGCCGCCGGGCCTGGCAGAACTTGGGCAGATCGTCCTGGAGAAGATCCTTCGCCTGGATCCGCCGCGAGCGCGGATCACCAGGGTCGCCGAGCGCCAGGCGAACGACGCGGGCGAAGTGGTGAAGCAGCGCAGCGCTGGCTGGCTGCGCCGAACGCCGCCCGCGGCGCCTACATCACCGGCGAGATGGCACCCACCTGCAGCGGCAACGGACCGGAATCCGCGGCGAGCTCCATCAGATCGATTGCACTCGCGCGCTCGATCAGGTCGTACTCGGTGCCCGGCTCGAGCCCCACGAGACACATTATGGAGCCGTTGGACCAGCGGCCGGCGGCGGAGCCGTCGCTTGCTGCTAATGGATTGCATCTCTAGA
>Ga0335081_10009372_pt1 | contig 15755 bp, 15 predicted proteins | sample Lox_Sample_35_FD_206713 | JGI IMG/M metagenome (GOLD analysis project Ga0335081, IMG submission 206713) | Soil microbial communities from Loxahatchee National Wildlife Refuge, Florida, United States - Lox_Sample_3.5 | ecosystem: Environmental > Terrestrial > Soil > Wetlands | place: USA... | reverse complement strand
TTGATCGGGCTTTAGCCCCGAAACGAAAGGGGAGCGGAAACGCTCCCCTTTTCTCTACAACAACTTACCTCGGGCGACTACTCTTGGGGACAAGTCTGCTTGACTGGTAGGTTGAACGGATGGCCCACAGCTATACTGCTCCCATGTCCGGGCTTCCCATCCTTCCATCCCGAAAACACGAAGAGTTGCTCCTGGTGGCCCTGCGTCTGGACGCCCAACACGATGGTCCGCAGTTCTATACCCTGGTGGCGGTGGGCGGAGACAACGAGCGGCCCCTCGTGGCCGATGGGCACCTGCTTTTCTTCACCCGCCCGGAGCTGGCAGCGAGAGCGCTGGCGCTGGACCGGGAACTGGCACAGCTCGGACCCGCCCCTCAGCAAGCCGAAACCTTCTGCGACATTGCGGAAGCGCTGCACCTGGTGAATTCGCAGGACGACGATCCGGATGGTGTCATCCTCGATTCCCTGCTGATGCTGGACGACCTGGTGCGGGCGACGAAGCTGCACATGCCGGATCACTACCAGGGCCTGCTGACGGAACTGGCGGCCCGCCTCACTGAACGCATGAAACTGCAGGACATCTTCCGGAAGCACGCCCTGCGCGAAGAGGCGGAAGATGCTCTGTTGTGGTGCGTGGGCGCCATCGCCGTCAGGTCGCGGATGATCAGCGAATGACCGTTGCAGCCATTTCCGGCTGGTCCAGCCGTCTGTGCCGTCGCATCGCGGAATAACTGATTGCGACACACACCGCCGTGGCGGCGTACCAGGCCAGCAACAGCAGAGCCATCATCTCCGGGCTCAGAAAGGCCGGCCGGTTTGCAGTCAGTCGGGCGAGCAGCAGATGCGGGCCGGCATTTACCAGATCGGACAAGCCGGCAGGACGGATGAGGTCGCCGGCTCCCGGGTGGGAAATCAGCCCCGTGTAATAAGGGACCAGCAGCGCATGAGCTCCGTAGAGGTCGAGTGCAGCAAACGCAACTGTCATGCCTGGCAGCACGGTCCAGCGCCAGACTTCGGGGGCGAGCGCGTAAAGTCCGCACGTCACCAGCAGCACCTCGGGTACGATCAGCGCGTACAGATACCAGCCGCACGAAGCTGAAACCCCCCTGGCGATGTAGATCGCCAGCACGTCGCACAGCAGCCCCACCCAGAAGAAACCATACAAGGCAAGGGGGACAACAAGCTGTCCCGGCCGCAGCCGGTGTCCGAGGACCGCCTTCGCAAGCCCGACAACCGCCGCCCCCATGCCCAGCACGAAAACGGCATAGACGAACCTGGGCAGCTTCAGAAAGCTCCAGCCTCCGAACCAGATATGTGAGATCAGCACGGAGGCGATAGCGCCGGTCCAGTGTACATGCCCGACAGCGCCCACCACGTGGGACACCGTGCCATGGGCCGCGATTGCCGCATCCTGTTCTCCCGACCAGGTGCCGGTGACGAGATGGTTGCGCCAGTACCAGGCAAAACTGATGAGCACCGCAAGAACAGTTCCCAGCGCGGTGTTGAAAATAATCCGCCTCCGCTGGGCTCCGCCCTGCCACGCGGAATACGCACCGGTCGCCAGCAATGCGGGGATCGCGAACACGAAATAGGCCTTGGTCAGCAGCCCTGCCCCGAGTACAACGCCGGCGGCAACGAACCACCGGGAACCGCCGCGCTGGACTGCCCGCAGCAGGAGCAGCGTGAGCAGAGAATACACCGGAATCGCGAGGCTCTCGTTGCCCACCCGGCTGATATCGATCATGAGCTCGGGCATGCACGCGATTACGGCCACGATTGCAGACGCCTGGGTGTCACCGGCAAAGAATCGCCCCGCGGCAGCATACGCAAGCGGGATCACAAGCGATGCCAGCAGCACGCTGGCCACGCGCAGGAACAAAACACGGGCCGCGAGTGGCCATTCCGCGACTAGCCTGAACGGGACAGCCATGATCCAGTAGTACAAAGGCGCCTGCTGCGCCTCGTAGAGCGCGGGAGCCGTTCCCGGCTGCATCCCCCATTCCGGCGGCAGCGCACGCACCTGTTGCTGAAGATTTTTCCTCTCAGCCTTCGTCAATTGCCAATAGGAATCCTCGCTGTAGATCGGCGGCGCCAAGGCATGTAGCCGCTCCTGCCACGACAAGGGCACGAGGTGCAGCGATTCCTGCACCTCTCGCGATACCGGCGTAGTCGGAACAGGCAGTCCCTTCCCCGCCGCAACATGCTGAATGAAGGCGAAGTGGAATGGCTCGTCGTAGCCTTCCCACATGGGCAGGAGCGCGCAGTAAAAACAGCCGCGAACAACGAAGCAGATCCAGATGACCAGGACCAGCTTCTCACTCCGTCCGAGCTTGAACGTTTTCACGATGCGTTGCCCTGATATGCCGAGCCTGATAAGCGCCGCCGGCACGTCCATGGTATCGTGCCGTGCCGCAGCTATCAGCCCGATCCGGCAGGAAGATCCCACGTTGCAAACCGCGGAACGTTGCACAATGGGGAGGGAACCCGGTGGCCGCTACTCCGAGGTGAAGTAGTCTACGGTTACGGGGTTCTCGAACAGGGAGTAGTCGCGCGTCACAACTGTTATGCCCGTGTCCGTGACGTGATATTTCTGGCGGTCGGCTTCGGTGTCGTAGCCGATGACGGTCCCTTCGGGAACATGCACGTCGCGGTCGATGATCGCCTTGCGAATGCGGCAATGACGCCCGACATCGACGTGCGAACAGAAAATGCTGGTGTCCACGTGCGCATAGGAGTTGACGCGCACGTCCGGAGAGAGCACGCTGTTCCGCACCGTGCCTCCGGAGATGATGCAGCCCATCGAAACGATGGAATCGTGCGCTTCGCCGGTGCGTCCCGGATCGTTGAAGACGAACTTGGCGGGCGGATACTGCCGCATGTGGGTGCGGATCGGCCAGGCTGCATCGTACAGATTGAAGACGGGGGCCACCGATACCAGGTCCATGTTGGCCTCGTAATAGGCTTCCAGCGTGCCCACGTCGCGCCAGTAGAGAGCTTCCTTCTTGTTCTCGTCGATAAAGTTGAAAGAATAGACCTTGTAATCGTCCACCATACGGGGCAGCACGTTGTGCCCAAAATCGTGCCGCGAGGTGGGGTCCTCCGCATCTTTCAGCAGCACCGGAATGAGCACGTCGGTATTGAACAGGTAAATACCCATCGAAGCCGAAACCATGCGCGGGTTGTAGGGCGAGCGCAGATCGGTGTTTTCCGGCTTTTCCTGGAAGCCCACCACCCTTCCCGTGCGGTCAATCTCCACCACCCCGAACTGCCTGGTTTCCGATGGGTCCACCAGAATGGTGGCGAGGGTGACGTCAGCGCCCGAGTCCTTGTGCTGGCGCAGCATCAGACCGTAATTCATCTTGTAGATGTGATCGCCGGAGAGGATGAGCACGTGAGCCGGCTGCTCCGAGCCAATGGAATAGATGTTCTGGTAAACCGCGTCTGCCGTTCCCATGTACCAGTTCTCGCTGACCCGCTTCATCGGTGGCAGGATCTCGATGAACTCCCCCAGTTCGCGGCCGACGATGTTGCCCCAACCTTCGCGGATATGGCGGTTCAGCGACAGGGCCTTGTACTGGGTGAGAATGTAGACGCGGCGCAGGTCAGAATTGACGCAGTTCGACAGGGTAATATCGATGATGCGGTAAATGCCGCCGAAGGTGACCGCCGGCTTGGCGCGGTCGCGCGTGAGCGGGTACAGACGCTCGCCCGCTCCTCCCGCCAGCAAGACTCCTAGAGTGTCTCTCATCTGCTAACGTCACGCACGTGAAGAGTACCTGAGAACCGCTGCTGAAAGACCCTGAACCGGGAACCCGAACCCGGGTTCGACCGGGCTAAAATGTAGCACAGACTCCGCGGAGGGCGGGCGGCTCACTCCTCCTCAACACGGATGCGCAGCGACTTGAGGAATTTCACATCTTGCGCCGTCATTTCCAGCCCGGCAGGGGAGCGTCCCGGATGCACCAATCGCGCTTCCTCCTCCGCTTCGTCCCGCTGATTCAATCCAATAGTTGCTTCAAGCACAACAAACACGTCGTATCCACCGGCCTTGATCCGCGAGATCACCTCGGCAATCTGCTCGGAATCAGACAGCGAGTGGTTGATGGCATCGCCGAGTTCTTTGATCATGCTCTTGAGTCGCTTGTCCACGATTTGCACCTGGCCCTTTGCGGATATACCGGTACACAGATGTTCGCACACCGGGTCTCGGAGGGGAAAGCTTTGTTTCCCCGCCCGCATCCGCCTTTTCAATGATTTGGATGCCTGTACCGGTCAGCGAGTTTCGCCCCGCGGTGACCGCAGGTTCTGGTCGGAGCAGAAGATCCAGCCCTGGCCGGCGGCGGAAGCATCGCTGCTAGAATAAGAGATCGGGACTGGCGCGAGCGCTCCGGGAGAGGTTCCCTTTTGGCATCCCGCGGTTTAGGTACTCAGGGACGCGCGTTTCTGCGCGTGGCGGGGAGAAAGACCGGCGAGAACCGCTGGGTCAGGGCCTTTTACAGGGCAGGCCAGGTCACTGCCCGGAGCGTTGGCCGGGTCCTGCATGTGCTCTGGCTGGAAGTAACAGGCCTGCTGTTTCTGGTGCTCGCGCTGATCGGGGCAGGCGCAGCGGTTCGCCAGTACCACCACCTTTCCGGAGGAGCCGGATCGGTTGCAAAGATGCTGCTGGCGGCCCTTTTCGCCCTGCTGTTTGCCTGGTTCGGCGTGAGTTCGTTCTGGAAATCGCGAAAGACGTAGAGGCTGGGCAATTGTGATCTGAGTCATGGTTGGCCGCTTCGTCTCCGGCTCATAATGAGCCACATCCTGTGACGGGGGCCTGCTCCCATGGGCGAGGCAAAACCTCAGAGCGCGGTGCTGAACAGGCCCGCTGAACCGCAGCAGACTTCTTCGCACATCGCCGTGCAGCCGCTTTACACGCCCGCCGATCTCCAGGGCTGGGACTACGACCGCGACGTCGGCTATCCTGGACAATTCCCCTACACGCGCGGCGTGCAGGCCACCATGTACCGCGGCAGGCTCTGGACCATGCGGCAGTACGCCGGCATGGGTGACGCCGAAGAGTCGAACCGCCGGTACAGGTACCTGCTCAGCCAGGGAACCAGCGGACTCAGTGTCGCCTTCGATCTGCCCACCCAGATCGGTCTGGACTCCGACCACCCGCGCGCCGCCGGCGAAGTCGGCAAAGTGGGGGTCGCCATTGACTCCATCGAAGACATGATGCGTCTGTTCGACGGCATCAACCTGGAGAAGATCTCCACTTCGATGACCATCAATGCCACCGCATCCATCCTGCTGGCGCTGTACATTGTTACCGCGCAGCGCACCGGGCGCGACGTCGGCAGGCTTTCCGGAACCATCCAGAACGACGTACTCAAGGAGTACATCGCGCGCGGAACCTACATCTATCCGCCGGCGCAGGCGATGCGCATCATCACCGATATTTTTTCCTGGGCCAATGAGCGTGTGCCGGACTGGAATACCATCTCCATCTCCGGCTATCACATGCGCGAGGCGGGATGCACGGCGGTGCAGGAAGTGGCCTTCACGCTGGCCAACGGCATGACCTACGTGCAGGCGGCGATTGATGCCGGGCTTGACGTGGACAACTTCGCACCCCGCCTGTCGTTCTTTTTCAACGCGCACAGCAACTTTCTGGAGGAAGTTGCGAAGTTCCGTGCCGCGCGCCGCATGTGGGCGCGCATCATGCGCGATCGTTTCGGTGCCAGGAACCCCAAATCCTGGATGCTACGCTTCCATACCCAGACCGCCGGTTCTACGCTCACGGCCCAGCAGCCGGAGAACAACATTGTGCGCACGGCGCTGCAGGCCTTGTCGGCCGTATTGGGCGGAACGCAGTCGCTGCACACCAACTCGTTTGACGAGGCGCTGGCCCTGCCTACCGAGCAGTCGGCGCGCGTCGCGCTGCGTACCCAGCAGATTGTCGCCTATGAATCCGGAGTGGCACAGACCATCGATCCCCTGGCAGGTTCCTATTATGTCGAATATCTGACTAACCAGATTGAAACCCACGCTTTCGGATATCTGGCCAGGATCGAGGCCATGGGTGGGATGCTGAAGGCCATCGAGCGCGGCTTCGTCCAGCAGGAGATCCAGAACGCTGCCTACGAATGCCAGCGAACCGTCGACCGCAGGGAGGCGCTGGTGGTGGGAGTGAACTCGTTCCAGCTGGACGAAGAAAAACCGATTCCCCTGCAGCGCATTGACGATTCGCTGGAGCGCAAGCAGGTGGAACGGGTGCGGGCGCTGCGGGCCAAACGCGATGCCGCCAGGTGGCAGGCCGCGCTGAAGAGAGTAGAGGAAACCGCCCGTGGCGCGGGCAATCTTATGCCCATGATTGTCGAGGCTGTCGAGGCCCACGCCACCGTAGGCGAAATCTCCGACGCCATGCGGAACGTGTATGGCGAGTACCAGGAGACGGTGGTTATCTGACCCGTTTGCCAGCCAGCAATGCGGTTGCTACATGTTGTCAGGCGGAACGATATCCACGCGCCGCTGCCTCTGATAGCACGCGTCGTCCGTCGCGCGGCAGATGGGATAGAGTTCCCCCCAGCCGGTCGCAAACCCGATCTGCGACTCATTCACGCCATCCCTTAACAGCACCGACTTCACAAACTGCGCGCGGCGGTAGGAGAGCACAAGATTGTAGAAAATGTCTCCGCGAATGTCGGCATAGGCCTGGATCCACACACGCGTGTCCGGGTGTTGCCGCAGCCAGTCGGCGTCGGACTTCAGAGTTCCGGGATCGACCACCTTGTTATAGACGTTAAACGGGAAATAGATTTCCTTCACATTTTGCGCGATCTCCTGGACCTGAGCAGAACCTGGGTTCATGTTCTGCGCAAAAGTATTGCCGGGAAGGAAAACGCTGAGTGCCACCAGGGGAGTGAACAAAATCCAGGACCATCCGTTTGGAAGCCCGTTCCGCATAACTCCTCCGTTTATTGCGCCGCAAGTTGTCTGCAAGCATAGAGAACGAATGTTACAGCATCGTGAAATATCCTGCTCCGGCCTCGTCTGGTTTGCTCATCTGCCATCGCCCCGCCGCTTCATTTTTCCAGTTCCTGGAGTACAGGGGCAATTCGCGGAACATTCATTGTTTATTCACGAACCTGTAACTTCCGCAACTTAGCATTTCGCGTTGATTTATCGGGCAGTTCTCGCACAAACCAGTGCAGGGCTCCCCGTGTTTTTGCTGAGATTCCGTTCTCAACTTGCCCTTCTCAGGAGAGAAAATGACACGACAACTTGCTATGGCGCTTACGGTGCTGATCACAACCGGCGTTTTTGCGCAAAACGAACCTCAGACACCGAAGACCCGAACGCGCCACCACGGCAGTTCCGCTCCCGTTTCGAAGCAACTGGAGGACATGAAGGACGCCATCTCGGCGCAGCAGCAGCAGATCCAGCAATTGCAGCAGCAGATTTCCACCCGCGACCAGGCCATCCAGCAACTGCAGCAGCAGGTGACGCAGGCGCAGTCGGCGGCGCAACAGGCGCAGCAGGCCGCTGCCGCTGCCGCGCAGAATCCGCAGACGGCCGACCAGATCGGAGCGCTGCAGCACGATGTCGTGGACCTCAGGACGGCCTCGGGGACCGCCATGAACGAGCTGCAGGACACCCAGAAGCGCGTCGCTGGACTGGAGAGCCCGCTGGCTATCCATTACAAGGGAATCACCATTACTCCCGGTGGCTTCCTGGCGGCTGAAACGGTGTGGCGGCAGCGGGCCACCGGTAGCGATATCAACACGCAGCTGAATGGGATCAATTATTTTGGCGCCAACCAGGCCCACATCTCAGAGTTCTACGGCTCGGGACGCCAGTCGCGTGTTTCGATGCTGGCGCAGGGCAAGCTGGACAACATGAGTATGACCGGCTACGTCGAGGCCGACTTCCTGGGCGCGGGCGTCACTTCCAACAACAACCAGAGCAACTCGTACGTCCTTCGCCAGCGCCAGGTGTGGGGACAGGCCGCATTGCACAACGGCTGGAGCTTCACTGGCGGGCAGATGTGGAGTCTGATCACGGAGACCAAGGTGGGCCTGGATAACCGCACCGAAGCCACGCCTCTTACTATTGACCCGCAGTACACCGTGGGCTTCAGCTGGGCGCGGCAGTACGGTTTTCGTGTAGTCAAGAACATCAACAATAAGGTATGGGCCGGATTTTCGGTGGAGAATTCGCAGGAAACGGTTACCGCCCACGGCAACGTAAACAACTTCCTCATCGGTCAGCCAGGGAACAGCGGCGGCCTGTACAACGGTGGGGTCAGTGGCTGCTCCACCACACTGAATCCCGCGGGCGCTCCCGTCACTACCTGCTCCCCTCTGGCGAGCTATTCATACAACCCAGCGCCCGATTTCATTGGAAAGCTGGCGTTTCAGCCCGGCTTTGGACACTATGAGGTTTTTGGTATCGTCACCCAGTTCCGCGACCGCATTTTCCCGACCTCGAGCACGGGGACGGTTTCGGCAACGGGCGCGTCCAACGATTCGACGTGGACTGGCGGCGGTGGTGGCAACGCCCGCTGGTCGGTCTTCCAGAAGCATGTTGATATCGGCATCCACGTGCTGGCTGGACAGGGCGTGGGCCGCTACGGCACCGCGGGCCTCTCCGACGTGACCGTCCGTCCCAACGGCAGCCTGGCTCCGATCACCAGCTACCAGGGCCTGTTCACGCTCGAGTATCACTCACCGAAGTGGGACTGGTATGGCAACGCCGGAATCGAGTATGACGACCGCACGCAGTTCCTGTCTCCCTTTACGGGGTCCAACCATGGAAAGCCGGTAATTGGGTACGGCGCTATCGACTTGAGCAATCTGAGTTGCGGCAAGGAAGCCGTGCCGGGAACAGCCTTCTCCACCGGCTTTAGTCCGTCTGCCTGCTCCGCAGATACCAAGGACATTTGGGAAGGCACGGCAGGATTCTGGTACAAGTTCTACAACGGTCCGAAGGGACGGCTGCAGATGGGACTGCAGTATTCCTATCTGACGAAGACGGCCTGGACGGGAATCGGCACCGCACGGCCCGTGCCTGCGGGAACTCCGACGCCCACAGCTATCGACAATATGTTCTTCACCTCCTTCCGCTATTACCTGCCCTAGGCGGATCGGTTTGACCGGGGCCCCCAACCAGCCCCGCTTTTTGAGCTGGTTGGGGTGGTTGACCGTTCGTTCGGTCGTTCACCCGATTCTCTCCGGCCCGACTGCAGCCAGGCTCAGCTTCTTACACCCTCACGATCATGACTTCCGTCGACTTTACCAGCGCGGCAGCCTTGTCGCCGGCCTTGAGGCGCATCTCGCGGGCGGCGTCGGCAGTGATAATGGAGGTGATGTGCTGCCCGCCGATAGACAGCTTGACCTGCGCCAGCAGGCCTTCGATGCGCACGTCGACGATGCGGCCAACCAGCTGATTGCGCCCGCTGATGGTGCGGAAACTGGCCCGTTTTTCTGCCGGCTGCTTGCCTAACGAGCGGAACAGAAAGCGGTCGATTTCGCCCTGCGGAATGCGATGATGCCCGCCCGCCGTCTTTACTGACCGCAGCTTGCCCTGATAAATCCACTGCTTGAGACTGGCATAGCTGATGCCCAGCACCACGGCGGCATCGCGCGGACGCAGCAGCTCCCCGGATCTGGTGCTCATGCGTGTCATTGTAGAGCAGGGCTGGATATGCTCCGGCAAAGCGGATGGACCCAGCCCGGAACTGGCCCGAATCGGGAAGCCCGCAGGCAATGTGGCTTCGCTCCCGAACTCTTTCCGATTGTCTGCCGATGGATTTGCTGACAGGCTGTTTTCAGCACCCGGACCGGGGGTAGCGCCGCATGAAAGATGCACGCATCGAGGAACACAGAGTCCTTCCCGAACTGCCACCCAGCTTTGACCGCCGCCACCGCGAACGTGTTCCCCTCAGGATTCCGGTGAGAATCCTGAGTTGCGGGCTGCTGATGGAAAAGTCCGATCTCGGCACCTGCACCGACCTGTGCGAGGGGGGAGTCGCATTCGATAGCGAGGCGGAGCTGAACGTCGGTGACGTCGTCGTCCTCGAGTTTGTGCAGCGTGGCGAGTCCGCGTACCGCTGCCATGCCCGGCTTACGTACCGCATGGGCCGGCATTACGGCGGGTACTTCCTCGCGTCCGAGTGAGGCGAGCCTGAATGCTTCCCCACCAGCGTAGCCCCGAATAGCTGGCACTGCCATGGACTGCCCCTAACCTTGTCGAGAACGCTAGCCGGCCTTCATCCGTTCAAACACCAGCTTTGCGGCGGCGAGGTCTTCCACTGCGATTCCCAGGGACTTGAAAACCGTGAAACGGGCCTGCGGCAGCGGCTTCGCTCCAGCCAGCAGCTCACCGAGCTCGGCATGGATTGCAGCACCGGCCAGCAGCACGTCGCCGGATTCCTTCAGGGCCGCCTCGCGCGAATCCACAATCACTGCGCCGGCCATGGCATCGTCGTCGAGTTCCCTCCGATTGGGGCCTACGGCGCCTACGGCATTCACCAGAGCTCCGGTTTTCAGCCATGCACCCCGGAGCACCGGATCCGGCGAATTGGTAACCGTTACGACGACGTCGGCGCCCCGTACGGCCTCCTCCGCAGACGTCGCCTTGCCACCGATCTCGCCGGCCAGAGCCAGCGCGTGTTGCCGGTTTCGGCTCCAGATGCGGATATCATCAAAGCTCCGCACCAGCCAGAGCGCGCGAACATGCGCTCGCGCCTGCACTCCGCTGCCCAGAATCGCCAAGCTCTTCGCTTCCGGCGCCGACAGCAGCCTGGTCGCGACCGCCGAAACGGCGGCCGTGCGCAATTCCGTGATCAGCCGGCCATCCATCACAGCCAAGGTCTCACCGGTGTCGGCGCGAAATAGAACGATAACGGCAAGGTGAGTGGGCAGGTGTCGCGCTTCGTTCCCGGGGTAAACATTCACCAGTTTCGCGCCCATGATGTCGTCGTAGACCGCAGGCATAATACCCATAAGGCCGTTGTGCTGCGAAACCGGGATGATGCTGCGGACGGGCTGCAACACCCTTCCCGCGGAGAAATCGACGAGCGCGCCCTCCATTGCGGAGATGAGATCTTCCAGCCGCAGCAGGGGACGGATCGCGTCCTCATCGAGGAAGGGAACAGGCGAGCCAGAGTGCGGGAATTCGGTCACGATCGGCAATTCCGGCTATCAGGTGTGCGATAGAGGAAAGAGAAGATCATCGCACGCATTCGTTCGTGGATGTCGGAGAACCGGGGCCGATCGCTCCGCCTATTCACTATTCCCCATCCGCTCAATACAATGGACACTCGACCCGAAGCTGAAGCTTCCGGAGGACACATGGCGCAAGTGAAGATCACCGTCCGCAACAACGGACCGTACCGGGTAGAAGCCCCCGAGGGGGCAGTCGAATTGGTGGACGCCGACGGCAACCGCTACGACCTGACCGGCAAGCCGGCGTTTTCCCTGTGCCGCTGCGGCGGTTCGGTGAACAAGCCTTTTTGCGACGGCACCCATTCCCGCATCGGCTTCCAGGGCGCCGAGCGCGCCGTTGCCGCGGCGCAGAAGCAGGAGTCGGGCGGCCAGGAGCCGCCGAAATAGTTACTCTCCCCCGCTCACCTGGGGCGCATAGGGGTTATCATCCACGACCTGCCAGACGGTGTCGAGTACCGTCCCATCCACCCATTTCACCACCGCAACCGGACGATCCAGCAGCCGGGGCTTCGCAGGCTTGCCGCCGCAGATCTTCTCGACCTCGGCCTTGATCTCTTCGATAGGCCGAATCGGCAGGCCTTTGCCCTTGACCGCATCCAGCAGGTCCCGGCGCCGGGGATTTATCGCCATCCCGCGTTCAGTCGCGATCACATCAATCAGCTCACCTGGGCCGGTAACGGTTGTTACCTCGTCAACGATGACCGGAATGCGGTCACGGAATGATGGCACGGCCAGGATCGTGCATCCGGCAGACAGACAGTTCTGCCATCCGCCGATGCCGTGCAGCAGGCGGCCGTCGGAATGCGTGACGACGTTCGCATTGAAATTGACATCCACCTCGGTTGCGCCAAGCACGCACGCATCCACCATCGAGGCGAAGTTCCCCTTGCCGTGAAAGTTGTATGACGTGAAGGGACTGGTCGGCACGTGGCGCGGATCGCTGGCGATGGAGCGCACCGCGTCGAGGTCGAAGGTCTGCCCGTCGAGGATGTAACCGGTGAGGCCCTCGTGCAGCAGATCGACCAGGTACTTTGTCGAGCCGCCCCGCACGAAGCTGGCCTTCACGTTCGCCTGTTTCATCATCCGCGCCAGGTAATCGACGAAGGCCAGCGCGATGCCGCCCGCGCCCGCCTGGAACGAGAAACCCTCGCGCATGATGCCGCTGTCGCGCAGGAAGCGCGCCACCAGTTCGGAGATACGCAGACGGTCCGGACTGCGCGTGATCTGCGTGGTGCCGCTGACGATCTTCTCCGGATCGCCGATAGAATCCACCTCCACGACGTAATCCACGTTGTTGCCCTGAATCTGCCAGGGAATGCACGGGAAGGGGACGAGATTGTCGGTGACTACGATGACGCGATCGGCATAGATTGAATCGGCAAGCGCAAAGCCCAGCGACCCGCAGGCCGATTTGCCATGCGAACCGTCGGCATTGCCGAAGTAGTCGGCCGTCGGCGCGGCGATGACGGCAATGTCAATGTGGACTTCGCCATCCTGTACCGCCTGCCAGCGTCCGCCGTGTGAGCGCAGCACGCCCAGCCCGCGCATGTGCCCGTGCGAGCACCAGTCGCCCAGCGGGCCGTTCATGCTGCCCTCAATATGGTGCACCGCGCCGGATTTCATCAGTTCGATCACCGGCTCGTGGCAGGGAAACGACGCGCTGGGAAACCAGACCAACTCCTTCGCGCCCAGACGCGCGGCAGTCTGAAGCGCGGTAAGGGCAACCTGATCGCCATTGCGAAGATGATGATGGCTGCTGATGGTCATGCCGTCGCGCAGGCCGCACAGCCTCAGCGCCGTCTCGAGATCGGGCACGCGCTTGTCGCCATTGGCCGGGTAGTCGCTGTTGCTGCGGACGGGAGTCGCAGCTTTGCGCCCTGAAGGGCGATATCCGTCCACGCCCTGATATGGCATCGTTTCGCGGCCATTGACCAGGGTCGGCACGCGACGGCCAATGGCGTTGGTGATCAGTGTGGTGGCAACCCCGGCGCTCATGATTGCCCTCCCGCCGGGGACGATAACTCGGTGCCTCCGATGAGCGCCTTACTTGCGCTCGTTGGGGTGGCAATTCCCATCTGTTTCGCCCGCGCCACCAGCTTCAGCGCGCGCTGCACCACAGGAGGATCGATCATCTTCGAGCCCAGGCTCACCACTCCCAGGCCGCGCGCCTGCGCGTCTTCGTATGCGGCGACAATCTGCAAGGCTTTCTCCAGCTCTGACGCTGTGGGAGCGAAGGCACGATGGATGATCCCGATCTGAATGGGATGGATGCAGCCCATCCCCTCGAATCCCATGGCGCGCGAGGCCTCGCCCCAGCGCAGCAGGCCCTCGCTGTCCGTGACATCGCCGTAAACCGAATCGATCGCCTGCACATGCACGGCATGAGCAGCGTTCACCACCCGCATCCGCGCGTAGAGAGACTCCGTTCCGCCAGCCGTTTTTGCCACGCCAAGATCGGCGGTGTAGTCCTCCAGACCGATGGTCAGGGCCACGACGCGATCCGAAGCCCGGGCAATGGCCATGGCGTTCTCGATACCGAGCGCCGACTCGAGAATCGGCATCAGCCAGATGGGCCGCCTCACGGCGCTTGTTTCTGCAATCGATTCAATTGCTCCCACAACGTCAGACACCTGCTCCGGCGCCTCAACTTTCGGAACCAGGATGAGGTCCGGCGCCTGCGGCACGATTTCTTCCAGATCGCTGAGCCCCAGTGGCAACTGGTTGATCCGCACCATGCGCTCGGCGGCGCCGAAGTCCACCGCGCGCAGTGCATTGCGTACCAGCAGGCGGGCAACGTCCTTCTCGGCGAAGTGAACAGAATCTTCCAGGTCGAGGATGACGGCGTCCGGCCCATGCAGCCCGGCGTTGATGAAGTACTTCGGCTCGTTGCCGGGAAGATACAGCCGGGAACGCCGCAGGCGGTCCCGTGCAGAGGGTGGCGGGAACGCCGTGGCTTCCGGCAAGGATGATTTGCCCTTGCCCCGGCCGGCGCGCCTTACGGCCGCTTCCACGCGCGCGGCAATGACGAACGGCAGCGCGCCTTCGTCCACGATAGCCACGTGAGCCTGCTCAACGCCAAGGGCATGCAGCACATCTCTCACCTGCTGACGGATGCTCGTGCCGTAGTACACATCCACCCGCGAGCGCAGATCGATTTCGATGCCGCCGCCGGCGCGCTCCTCGAAGCTGACATGCAGGTCGGAGCGGACATCCTCTCCGGCGCGGCCGGCTTCGCCGCGTGCCGCCGTGCTAATTCCTGCCACTGCCGGCATAGGCTTTCTCCGCTCCCACTCCGAGTTTGTCGAGAATCGCGTCTGTCATCTGGGTCGTCGAAGCCGCGCCCTGGGCGAGCGATTTCGCCCCGCCGGGAATGCGCAGCATGTCATAGGTGCGCACCTTGCCCTCGGCAACAACCGAGGCGATCGCGCTGCGCACGTTCTCCGCCTTCCCGCTCTCGCCAAGATGGTCCAGCATCATAGCTGCGGAGAGAATCATGGCAATGGGATTCACGATCGGTGGATCCAGCTCTGCATATTTGGGTGCCGAACCATGGGTCGGCTCAAACACCGCAACCTCCCCGCCAATGTTGCCCGAAGCGGCAAACCCCAGGCCACCAACCAGACCGGCAAACGCGTCGCTGATCACATCGCCGAAAAGGTTGCTGGCGACGATCACGCCATAGTCCTCCGGATTTTTCGTCAGCCACATGGTTTGCGCGTCGATATTGGTGGACCACAGTGGGATCCCGCTGTACCGCTTCTGCACCTCTTTCGCAACCTCTTCCATCAGGCCCGACGTTTCGCGCAGTACGTTGGGCTTCTCGCAGATGGTGACCGACCGGTAGCCGAACCGGCGCGCGTGTTCGAACGCGGCTTCGCAGATGCGCCGCGCCGCAGGCCGCGTGATAATGCGAACTGAAATTGCAAGGTCCTCGCCCGGGACATTTTCGAACGGCCTGAACTTCGGATGCGTGCGCAGCGCCTCCCGAACCTGCTGCGGCGGATTGCTCCACTCCACCCCGGCATACAGGCCTTCGGTATTCTGCCGGAAGACCACGACGTTGACCCTGGGCTCTTCGGAACCGCCGCCCGGTTGCTTGCGGATGAAGTTCAGCGGATTGCCGGGGAACGAAAGGCATGGCCGCATGCAGATGTCGAGATTGAACTTCTGCCGCATCGCAACGATGGGGCTGAAATACTGATAGCCCTTGCCCTTGAGCGCCGGGCTCAGCTCCGCTTCGGCTTCCTTCTTCGGCTTCGAGGTGATCGCGCCGAACAGGCCCACTTTATGCTGCCGCAGCAGTTCGATGGTGCGCTCGGGCAGTGCATTACCTTCCCGGATCCAGCACTCCCAGCCGATCTCGGCATGCACGTAGTCGGCCTCGAAGCCCACCGCATCCAGCACGCGCATCGCCTCGGGCAGCACCTGGTTGCCGATGCCGTCGCCCGGCATGATTACGACAGTGTGTCTTGCCATAAAAGCTTTCCTTCTTGTCCTCGTATGAGGGTACGGCTTGAGCCGTACCCTCCAGGCGGCCAAATTGTCGGCT
>Ga0335081_10009371_pt1 | contig 15756 bp, 11 predicted proteins | sample Lox_Sample_35_FD_206713 | JGI IMG/M metagenome (GOLD analysis project Ga0335081, IMG submission 206713) | Soil microbial communities from Loxahatchee National Wildlife Refuge, Florida, United States - Lox_Sample_3.5 | ecosystem: Environmental > Terrestrial > Soil > Wetlands | place: USA... | reverse complement strand
GGCGGCATGACCGCAAAGGAGGTACGCGACCAGGTCGTCACAATCTTCATGGCCGGGCACGAGACCACCGCCCAGGCGCTGTCCTGGACCTGGTATTTGCTCTCGCAGCACCCGGCGGCGGAAGCGAAGCTGCATGCGGAACTGGCGGCCGTGCTTGGCGGCCGCACGCCGCGCAATGAGGACATCCCCAATCTTCGCTACACCCGCATGGTGATCGACGAAGCCATGCGGCTCTATCCGCCGGCACACACTTTGTCGCGCGCCCCGATCCGCGCCGACGAGGTGCTCGGTCACCGCATCCCGGCCGGCGCCACGGTGCTGATCGTGCCGTGGATGCTGCATCGCAAGCCGTCGCTGTGGGAACGGGCCGACCGCTTCGAGCCGGAGCGATTTTCCCCCGAGCGCTCCGCGGCGCGGCCGCGCTTCGCCTATATTCCGTTCGGCGCGGGTCCGCGCATCTGCATCGGCGCGGCGTTCGCGCTGGCGGAAGCCACGTTGATCCTGGCGACGATCGCGCAGCGCTACCGGCTGCATCTCAAGCCCGGCTTCCCGGTCGAGCCGCAAGGTCTGATCACGCTGCGGCCGCGCAACGGGTTGCGCATGACGCTGGAGCGGCGGCAGAGCTAGCCGGCCGCGCGGTATTTCGACGATCCCAGCGGAACGATCCGATCAGGCTCTGGTTTTGGCGCGTCGCTGCGCGGCTGCCGCGCGAGCGGCAGGTATGCAACTCCTGCAGCGCAATCTTCATCTGATGCCGCCTCGGTCCAGCTATGGCCGCAGCCGTGGCAGGCGTAGCGCGCGCATGCGCGTCCCCAGCCGTCAAGGCTCCAGCGCGGGCCGAGCGGCGGGCGCGACGTTCCGCATCGTGGACAGATCATTTCAACATCCACCTCGAACGCCGACGCTGAAAGCCATGCAGCGAAGCAGGCGGCTGAACAAACGAGAAAAACTGTTCAGCGCATTAGTAATTTTCATTCGGGAGATTCGAGCGCTGAACCTATGCTGCGCCCGCTTTGAAAAACCAATCGCCGACGAGGCGACACCAGCGAGGCGAAAATGGCCAGCGGCAATCACCGGCTCGTCTCCTCACCATCCACTGCACTGGGCATTGCGGTCGGCGCAGTGGCAAATACCTGGCGCACGCCGGCGCTGGTCATCGGCTTTGGCTGCCTAATCTCGCTGGTGTCGTTTGGTCCGCGCTCGACGCTCGGTTTCTTTCTGACGCCAATGTCGACCGAAAATCACTGGGGGCGCGACATCTTCGCCTTTGCGTTGGCGTTGCAGAACCTGCTTTGGGGCATCGGCCAACCGCTCGCCGGCATGATCGCCGACCGGTTCGGCGCGGCGCGGGTGTTCTGCTCCGGCGGGCTGATGTTCGCCGCCGGCTATGCGCTCATGGCGCAGGCGACCAGCGCCCCGGCGCTCGATCTCTCCGCCGGCGCGCTCATGGGATTCGGCCTTTCCGGCACGTCGTTCATGATGATCGTGGCGGCGTTCGGAAAGCTATTGCCGCCGCAGTGGCGCTCGATCGCCTTCGGATTCGGCACCGCGGCGGCCTCGTTCGGGCAATTTGTCTTCTCGCCGCTTGCCGTCTTGCTGATGGATCAATTCGGCTGGCAACAGACGCTGACGATCTTCGCCGTGACCATGCTGGCAGTGCTGCCGCTGTCGATCGCCTTGGCGACGCCGGCAACCGTAGGATCGGGCAAGGACGCTGCGCCGCAATCGCTGCGCCAGGCACTCTCCGAGGCTTTCGCCCAGCGCTCCTATGTGCTGCTGGTGCTCGGCTTCTTCACCTGCGGCTTTCAGCTCGCCTTCATCACCGTGCACCTGCCGGCTTATCTGATCGACCGCGGGCTATCCGCCACCGTCGGCGGCTGGACGCTGGCGACCATCGGCCTGTTCAACATCGTCGGGTCGCTCACCTATGGCTGGCTGTCCGACCGCATGCCGAAGCGCTATTTGCTCTCGTTCAACTATTTCGTCCGCGCGCTCGCCATATTGGCTTTCATCTCGCTGCCGGTGACGCCGTTCACCTGCATCGCGTTCGGCGTGGTCATGGGCCTGGTATGGCTCTCGGTGGTGCCGCCGACCAACGGCATCATCGCCGTCATGTTCGGCACCCAGTGGCTCGGCACATTGGCGGGCTTTGCGTTCCTCAGCCACCAGATCGGCGGCTTTCTGGGCGTGTGGCTCGGCGGTGTCCTCTTCGACCGCTTCGGGTCCTACGATCCGGTGTGGTGGCTGGCGATACTACTCGGCGTGTTCTCCGCCCTGGTCAACATGCCGATCGTTGAGAAGCCGGTTGCGCGCGCGGCGGCGATGCCGGCGTAGCGGAGCCGCTCGTTACTGTGCGGCGCGCCGCACCGCGCGCGCCGATTTGGGCTGCCGCGTCTCGGCGCCGAGCTCGGACAAGAGCCAGCGCTTGAACAGCTTGACTTCCGGCTTCTGAAAATCCGTTTGCGGCGTGACCAGCCAGTAGCCAGCGTTGCCGGCGATCGTCTGCTCGACCAGCGGGACCAGACGGTCGCTCTCGATATCGTCGTCAACCAGTGGACGCCGGCCGAGCACCACGCCGAGACCGCGCATCGCGGCGTCGAACCCCATCTGTACGGTATCGACGCGCAGCTCGCCGTTGAACGAGGCGGGTACCGCCATTCCGCTGGTGCGGAACCAGTGGTTCCAATCATCGCTGACGGAGGTGATGTGAATCAAACGCGCGCCCGACAGCGCGTTGCTGCCGCCGCCGCCGGCGGCAAGTCGCTTCTTCAGGCCCGGGCTGCAGACCGGCACGAGCGTTTCCCCGGCCAGCAGCGTCCAGTTCGACCCCGGTTTCTTCGCCGACGTATTGCGGATGGCGATATCGAAATCATCGAGGGTCAGGTCGACATGCCGCTGCGACGTGTCGATTGAAACGCGGATGTCGGGACACTGCGCGGCGAATCTTTCCAGGCGCGGCAGCAGAATCTTGGTGGCGAAGGTGGGTGCGCTGCTGACCGAGAGCGTGCCGGTCGCCTTGCGGCCGGGGAGCCGCTCGGTCGCCTTGGCGAGAACGCTCAGCGCCTGGTTGACCAGCGGCGCATAGATTTCGCCGGCGCCGGTCAGCCGCAATCCGCGCGATTGGCGATGGAAGAGCTCGACGCCGAGCCAGTTCTCCAGGGTCTGGATGCCGTGACTGACGGCGCTGGCCGTGAGATTGAGTTCGTCGGCCGCCTTGCGAAAGCTGTTGTGGCGGGCGGCAGCCTCGAAGACCCGCAGCGAGCTCAGTGGTGGAAGCCGGAAGGCCATGCCCCGGTGCGACTCAATGTGGCGACCTTGCGACTATAAAGCGTGGGCCGGGGGCCGGCCATGCGCACGCGGCATGGAAGCTGTGACTCCGGAGGTGGGGAATGTCCTTTCACCGCCGCCCGCACGCGCGCGTCGCCGCTTCTAATAAACGTCGGTCTGGTAGCGGCCCTTGGCTTTCAGCTCGGCGAGGAATTTCACCGCCTCGGCGGGCGCGCAGCCGCCATGCTCGGCAATGATGTCGAAAAACGCGGCTTCGACGTCCTTGGCCATGCGCAGCGCGTCGCCGCAGACATAGACGTGGCCGCCGTCATTGAGCCACGACCACAGATCGCGGCCGACCTCGCGCATGCGGTGCTGCACGTAGATCTTTTCGTCGGCGTCGCGCGACCAGGCGAGCGTCAGCCGCGTGAGCAGCCCGGCCGAGCGCATGGCGACCAGCTCGTCCTCATAGAAGAAGTCGTGAGCGCGACGCCGATGGCCGAAAAACAGCCAGTTGCGCCCGCGAGCCTTGATGGCCTGGCGCTCGTGCAGGAAGGCGCGGAACGGGGCGATGCCGGTCCCCGGCCCGATCATGATGACCGGTGTTGCCGGATCGTCCGGCAACGCGAAACGCTGCGCCTTCTGGATATAGACCCTGACCTTGTTGCCGGGCGCGATGCGGCCCCCGAGGAAGGTGGAGCAAACGCCGAGGCGCGTGCGCTTGTCGATCTCGTAGCGCACGGAATCGACGGTCAGCGAAATGCGGGCGGGATTGGTTTTGGGGGAGGAGGAGATCGAGTAGACGCGCGGCTGCAGCGGATCGAGCGCTTCGATAAAAGCCTCGGGATCGGGCCTGATGCCGGGAAATTTGTGGAGCGCCGCGAGCACGTCGAGCGTCGCCGCGTCGCCGTCGGGGTCTTCGCCGGCGGCGAGCCGCTTGGCCTTCAGCTTGCGCTCGCCGCCGGTGAGATAGGAGATGAGCTGAAACAGCATGTCGGGGGCCGGCGCCAGCGAGACGCCGTCGGTGAGCACCTCGCGCAGCGCGCGCTCGGCGATGGGAAAATCAGGCGGGGCCTCGAGCGCCGCGAGCACGGCGGCGACGAGGTCAGGATCGTTGGAGGGGAAAATGCCGAGGGAATCACCGACGACGTAGTCGAGGTCGGCGCCGGCGAGATCGATGTCGATGTGCCAGGTTTCCTTCTCCGAGCCCGGCCTGTTGAGGCGGCGGCGGGCGAGGAAGCCGGCATAGACCGGATGATCGCGCGAGCGGCCGAGCGGCGAGACGGCCGCCGGCTTTGCTTCCACCGGAGCTGCCTGCGCCGGAGCTGTTGGCGTTTGATCGCCGTCGAGGTCTTGATAGAGCCGCTTGAGCATGCGGGCGGTGTCCTTGCCGCCCGGCACGCACAGGTTCAGACGCTTCTCGGATTTGGCAAACAGCGCGTCCGCATAGTCCCGGCAATTGTAGCCGCACTGGCCGCAGTCCTGCTGCGCCATCGCCGCCATCAGCCGCCGCGGCAGCGTCTTGCCTTCGGCGAGCTGCATGCGTTCGGCAAGCGGCATCGCCGGATCGTGCCAGGGGGCGCCATCGTCCGCGCCGGCGTCTGCCGCGGGAAATGCAGCGGGCATGTCGAGGAGCCCAGGCATGAGCTTCGCGGCCTCGGCAGCAGACAGCGGCGTAACGCTCTCCTGCAGACCGAACAGGCCGGCCAGCAGGCCGTTGAGCCAGGTGCGCTGCTCCGGCGAGAACGGCGCCGATTCGGGAATGAATGACGGGATTGGCGGCCGCGGCGTCATGCTCATGCGGCGGCCTCCGCCTCGGTCATGGCCTTGAGCGCGTCGATCTCGTGCCGGCGAACGAAGGCGAGGAACGTCTCCGCGTGCGAGGCGCGATGCTCGAGATAGGCCTTGAGGATGCGCTCGACGGTGCGCGGCGCGTCCTGCGCGGTGACGTCGCGATAGAGTTCGCGCCCGAGCGCGGCGTTCGGCCCGAAGCCGCCGCCGACGAGCACGTGATAGCCCTCGACCGGGTCGGCGTCCTCGCTCGCCTGAACCTTGCAGGCAAGTAGGCCGATCTCGGAGACGAAATGCTGCGCGCAGGAATGGTGGCAGCCGGTCAAGTGGATGTTGACCGGCGTATCGAGCGGCACGCGCGTCTCGCACCAGCGGGCGATCTCCTCGGCATGGCGCTTGGTGTCGGAAGCCGCGAACTTGCAGCCGGTATTGCCGGTGCAGGCGACGAGGCCGGAGCGGATCGGATTGGTGTCGATGGCGAGGCCGAGCGCTTCGATGCACTCCTGCGCCGAGGCAAGCGTTTCGGTCGGCACGCCCGAGATCAACAAATTCTGCCAGACCGTGAGCCGCAGGTCGCCGTCGCCGAGCGTGCGCGCGATCTCGGCAAGCCCGCGCATCTGCGCAGCCGACATGCGGCCGACCGGCACGACGACGCCGATCCAGTTGAGCCCCGGCTGCTTCTGCGCGTGCACGCCGATATGCGCGGTACGGTCGAAATCCGGCCGCGGCGCCACGGCGCCCGGGACCGCGCGGTTGAGCTTGCGGCCGAGTTTTTCCTCGATCAGGCCAACGAACTTCTCGACGCCGAGCGCGTCGAGCACGTATTTGAGCCGCGCCTTGGTGCGGTCGGTGCGGTTGCCATGTTCGATGAACAGGCGCACCACCGTATCGGCCACCTTGCAGGCTTCCGACGGCTCGACCAGCACGCCGGTATCGCGGGCGAAATCACGGTGCCCGGTGATGCCGCCGAGGCAGAGCTTGAACCAGACGCCCGGGGCAAGGCCGAAGCCTTCGTTCACGCGCACCGCCTGGAAGCCGATGTCGTTGGTGTCTTCCAGCACTGGGACGGTGCCGGCGCCGTCGAAGGCGACGTTGAACTTGCGCGGCAGGCCGTAGAGCGAGCGGTCGTTGAGGATGTGGAAGTGCCATTCGCGGGCGTAGGGGCGCGTATCGATCAGCTCCTGCGGATCGATGCCGGCCGTCGGCGTGCCGGTCACGTTGCGGATATTGTCGGCGCCGGAGCCGCGCGAGCACAGCCCCAGATCCTGGATCGCCTCGACCATGGCGACGGCGTCGCGCGCCTCGACTTCGCGGATCTGCAGGTTGGCGCGCGTGGTCACGTGCGCGTAGCCGCCGCCATAGCGCTCGGCAAGATCGGCGACGCCGGCGAACTGCGCGGCCTTGAGGATGCCGTTCGGCATGCGCAGCCGGCACATATAGGAATTCTGGTTCGGCGCCACATAGAACAGGCCGAAGAAACGCCAGCGAAAATTGTCTGCGGGCTTCGGATATTCGTTCCTGGCCGCGTGCGCCTTCAGCCGTTCATAGGTGTCGAAGGGATGCTGTTCGCGCTTGAATTTCTCCTGATCGGAGAGCTTGCCGCCGGCGGCGAGCGTGCGGTTCTGCGCTCTGAGCCCGGCGGCGTCGGGCCCCGCGGGTTCAGCCGGCGCAGTGCCGGCGGGCGCAACAGTCGCTGCACCGGCGACGCTCTTTGCCGCCTTGGCGATCTGCACGCCGGCGACGAACCCTTCGAAGTAGCGCTTCTGCTCCGGGTCGAAATCGCCGGCTTGCCCATCGCCGGCTTGCCCGGAGGCGACCTGTTCGAGGTCGACTTCCGTCATTCGGCCGGCACCCGCGACGGCGCACCGAGAGGCGCCGGCGCCGCCGCCCGCGGCCGGTGGGTGATATAGAGCGCGAGCCCGGTGAAGACGAAGCCGCCGAGGAGATTGCCGAGCGTGACCGGGATCTGATTCCACAGCCACCAATCGGCGACGGTGACCTTGGCGCCCATCATCATCCCGGTCGGGATGATGAACATGTTCACCACCGAATGCTCGAAGCCCTGGGCGAAGAAGATGAAGACCGGCATGTAGGCGCAGGCGATCTTGCCGATCGTCGAGGAGGTGGTCATGGCGGCAACGATGGCGAGGCAGACCATCCAGTTGCATAGGATCGCCTTGACGAAGACGGTGATCATTCCGGCGAAGCCGAGCGCCGCGTAGCCGATGGTCTTGGCTTCGGCGATGGCGACGATCTTGGCGGCAACGCCGGCGGGCGCGGTGGCGCCGAAATTGGTGAGCGCGATCGCGAGCAGCGCGCCATAGACGACGCTGCCAATCAGATTGCCGAGGAACACCCAGCCCCAATTGGCGAGCATGGTCTTGGAGTCGGCGTCGTTCTCGATCCAGGGCAACGGCAACAAGCCGAAGGCGCCGGTAACGAGATCGAGGCCGAGCAGCACGATCAGGATCAGGCCGACGGGAAAGATCAGCGCCCCGACTAGCGGCTGGCCGGTCTGCACCGCGCCCGTGATGGCGAGGCTTGTCGCCGCGGCGAGGATGCCGCCGGCAAGGCCGCCGCGAATGACGAGGTCAGTCGCCGGCAGCGCGAGCTTGGTGCGCCCCGCATTGACCATCGCGGCGGCGACATCCACCGGCTTCACGTAGTCCATCTTTCGGCTCCCTTGCTGTGGGTCGCCGAGACACCTTTGTGGGTTCCATGAGCAGTCCCGGCATTGGTCTTGCTGCAGAGCAGCAAGCGCCGTGCCAAGGTTTATCGTGCTGATCTTATGGAGTTATTTCCGCGGCTGCGGCACGCAATGCCCGGTCGTGCGGCAGCGCCGTCGAAATCTTGGGCAACTCCTCGGTGAGCCGCGAGGTGATCGATCCGGCTCGCCCCGTGGGCCCGCGCCACTGCCGGCCGCGCTCGACCAACAAACGCAGGTCGTCCTGCGGGCAAAGCTTCGCGTCCGCTTATTGATCGACCGCCTGTGGTCCGCCGACGCCCGCCGTTGATGCGCAAATTGCCGCCTTCACCTTGCTCTATTATGTCAGGCTGCCGCTGTCGATTTGGCCCTCTCCCGTTCGACTGGATGGCGATACAAAGTCCCCACCGCGAAAGGAACGCGTCATGCAGTACCTGCTCCTGATCTACGAGAACGAATCCGGCCGGCAGAATGTCGACCGCCAAAAGGTGATGGAGGACTACGGCACCTTCACCAAATCCATCATCGACAGCGGCAACTTCAAGGGCGGCGACGGGCTGCAGCCGACATCGACGGCGACGACCGTGCGGGTCAAGAACGGCAAGCCGGTCACCACCCACGGCCCGTTTGCCGAGACGCGCGAGGCGCTGATCGGCTATTACGCCATCGAGGCCAAGGATCTCGATCAGGCGCTGGAGATCGCGGCGCGCGTGCCGGCGGCGAAGACCGGCTCGATCGAGGTGCGCCCGGTCATGGTGTACAACTGACCGGCCCGGCGCATGGGCGGGCGCAACGCAGCGGCAGGCGTAAGCAAGTGTCATGGCGGATCAGATCGAGCTTGTCTTCCGCAATGAAAGCGGCCGCGTCCTCGCCACGCTGATCCGACTCCTCGGCGATTTCGAACTCGCCGAAGACGCGATGCAGGACGCCTTCGCGGCGGCGCTGATGCAGTGGCCGAGCGAAGGCGTCCCCGACAATCCGCGCGCCTGGCTGGTCAATGTCGGTCGCCACAAGGCGATCGACCGGCTGCGGCGGCACATGCGCTTTCTCGCCAAGCGGCGGCAGATCGAGGCCGACCTCGTCTCCGACCAGCAGATCAGGCAATGGCTGGCGGACGATGTGGGCGGAGACGAAGGGCTCGAAGACGACGTCCTGCGGCTGATCTTTACCTGCTGCCATCCGGCGCTGCCCGGCGAGGCGCAGATCGCGCTGACGCTGCGAACGGTCTGCGGGCTCACGACCGGGGAAATCGCCAAGGCGTTCCTGGTGTCGGAGAAGACCATGGCGCAGCGCCTAGTGCGCGCGAAGGCCAAGATCCGCGATGCCGGCATTCCTTTTCAGGTGCCGTCGCGCGAGATCGTGGCGGACCGGCTCGACGGCGTGCTGGCCGTGATCTACTTGATCTTCACCGAAGGCTATGCGGCGACGTCCGGCCCCAACCTGATCCGCGGCGAGCTTTGCCGGGAAGCAATCCGGCTCGGCCGGCTGCTGGTCGAGCTCATGCCCGATCGGGGCGAGGCCAACGCGCTGTTGGCCCTGATGCTGCTGCACGATGCGCGGCGCGACGCGCGCACCACGCCGGACGGCGACGTCATCCTGCTCGAATTTCAGGACCGCGCGCGCTGGGACAAGGCGCAGATCGCCGAGGGCCTAAGCCGCGTCGAATCAGGCTTGCGCGCACCGGCGCGGCCCGGGACCTACGCGGTGCAGGCCGCGATCGCGGCGCTGCATATGCGCGCGGCGCGATACGAGGAGACCGACTGGCCGCAGATCGCCGCCCTCTATGGCGTACTGATGCGCATCCACCCCTCCCCGGTGATCGAGCTCAACCACGCGGTCGCGGTGTCCATGGTCGACGGACCCGAGCGCGCACTCCAGCTCGTCGACTCGATCGACCGGCGCGGCGAACTCAACGGCTATCACATGCTCCCCGCCGTCCGCGGCGATCTCTTGCGCCGCATGGGCCGGCGCGAGGAAGCAGCCGCGGCCTATCGGGCGGCGCTGCACGGCGCCGAGCTTGAGCCGGAGCGGCGCTTTCTCACCGCGCGGCTCGCCGAGCTCACCTGACCGGCGAAAGCCAAAAATTTCCTGGTCAAGAATTTTTCTGGCGATGTCGAAACGAGCCCTCCCCGCTCGACTGGGTGTGGCGGCGATTGGGCAGGGCGCGCCGCCGCGCGAACGAACGATCCTGCGCCCAAACATCGAGGTTTGGCCATGACGCTGGTTTTTCCGTTCTACACCGCCATCTACGCCGCGCTTCTCGGCGTCCTCGCCGTGGTTCTGGCCGTCAATGTCATCGTCAACCGGGTCCGCGCCAAGGTCGATGTAGGCGACGGCGGCGTTGCGGCGCTCGCCCAGGCGATCCGCGCGCACGCAAACTTCGCCGAGCATACGCCGATCGCGCTCATCCTCGCCGGCCTGGTGGAAGCGTTGGGCTACCCGGGATCGATCGCCATCGCGCTCGGTGGCGTGCTGCTGGTGGCGCGGCTGCTGAGCGCCTGGGGGCTCAATTCGACACTGCGGCAATCGTTCGGACGACAGGCCGGCGCCGGATTGACGATGCTAGTGATACTTGCCGCGTCGGCGCTCATCCTCTATGCGGCGGCTGGCCGGCACTGATGAATCTGTTGCCTGCCGCTCACTGGCTATTGAGTGGGCCGTTGGGGACTTTTGAGTTCTCGCCGGTCGAAGTTGCCGGCGCACGTCCCCACGACCGTCGTTGTGGGCTTAGATTTCCGGACATTTTGCCGGCGTGACCTAACCTCGCGCTTCTTTTGGCTGCGCAAAAAACGGGGCGCATCTAAAACGGGGCCCTAGATGGTCCGAGGTCGTGATTGTCTCGAATCTCCCGATCTGGTGTGGGTTTCTTAGCCGTTCCGACTTATGAGAGCGATCCCCTGCAAAATCTCGCATGCCAGCATACATCATATTGGGCCGCGACCTTCGTGCTGGCACACATGATATAGATTTGATCCAGCGTTCGGGTTGGGCAAGCGCAGCCGGCGGTTGAAGTCCTTTTGAGATGTGGATCTGCAGTCTACCCAGCGCAGATCTCAAGTAGCGATGATGTAGCGGTCGGGTAGCGATCAACTAGCGGTCAAATAGCAACCAATTAGCAATAATTTCGCGAGACATTGATTTCATAGCGAGCAGTGGGCGCGAGCGGGCTGCCCTCGGCTCCTAACGAGAACCAAACCGCAATGCCTAGAGGCTCGAAGCCAGGCGAGCGTCGCGGTGGCCGCCAGCGCGCAACACCCAACAAAAGGACGGTCCTAACAGACCGGATCTTAGTCGTCGCGTCGTGCAATCCGACCGCGACGCGTCACGAGTTCCTGCTAATCCTTGCAAGGGATCAAACGCTCCCAGCGGATATCCGGATCGCGATTGCACGAAAATCGTTTCCAGCAGTCACTTCAAGATCCCTAGAGAGGGACACGAACAAAGCGTTCGCCTCGCTTGTTCCCGAGCCCCGATCAACCGAGTACTCGACGAATGCCGAGCTTGATCGCACTGACAAATCAGCAGCACCGACGAATCGTGATGCAAAAAGAATGGGGCCAAAGTCATTCCCGGCGCTCGAACTCCTGTTGAGCATTGCCCAGGATACCACGGCATCAGCCGCAGAACGGCGCAAGGCCGGGTCCGAGGTGGCCGCATATTTTCTGCCGAAATATGCGGGCGGAAAAAAATCCCGTTGTCGGAAGTTTGCTCCTGATGAATGCGGGTTCGTTGTCGATCCTGATCTGGCGAGGGAATTGCGGGACTGCAAACTGCGATTGGCTTCCCTGCCGCTTGCGAAGAAGATCACCCCGTACAACGTCGCGCAAAGGGCACGCAAAATTCAGGCGCGCATCAGAGCGATCCACGAGACGCTCCAATGCCCCTGCCCGTCAAAATATGGCCATGACATGATCGAACGAGACCGGATCCGACTCGAAAGTTTTCGGCGTAGGCGCGGCGCGCAGGAGATACTGACTTTTGATGAGGACATAGAAGAGGCGCGTCGGATGGCGAGATATGACAGCTTTTGGCTTGGACCAGAAATAGCCGCACGGCGGCGGCTGGCTCCCCTTCGCGAGAAACGGCGCATATACGAGCAACACCGCTTTGATAACGGAATATACGAGAAACGGCGCATATGGCGCACGGACCACCCGCCGCCCTTAACTCGCCCACGCAAGAAACAAGACGGCCCGCCGCCCTTAACTCGCGCGGAAAAAGTTAGCTTACGATATTTGGCGCTTCTCTATCCGCCGCCACCACCGAACGGTCCTGATGCGCGCTCCCTAGCGGGGCATGCGTTCCATCGTCTCTATATTCCGGAGGATCAGCCGAGCGAGCCTTCAGATCTCCTCCTCTCTGACGATCTCACCATCATTAAGGACCAGCCAACCCTACCCCCGGACGGTGCTGAAGTTCACCGGGAACATAGCTGGCTATCCCGGTTGCGACGCTCGGCGGCGCTTACGATTGCGTCGCATGAAACACGAAAAAGCTAGACTGCCTGCGGGCCTGAGCGGCCGGGCCGCCGAGCGCGCCGAACCTATAGACTAGATAGACATCGCGACGAGACCCTCATGCGGGGCTTGCAGCGGCATCGCACGTCCAGAGGCGCCCCGCCTCGGCAAGCGAACCCCAAGACGCCCGGCGGCGTGGACCAGGTAGGCGCTTCATGCAATATTTGAGCGCACCAGGGCGAGGCCAATCTGGAGACACCGATGTCGGTGCAGACCCTCGGCGGCCCGGCTAGCGCAATGCGGTTGCCTCGCGTATCGGGCGACGCACTTGCCCATATCCCCGGGAACGACGGTTGGCCGATTGTCGGCGATACGTTGTCTATTCTCGCTGACCCCAAGGGCTTTGTCGAGAAACAAGCAAAGCGCTACGGCCTCGTGCACCGCATCCGCGCGTTCGGCGCTACCTATGTTGCGCTGCTTGGCCCTGAGGCCAACGAATTGGTGCTGCTAGATCACGAGAAACTATTTTCCTCAGCGCTCGGCTGGGGCTTTGTCCTCGATCAAGTATTTCCCCGCGGGCTAATGTTGTTCGATTTCGATGAACATCGCCTGCACCGGCGCGCCCTGTCGGTTGCGTTCAAGTCAGGACCAATGCAGTCCTACCTCACCCAGCTTAACGCCGGGATCGCGAAAGGATTGGCGCAATGGCCAACTGGCCGAGAATTCAAGTTTTATCCGGCGATTAAGCAGCTGACGCTCGATCTTGCGGCAACCTCATTCCTCGGCGCTGAGCTCGGACCTGAGCTCGAAGCGGTCAAGCAATCTTTTGTTGCCATGGTCGCCGCGTCGATTGCAGTTGTCCGTAAGCCGCTGCCCGGGACGCAATTAAGGCGGGGCGTGCGGGGCCGAGCCTTCATCGTTGACTATTTCAATCGCCAGATTGCACGCCGCCGCGAGCGCGGTGGCGAGGATCTCTTCTCACAGCTGTGCCGGGCGACTTGGGACGATGGCTCGCTGTTGTCGAACGCCGATATCGTCGATCACATGAGCTTTCTCATGATGGCGGCTCACGACACGCTGACCTCATCGCTGACCTCATTCGTGTACCAGCTCGCAGCTAGTCCTGAATGGCAGAGAAAATTGCGCGACGAGCATCGCAGACTGGGCATTCCGCTCATTGATCCATTGCCCTTCAACCGCCTCGATGATCTCGCGCAAACCGAAATGGCGTTCAAGGAAGCGATGCGGCTGGCGCCTCCGGTGCCCTCGATTCCCCGGCGCGCCGTGCGCGACTTTGTATTCAATGGTTTCCAAATGCCCGCGGGCACGCGCGTGAGCATCAATCCGCTCTTTACTCATCACATGGCGAATATTTGGCCCGAACCGGAACATTACGATCCGACGCGTTTCAGCTCCGAGGCTTCACGCGACCGTCACAAATTTGCTTTCGTTCCCTTCGGGGGCGGCGCCCACATGTGTCTGGGGCTTAATTTCGCTTACATGCAAGCCAAGTGCTTCGCTTGGCACTTTTTGAAGAATTTTCAGGTGACAATCGCACCAGATTATCGGCCCGACTGGCGCATGTGGCCAATTCCGCGTCCGCGCGACGGACTCGCTGTCACTCTAGTTCGAGTCTGACGCCAAGAAGGCGCGTTAGCCTCGGCGCCGTACCGAGCGCAGGCGCGAGAGGCGCTGACTGCTCGTTTGGGTTTGGGTCTGCTTCAACGCACATCGCCTAGAGCGAGCGCGCACTCAAAGATCGTGGGTCACAGAAGTAACAGCTGTCTCTACTTGCTATGCGATTTCAGGCTTGGCAATTCAAACGAGCGTTTTAAAAAACACAAAAATTCCTTGTTTTGGGCTCGCGCATGTCTCAAACGATCGTTTGAATTTCATCCACGCGTTTGAAACGATGGAGAAATTCGGATGCCATGGAACAAGCCCGTAATTGCGCGGTTCCTAACCGTGGTGGTGTTCGCAGGGGTCGTCGCCGGGCTGTTGGCAAACAGCCACTCGGACCTCGCCGCAGAGATGTCGCGGGCCCAGTTTGGCCCAGCGACTCCCGCCTTGGTCAAAGAGATGCACCTGTTACGCGATGAACACGACCCGATTGCCGATATGGTCGAAGGCCAACTCGCTCCAGCGCGTGGTGGCTCTCACTCGAAACGGTAGCGCGGCCAACCAATCCAAAACCCTCGCATAGCGTGGAGGCAAGCCGCGTCCCTGGAATTTGAGGTGCAATATGTTGGCGTTACGAGACTTGATGCGCGACGTCGCCGGTCAGCTTCAGCCAGCTTGTCCAAGCTGCGGCAAAGCACTCCGGCTCACGCGGATGATATCAAGGCCCGGCGGGGAGGAGTTGAGGACTTACGGCTGTAACCAGTGCGGTGTTTGGCTGACGGAAGCTGAGCCCTCAATCGGTCCACGCACTTGAGCTTTCTCTCGAAAATCGGGGTGGGGGTGTCGCTTAGCTGTACCGATCCCCGCCTCACGGCCCCAAGCGCGAACGTCGCCCCCAGCGCTTGGGGCGTCCCTAAGCACACAGCTGCCCTACGCCGCTATCTTCCGCAATTCTCTGCGGAAATGCCGGTCGTTAGCAACTTTATTGCATCGAAATGCGCACTGCCGTCGCACCTAGATGACACCGCGCCGCCGCAAGGCTTCGATGCGCTCACACGAATAGCCGCACCGATCGAGAACCTCGTCGGTATCTTGACCGAGTCGCGGTGCCGGCCTCCTGGGCAGCTCCTCGTTGGAACAGATAAAAGGGGCAGCAACCATCTTAAAATCAGCACACGCAGGATGCTGAACGCTCCATATGCGCCCGCCGTCGCGCACGAAGGGATTGTCAAGTGCAGCGGCTATACCGTTGACGGGAGCCACAGGCACGCGCCCGGCGAAGCGCCCAAGCCACTCGGCGGTGGTACGCTCACCGAGTATCGAGTCGAGCAGCGTATTGAGTTTTTGGCGATTGGCGAGTCGATCTTTAAAGGTACGAAACTCAGGATGTGCGCTAAGATCAGGCCGCTCAATCAAATCGCACAACTCTGACCAGAACTTCTCTTTGTTGCACATGACAAAGATATATCCGTCGCGTGTCCGATAAAGTTGGCTGGGGGTGAGGGATGGATGGCTCGATCGCTGTTCTCTGCCCTGCCTGTAACCTTCGTTGAGATACCACGTTGCGAGGTAGCTCAAATTTTGTAGGGCACAGTCAAATAGACTGACATCGATGTCGCGTCCGACGCCGGACTGGCGCGCGGCAATGATACCCGAAAGCAAAGCGAACGCCGCGAATAGACCCGTCATCATATCGACGATCGACAGGCCCATGCGGCTCGGTGGCCCATCGGGTTCCCCGGTGAGTGAGAGATACCCGGCTTCTGCCTGCATTAGATAGTCGTAACCCGGCCAGTTTGCGCGTGGTCCAGCGCGACCGTAGGCTGAGAGATGCGCGCAGACGATCTGGGGATTGGCGTCCTTGAGAGCTTCATAAGTCAAACCAAGAGTGTCGGCGAGATCGCCGCGCAGATTGTT
>Ga0335081_10009370_pt1 | contig 15756 bp, 13 predicted proteins | sample Lox_Sample_35_FD_206713 | JGI IMG/M metagenome (GOLD analysis project Ga0335081, IMG submission 206713) | Soil microbial communities from Loxahatchee National Wildlife Refuge, Florida, United States - Lox_Sample_3.5 | ecosystem: Environmental > Terrestrial > Soil > Wetlands | place: USA... | reverse complement strand
GCCAGGGTGCGGACTCAGCGCGGCCCGAGGTTCAGGCGCGCTTCGTGACCCAGTGGCAACTCGACAGAGCCCCGGGGGTCGCACCCGCCCAGCTGATCTTCAGCGGGGTGCAGGGAGAGCGCACGGCTCTGGTGCGTGCCGCCGACGTGCCACTTTGTCCCGCCACGACCGCGGGCTGCCCTACGAACGAAAAGGTATTTCAGGATGCGTTTCCCTCAGGCACTTCGGTGAGCAGCGAGCGCTGGGGCTACACGGCGGAGGTGCAATTGCCGACTCGCTACGTCACCATGTCAACCAAGTACTGGAGAGGAGCAGATCTGCGATGGTATTTCGTGGGCAGCCTGTTCTCCAACTTCAATGATCCGGGGTCGTTCGACACCGGGTCGCCGTCGGTGGAGGGCCTGTCTAACGACGCATCCTCGGCATTGTTGTTCGGCTTCCGAGGCGGAACGCCGGTGGTTGCTCCGCAACGTCCGGTGCGTGCACAAGGAGGGTTTGTCAACCTGGGATTCCCCCTGGGACGAATCTTTAATGCCGAGCCAAGCGGGCGCAATGCGGGGTGGGTGCTCTATCTGTACTATGCCTATGACGAGGCAAATGCCAGTGATGTCCGGCACTTAGGCAACCAGCGTCAGAAGAATGACCTGGCTGCGGCGACCTTGAACTATAAGCTCAACAACCTAGTTTCCTTTACGCTGGAACAGTCGTATTATCGCACGCGCGCGGTGGGGGACCCCACGGGAGTCAAGCCGTTCCCGACCTACCGCGGTTTCCCTGCCCGGCAGTGGCAGGACATCCGTACCGAGATCGGCCCGACGTTTACGTTCTGACGACTATTCAAAAGAAGGCGTGCCCGCGGTGCGCCTTCTTGTACACGAGGACAAGCCTATGAACGCGATGCCAACGCCTATCCACCGCTACGAGGCCAGCCAGACCGAATGGGATCATGTGGCTGGCACCACAGAGTTCCAAGACCTGATGGCAACCAAGAAATTATTCATTGTTCCGGCTTTCGTGTTTTTTGTCGTGTACTACTTTGCCTTGCCGATCCTGGTGGGATATGCACCCCGGCTCATGTCAACGAAGATCGTGGGCAACGTAAATCTGGCGTATCTGTTCGCCCTGTCCCAATTCATCATGGCGTGGGGTATCGCATGGTTGTACGTCAAGGCGGCAGACGACTTCGACAAACTCGCCAAGGACATCGTCGAGCGGGCGCAAAAGCGCCAAGGAGACAAATAACATGTCGACCGCGTTGATGATGTTCCTGGTATTCATTGCCATCACGCTGGGCATCACCTACTGGGCCTCGAAACGCTCGAGTGGAGCGAGCGCCTATTTCGCGGCGGGGCGGAGAATTACCGCGTGGCAGAACGGCATCGCGGTCGCCGGCGACTACATGAGCGCGGCGTCGTTCCTGGGGATTGCCGGCATCATTGCCTTCCAGGGCTACGATGGATTTCTGTTTTCGGTGGGCTGGCTGGTCGCGTATCTGACTGTCCTGCTGGTCGTGGCCGAACCGCTGCGCAATGCGGGCAAGTACACCATGGCGGACGTGCTGGCATATCGGCTGAAGCCGCGCCCAGTGCGGGCCATGGCGGCAGTGAGCACGCTGACCGTGAGCACGTTCTACATGATTGCGCAGATGGTGGGCGCAGGCGCGCTGGTGGCGCTGCTGCTCAAGAGCTCGGGAATCAGCTACCAGGTGGCGGTCGTGGGAGTCGGAATATTGATGATCGTATATGTCGTCTTTGGCGGCATGCTGGCGACCACGTGGGTGCAGATCATCAAGGCGATTCTGCTGATCGCGGGTACGATCTTGCTGAGCGTCCTGGTGCTGGCGCATTTCCACTTCAGCCTGGCGGCGTTTTTCGACGCCATCGGGCATGTCACCTATCACGAGAAGGGACAGGAAGTGGTCAAGGACTTCCTGCAGCCGGGCCTGCGCTATAAGCCCCCTTACGGGCCGCTGGATCTGATATCGCTAGGGCTGGCGCTGATTTTTGGCACGGCCGGACTGCCCCACATACTGGTGCGCTTCTACACGGTGCCCGACGCGAAGACGGCCCGCCACAGTGTGGTGTGGGCGATGGTGCTGATTGGCAGCTTCTACATCATGACGACCTTCCTGGGATTCGGCGCTGCCACGATTGTCGGCCGCGATTTTATTTCGACCCATGGCGGCACCAACATGAGCGCTCCGTTGCTCGCCCAACAATTGGCGGGAGACATATTTTTTGCCTTCATCTCGGCGATCGCGTTCGCGACGATTCTGGCGGTAGTGGCGGGGCTAACGATCAGCGCCTCCACTTCGTTCGCGCACGACTTCTGGACGAACGTGATTCACAAGGGAGTCGAGCGTAAGCCGGGTGAGGAAGTGCTGGTGGCGCGCATTTCCGCGTTTGTGGTGGGTGGAGTGGCGATGTTCATCGCGATTCTGCTCGGGCCAACCGCCAACGTCGCGTTCCTGGTGGCGCTGGCCTTCGCGGTGGCGGCGTCGGCGAATCTTCCGGTAATCGTGCTCTCCATCTTCTGGCGGAGATTCAACACTGCAGGCGCCGTTGTCGGACTGGCAACAGGGTTGGTTGCGTCCATCGGACTGATCATCGTGAGCCCGAGCCTGATGGCGATCGATCCGCCCACGGTTACGGGGACGGCCCGGCATTTGATTCAAGCGAAGGCATGGTTCCCGCTGGAGAACCCGGGGATCCTGAGTATTCCGTTGGGATTCATCGGCGCCATCGCCGGAACTCTGCTCAGTCACGAGCCGACGTCGGAGCACAAGTTCAACGAACTGCTGGTCCGCTCCAACACGGGGCTGGGGGCGGAAAGAGCGGCGACGGCTCACTAACTCTGTGGGAACGGCAGAAAATAGTTTCGAGCAGCCGCTTGCGTAGCAGAAGTACACTTCCCGCCTCACTTCGCTGCAGCACTCTGTTGCAGGGGCAGACAGGTCTCTGCCCAGAAGGTAGAATTTGGCGGTCGCGGTTTTCGCTTACTTAAAATCCCACGAGGCTAGAGTCATGGCAGAGGCAATCATTCCGCCCGAAACAAATATCGATTCCGTTCTGGATGAGCGACGTAAATTCGAGTGTCCACCCTCCTTCAGCCAGGCAGCACACATCAAAAGCATCGAACAGTATGAGCACCTGTATCGCGAGTCGGTAGAGCAGCCGGAAAAGTTCTGGGGCCGCATTGCGGAAGAGCTGCACTGGTTCAAGAAATGGGATCGCGTGCTCGAGTGGAACGCGCCCTGGGCGAAGTGGTTCGTCGGGGGACAGATCAACCTCTCCTACAACTGCCTTGACCGCCACGTGCAGACCTGGCGCAAGAATAAAGCGGCGCTGGTCTGGGAGAGCGAGCCCGGCGAGATTCGAATCCTCACCTATCAACAACTACTGAAAGAAGTGCAGAAGTTCGCCAACGTGCTCAAGTCGCTGGGCATCAAGAAGGGCGATCGCGTCGCCATCTACATGGGCATGACGCCAGAGTTGCCGATCGCCATGCTGGCCTGCGCGCGCATCGGCGCGCCGCATTCGGTGGTGTTCGGCGGATTCTCGTCGAACGCGCTGGTGGACCGCATTCACGACTCCCAGGCAGTCGCCGTAATCACGCAGGATGGTTCCTACCGGCGGGGTGGGGAAGTGAAATTGTTTCCCGCGGTCGAGGAGGCGCTGAAGTCCTGTCCGTCGGTGAAGCATGTCATCGTCTACAAACGCACGGGCTCGCACATCAACATGCAAGCCGGACGCGACCACTGGTGGCATGAGCTGATGGAGTCGGTGTCCGACGAGTGCCCAGCCGAGCCGCTCGACGCCGAGCATCCTCTTTATATTCTTTACACGTCCGGCACGACCGGCAAACCGAAGGGCGTGGTGCACACGACAGGCGGCTATTCGGTCGCCACCTACATCACGACCAAGTGGGTGTTCGACCTTAAGGAAGAAGACACCTATTGGTGTACCGCCGACATCGGCTGGGTCACAGGGCACAGCTACATTGTTTACGGACCCCTGCAGAACGGTGCGACCAGCCTGATGTATGAAGGCGCCCCAAATTTTCCCGAGCCCGACCGTTTCTGGAGCATGATCGATCGCCACCAGGTCAACGTGTTCTATACCGCTCCCACAGCGATTCGCACCTTCATCAAGTGGGGCGAACAGTGGCCGCGCAAGCACCGATTGGACAGCCTGCGCCTTTTGGGGACGGTGGGTGAGCCCATCAATCCCGAAGCGTGGATGTGGTATCGCGAGGTGATTGGCCATGAGCGCTGCCCGATCGTGGATACCTGGTGGCAGACGGAAACGGGACAGATCATGATCACGCCACTTCCCGGAGCGATCGCGGCAAAGCCCGGCTCCGCTACCAGGCCTTTCCCGGGGGTTGTGGCGGAGGTCGTGTCGATGGACGGAAACCCGGTACCGGAAGGCTCCGGAGGATTCCTCGTCATTCGCAAGCCATGGCCGGGAATGCTGCGGACTATCTATGGCGATCCTGACCGCTACGTTCGCCAGTACTGGTCCCAGATTCCGGGAACTTATTTCACCGGGGACGGCGCGCGCAAAGATAAAGATGGCTACTTCTGGATCATGGGGCGCGTGGATGATGTGATCAACGTCAGCGGGCATCGCCTGAGCACCATGGAGGTGGAGTCGGCCCTGGTGGCGCACGAGAAAGTTGCCGAGGCCGCGGTGGTGGGCCGCCCCGACGATCTGAAGGGCCAGGCGATTTCGGCCTTCGTCACGCTGGAGCAGGGCAATAAACCAACGCCGGAATTGAAGGAAGAGTTGCGCCAGTGGGTGGCTAAAGAGATTGGAGCGCTGGCTAAGCCCGACGACATTCGCTTTACAGATATGCTGCCGAAGACGCGCAGTGGGAAGATTATGCGGCGCCTGCTGCGTGAACTGGCCACCAGCGGGGATGTGAAGGGAGACACCACGACACTGGAAGATTTCACTGTGATTTCGCGTCTGAAAGAGAGCGACGAGGCATAGTTCTTGGCGAGATCGCGCACGATTTATGCTCCTTTGCGGTGTGAGGAGATAGAGCCGCGACTGTCGTTCCACGCCAATCCTTCCAGGGGCGATTGACAAGATTTGTCATGCCATGGGGGCATGCCACGAACTGTTGCCCGGCGAACCCTCGGTTTTCCCCGGTCGCGCATTGAAAGCAAAGAACTTCTGTTTTTCCCCAGTGGTTACTTTGGAATCCTCCGAACTGGTCACCTACGTGCGATGAAATACGTGGTTTTTCCCTGGTTACGGGAGAAGCGATTCCAGCGGCGAAGTTTGACGCTACGTGGATGACGATATGAATGACAGCTCTTCAGTAGCATCTTGCCTTGAACCTGAGATTCCCGCTGATTTGCAACGGCTGGAACAAGTGCTGGCGAAGGAACCTGCGTCCCCCGAGAGCTGCTGCAAGGAATTGACCAGGATCTTTTCCGTCCGGGAGAGCGAGATTGCGCTGCTGGGCGTGCGGGGAAATCTTTTGCGGTTTCTGTATCCGGTGGCACTGAGATCGGCGGGCACGATCCCGATTTCCGGCTCCGCCATCGCTGCGCGCACCGCGCTGACCAAGAAGCCGGAGATATTCAACAGCTTCACCAAGGTGCGCCACATCAGCATCTTTGAGAGCATCAAGCTGCGCGATTCCGAAAATGGCGGCGCATCCGAACCGCAGGTGATTCAGAAACTGATGTCGGTTCCGGTGCTCGACGATGGCGGGAAGATTTGCGGGATCCTCCAGATTTCGCGGAAGGGCCACGACTTGGGCACGTGTGGACCGGACTTCACGGTCGAGGATCTGCGACGGCTGGGCATCGCGGCGCGGATCATCGGCGCGAACATGAACCTGGTCGACTAGGCGCGACTAGGACGCCACTTCCTCCGGCCACTAAAGCTACTCGCCGGCGCCCAGCATGATAGGGGTTGAAGTGGGTGCCGCCGAACCGGCTTCCGGCTCGACGGTAATGGCAAACGCTTTGGCTTCCATGCCCGGCGGCAGCGGGGGATTGACCACGGTTGCGCTGCCATGGGCATCCGGCTTGAAGACGCCCGCGGGAATGGGCGAGCCAGTCAGCGGGATCAGCCATAGCTCGTAAGCTCTCTGCGGCGGCAGTGGCGCGAGATTGTTCGCCAGGAATATCAGGCTGCCCTTGCGCTGCAGATAAATCGCCTTTCCCTGCGGTTGGGGCGGTGTTTTCGCGGCGACCAACGTGACTCGCTGCGCATCTTCAGCGGTCAGGGTGTTTACGATCTCGTTTGCCTGAACGAGCTGTTCTTGCTGAGCCGTAGCATCGGATTGCAGTCTCGCAATTTGCCGTGCGAAATCGCCATTCTGCTTCCACAAGAACACAACCGCCACCAGCATTGCTGCAGCCCCGGCCCAGCCGAGGACACTCCACCAAGGAATGGCGCGTTTGGACGGCAATGCCAGGGGAATTCTGGGCTCGCGGCCTACCGCATTCATCAACCGCTGCCGGGCGCGCTGCGGAGGCAGTGGTCCGGACACGGAGAAGGCAAGGAGCGCGGCGTCGCCGCGCAACTGCTCGATTTCATGACGGCACTCGCCGCAGCCCTGCAGATGTCCCTCTAGGGCGAGGCGCTCCTGCCCCTGAAGCGAACCCAGGGCGTGGAGAGCCAGCTCTTCGGCGAATTGTTCGTGCGCACTCATCCCACTAATACTCTTCTCAGCGCCAGCAACCCGCCTCGAATCCGGGTCTTCACCGTTCCCAGGGGGTCGCCGGTTCTGTCGGCAATCTCGGAATGAGAGAGCCCTTCGAAGAACGCCATTTCCAGAGCGCTGCGCTGCGCCGCGGGCATGCCGCTCAGGGCAGCTCGAATCTTTGTCACCAGGCGGGAGCGGTCGGCGTCAGAGGCCAGGTCGGGTTCAACCGAGACTACGACGTCTTCGATATCTGTTTCCGGATGCCGCTTGCGTAGTACATCGATGGCGCGATTGCGCGTGATCACAGCCAGCCAGGCCGCAAGACTGCCGCGGCTGGAATCGAAAGCTGCCGGATTGCGCCACAGCTGCATGAACACGTCCTGCAAAACATCTTCGGCAGCGCCCGTATCGGCCAAAACCCGCAAGGCAACCGCGTACACGATCGAGGAATAGCGGTCATACACCATTCCCATCGCACCCTGATCGCCGGAGCGAATCGCCGACATCAGCGAAGCATCGGACGATAGAGCCTTTGTTTCAGCGCTGGACAAGCAGGTCCCGATGTCCTCTCTTAAATACGTTGCGCGGTCGATTGCCGGATGTCGCCTGGGGATGTGAGCGTGGTCATCCGTTCAGCCCTCGTCCGCGTACTTAATACGTCCGCCGTGCAGGCGACGGCGCCGGTTGCCCGACACCATAGCAGCAATCGTCCGTGATCGACAAGAGTGGGCGAGGGAAGCGGATTCTGCTGGTCAATTGGGCGAGTAGGATCGCTCCCGCAGGGGCCGGAAAACCGCAGTTGGTAAAGAGATCTCACGCTGAACCAAAGCCGGCGCCAGACGGAGCGCCGCCAGGTTGGGTTCAGGCGGCCGGTTTCTTTCCCGATCGAAGCGAGTGCGAGAGCTGGGACTTCTCATGCTCCTCGAAGGTGCAGAGTTGCGCCTGTACTCCGGAAATCTCGTGGTTGGCCAGTGCTTCTCCAATCAGCACCTTGGACCGAAGCCCGGCCTGCTCCAGCAGGGCGCGCGCCAGGACTCGAATCTCGGGATTTGAACTGCTCAGGGCGCGGATCAATTCACTCCCGGCATTCTCGTCGCCAAATTGCGACCACATTGCGCCACACAAAACTACATAGGCTGGATCCATAAGGACCTCCAACGAAGCGAGTTCACAAGACTGGCTGGCAAATCGCGGCCTGGGTCGCGGGACGGTTCCTGGTAGAGAAAGCCTAGCAATGCGGCGAAGTGTTGTTTGTCAAATTTGCGTAAATTAAAAGCTGCACAAATCACAGGCAAGAAAGGACGAACCGACTGGCTGAGCGCGACGGTGCGGGACGCTATCTCTGACGTGAATTGGCCAGCGGGATGAGTGAGTCAGCGTGATGAATTGGTCATCCGCATCGCGAGCTGTTTCTGCGACGAGCTCATCTGGTTCCAGACACTCTCCAGATTCTTCTCCAGCCAGATATTCTTCGGCTGCTGCCGCAACGCGAGAGCAAACCAGCGATAGGAACTGGGAAGGTCGCGGGGCACGCAGTGCCCGGTGGCGTACATGGCTCCCAGGAGTGTCTGAGCCTTTGAGTTGGAGGAGTCCGCCGCCGGCCGCAGCAACGTGACCGCGCGGTTACAGTCCTGGGGAACGCCGTTGCCGTACAAGTATTTTTCTGCGAGCCGCGAGGTCTCGTCCTCCTTATCGCTGGGGACAGGCTCGGTGACCTTGCTGGCACGCTCAACTTCACTGCGCGCCGCAGGCTTGGAAGCTGCCAAATCATCATCGACAGCCGGCTGCCTCTTGACCGCCTGCACCGGCGCCGAATCGAGTTCGGAGGACACGACTGCCCCTGGCTTGGCGGACTGATCCGGATTTGACAAGCCGTTCTGAGCTGGCTGCGGGTTATCGTGAGCAACGGACTTCGCTTCTGGAGGTTGACTGGCGCTCGGAAGTTGACTGGCAGTGCTCTCCATCGCGCCGGGCGATGCGGCTTCGGAGGGCGGCTTTCCAGAACCTTCGGATTTCGCCGTCGGCGACTGGGCCTGCTGTTCCGAGTTCGCAGTTTGTGCTGCTCCCGGAGTGGTCGCATTGTCCGTCGAACCTTGGTTGGTCGAATTCTGGTTGGTCGAATTCTGGTTCGCTGACTCTTGAGCCAGCGAGGTGTTGTCGGTCGCCGCCGGCGAAGGCGCGCCGGCCTTGGGCGATTCGAGGCGCTGCAAGTGGGCTTTCAACCACGGCGTGCCGCCGCGCATCCGCACCTGCCACCAACCTACCGCCGCCAGCACCAGGATGAGGGCGAGCGCCAGTGCTCTGCGCTGCCCAGTGGGTGACTCGTCCTCGAGCAGATATCTGACTTCCGACTGCGTGGGTGGGCCATCGAGGCCGAGCAGAGAAGGGCCGGAGACGTAAGGTGATGGTTCGTACACGGACGGTGGCTCCCTCAGGGGCCGCGACTCGGAGGAGGCAGCAAAATCAGAAGCTCGCACCTCGGGGAGTGGGGCGGTGACGGTATCTGTGCGAGTCTCCGCCGGAGGGTCGAGCGGATCCAGCGGACTCGACTCCTGCTGGCGGATAATCTGCGAGTAAACAGTCTTGGATTTTTCGGAGCTTTCGTCTTTCACCGTTCGTGCCGACCTTGGCGCAACCTCTGCCAGAGGGCTGCCGCAGACGCCGCAGAAAAGATAGTCGTCCGGGTTGTCGTGGCCACAGTAGGTGCGACGCACTGCCACCTCCTCCGTCTATTTTAGTCCGATTGTTAGAGTGGTCCAGCAAGAAGATGGTTTGCTGCCGTCGCGGGCCGTCGTCTTTACACTTTCGCCGTCAACGTGTTACCCTCGAAGGCGTTACAAAACGAAAAAATCGAAAACTAGAAGACAGGAGTGCATCAGGTTAGTGCTAGCCAGACAGCAAAAGCAATCCCTCATTGACCAGTACCAAACCCACGCCACCGATACCGGCAGTCCGGAAGTGCAGATCGCATTGCTGAGTGAGCGTATTGGCCATTTGACGGAGCACTTCAAAACGCACCAGAAGGATCATGGCTCACGCCGCGGTCTTCTCATGCTGGTCAGCAAGCGGCGTCGCTTGTTGGATTACCTCAAGAAATACGACTCCGAACGTTACAAGACCGTCATTTCGAAGCTCGGCATCCGCAAGTAATTGCGCAACCGCGAATCTCCGGCTCTCCGTGTACGCGCCGGGTCTGTCTTGTGACCTACCTTGTCGTCGTGGGGACGGCCGGGCATTGTTGAAGGAAGCCTCCATAGTGCGTTTCCCGGCCACTGTAATCTCGCTGCTGGCACCCGCTCATCTAGCGCAATCCCACTCGGCGCCCACGCCCTCCTGCCCAGAAGGATGAATATGAAACCCGAACCAAGTGAAATCGTCGTAGAACTCTCCGGTGGTAAAAAACTCTCATTTGAAACAGGAAAGCTGGCGAAACAGGCCCATGGGGCGGCAGTTGTCCGCCTGGGCGAGAATGTGATTCTCGCGACCGCAGTGGCCAACGCGGACCCCCGCGAGGGAATCGACTTCTTTCCCCTCACAGTCGACTACCGTGAATACACCTATGCCGGTGGACGCATCCCCGGCGGCTTCATCAAGCGCGAAGGCCGGCCGAGCGAGCGCGAAATCCTCACTAGCCGCCAGATTGATCGCCCCATCCGGCCGCTGTTTCCCGAAGGCTTCCGCTGTGAAACCCAGGTGATCGCGTTCGTGCTCTCGGCCGACACGGAGAACGATCCCGACGTCGCCGGCATCAACGGTGCATCCTGTGCGCTGACCCTTTCCGACATTCCCTTCGAAGGCCCGATTGGCGCGGTGCGCGTCGGACTGGTGAACGGCAGCTTCGTGGTCAATCCGACTTATTCGGAGATGCGCGACAGCCTGTTGAACATCATGGTCGTCGGCACGAAAGACGGCATCGTGATGATCGAGTCGGGCGCCAAGCAGGTAAAGGAAGAAACCGTGGTGGACGCCATCGAATTCGCGCACACCGAAATCAAGAAGATTTGCGCTGCAATTTCTGAACTGCGTGCCAAAGTCGGCAAGCCGAAGCGAGCCGTGGAGCCGCCGGCGTTCGATCAAGCCTATTATGACGATCTTAAGAAGAAGATTGGCGCTCGCCTGTCCGATGCGCTCGACACCCAGAAACATCCCAAGGCCGAAAGCCACGAGTTGGTCAAGGCGATCAAGAAGGAGCTGACCGAGCCGATTCCTGAAGAGGACGACGACGCGCGTGCCAAGCTCAAGAGCTACTATGAAACTCTGCGGGAGCGGATTTTCCGGGAGCAGGTTCTCGAACAGCATCGCCGTCCGGATGCCCGTGCCTTCGATCAGATTCGGGATATATGGATCGAAGTCGGGGTGCTGCCGCGCACCCACGGCTCCGCCATCTTCACGCGGGGCGAAACTCAGGCGCTGGTCACAACCACGCTGGGTACGAGCGACGACATGCAGCGCCTGGAAGCCTTCGAGGGCGAAGCCAAGAAGCGCTTCATGCTGCACTACAACTTCCCGCCGTTCAGTGTCGGGGAGGTCGCGTTTCTGCGCGGCGCAGGCCGCCGCGAGATCGGCCACGGCGCGCTCGCCGAACGGGCCATTTCGGCGGTTCTCCCCGGCGAGGATAAGTGGCCCTACGCCATGCGCGTGGTCTCTGACATTCTCGAGTCCAATGGTTCGTCGTCGATGGCCACGGTGTGCGGCGCGTCGCTTTCGCTCATGGACGCTGGCGTTCCCCTGGCAGCACCGGTCGCCGGCGTCGCCATGGGCCTAGTGAAGGAAGGCGACAAGTACGCGATCCTCACCGACATCGCCGGAGCCGAAGACCACTACGGCGATATGGACTTCAAAGTCGCCGGCACGCGGGAAGGCATCACCGCCCTGCAGATGGACATCAAGGTGATGGGCATCACGGCGCAGATCATGCGCGAGGCCCTGGCCCAGGCGCAACGCGGGCGCTTGTTCATCCTGGACAAGATGCAGGAAGTGATTTCCACACCGCGGGAAAAAGTCTCTTCGTTTGCGCCGCGCTTCTACACCTTGCAGATTCCGGTCGACAAGATTCGAGACCTCATCGGGCCCGGCGGCAAGATGATCCGCAGCATCATCGACCAGACCGGTGTAAAGATCGACGTCGAAGATTCGGGCAAGGTCAATGTCGCATCGAACGACGAGGCTTCCGCCGCGAAGGCTCTGCAGATCATCGGTGATCTGACGGCGACCGCCGAAGTGGGGAAGACCTACTTGGGCAAAGTTTCCCGCCTGGCCGACTTTGGGGCGTTCGTCGAGATTCTGCCGGGAACCGATGGCTTGCTGCACATCAGCGAAGTGGCCGAACACCGCATCAAGGATGTTCGCGACGAGTTAAAAGAGGGCGACCAGGTTCTGGTGAAGGTGCTGGCCGTCGAAGGCAACCGCATCCGTCTCTCGCGCAAAGCAATTCTGAAAGAGCAGCGCGCGAAGATGGGTGGTGGCGCGCCTCCGCCTCCGGGAGAAGAGGCCGAGGTAGCCGCCGTTCCCGCCGCAGCGCCTTCGGGTGCGCCTTCCTTGACGATAGAAGGCGGTGCCGACTTCAGCGAGGAAGACGAACCTAACTTCAACCGTGACGCGGCACCGCAGGGCGCGGCAGCGCCGGGCGGTGATCGTCCTGACCGCGGCCCGCGCGGCGATCGTGGTGGACGCGGAGGCGGCGGCGGAGGCCGCCGGCGCCGAGGTCCTGGCGGGGGTGGTGGCGGCCGCGGACACAACGGACGCGGTGGCGGAGGCCACGGCGGACCGCGGCACTAGGTTGGATCTGTAGTTCTTGGAGTTGCGATCTTAGGGAATGAGGCCGAGACGGGAGTCTCGGCCTTGATTATTTTAGGGACGATTTGTTGGGGGCGATCTGACCTACTGTGGCCGACGCGTCTGAACCCAGGTTAGCGTCCAAGAAACGAACGGAACCTCGGGCCTCACGATCTGGAACAATAGACATTCCCCCTTACGCTGGGGCAGGTACTGACTTGGCGGTCGCAACTTGAATTCTTGCACCAGGGTCCTCAGGATTCAAGCATGATGATTCCTGTGACGACCGCTCCAAATACGACCAACGTAGCCACTACGATCGCGAGTGCGCGGATGAGCCGTTCTCCCTGGGAGGGAGTGGGCCCTTCCGCAGCTTTGATTTCCTCATCCAGACTGTCAAACATAGCTGGCCCGCTTTCAACACGTTCACTTCTCGTTGAGCGTGATCCAGGCTTTGGTCTTACCGAAATCGACGTCGAGTTCGCACTGCTTAGGACCGGGGCGACCGAATGTGACACTGAGCTCGGTTTCCGCGTTGCTCAGCGTGCCGATGTCCATCGGGGCACGCACCAAGTCCTGCTTTTCGTCATACGGATGGTCCACCACCGGGTTTCGGCTGACGATAAACTTCCAGTCCTTCTTCCCCGGCAACAAATAAAGAGTGTAAGCGCCGGGAGGGATATCTGTGCTCGCCACGTTCAGCGGACTTTCCACGAACAGGGTCATCGCCGTCCCGCCGGGCATCCATATCTTGTTCAGGGGCGGCCCTTCGCTGCGCCCGGCTGCGACGGCGTTGTAACGCACGCTGACCTGTTTGCCGCTCTGGTAGTCGCAGAAGGCGGTTTGGTCGTGAAGGGTCGCGTTCTCCTGGCTGGAAGCAGGCGCGGCCACGGAGAGTGGGCAGGCGCTGAAAAGAAGGGCGGAGAGAAACAGAAACATCGACGAAGTAGTTCTAAGGCTGGCCATACCTTTCACCTCGCCGTCGGGAGCGGCACGGACGCGAATTGTACTAGTTCAGGTCTGTATCTGTAAGCAGTATATTTGCCCGGGGCGCGGACGGGGCGTTGATTGAGATCACCCGAGCTGGGGGGCGTGCCATTTTGGAATGAGCCGCGCGCATACGGCGGGGAGAAAATGCGTGGTTGGTCGCACTTGGAAGCTTGGATTCCGCCACTGTGCGGGTCGTCCCGGTCACCTGGCGTCGGTTAAACTTTTCTCATGGCCAAAGATTGGAAAACAAAGCTGATTCACAGTGACGCGAGCATCCCCCAGGGCTTCCGGTCGCTCGCGACACCTGTGTACCGCGCCTCCACTGTGCTCTTCCCGAACGCAGCTGCGGTCGACGACAACTGGAACCAGTATGAGGCCGGCTATACCTATGGGTTGTATGGAACTCCGACTGTGCTCGAGCTGGCGGCGCGTGTTTGCGAGCTGGAAGGCGGATCGCGGACGTTACTGGCGCCGGGCGGCCAGGCCGCGATTTCGCTGATAGATCTCTCCTTCTTGAAGGCCGGGGACCACGTACTTCTGCCCGAGAGCGTCTATACGCCGAATCGAAAGTTCGCTGTGGAGGTGCTGCGGAGGTTCGGCGTGGAAGTGAGTTTCTATCCGGCGGTGTTCCCGGCGAGCGAGGCCGGCATTGAAACGCACTTACGCAAGAATACACGTATGGTGTGGTGCGAGAGTCCGGGGTCCATCACGATGGAAGTACAGGATGTGCCGGGGATCGCGACAGCAGCGCACCGCGCCGGGGCACTCGTGGTGCTGGACAATACCTGGTCGGCGGGAGTTTATTTCGACGCTTTTGCGCACGGTGTGGACGTGACCATGCAGGCGCTGACCAAGTACGTGGGTGGACACAGCGATCTTCTGCTGGGTTCGATTACGGTGCGCGAATCGAGCAACGGGCAAGCTCTGTATGAACGCCTGGGCGCAACTCATCAGACGATAGGATGTGCGGTATCGCCGGATGACGCTAGCCTGGCCCTGCGCGGCATGAAGACGCTGGCGGTGAGGCTGAAGGCGGTTGGAGAGGCGGCGCTCAACATTGCGCACTGGCTGGCTGAGCGCCCGGAGATCGAACTCGTGCTGCATCCGGCGCTGCCGGGCTGCCCGGGGCACGAATTCTGGAAGCGGGATTTCACCGGGGCGACGGGCTTGTTCTCGATCGTCTTCCGGAAGGAATACTCGAAGGAGCAGGTGCTGGGCTTCGTCGACCGGCTCGAGTTGTTCAAGATTGGTTACAGCTGGGCCGGAATCACGAGCCTAGCGGTTGCCTACGACTTTCATGCGACGCCGGGGCGGCCGAATTATGGCCACCGCATTGTGCGCTTGAACATTGGGCTGGAGGACGTGGAAGACTTGAAGGCGGATTTGCTGCAGAGTCTGGAAAGAATGAAGTGAACGGGCCGGCCGCTCAGGGCGGTTGGATTCTCCTGATACCTACAGGGTTTCACGGCCATTGGTTCTAGTTGCATCGGCCACAGGCCTGAGTAAGAATACCTCCGCGCCATTCGAAGGCGCTTCTCGCAGGGTGATCATTTCCAAGAGTCGGTAATTCATTTAAGTCAGGACTGAGATTTCCCCGCGCAATTGGGGATGCCTGGCGATGCACGTACCGGCAACTTCCCGCGCGGTTGTCTTGGGCCGAACCCGGGTTTTCTGGTCATGGAGCGGTAGCATGCCAGTGACCTACACCATCGATGCGGCGAAACGATTGATTCGAACCCGATGTGTCGACCGTGTCACGTTTGACGATGTCGTCGCGCATTTTCGGACTCTGCTGCAAGATCCCGACGTGCCTGAGTATCTCGACGTGCTGCTCGATCTCAGCGAGTTGGCAACCCTCCCGGAAACCCGTCAACTGGAGAACATCGCGCGGGAAGTGCAAAAGACTCGCGTCAAGGTCCGCTTCGGGGTGTGTGCGATCGTGGCGCAACGGGACGCGCTCTTCGGGATGATGAGAATGTTCGAGGTCATCGCGAGGACGTACTTTCGCGAAATTCGAGCCTTCCGTGAGATGGATGAGGCCGAGGCCTGGCTGGCATCGCACGAAGGACCGGGGAAGTGATGAAGGTCCGTTTATCAGGAACGGTGTGAATCCCACCTCTACGGCCTTAGCTGACGGCGGCGAGGCGTTCTACGCTCTGGCCGCTATCCGAGGTCGCCATGGCAGGGCAGTGTACCAAGGTGAAGGGGATTGTCGGAACGTGGCCGCCCTCCGGGCAGGTAACCTAATCGAGTCATTACTGTACTTACGATTGGCTTCAGGCATAGGCGAAGAAACTGGTCGTCAGTAGAATGCATCTTATC
>Ga0335081_10009366_pt1 | contig 15758 bp, 17 predicted proteins | sample Lox_Sample_35_FD_206713 | JGI IMG/M metagenome (GOLD analysis project Ga0335081, IMG submission 206713) | Soil microbial communities from Loxahatchee National Wildlife Refuge, Florida, United States - Lox_Sample_3.5 | ecosystem: Environmental > Terrestrial > Soil > Wetlands | place: USA... | reverse complement strand
TGATGCGGCTATACCGATAACCGGGCACTTCGAGGTTAAATAAGGCGGCGCCGTGGTCGGCGCTGTCGAAGGCATAGGAGACGGTTTGATAGATCGGCACGGCCACGGATTTCGTGGTCGGATCGACTTCATAGCCGCCGTGAATTGCGATCGTCTCTCTGCGCATCTCGTTTATCTTGCGAGCGGCTTCTCTGGCGCGGCCGCCTCCTCTCTTAAGCACTGTTCCGGCGATATCACACCTGGAAGCTGATTCATTTCCCGAACAACCCATTCGATATCGGCTTCCGTGGTCCGGAAGCTCGTGACGCAGGCCCGAAGTACCGGCTCGCGGCCGGCCAACTGCACTTCCGACATCCATGCGATCTGGCGCTGATGCAAGGCCGACAAGAAAGCCGTGGTGTCGAGTCCCTCGCGGGTGAAGCAAACCAGCGGCAACGGTGTTGAGTTGACAATCCGCCATCCCGCGGATTTCAGCGCATTCCGCAGCACGACTCCCATGCGCGCCTGGTGCTCGATCATTCCGACGTACCCGGATTCGCCGTGGTGAGCGAGCGCGAGAAACAATTTCAATCCGATGAACCGGCGCGACCACTGCACCGAGCTGACATACGGATCGACGGTCGCTCCCGGCGTCTTCGCCGGCATGTAGGAAGTTTCCGCGTGAAAGGCGGCCGCCACCGTTTCGGGGTGCCGGCAAAAGAACATTCCCGCTCCCATTGGGACCGAGAACCACTTATGCGCGTCGCAAGTAATGGAATCGGCGGATTCGATTCCCGCCAGATGATGCCGCAATGCCGGTGAGATGATGGCGGCGCCGCCCCAGGCGGCGTCCACGTGAAACCAGAGATTCTGCGCGCGGCAAAACCTTCCAAGATCTGCAAGAGGGTCGATGACGCCGGCGCCAGTGGTGCCGCCTGTCCCGACCACCATGAACGGCGCGAAGCCGTTCTTGCGATCTTCGGCAACTTGTCTCTCGAGCGCGTCGAGATCCATTCTCAAATTGGCATCGGTGGCGATCGGCCGCAGAGCGCGACGGCCAAGCCCCGTCATGTGCGCGATCTTGTTGAACGAGTGGTGTGCTTCGCCTGAAAGATAGATCGTCGGCGTGGCGGACACGTGTCTCAGGCCGTGTTCGCCGTATGCCGGGAACGCTCGCGTGAGAGCGGCAATCACGGCGGAGAGATTTGCCTCCGCGCCGCCGGTTGTAAAGCTCGCGGCGGAATCGGCAGGCAGGCCGAACTTCCCGCGCAGCCACGCAAGCGTGTGGCGCTCGATCTCATTCGCAGCCGGCGAAGTGCGCCAGGTCGCAAGCTGGGGATTGTACATGGCGACTAGGGTATCGGCCACCACCGACGCCATCGTCACGCTCGGATTGAACAAGCCGAAGTAACGCGGATGCGTCACCTGCACGTGCCACGTTCGGAGCATCTGCGCGATGTCGGTGCAAACGTCTTCCAACGCGAACGGCTTAGTAAAGTCATACCGCGCGAGATGATTGCGGATCAGGTCGGGTGTCACCTTAGGCAGAATCGGGCCGCTCGCGATGTCCGACTCAACCGTGCCGATGATTTTTTGCAGATCTTCGAACATCATTCCGCCTGAAGGGCCCCAATTTCGCGGCAGTTTTCACTAGCAACCCGTTTTGCGCCATCCACCGAAGCGGTGGAACGCAGATGGATGGACCCGCGCTGAATCCGTTCGTAAAGCGCGCCATCGACGCGGACGAAAGCCCGTTGCTCCGGGTCATTGAAAAAAATCGGATCCGAAGTCGCTGCCGGATCGAATCCTTGTCGAACCAGACCGGTCTTCGTATATTTGAATGTGCCGGTCGTCGCCATTTCGTTGCGGATGCGGAGAAACAGCGGCCGTGCATATTCGGGCAGGCAGCCTGCCAGATGCGTTCGCAATGCGGACAGATCAAGACCCGAGCCGGCAACCAGCGTAGCCATTCCGGCCCGCCCGTCGGCGCCGCGAATCTCGACGCCATACACGTTGGCTTCCTGGATTCCGGGAAAGGCACAGAGGGCTTCGGAAACCTCGGAGGTGGCGACGTTCTCGCCCTTCCAACGGAACGTGTCTCCGATCCGGTCGACGAAATAGAAATACCCGGCCTCGTCCTTGCGCATCAGATCGCCCGTCCGGAACCAGGCATCCCCGGGCTTGAAAACTCCCCGGAGAATCTTTTTTTCAGAGGCCTCCTGACTCGTGTACCCGTCAAACCGGCTGCCGATATTCGCGCGATCGTCCAACAGCTTGCCTATGGCTTCTCCGGCTTCATTCGGCGCACAGCGGATGCAAAACCCCTGCTCATCGCGGACCAGCTCGCCCGTGTCGACATCGAATTTCACCAATGCCGCCGGAAAGCGGTGTGCCAGATACGACGGAACTCTCCCGACCGCGCCCACTTTGCCTTCTGCGTTGAACAACGAGACGTTGCCTTCGGTAGCGGCGTAAAACTCGAGAATCTGGGGAATCCGAAACCGCTCCTGAAAGGCTTCCCAAACGTCGGGCCGAAGGCCGTTGCCGCAAGCCATCCGAAGCCGGTGCGCGGTCTCGTGCGGAGACGTTTCCGAATGGAGCAGGTATCGGCAGAGTTCGCCAATATACTGGAACACAGTGCAATCCCACCGCCCGATATCGCTCCAGAAGGCCCGCGCGGAAAACTTCTCGCGGAATACGACAGAGCCACCGCCGACCAGGAGAGCGCCGGGAGCCTGTACGCCGCCGACGCTGTGGTACATCGGCAGGCAGTTATACATCCGGTCGGTCGACCGGGTGTCCATCATGCCCGCGAACCAATGACTCCATTGCATCAGCCGCCCATGGCTGACAATCGCCGCCTTGGGCAGCCCGGTGGTGCCGGACGTGTAGATGTAGAGAGCCCGATCTTCGATCGTGACGGGCCGCCGTTCTTGCTCGCTCAGTGTCTCGCCGGAATATTGCTCGATATCGTGATCCAGCCGACGGGGCGACTCGATTCCCGCGCCATGGATCCAGGTGACGGCCTGCTGAGCCAACTGCGGAAGGGCGCTACTCATGGAATCGACGAGCTCAGAGGCGACGATCAGATGCTGAGGGGCGGCAACGTTGATGCAGTGGGCCAGGGCGGAACCAGCCAAATTCGTGTTGAGCAGGGCAACGACGCCGCCAACCCGGGTGATGCCTAGCCAAATCGCCAGGTATTCGGGCCGATTTGGCATCAGCAGCGCAACGGTCTCTCCTTTCGAGATTCCCTGCGCCAACGCCCATCGGGAATACCGGTTCGACCGTTGCGCCAGCTCGGCATAGGTGAAGCACTCGCGGTCCGACAAGAGCGCCGGCGCGCTGCCGGATTGCTCCGCGCGTTCCTCGATCACAGAGGGAAGGACGCGATCCGGACGCCGAGCGATCGAGCCAGTCAGCTCGAGAGCGCGTGCCCACGCCTGCGCCGGCGAGCTGGTCTGCGTGGATCGTGGTTTCGTGGGAGCTTCCGTCATGCCGTGCTCCCCGAATCGACCGTCAGCACAGTCCCGGTGATGTTCTTCGACTTGCAACTCAGCAGGAACTCAACCGCGTTGGCTATATCCTCAATGTCCGTCAGGCGCTTGAGAGCGTTGCGCCGCTCGATCTTCTGGCGCTGCTCCGGAGTCATGCCGTGCGTCATCTCGGTATCAACAAAACCGGGAGCCACCGAATTCACATTGACTCCCATCCGCCCGACTTCTCGCGCAAGAGACCGGGTGAAGCCAATAAGGGACGCCTTAGTTGCGCCATACACGGACAGTCCGCTATAACCCGTGAAGCCCATGATGGAGGCGATATTGACGATCCGCCCGCCGCCGTCGGCCATCATGCCGCGAACGACATACTACGTCAGGACAATCGGCGAGATCGTATTGACCCGAACCAACTGCTCGATCTTGGAGTTGGACATGAGCGGAAGCGCGCCGTCGAAACTCATTCCAGCGTTGTTCACAAGTCCGTGCAGGGCGCCGAATTCCTTCCGCACCGATTTGACGAACTGCCCAAGCTCTTCGATATTCCCCAGATCGAACGGGACGAAATGCACGGCGCCGCGTTGTTGGTTGCGAGCCTCCTCAGCCGCGGACGTAAGCTGGTCTGTCTCCTTCCGCGCGACGGCGATGACTCGATAACCGGCCCCCGCGAGGTTGCGGACAATGCCCAACCCGAGCCCCCGGCTGCCGCCGGTTACAATCACGTTACGCACGATTCCTGACCAGTTTGCCTGTGGCGGATACAGGCAATTCGGTTATGAACGAAACCCCCGCCGGCACCTTATGGCGCGGAAGCGAGCCGCGACAGAGTTGCAAAATTTCCTGCTCGATCTGCGCCGCTTGTCCGTTCACGGCCGGTGCTTTCAAGACCACATCCGCGACGACGAGCGCCCCAGTGATGGCGTTCTTCTTGGTCCGCACGACGGACATCCGAACCTGCGGGTGACGATTGATAACCGCTTCGACCTCTTCGGGATGAACCTTCTGCCCGCCCACGTTGATCACGCCGTCGCGCCGGCCGGCAAAATAGTAGCGGTCCCCGCGAAGCTCCAGAATGTCGCCGGTATCCACGAATCCTTCGGTATCCTTGAGGATCTGAGGGCCGATGTAGCGCAATGCGGTTCTCGAGGAGCGGATGCGAAGCGAACCGTCCTCGATCTTCATTTCAATCCCGGCATTCGCCTGGTCGAACAAGCCGGCAGGAACGCCGGCCCGGCCGTCACGAACGTCAAAGGCCAACCCGGCTTCCGTCGAAGCAAACGCGTGGGCAATCCGGGCATTCGGATAAACCGACCGAAGCTGATCGAGAACGCCCTGATCCGCAATTTCCCCGGACAGCCGTGCGTATTGGGGTGCCATGCTGCGGGCTGACGGGCTCATCAGCGCGCGCCGCCAGTGTGACGGAGTCCCTGAAATGTGCGTGACTCCGCGGGAGCCGGCCCGAACCAGAAAATCTGCCGTGGGTTCCGCGGCGTCTGAAAGCACCAGAGATCCGCCACTCAGAACCGCGCGGAGGAAAATCTGCAGCCCGCCGTAACGGCGAATGTCATAGAACGTGCTCCAGACAAAGCCTCCAGCCAGGTCACCGTTGGCCTCGATGCCGCCCGCGAGCGTCGATAAGGTGTGGACGACAATTTTCGGGCGTCCTGTCGTGCCCGAAGTAAGCAATATCCATTCCGTCTGACAGGCCGCGGCGCGGTCGCACTCCGCAGAGTGGACTCGCGGCCCGGCGATCACAAAACATCCGACGTCCGGAGCTTGGTCGCGCAGGCTCGGGTTATCAGTGACAATGGCGTCGACGGAAGCCGAATCAATAACGAAAGAAAGGTGGTCCTGCGGTACATCGGGAGGCCAGAGGACCACGCGGCGGGCGATGCCGTCAAGTTCGATGAGGGCCAGGGCGGCCGTGAGCTGATCGGCCGTGGCGATGAGCACGGAGCGGCCCCGCAACTCGTCCATTTGACCGGACAAGCTCGAGCCCCGCCCCAGATCGCTTAGGAATACAGTTGCGCCCGGACCCGAGATGTAGCGCCTGGAAAGATTTGGCGCAGCCCCGAGCGCGCTCCACAATGACTGTCGATCAGCTCCCATCTTTGATTAACCTGCGTAACGAAATTCATCGATGCCGGCGCCGAACCGGGTGCTCGCCGGCGCCGGTGCTGACAGGCACTGCTGAGACGAGCAACTTAGGCCAGGGAAGTCTGAGGCGAACCGGAATGCACGATTCTTACAACCAGATTTCGCAGCAGCTCGACGCCTTCGAACAGATCGAGTTCGGGCTTCGGCGGGTCAAGCGCCATTTCTGCGGCGAGCGCGCGATAAAGTTCTTCGGTATGAGTGATGTCGCAGACCCCGTGGACGTCGGTGTACTCCATCTCCGAGGAGCCTTGGCGGCTTGCCAGATCCGCCAGATACGGCATGAACCGCTGAATAAATCCTTCGAAGAACGCCATTGTGAGCAGCGTCTGGACTCCCGAGAGCCGGCCGATGAACAGGCGAACCTTGCTCAGGTCCTGGGAGACGGCATCGGCATCCACATCGGTCGGAAGCGCATCGGCCGCCACAGCGAACCGCCGCAGCATGCCGGGGTGACAGTCCCGCACCTCCTCTTGGAGGTTTTCGATGACGATTTCCCGCGCCTCTTCTGATTTCGCCGCCAGGAACGCACCCGTCATCCAATAGATGAAATTCCCCTCGAGCACCGTCGTATACCGGGCAATCATGTCGCGACGCTGCTGGGCCGAGAGGCAGTCCGGGTCCGGCAATGAACTCATTAGATCGCAAACTGTCCAGTCGATTTGCGCTCGAAGAGGAGCGCTCTGAGCGATTTCAGTACCTTGAAGACCCGTTGTCGATGAAGTCACGATTTTCTTTCCTTATCTATAGCCGAAATTTGAAGGCTTCCCCAGACGACCTGCCTTCCAGTCAAAACATCCGCGCAACACGCCGAGATCTCACAGAATTGTGCATTCCCTAACGCAAGCGGGATGCCAAAGCCCGAAATCGGGTATGACCTTTACCTGCAATCCCTGAGCGGTGCGAAGCCTGGTACCCTCAGTGTTAACCGATTAAAAAAATAGCACTTGCATCCAAAATGTTGAACTTCGACCTACAGAGATTGGGTTTCAAAGCCGATCCGGGCGGGCCCTTCCGGGGTCCAACCAAGTCATTCGCATCGGCGGTCTCCGAAACTCGGGCGCCGCGCCGCACCAGACCCCCAGTGGCTCCCGAATTGCAGCGCACCCGGTGCCTTTGGGACCCTGGAACTGGAGGCAATATCTTTAGGAGCTTTCCGGTCAGCCGGCCTGTCCCGATCCACCTCCTAAACCATGCCGATTTTTGGGATTGAATGCGAATGATTGGGCCATAGCGCGCCGGGCCGAAGCTGAGATTCGAACCGCCATTGGCGCGAACTTCGGGGAGGATCAGTCAATTAGAATGCCTATCAAATCGGTTATTATCGGCGAGTGGACGGAAGTGGCCCACGAGCAAAACAAACAATTGGCGCAGCTCACGGATGATCTGCCGCTGCTGGACTCGGGGCTCGATTCACTGTGCCTGGCGATCATCGTTGCCCGGCTCGAAGACGCCTTGGGAGTTGACCCGTTCAGCGCGAGCGCCGATTTCGCGTTTCCGGTAACATTCGGGGACTTCGTCAAGGTTTACGAAGATGCCGCCGCGCGGGCAAGCGGCGATGGCAGTCAATTACACCTTCCTCAATAAGCGGTCCTGACCGCAACCAGCGGACGTCTTGGTCGCTCGACGCGGCCAGCCCTTCCCGTCAGCCACGCTCGACCGGAGACCGCCAGCCTGAACACCGGGCTGGCACCTGCAATCCCAGAATTGGAGGGCCCCCGCGGAGTGCGATAAAATTTCAATCACCGCGGGTCATCTCGGAAGACTTGACGGAGCGAGAAGGGGAAGCACACATTGCAGAATCGATTCATCCGCTTGATCGTCACCGTGGCCGCGATTTGGTTCTCCGCGAGCGGTGCGCCGGCGCAGAAGCTGGATCATCCGGCGAAGATCGGGGGGCGTCCGAACCTCAACGGGATCTGGCAGGCGATCAATTCGGCCAATTGGAACCTGGAAGGGCACTCGGTCGAAGGATTCCCGAAAGAGTTCGGAATGCTCGGCGCGATCGGAATCATTCCGGCAGGGCAAAGTGTCCTGAAGGGGGGCGGCACAATTCCGTATCTGCCGGATGCGGTGAAGCAGCGGAACGACAATCGGGCGCACTGGCCCGAGGCCGACCCTGAAGCCAAGTGCTATATGCTCGGGGTGCCGCGCGTCACCTACCAGAACCGGCCGTTCCAGATTTTCCAAGGCGAGGGCGACGACCTCCTCATGGTCTACCCGTTCGCCGCCACCAACCGGCTCATCCACATGAAAGATCATGAGGACGCGCCGGTGGATTCCTGGATGGGCAAGTCCAACGGAGATTGGGACGGCGATACCCTGGTGGTTACCACCACGTCGCAAAACGGCAAATCGTGGTTCGATCGCGCTGGAAATTTTGCCTCCAGCGAGTTGAAGGTCACGGAGCGATTCAAGCTGTTGGACGGCAATCACATCTGGTATGAGGCGACGATGGACGACGCGAAAACGTTTTCACGGCCGTGGACGATCGAGATGCCGCTCTATCGGCTGATCGACAACAACGCGCAACTGCAGGAGCTCAAGTGCGTTCCGTATGCCGACCCGGTGCTGTATCACGACCTGCTGCAGAGCAAATAGCGGCGCGCGGCGCGTCTGGGAAATGCATGCAATAATCAGAGATAGGAAGTCAGCCCAATGCACAAAACACTGCTGAACGCTCTCGCGAGTGCCGCCTTGCTGGCAGCGGCGGCGTTGCCCGTTGCGGCACACCATTCGTTCTCGGCGGAGTTCGACGCGAGCAAGCCGGTGACACTCGAGGGGAAAGTCGTCGAATTTGAGTGGGTGAATCCGCACTCCTGGCTCGTAATCGACGTCCCAAAGCCCGACGGCACGGTGGATCGGTGGCGACTGGAAGGCGGATCGCCCTCCGTATTGCTCCGCCTCGGTTGGAACAAGACCTCGCTCCCCCCGGGAACCAAAATCAAGGTAGTCGCCTTTCAGGCCAAGGATGCCGCTTTCCGCGGGAGCACGCGAAGCATCGAGTTTCCCGACGGCCGCAAACTAAGTCTCGGCGGCTCTTCCGAAACCGACAACGACAAGAAATAAGCGATCTACATCGCCCGGGCTCTGATGATCTCGCGGTGCCGGACGCTAGCGCCGCTCCTCTTCCTTAGTTCCCATAGTGTATGAAAAAACCAGCAGGACGGCTCCCACCAGGGCTGGAATGATCCCCGCGACATAGACCGGCGGGTTCGGTGGGCTGGGCACCAGCGCCGCGAGCATTCCGGCAGTTCCAATTCCCGCTACCAGACAAATCGACCCGCCCAGTCTCATGCCCTGGCGCTGCCGCCGCGTGGCCGCCTGCTCTTCCTCACGCATCAACGCCAGCAGCGACTCCGCACCGGCGCCTTGCATGTCGGCAATTCGCTTCATGGTTTCGGCGCGGTAATAGGCTTTGGCTTGGGCCGCGCCCATCCAGGAGGGAGGCTGCGATGGCGTTTCGACCGCTCGCCGAAGCAGTTGCAGCACGGGCTCCGGAGGCGCCGTCGGCATCTCGGCGATCTTGCGAATGGCTTCGCTTCTGTAAAACGCCTCGCGTTCCTTGCGGTGGGCCTGGGCCCAGGAGGCCACTGCCAAAAACGAGAAAAAAGCGATAGCGCCGATGCTCCAAGCGAGGTATTCGTTCAAGATCAGATCCCAGTTCATGATATCCTCCGACGGCGGTTGCGGTGCTGCAACCGGTGGGACCAAGCGGAGCCGGGTGTGGTTGCGTTTTCTTTTTGCGAACAAAATGCAACCGCCGCGAGTCTGGGCCGGTCGTACGGGAAGAGGAGAGGGTGAGCGCCAGCGACGACCAGGCGGATGTCGAACGAGTCCTGGCCGGCGACAGCGCCGCCTTCGAAGGGATCGTGCGCCGGTGGCAAGGTCCGCTGGTCAATCTCGCGTACCGGTTCTGCCGCGACCGCGGCCGCGCCGAGGACATGGCGCAGGAGGCATTCCTCCGTGCTTACCGGCGCCTCGCCGGCTGGCGGCGTGATGCGGCATTCTCCACCTGGCTGTTCGCACTGGCTACGAACCTGTACCGCACTGAATTGCAGCGCATGCCCGCTCGTACGGTTCCGTTGGAAGACGCGGCAGAACCGCACAGTGATTCGAGCGCCGACGAAACCCTGGCTGCCGAAGCCCGTGACGTCGCCATACGCCGGGCCGTGCTTGGACTGCCGGGCAAGTATCGCGATGCTCTGGTCCTCTTTTACTTCCACCACATGGACGTGGCCGCGGCGGCGCAGAGCCTGGGCTTGCCGGAGGGCACCGTGAAGGCGCGGCTGCACCGCGCCCGCGAGATCCTGCGCAGCAAACTTCCGCGACTCGCGGCGCTACCATGGAAGAAGGCGCGATGAGACACCAGGAACTCGATCGCATTCTGTCCAGCGAAACCGGCATCGTTCCGTCGTCCGGGTTCACGACTTCGGTGATGGAAGCGGTGCGCCGGGAAGCCGCTATGCCTCCTCCAATTCCCTTTCCGTGGAAGCGCGCTCTGCCCGGCTTGGCCGCGTGCCTGGCGATTCTGGTTGTGGCTGTGTTCGCGAGCCATTCCGGCGCCGCACCGCAGCCAGCCAGTGTTCCTTTCTGGTCGCGGATGCTCTCCGACGCGTCCACGGCGCTGGCAACTGCGGGGCGCCTGGGCCTCGGCTGGGTCGCACTGGCCTTGTTGTTATCGCTGGCCTCGGTGACGCTGTCGATGCGGCTGACCGGCTGGCGAAGCTGATACTTCGCGCACGGCTTCATGCCTACAGTATGTTGCTATCTAGAGTGGCAATGAATTGAATGCCTGGAACAATTTTCTTCGCCAGCCGCTTGTCGTGAGTCAGAAACAAATCCACGCGGGCCTCGGCCGCACAAGCCAGGTGGATTGCATCGCCTGAACTGGTGCTGGCGCGGCTTCGAATCTCGGCGAAGATTTCTGCCGTCGAAAGCTTGAACTCGAGAAGGCGCAATTCCGTCGAGCGAAAGAATGCGCGAAGCTTAGAAACTTCGTCCCACCGTTGAGTCCGGCTTGGACCCGCTAGCAACTCGCCCACCGTAAAGACACTGGTGCAAAGAGTATCGCCGCGCTCTTCCATTCGGTGTACGATGTGGGCCAACCTCGGCTTGAACTCCGAGTGGCCTTCGAACAGGTAGGCAAACAGCATCGTGTCCCAGTAAACCAGGCTCATCGCGAATAGCCTTCGCGTTCGTCTGCAATGGCTCGCTCAGCCCCTCCCAGCTCACTGTAAACGTCTTTGAGGATGCCCTCCATTTGCCTCAGCTTGGAGTAAATCGAAGGGGTATCAGGAGCCTTGGACATCGCGGTGTTTGGCGCGGCATCCCGAAACTCATACGTGTACACAACCCTGGTACTCATGCCCGATGGAGGACCGCTGGTTTCGACCAGACGCAATCCATTCGGGTCGAGGAACTTCGATGTTTTTAGAGCGGTACAAACGTGCACAACCCGATTCGAGAGGCCCAACTCCTTCTCTATCTTTCCGCACTGCACGGAGAAACGCGTCTTGTGGCTGAGGCGGGCCGGCTCGACATAATTCCGCCGCACGTGCTCCCGGATTTGATCGGATGTCACACCACTCACGACCCAATTATGACAGAATACTGTCTGTCTATCAAGATATAATCTAGCCGCGTGACGGCGCGCGAGAGTTGCCAGAGGGAAAGTGCGGGCGGCCGGGTTGGGAGAGATCGTTTCCCTACTTCGCCTTCGGGTGCGTCCGCTCGAACCGCGAGTTCGTGATATAGCCGCGGATCGCCTCGTTGCCTTCGTGGCAGGCGTACTCGTACATCTGATACTTGTTGTCGAGCTTCATCGGATATTCGACCGTAAACGGGCTGACGATGACGTCGGGGTCTTCGACCGTCATTTTGAACTCAATCGTATCCGGGCCAGTGCGGGTGAAGCGCTCGACGATGTGCTCCTCTTGCGAGTTCGGCGTCAACGGCGGCGAACCCGGCACCCCAGAGTTGGTGAGGTCGCCCTTGCCGTTGAAATTCGTCGTCTCCACGACCAGGGTGTTGCCTTCCCAGTGGCCGCGCGACTCCCCCAACCACGTTTTGATGGCGGGATCGGGTGGCGGTTGGGGCGTGGTCGGAATGATGCGGACTTCGTGCGCCATCTCGAGCACGATCAACACATAACCTGGCGATTGCATAATACGGAGGCCGTTGTTGTAATTGCGCGGCTCCATCGAAACGGGCATGCCACGCGTGATGCAGCGGTCCCATTCGTCGAAATCGGCGGGGCTGTCGAACACGGTCTGGCCGGGTTTGTAGCTGCCGTGCATATTCGCGTACAGCTCTTTCCCGTGCGGGGTCAGTTCCGGGAAACGCCCGTTGGCCGGTTCGCTCAGCAGAGACGTCAGCCTCAGCACCTCGGTGCCGGAATCGGCCTGCGGAATGGCTCCGGACTCGAACCGTTTGTTGCGAGCCTCCGCGCGCGCCTTTGCCGCGGCATATTCTTCATCGGTCATCAGCCGGCGGTCTCCGAACTGCTGCTGCCGCTGGAATGGAGTGGAGAGCAGATGGTTCAGAGGCCATATCCCGCGGAGGTCGGGCTCCCCCCACGGGGTTTTGGGCGCGGTGTAGCTTTTGTTAGCGCCAGGTTGCTTTGCCGCCTGCGCGGCAGCAGGAGACAACATCAACCCGAGGCCGAGGGCGAGCCCGCCCCATCCGAGAATCTGTTTGGTCATCCGAACAACTCCTCGCGAGAACCGCGATACTGTGGATCATATCATGTGAGCGCGGGCTCAGCCCGCAGCGGCCAGGAGAGCTATGACAATCGCGAGGGGCTGGGTACTCGTCGTCTCAGCCGTGCTGCCGGCGATGGCGCCGGCCCAAGGTGCCAACGATACCGCTGAGCCATACATCGCGGCTGCGAAGGCCGCGGCAGGCGATGATTTTCAGAACCTGTTCCAATTTCAATGCTACGGCCCGGGCCCCGGCGGGCCTCGCGCAGGCGCCGGGGCGCCGCGTGGACCCCGCGCAGGCGGCCCGAGGCGGGCAGGGCCGCCGGACCGATCCACCTGGCATGCCGAGCCCGTCAAGGTTTTTGACAATCTGTATTTTTTCGGCCAATCCGAATATTCTGTGTGGGCCCTCACTACTTCGCAGGGCATCATCGTGCTCGACACGATTTTTGACTACTCGGTGGAAGACGAGGTGGTCGACGGAATGAAGAAGATCGGGCTCGACCCGGCGAATATCAAATACGCCATCGTCAGCCATCCTCATCCCGACCACGACGGCGGCGCGCGCTATCTGCAGGAGCACTACGGCACCCGCGTCATCATGTCGCCGGCCGATTGGGATGTGCTCGACAAAAGGACAGTCGGCGCCAAGCCGAAGCGCGACATCGAGGCCACCGACGGCCAGAAGGTGACGCTCGGGGACGAGACCGTGACGCTTTACATTTTGCCTGGTCACACGCCCGGGACCATCTCCTCCGTGTTCCCCGTGAAGGACAGCGGGACGCCGCACCTGGTGGCTCTCTGGGGCGGGGTCGGTCTCAACCAGGATCCGGAATCGGTTCGAACCTACATCCGCTCGGCGCAGAGATTCAGTGAAATCGTCAAACAGGCCGGCGCGGACATCATCTTAACCAACCACACCGATTGGGATCGGTCGAAGATCAACCTGCCGATGCTCGCAAAAGACCGTGTCACTCCGAATCCCTACATCGTGGGCAATGCAAAGGTGGTGAACTTTTTGAAGGTGGCGGAAGAGTGCGCCACGGCGCGGCTGGTGGAGACCCGCTGACGCGAACCCGCGAAAAAGGAGGACCGCGTGCCCAAAGTGACGGGAATTGTCGAAACCGGGCTCGATGTGGATGATCTCGAGGCCTCGGCGGATTTCTATCATCGAATTCTCGGGTTTGAGATCATCGCGCGCAGTGAACGGCTGTGCGCGTTCAGCATTGCCGGGCGGGACGTCCTCATCCTGTTCGAGCGAGAAGAATCCGCCCCGGCTGTCGAGATCCCGGGCGGAATCATCCCGCCGCACGGCAGCACGGGGCCGATTCATTTTGCCTTTGCTATCGATCCCGGCGAATTACCGCAATGGGAAACGCTTCTCGCCGCGAACGGGATCCCCATCGAGAGCCGGGTGCATTGGGAACGGGGCGGCACCAGCATTTATTTTCGTGATCGCGACAATCACCTGCTCGAATTGGCCACGCCGGGAGTCTGGTCCATCTACTAGATCGGAACCCTCAATCACCGTTGGAGTACCCTAAACAAGAGATGCGAATTCCCAAAAGCCCCCTTGCCCTGCTTGTCCTTCTGACAGCCAGCGCGATCCCCATCTGCGCTCAGTGGCCCGACTACGCCACACCCGGACCAAGGACCAAGGAAGGCAAGATCGATATGGCAGGGGCGCCGCCCCGGACCCCCGATGGCAAAATCGACTTCTCCGGTTTGTGGGAACCGGCCCGTGCTCCGGGCAGCCGTATTACTGATTTGTCGAACGGCACTCCGAATTTGCCGTTCGCCATCCCCACTTCGCCCGACGATCCGCCCATCGCCCAGTTCTTCAATATCGGCGCGGGATTTAAGGAGAAGCTCCCCCCGTTGACCCCGTGGGGCGCGCAGGTGCGGGCGGAAAGAAAGTCCAACAACAACAAAGACAACCCGGACGCGGCCTGCCTGCCTCTCGGCCTTACCCAGCTTCACATGCACCCGCAACCGCGAAAGGTGATCCAGACTCCGCGCGACATCGTGATCCTCTACGAGGCCAATGGCAACACGCGGCAGATACTCACCGACGGCCGGCGGCTGCCGAGCGCGAATGACGTCACGCCGTGGTGGTACGGCTACTCTGTCGGGCACTGGGACGGCGACACAATGGTGATCGAGACCACCGGATTCCGGGATGACGTCTGGCTGGACGTCGAAGGCAGCCCTCTCACCAGCACCGGCAAGATGATCGAGCGCTGGCGCCGGCCGAAGTTTGGGCTGATGCAGATCGATATCACGATCGAAGATCCCAAGGCCTACACCAAGCCGTTCACCGTGCGGGTGAATCATCAGCTCATGCCGGACACCGAATTGATGGAGTTCGTCTGCGAGGAGCGCGACGCCCGTCACTACATTGGCAAAGACGCCAAAAAATAGCTGGGCCTTGCGTGCCCGTTACCGCGACCCGTTAAGGCGCGGTGGCCGGTCGCATTCCGGCCACTTTCAAGTGGATCCGGAACAGGTGCGTGCAGGCCGTGATATACAGCGTCTTGTAATCGGAGTCTCCGAATGCCATGTTCGTCGTCACGATGCGCGGTCGCGGCTCGCGAGAGATCTCCGGCATCTGCAGCGTGCCCAGATGCTTGCCTTCGGGCGACGTGATCCAGATTTCGTTTCCCTGCACGGTGGTGTAAAGGTTTCCCTTCCGATCCGTTTTCATCCCATCATTGCCTGCATCCACGAACGGTGTCGGATTGGCGACAGTGTCGTCCGGCAGGACGTCGTAACGCAGCGTCTTCCGGAAACCGGCCGTCACATAAAGGTGCCTCTCATCGGACGAGAGCGTTATGCCATTGGGAAACTCGCCCGGCCGGTCCCTATCGCCGCCCAATAACGTCACCTTCCCATCCTTCACCAGATAGAAACCGTTGAAAGGAAGCTCGCGCGCGGGGCTCGCGCCGCCGCCCCGCAATCCATTCACGCTATCCGTGAAGTAGACCGAACCATTCGATTTCACCACGATGTCGTTCGGGCCGCTGAAGCGCTTGCCCTCGTACCGATCAGCCAGAATGGTGCGCGTTCCATCTTTCTCAATCCGCGCGATATTCCGGTCCGCCATCGCAGCGATCACCAGCCGCCCTTGCGAGTCGAGCGTCAATCCGTTGGAGCCGATCAACAAAATCGCCACGCGACCGCCAGTGATGGTCTGCTGGCCAACGTTCAAAATGTCTTTGCCGGTATAGCCGCTGTTTTCGAGGAATACCGAAAACGCGCCGGCGGGCGTCCACTTGTAAATGACGTTGGCGGCGCAATCGCTGAACAGCAAAGAGCCGCTTCGTCCATCAGGCACCCAGACCGGACCTTCGGTAAGGCCGAAATGCTCGCCGAGCGTCTCGAGCTTGGTATCGGGCGCGATGATTGCGTCGAGCGCCGGGTCGAGCCG
>Ga0335081_10009365_pt1 | contig 15758 bp, 11 predicted proteins | sample Lox_Sample_35_FD_206713 | JGI IMG/M metagenome (GOLD analysis project Ga0335081, IMG submission 206713) | Soil microbial communities from Loxahatchee National Wildlife Refuge, Florida, United States - Lox_Sample_3.5 | ecosystem: Environmental > Terrestrial > Soil > Wetlands | place: USA... | reverse complement strand
CTGCAGCCCGGCCTTCGCGAACAGCGTCTTGTTGTAGACCACGGCCAGGTTGTCCACCACGGCCGGGATGCCGATGACCTTGCCGTTGACCGTGGCCACGGCGCGCTCGCCGGTCCAGAAGTCGTCCCAGTTGACGCCGGGCCGCTTGACCACCTGGGTGAGGTTCGCCACCTGCGGGATCTGTGCCACGTTGGGCGCCCACGAGCCGTAGAGGTACGCGATGTCCGGCGGGCTGCCGCCGCGCACCGCGGTCAGCACCTTCTGCAGCGTGTTGTCGTTGTTGACGAACAGCGGGCTCACCTTCTGGCCCGGGTGCCCCTTCTCGTACTCGGCCACCAGGTGCGAGAACGCCTTGGCCTCGGTCGAGGTGTAGCCCTCCCAGATCTGGATCGTCTGGGCCCCGCCTCCGCCTCCGCTTGAGGTGCTGTCGGTGCCGCAGCCGGCCAGCACGGCCGCCCCGGTGAGCACGGCCAGCAGTCCGGCCAGGTATGCCTTAGAGAACGCTGCCATCCCGCACTCTCCGCTCGAAGATGCGTCAAGTCATCACGAATTGCTCAGCATTGTGCAACCCGAATCCGGGCAGATGCAAGATCTTGCAAGAAATCAGCCCCAATGTGACACTAATGAGCTGTGATCACAGTGACGTTCGTCGGGGCGGGAAGCGTCGAGTTCACCCGGAACGTGGTGACCGACCTGTGCGGCTACCCGGAGTTCCGCGGCCGGCTGCGGCTGACGCTGTACGACATCAGCGCGGAGCGGCTGGCGCACGCCGAGCGGCTGGCCCGCCGGATATCGGACCAGTCCGGGGCCGACGCGACGGTGACCGCGACCCTGGACCGGCGGGAGGCGCTGGCCGGCGCCCGGTACGTGATCAACGAGGTGCAGGTCGGCGGGTACGCGGCCACCCGCGCGGACTTCGACATCCCGGCCCGGTACGGGGTGCGCCAGACGATCGGCGACACGCTGGGCATCGGCGGGATCTTCCGCGGCCTGCGCACCATCCCGGTGACCGTGGCCCTGGCCCGCGACATGGCCGAGGTCTGCCCGGACGCCTACCTGCTCAGCTACAGCAACCCGATGGCCATGCTGCCCTGGGCGGTGTACGAGGGCAGCGAGTTCACCCGGGTGTTCGGCCTGTGCCACTCGGTCCGCGACACGCAGGCCTTCCTGACCCGGCTGACCGGCGCCGACCCGGGGCGGGTCCGCTTCCTCACCGCGGGCTTCAATCACCAGGCCTTCGTGCTCCGCTTCGAGCAGGACGGCGAGTCGCTCTACCCGCGGCTGGCCGAGGTCATCGACGCCGCACCCGAGCTGCAGCGCCGGGTCCGGGTGGAGATCTACCGCCGGTTCGGTTACTTCCCCACCGAATCGAGCGAGCACTCGGCCGAGTACGTGCCCTGGTTCATGCGCCACGACGACCAGATCGAGGAGTTCCGCATCTTCGTCGGCGACTACCTGGAGCGGTCCGAGGAGAACCTGCGCGAGCTCGAGTCGCTGCGGCGTGCCCTGGACTCCGATGACCCGCTGGATCTGACCCCGGAGAACGAGCTGGCCTCGCAGTTCATCCACGCGCTCGAGACCGGCACCGAGCGCGAGCTGCACGTGAACATCCGCAACGGCGGGCTGATCGCCAGCCTGCCGGACGAGTGCTGCGTCGAGGTGCCCTGCGTGGTCGGCGCTCAAGGGCCTAAGCCGGTCCCGGTCGGCACGCTGCCGCCGCAGCTCGCCGCGCTGAACCGGACCTTCCTCAACGTGGTGGAGCTGACCGTCCGGGCCGCGCTCGAGGAGTCCCGCGACCGCGTCTACCAGGCGGCCCTGCTCGACCCGAACACCGCCGCCACGCTGACCACCGCGCAGGTGGTGGCCATGTGCGACGACCTCTTCTCGGCCCACCGCGACCTGCTCCCGCCGGCGTTGCGGAGCTGACCGTGAAGACTGAGACGAGGCTGGTCCTGGCGACCGCCGTGGTGCTCGCGCTGACCTCGCTCACCGCGTGGATCCCCGGCACGGCGGCCAGCGCCGCGCTGCCCCTTGGCGCCTCCGGCGCGGGCATCGCGCCGCCGGTGCACCACGGCACGCTGCGCGTCGCGGGCGTCCCCCGGGACGGCGCGACGGTCACCGCCGCCGGGTTGCGCTGGCACGCGCCCCGGCTGCCGCGCGGCATGAGCCTGCTCACCTTCGCGGTCGCCTACTCCTGGCAGAGCTGCGACGCGGCCGGGACGCACTGCCGGGCCGGGGCGGACCGCACGGCCGCGCCGTTCGCCGCGCGCCGCTACGCCGTCGGCCACGCGGACACCGGGCGGCGCCTCCGGCTGACCGAGACCGCCGCCGAGGTCGTCCAGACCCAGCGCAACCCGTTCACCTTCCAGGTCATCCGCCGCTCGGTCAGCACCCTCATGGCCGGCCCGGTCCGGGCCTACCCGCGAAACCGGGCACCGGCCTCGGCGTTCGTCAACGGGACGCCGGAGCGCGAGACCTCCTCGGCCGAGGAGTACTTCCAGGTGGCCGCGCCGCACGCCAACGCGGCCGACGGCACCGTGACCCAGCGGTACCGGGTCGACGCGGGCCCGTGGCGGCCCGTGCCGGGCAACCGCGTGTTCCCCACCGGCACGCTGCTGCCCGGGCCGCACCGCGTGGCCGTGCGCACCGCCAGCCGGGCCGGCGCCACCCAGATCACCTTCGGCTGGCAGGTCGACCCGCCCGTCCCGGCGATGCCCTGTCAGTCGTGGGGCCGGGGCCAGTGCTGGTTCCCGCCGCACCTGGACCGCACCGGCCACCCGATGCGCTGGGACTGGCAGATCGGCCGGACCACCCCGCTGCAGCGCACCGGGCGCAACGCGGTGGACATCTACGACGTCGACGGCTTCCTCACCACCCGGGCCGAGGTCACCGCGATCAGGACCCGCTGGCAGGCCAGCACGCTGGCCCACCCGCGCACGGTCTGCTACCTCGACCTGGCCTGGGAGGACTACCGGCCCGACGGCACGCCTGGCGGCGTCTTCCCGGCCGCGGCCCTGGGGAACATCTACTTCGGTTTCCCCGAGGAGCGCTGGGTCGACCTGCGCCAGCTCGACGCGCTCAAGCCGATGCTGCGCGCGCGTGTCGCCATGTGCGCGCGGAAGGGGTTCGACGCGGTCGAGCTGGACGACATCGACAGCTTCGACCCGCCGTCGACCACCGGCTTCCGCCTCACCCCCGGAGACGCGCAGAACTTCCTCGCCTTTGCGTTCAACCTCATCCACGCCAGCGGGATGACCGCGCTGTGGAAGAACTCGCCCTACCTGTCCTGGTGGGGCCGCCAGTATGCGGACGGCGCGGTGGTCGAGGAGTGCTACCCGGACCACGCCTGCTTCGCGGCCCAGTTCCGGGGCAGCCGCCAGTACGGGTTCACCTGCACCGCGCTGTCCGGCGCCACGCCGTGCGGCTGGGACGACTTCACTGCCGCCGGCCAGTGGGTCGGTGAAGCCGAGTACGCCGAAGACGGTTACGTGTGCAGTCCCGGTCAGCAGTGCACCGGGCCACACTCGTTCGGTACCTTCTGCCGCTCCGTGTACTCCGTCCCGCACGGTTTCGCCGCGGTCAGGTTCGACGCGGACCTGGACGGCCGGATGTTCTATCCCTGTCCCTGACCACCCGCCGTCACGTGCACGGTCGCGCCCGGCGGGGCCAGCGGCACGAGCGTTCCCTCGATCCGCCGGCCGTCCACTTCCAGGTGGGTGAGGCGGGTGCCCGGGTTGCGGACGCTGATCTGGTAGGTCGCGCCGCGGAACCGCCTGGTGGCGGTGAAGCCGGGCCAGGCCGCGGGCAGCACCGGATCCACGCGCAGTCCGTCGAGTTCCGCGCGGATGCCGAGGATCCACTGGGTGATCGCGACGAGGTTCCAGGCGGCCGTTCCGGTCAGCCACGAGTTCTTGGCCTCGCCCTGGGCCGGCGCGTCCCGTCCCGCGATCATCTGGGCGTAGACGTATGGCTCGCAGCGATGGACCTCGCTGATCTCTTCCCGGACCGAGGGGTTGATGCGCTGGTAGTAGCCGAACGCGGCGTCACCGCGGCCGGCCATCGCCTCGGCGATCATCACCCAGGGGTTGGTGTGGCAGAAGACGCTGCCGTTCTCCTTGTAGCCCGGAGGGTAAGAAGAGATCTCGCCTAGCTCGAGGTGGTAGCTCGTGTAGGCGGGCTGCAGCAGCAGGATTCCATGGCTGGTGGCCAGCCGCTCGCGCACGCTGTCCAGCGCCCGGACGGCCATGCCGTCGTCGATGCCGACACCGCTCATCACGCAGATGCCCTGCGGCTCGATGAAGATCTGCCCCTCGTCGTCCGCCGCCGAGCCGACGGCGCGGCCGGAATGATCGTAGGCGCGCCTGAACCAGGCGCCGTCCCAGCCGTGCTCAGCGATCACGGCGGCCATCTTCTCCGCCTCGGCCCGGTAGCAGCGGGCCTCCGCGGCCCGGCCGCGCCGCTCGGCGATCGGGGCGTATTCCCGGGCGGCGAGCACGAACAGACCGCCGATGAACACCGACTCGGCGGTGTCGCCGGCCACGTTCTCCGTGGTCTGGAACGACTGCCCCGGCTCGGCCGAGAAGCAGTTGAGGTTCAGGCAGTCGTTCCAGTCGGCCCGGCCGATGAGCGGCAGCTGATGCGGGCCGAGCCGGTCCAGCGTGTACCGCAGTGACCGCTCCAGGTGCTCCTGCAGCGGCGGGCGGACGTCCGCCGCGTCGGCGTAGGGAACCGGTTCGTCCAGGATCGCCTCGTCGCCGGTCTCCTTGAGGTACGCGGCGACGCCGAGCACCAGCCAGAGCGGATCGTCGTTGAACCCGGAGCCGATGGCGTCGTTGCCGGTCTTGGTGAGCGGCTGGTACTGGTGATAGGCGCCGCCGGAGGCAAGCTGGGTGGCGGCGAGATCCAGGATGCGGGCGCGGGCCCGGCCCGGGGCCAGCTGGACGAAGCCGAGCAGGTCCTGGCAGGAGTCGCGGAACCCGATGCCGCGGGAGATGCCCGATTCGAACAGCGACACCGAGCGGCTCATGGCGAAGGTAACCATGCACTGGTACGGATTCCAGATGTTCACCATCCGGTTGGTGTCCTGGTCGGGGGTTCCGACCTGGAGCACGGACAGCCGGGACGACCAGGACTCGCGCAGCTGGCGGAACCCCTCCGCGACCGTCTCGGGTCGCAGCCAGCGGTCGATGACCGGCCGGACCAGGGCCTTGTTGAGGATCTGCGACCCGGGCGGGTCGAACTTCGCCTCGCGCGGGTTCTCCCAGTAGCCGAGGAGGAAGATCACCTCCTTGGTCTCGCCGGGGGCCAGCAGGAAGCGCACGTGATGGCTGCCGTGCGGCGCCCAGCCGTGCGCGACCGAGTTGGCCGACTCGCCCCGCTCCACGGCCAGCGGCCGGTCCCAGCCGCGGTAGGGGCCGAGGAACTCCTCGCGCTGGGTGTCGAACCCGGTCAGCGGCTCGGAGCACGCGAAGTAAGCGAAGTGATCGCGCCGTTCCCGGTACTCCGTCTTGTGGTAGATGACGCCGCCGTCGACCTCCACCTCGCCGGTCGAGTAGTTGCGCTGGAAGTTCGTCGCGTCGTCCTGCGCGTCCCAGAGGCAGAACTCGACCGAGGAGAACACCGACAGGTCGGCGGGCCCGCCGCGCTCGTTGCGGACGCGCAGCCGCCACACCTCGAGCGTCTCGCCGGGCGGGACGAAGTACAAGGTCTCGGCCCGCACCCCCAGCCGGGCGGACGAGATCCGGGTGTAGGAGAGCCCGTGCCGGCACTCGTAGCTGTCCAGGTCGCCCCGGGTAGGCTGCCACGACGGCGACCAGTACTCACCCGAGCGGTTGTCCCGCAGGTACAGGTAACGGCCGCCGGAGTCGGCCGGCACGCCGTTGTAGCGGTACCGGGTGAGCCGGCGCAGCCTGGCGTCGCGGTAGCACGAGTAGCCGCCCGCCGTGTTCGAGATGATGCCGACATACGCGTCAGTGCCCAGGTAGTTGAGCCACGGCAGCGGCGTGTCCGGCCGGGTGATCACGTACTCGCGGTGCTCGTCGTCGAAATATCCGTAACGCATCGTCTTCCTGCCTCTGACCGGGGGATCCTTCGATGCAACGTCTTGCCCGCGCGTTCCGGTAGAGCCTAAAGTTGGGCCTTCGCGCCCGGACGGTTCCCGGACAGGGACGAAAGACCCTGGGCTGCCCCGGGAATAACTGGCGCGCGGCTGCGCTAAACCTGGCACGGGTTCTGGAGGGGACTTCAGGAAGTGGTTGAGAATTACTGTCACACGTGCGGGTCGTACACCGAGATCGACGACCTGACAAGGCTCTGCGTCCCTTGTTACCGTAGCTGGCTGGATCGGACGCAGCGCCGGAGATGACCATGCCCGTGCCCGACCTGGCCGAGGTGCTGGCCGCGCGGCGGCGCATCGAGCCGTACCTGCGGCCGACCCCGCTCTACCGTTATCCCGCCCTCGACGCGACGGCAGGCACCCGCGTCTGGGTCAAGCACGAGAACCACCAGCCGGTGGGCGCGTTCAAGGTCCGCGGCGGGGTAAACCTCGTCAGCCAGCTGACCGAGGACGAGCGGCGGCGCGGGGTGATCGCCGCCTCGACCGGCAACCACGGGCAGTCGGTCGCCTTTGCCGCGGACGTGCTCGGCGTCCGCGCCGTGATCTGCATGCCGGAGCAGGCCAACCCGGTCAAGGTCGAGTCGATGCGGGCGCTCGGCGCCGAGGTGGTCTTCGGTGGCGCCGACTTCGACGAGGCGCGTGAGCACTGCGAGAAGCTGGCCGCCGAGCAGAACTTTCGCTACATCCACTCCGGCAACGAGCCCGCCCTGATCGCCGGCGTGGCCACCGGCACGCTGGAGATCCTCGAGGCCAGGCCGGACGTCGAGGCGATCGTGGTCCCGGTCGGCGGCGGCAGCGGCGCGGCCGGTGCCTGCGTGGTGGCCAAGGCCGTCCGCCCGTCGATCGAGGTGATCGGCGTGCAGTCGGAGGCGGCCCCGGCCGCCTACCGCTCCTGGCGGGCCGGCACGCTGGTCGAGGACCGCACCAGCACGTTCGCCGAGGGACTGGCCACCAGGACCGCGTTCGGGCTGCCGCAGCAGATCATGCGGGACCTGCTGGACGACTTCGTCCTGGTCAGCGAGGCGGCGCTGCGCGACGCGACCCGGCTGATGATCGAGAAAACCCGCAACCTGGTCGAGCCGGCCGGCGCGGCCGCGCTCGCCGCCGTGCTGACCGACCCCGGCCGGTTCGCCGGCCGTGACGTCGCGCTGGTCTGCTCCGGCGGCAACATCAGCCCGGCCCAGCTCGCCGCGCTCCTCGCCTGAGGCCCCCAGCCTGAGGCCCCTAGCCAGGTGCACTGATCCGCAGCGGTAGCGCGCGGGGGCCGCGGATCTGGCCCGCGGACCAGGTCACCGCGCCCGGGCCGGCGTCGGCCAGGCTGAACTCGGGTATCCGCTCCAGCCAGACCTCCAGCGCCACCCGCAGCTCCATCCGGGCCAGGTGCGAGCCCAGGCAGCGGTGGATGCCGAGGCCGAACGCGGCGTGCCGGTTCACCTGCCGGTCGATGACGACCTCGCCCGCCCGGTCGAACTGCGCCGGGTCACGGTTGGCCGCCGGGAACGACAGCAGGATCCAGTCCTCCGCCTTCATGTCCACGCCGTGCCAGTGCATGTCCTGTTTGACCAGCCGGGCCATGGTGACCGGCGCGTAGGCGCGGAGGAATTCCTCCATCGCGGTCGGCAGCAGGCCGGGCTCGGCCACCAGCCGCGCGAGATCGGCCGGGTTCCGGGCCAGGTGCCACAGCGACGACCCGATCGCGCTCCAGGTGGTGTCGATGCCGGCGATCAGCAGCAGGGCCATCGCGCCGGTGACATGCTCCGCCGTCAGCTTCTGGCCGAAGATCTCGGCGCCGATGAGGTAGCTGGTGATGTCGTCGCGCGGGTGGTCGAGGTGGTCGTGGACCTGCTCGAGCAGGTAGTTGAACAGCCCCTCCATCCGCTCGATGCGATCCTCGGGCGGCAGGTTGATGCCCTCGAGCACGCTCTCCACGAACTCGCGGAACCGCGGCCCGTCCTCGGGCGGGAAGCCGAGCATGTCGGCGATGACCCGCATCGGGATGTGCTGCGCGTACTCGGCGGCGGCATCGACGACGGCCTGCCCCTCGAACTTGTCGATGAGCGCGTGGCAGAACGCCCGGGTGGCCGGCTCCTGCCGGCTGATCGCGGTCTTGGTGAACGCGCCGAGCAGCAGCTTGCGCGCGTGGTGGTGGAACGGCGGGTCCGAGGAGATCGGCGGCGAGCCGCCGATCGGGGCGATGTCGGCCGGCGGCCGGAAGTTGCCCATGATGATCGACCGCGAGGAGAACCGCTCGGTGTCGTAGGCGATCGCCGCCACGTCCTCGTACCGGGTCGGCAGCCATCCGCCGCCGAACCGGTCGGTGTGCGCGATCGGGCACCGCTGCCGCAGGTCGTCCTGGATCGGATAGGGGTCGGCGGACCACTCCGGCTCCAGGTGGGAGAAGTCGGTCGCCCAGTCGGAGACCGGCCCGGTGATGATCTCGCTACGGACGCCGAACTCCTCGCCGGAATCCGGCGCCTGGTAGATGAACCGGTCGTCGGCGGTCATGTCAGGTCACCTCGATCGCGTGCTCGGGGCAGTTGACCACGGCCAGCCGCGCGTGACGTTCGGCGTCAGGCGCCACGGTCCCGTCCCCGAGAACCTGCCCGTATCCCTCTTCGTCGTCGCCGAACAGATCAGGGGCGAGGTCGTAGCAGCGACCGTGGCCCTGACAGCGTTCCGGATCTATCTGTACCTTCACTGCGCCATTCCCCTTTGTGTCGTGCTGGTGCCCAGCGCCCCCGCCACCCGGACCAGCAGGGCGGCCCACTCCTCCTCGCCGGTCGCGTGCAGGTCCGGCGTGATCAGCGCGCTGCCCATCGCCAGCAGCAGGCAGAAGTGGGCTAGGGCGGCCGGGGACAGCCCCGGGTCGAGTTCGCCGCGCGCCTGAGCCAGCTCCACGAGCCCGCCCAGCCAGTCGCCCCGCTCGCCCACGTACTCGCGCATCGGCCGGGCCACATCCTCGTCGCGTCGCGCCGCGACCAGCGCCTCGACGATGAGGTAGCCGCGCGCGTCGCGGCGGCGCGGCAGCCACCGCCCCACGGTGAGCAGCAGGTCCACCACCGGCCGGTCCGGGTCAGCGGCGAACAGCTCGCCGAGCAGGTGCCGCCCGTGCGTCCGCAGCGCGTCCACCAGCAGGTCCGCCTTGGAGGCGAAGTGCGCGTACAGAGCGCCGTTGCTCACCCCCGCGGCGGCGGCGATGTCGGCGACCCGGGTGCCGTCGTAGCCCCGTTCGGCGAACACGTCGGCCGCCGCCCGCAGCAGCCGTTCCCGGGTCTCGGCCGCGGTCACGCCCGCGATGCGTCCCATGATGGAATTAAACGAGTGTTCATTATGATCCGTCAAGAGCCCGCGCCCTGCAGTCGGTGCCCCGGCCCAGGCCAGCCGCCCGGGCTGCCCCTTGCCAGCGTCCGCCCTGGTGGGAAGGATGAGGCGGTATGAGCGTGCCGGAGGTGCCGGCCTCGCTGCGGTCGTGGATGTCCGCCGTCAGCGAGATCGTCCGCTCGGTCAACGCCGCCGAGCCGCTCGCCAGCGTGCTGACCCGGGTGGCCGAGCAGGCCTGCGAGCTGATCGGGTTCGAGTTCTGCGCGGTGATGCTGGCCGACGAGCGGCGGGAGTGCCTGCAGATCGCCGGGTGGAGCGGCCTCACCCCGGACTACCTGGCGCAGGTCAGCGACGGCCAGGGGCTGCGGATCCGGCCGCCAGGTCCCGACCTCGACACCCCGGCCGCCCGCGCCTACCGGGAGGGCCGCACGATCGTCGTCCCCGACGTGCGCGAGGCCCGCTCCTACGGCAGGCTGCGGCACCTGGCGCCCACCCAGGGCTACCGGGCCCTGCTGGTGGCGCCGCTGGGCGGATCCGGTGCCCTGGCCGGGGTCATCGTCGCCTACTCGGTCACCGCCCGGCAGTTCAGCGGGCCCGAGCTGGAGCTGATCGAGCTGCTCGCCGGGCAGGCCGCGACGGCCCTGGAGGCGGCGCGACTGCGGGCCGAGCAGCAGGAAACCATCCGCGAACTGTCCGGCGCCAACGAGGAGATGCGGCGCGGCCGGGCCGTGCTCGAGTGGGCCGAGCGGCAGCACCACCAGCTTATGCAGCTGGTGCTGGACGAGGTGGAACTGCCCGAGCTGGTCGCCGCGCTCGCGTCGGCGCTGCGCGCGTCGGTCACGGTGGAGGACACCGACGGCCGCGTGCTGGCCCGCGCGCCCGCCGAGGGCTACTGCCCGCCGCCGTCCCCGGCGGCCCGCCGGATCGGCGCGGCCCGGGCCGCGCTCGAGGCCGGGGAGGCGTCCGGCCGGCGCTACACGGTGGCCCGGGTGCCGGTCCGGGGACCGAACGGGCGGGTCACCCGTTCCACCGCCGCCTGGGCCGCCCCGGTCGTGGTGGGCGGAGAACTGGCCGGGCGCCTGTGGGTCACCGATCCGCCCGCCGAGCCCGAGCCCGTCCAGCTCCGCGTCATCGAACGGTTTGCCCTGGTCGTCGCGCTGTTGCTGCTTCAGCAGCGGCACCTGCTCGACGTGCAGACCCGGCTGTCAGGTGACCTGCTCGGGGACCTGCTCCGCGATGGCGGCCCGGACCCCGCGGGCCGGCTGCGGGCCGTCCTGGACCGAGCCGCGGCATTGGGGCACGACCTGTCCCGGCCGCACGTCCTGGCGCTGCTGACCGTGGACGCGCCGGTCCCGCCCGCCGTGCGGCTGCCCGAGCTGGCCCGAGCCGCGGCCGAGCCAGGTCCGGTCCCGCTGGCCGGGACCTATGACGGGGCGCACGTCCTGCTGCTGCCGTCCGAGCCAGATCCCGGTGACGCGCTGCGCCGCATCCTGGCCAAGGCCGACCAGGCGGTCGGGCCGCGGGGCCGCCTCACCCTGGTCGCGGGGCCGGTGGCCCGCGACCCGGCCGGGTACGCGACCGCGTTCCGGGTCGCCCGCGGCGCGGAGGCGCTGCGCCGGGCCAGCGGCCGCGGCGGTTTCGTGGACGTCGGCCGCCTCGGGCTGTCCGCACTGCTGCTCGAGACCGGGACGCCGGACGCGCTGCGCCGCTTCGCCGCCGACGTGCTGCACGCCGTGGCGGAACACGAGGAACGCCACGGCGGGGACCTGCTGGCCACGCTGCGGGCCTGGCTCTCGGCCGGCTGCTCGACGGCCGCGGCGGCGGACGCCCTCGTCGTGCACCGCAACACGGTGACCTACCGGCTGTCCCGCATCGAGCAGCTCACCGGGCGCGGCCTGCGGGACAGCCGGGTACGCCTCGAACTAGAGCTGGCCCTGACCATCCGGGAGATCGTCCAGGCCGAGGCACCGAGCTGATCTCTTGTGCCCCGTACCAGCGAGGCACGGCTATTCCTGGGCTGGTGCACATGGCGGGGGACCAGCCCTGACGGCAGCATCGGAAAGAGCCCCGATACCGGGAGGTCGCCATGAAACCGCCGCCGTTCGCTTACGCCGCGCCGGACACCCTGGAGGAGGCGGTCGGGCTGCTCACCGAGCACGCCGAGGCCGAGCCTCGGGTGCTGGCCGGCGGGCAGAGCCTGATCCCGCTGATGAACTTCCGGCTGGCCAAACCCGGCTACCTCGTCGACCTGCGCAACGTCGCCGGGCTGAGCGGCATCCGGCGTGACGGCGACGTGCTCGTCATCGGGGCGATGACCAGGCTGGCGGAGGTCGAGCGGTCCTCGGAGGTCGCCGTGGCCGCCCCGCTGGTGACCGAGGCGGTCGGGCTGGTCGCGCACGCCCCGGTCCGGAACAGCGGGACGGTGGGCGGCAGCCTGGCCCACGCCGACCCGGCCGCCGAGCTGCCCGCGGTGGCGCTGGCGCTGGACGCCGAGCTGGTGGCGGCCGGCCCCGGCGGCACCCGCGTGATCCCGGCCGCGGAGTTCTTCACCGGGCCGTACAGCACGGCCCTGGCGGCGGACGAGATCCTGACCGAGATCCGGCTGCCGGTCTGGCCCGGCGGGCACGCGTTCACCGAATTCTCCCGGGTGCACGCCAACTTCGCCGTGGTGGCCGTGGCCGCGCTGGTGGAGCTGGACGGCGACGGCGACGGCGCCCAGGTGAGGCGCGCGGCCCTGGCGCTGGCCGGGGTGGCGCCGACCCCGGTCCGGGCCACGGCGGCCGAACGGGCGCTGGCCGGCGCCCCCGCCGACGCCGGGACGATCCGCGCCGCGGCGGACGCGGCCGCGACCGGCCTGTCGCCAGCCGGCGACCTGCACGCCAGCCCGGAGACCCGGCGTGGCCTGGCCCGGACCTACCTGCGGCGCGGGATCGAACTGGCGGTCGCCCGCGCCCGGAACGAGAGGTGAGAACCATGGCCCCGGATACCCGCACGATCAGCCTGACCGTCAACGGCCAGCCGCACGTGGCCCAGGTCGAGCCGCGCCGCCTGCTCGTCGACTTCCTCCGCGAGGACCTCGGCCTGCCCGGTACCCACATCGGCTGCGAGCACGGCGTCTGCGGGACCTGCACCGTGCTGCTGAACGGCGCCAGCATCCGCTCCTGCATCACCCTGGCCGTCCAGGCGGACGGCGCCTCCGTCGACACCGTCGAGGGCCTCGCCCAGGGCGGGGAGCTGCATCCGCTGCAGGACGAGTTCTCGGCCAAGCAGGGGCTGCAGTGCGGCTACTGCACCCCCGGCATGCTGATGCGCGCCCGCGAGATCCTCGCCGGTAACCCCGACCCCTCGCCGGACCAGGTCCGCGAGGCCATCGCCAGCAACCTGTGCCGCTGTACCGGATACCAGTTCATCACCGAGGCCGTGATCAGCGCCGCCGCGCGGATGCGGGCCGCCAAGGAGGGGGTCGCCCCGTGACCGCTACTCAGCCCGCCACCGGCCACACCGGCTCGGGAGCCCCGCCGGTCCGCGATCACTCCGCCAAGCGGACCTGGGTGGGCCAGTCCATCCGCCGGGTCGAGGACCCGAAGTTCCTGCTCGGCCAGGGCGGCTACATCGCCGACCGGATCACCCCGGGCACCCTGCACGCCGCCGTGCTGCGCAGCCCGTTCGCCCACGCCAGGATCGGCCGGATCGAGACCGCCGCGGCCCTGGCCGCGCCGGGGGTGCACGCGGTGATCACCGGCCGGGAGGCGGCCGAGCTGTGCGACCCGATGCCCGACTTCGGGCCCGACCCGGCCAAGCACACCTGGCGCTGCCTGGCCGCGGAGAAGGTCCGGTACGTCGGCGAGGGCGTCGCGGTGGTCGTCGCGGACAGCCGCTACCTGGCCGAGGACGCGCTGGAACTGATCGAGGTCGAGTACGAGCCGCTGCCCGCGGTCACCGATCCCGAGCGCGCGCTGGCCGCCGGGTCCCCGCTGGTGCACGAGGCGCTGGAGTCGAACTGCGCCTACGAGCGCAGCTTCGACTTCGGCGACGTGGACGGCGACTTCGCCGGGGCCGACGTCGTCGTCAGGGACCGGCTGCGCTGGCATCGTTCGGGCGGGCAGCCGCTGGAGACCGTGGGCGCCATCGCCGAGTACGACCAGGGCACCGGCAGCTTCACCATCGACACCAACACGCTGAGCTTCACCAGCTACCTGTTCATGGCGGCGGGCACGCTCAAGGTCCCGGTCAACAAGCTGGACATCAGGCCGGTGCCGGCCGGCGGCAGCTTCGGCTCCAAGCTGTTCGCCAACAAGCCCGCGGTGATCGCCGGGATGTGCGCTCGGAAGACCGGCCGCCGGGTGGCCTACCTGGAGGACCGGTCCGACAACATCGCCAACTGCGACCACCACGGCTCGGACCGGGTCTACGACGTCGAGCTCGCGATGATGCGGGACGGCACCATGCGCAGCCTCAAGATCGACGTCGTTGACGACTACGGCGCCTACATCCAGTTCGGCGTGGGCCACCACGGCAATGCCCTGGCCCAGGTGGTCGGGCCGTACACCATCGGCAGCGTGCGCTACCGGGTCCGGGCGGCGCTGACCAACAAGAACCAGCAGGGCGCCTACCGGGGCTTCGGCTCCGAGGTGAACAACTGGATGCTCGAGCAGATGGTGGACAAGGCCGCGCGCGAGCTCGGCCTGGACCCGGTCGCGGTCCGCCGGATGAACTTCATCAGGGACTTCCCGCACTTCATCCCGACCGGCAACGTCTACGACTCCGGCGACTACGAGCGGGTGCTCGACCATGCCCTGGAACTGGCCCGGTATGACCACTGGCGCGCCGAGCAGCGGCGGCTGCGGGAGGAAGAGGGCCGGTGCATCGGCATCGGCGTGATCACCGCCCAGGAACGCAGCGTGTTCTCCGCGACCGAGTTCTGGTTCTGGTTCGACGAGCCGGGCGCGCCGGTCACCTCGACCCCGGAGTCGGTCTCGCTCAAGGTCGACGCCACCGGCGGGATCACCGCGATCCTGTACTCCTGCGCGTTCTGGGGCAACAGCCCGGAGACGATGGTGGCGCAGCTCGTGGCCGAGGAGTTCGACTGCAGCCCGTACGACGTCTCGATCGTCTACCACGGCAGCCGCGACGGGCTCCCGGCCACCGGGCCTGGCGGCTCCCGCACCACGGTGATGCTCGCCGGCGCGGTCGAAGGCGCGTCCGCCAAGATCAAGGAGAAGGCCCGCCGGGCAGCGGCCCACCTGCTCGAGATCGGCCCCGACGACCTGGAATGGGCCGACGGCGGCTTCCGCGTCCGCGGCGACCCGGAACGGAAGAAGACGCTCGGCGAGATCGCCATCATGCTGCACCTGTTCAAGCACAGCTTCCCGGAGGACATGGAGAGCGGGCTCGACGCCTCGAAGGTGTTCGACCACCCGTACACGACCATGCCCTCCGCGGACCGCAAGGACCTGGGCGTCTTCTACCCGTTCGTCGGCCACGCCTGCCACGTGCCGGTGGTGGAGGTCGACCTCGAGACCGGCGCGGTCACGTTCCTGAACTACGCGGCCGTGCACGACTGCGGGACACTGGTCAACCCGCGGTCGCTGGCCGGGCACATCGTCGGCGGCACGGCCCAGGGCATCGGCACCGCCCTGTACGAGGAGTTCGTCTACGACGAGGACGGCCAGCTGCTGTCCTCCAGCTTCATGGACTACCTGATCCCGACCGCGATGGAGGTCCCCGAGCTCACCATCGGCCACGTCGAGACGCCGTCGCCGTACACGCCGCACGGCATCAAGGGAGGCGGCGAGGGCGGCCGGATGATGGCGCCCGCCGCCATCAACGCCGCGGTCAACGACGCGCTCGCCCCGCTCGGGGTCCGGCTGACCGAGCTGCCGATGACACCGGAGCGGATCCTGGCCGCGCTGCGCGCGGCGGGCCCCGCTAGTGACAGTGCGGGGTGAGCGCTCCACCGGCCCCGGTCGCCGTGGTCACCGGCGCAAACCGGGGGATCGGGCGCGCCATCACCGTGGCCCTGGCCGCCGCCGGATACACCGTCGCGGCCAGCGCTCGTGACCCGGCCGGCCTGGACGCCACCGTCGCTGCGGCGGCTGCGGCTGCCGCGGCGGCTACGGCGGACCAGGCGGGCGGGATCGCGGTCCCGGTCGCCTGCGACGTGTGCGACGAGGCCTCGGTCGCGGACCTGGCCGACCGGGCCGGCCAGCTCGGCCCGGTCCGCGTCGTCGTGGCCAACGCCGGGATCGCCGGGCCCACCGCGCCGCTGCACCAGATCGCGCTGGCCGACTGGCGGGACACGATCGCCACCGACCTGGACGGG
>Ga0335081_10009364_pt1 | contig 15759 bp, 11 predicted proteins | sample Lox_Sample_35_FD_206713 | JGI IMG/M metagenome (GOLD analysis project Ga0335081, IMG submission 206713) | Soil microbial communities from Loxahatchee National Wildlife Refuge, Florida, United States - Lox_Sample_3.5 | ecosystem: Environmental > Terrestrial > Soil > Wetlands | place: USA... | reverse complement strand
CGCCGCCGCGCCGCCACCTGAGATCCCGGCGTGAACACGGTCAGGTCGACGCCGGGGTTGATCGTCCATACCCGCGAGGGCACCGCGTTGTAGAGCCCGATCAGCTGCTGCGCCTCGTCGTCGGTGTTCGCCACGAGCCGGTCAGCGGCGGCCACCACTTCCGCCTCTCCGCGCAGCCGCACCTGTGGCTCGGCGGTGTCGCCGGCGGCCAGCGCGGCGTTCTTCACTCGTCCCAGCGTGTGCATGGACTGCACGAACGGGACTCCCCACCGCTCCTTGGCGACGGCCCCGACCTGGCCTGACAGCCAGTAGTGCCCGTGCACGACGTCGTACCGGCCCGGCGCGTACGCCGCCTCGGCGCGCAGCAGCTCGAAGGTGAAATGGCACAGCTGGCCGGGCAGGTCGGCCTTGTCCAGGTCCTCGAACGGCCCGGCGGCCAAGTGCCGCACCAGCACTCCGGGCGCGAGTTCGGCCACCGGGGGCACATCGCGGGAGACCGCACGGGTGAAGATGTCCACCTCCACGCCCCGTTCCGCGAGGCGCCTGGCAACCTCGACGACGTAGACGTTCAGCCCTCCCGCGTCACCGGTTCCAGGCTGCTCGAGCGGCGATGTATGAACGCTGACAGTCGCGATCCGCCGGGGAAAGGGCCGCGGCACGGGCATGCACCTCCGACTGATCAACCCCGGCCCGCGGCGTCCTGTTCCCGCATGCCAACTGCCCGCTGGGCGACCTAGGCGGGCCGGCCGCCACCCGTTAGGCTCTCGGCATGGGGACACTAGTGCTGATACGGCATGGCGAGAGCGTCTGGAACTCAGAGGGGCTGTTTACCGGCTGGGTGGACGTCGGCCTGTCACCGAAGGGCGTCGACGAGGCCGTGAACGGCGGCAGGCAGCTCGAGGAGTCCGGCCTGCGCCCCGATGTCGTGCATACCTCGGTGCTCACCCGGGCCATCCAGACCGCCCATCTCGCGCTGGAGGCCGCGGACCTGCTCTGGCTGCCGGTGCGGCGCTCGTGGCGGCTGAACGAGCGCCACTACGGCGCCCTGCAGGGCAAGAACAAGTCGCAGACCCGGCAGCAGTACGGCGACGAGCAGTTCATGCTGTGGCGCCGCTCCTATGACGTGCCGCCGCCCCCGATCCCCGACGACGATCCCTACTCGCAATCGGCCGATCCCCGGTACGCGGTACTGCCCGGCGACCTGCTGCCGCGGTCGGAGTGCCTGAAGGATGTCGTCAAGCGGATGCTGCCATACTGGTATGACGCGATAGTCCCCGACCTGGCGGCGGGGCTGACCGTTCTGGTCGTCGCGCACGGGAACTCGCTGCGCGCGCTGGTCAAGCACCTGGACGATATCGGGGATGCGGAGATTGCCGGGCTGGACATTCCCACGGGAATGCCGCTGGTCTACGAGATCAACGCCGCGTTCCAGCCCGAGGTCCGTGGCGGGCGCTACCTCGATCCGCAAGCTGCCGCCGAGGGCGCGGCGGCGGTCAAGAACCAGGGCCGGTGAGGGCGGCAGTGGGGTGCGGCGCGGTCCCCGTGCCCTTGGCGTCGTAGCCTCCGGCGTGGCCGCAGGTTATCGGGGAGGTGAACTTCTCGCGAAGACGGCACGTCGCCGACTGCCGGCTAATGCACGGGAGCGGGCAGCGCCCTACCATCAAAGCGTGGGTATGGGGGTGAATCCGACCTGGGCGTGTGCGCGCCATGACAAATGGGCACGTGCCGCGCGCGCCAGGGCGCGAGGTCATGCCGGGCGCCGCCGTGGCGCTCAAGGGTGGCCTGCGCCGGGTAGCCCGGGACTCACCGCCGCATGAAGATCCGCATACCGCCGCGAACCGACCCTGAGCCCGCCACGCGGTCGGAGCCGACGCGTCTCCCGCCAGGCGTAGCATCCGTTTTGTCCGTTCTGTCATCATCCGCCGTTGTCCTGGACGGCGAGGACCGGGTGCTGCAGGTTAGTGCCGCGGCGCGCGCCTACGGGCTGGTCCGCGGCAGCCAACTGGTGGTGCCGGAGCTGCTTGCCCTGGCGCGCCAGGTGCGCAGGGACGGCGAGATCCGCGAGGGTGAGCTGGAGGTATACACGAGCCGTATCCACCGGCGGTTGACCAGCTTCGCGGTGCGCGTCGCTCCCCTGGATGCCGCCGTGGGCGGCGGGGGGCTGATCCTGCTGCTGATCGAGGACCAGACCGAGAGCCGCAGGGTGGAAGAGGTCCGCAGGGACTTCGTCGCCAACACGAGCCATGAGCTCAAGACCCCGGTGGGCGCGCTGGCGCTGCTCGCGGAGACGGTCGAGGACGCGGCCGACGATCCCGAGGCCGTGCGCCGCTTCGCCGGCCGCATGCGCCAGGAAGCCGCGCGGCTCACCAGCCTGGTGCAGGACATGATCACGCTGTCCAGGATCCAGGCGGCCGAGCCGATACCGGACCCGGTCCCGGTGAAGCTCGACAGCGTGGTGGCAGAGGCGCTGGACCGGTGCCGGATGAAGGCGGGCGCGCGCGGCATCGAGCTGGTCGCCACCGGGGCGCGCGGCCTGTCCGTCCTCGGTGATGAGGACCTGCTGATCACCGCGCTGCGCAACCTGCTGGAGAACGCCGTCGCCTACAGCCCGGACAAGACGCGGGTCGAGGTGTCCACGCGGCTGGCGGGCGACGACGCGGTCGAGATCAGCGTCGCCGACCAGGGCATCGGGATACCCCTGCGGGACCGGGAGCGGATCTTCGAGCGGTTCTACCGGGTGGACCCGGCGCGGTCGCGTGCGACCGGCGGCACCGGCCTGGGCCTGGCCATCGTCAAGCACGTCACCGCGGCCCACGGGGGAGAGGTGACGGTGGAGAGCACGGAAGGCGCCGGGTCGACCTTCACCTTCCGGCTTCCGCTGCGGCCCGATGCCGTGACCTTCAGCGGCAGTACCGTACCCGCGACGGCGCGATCCGCCAGGAGGCAGTGAAGTGACGCGAGTGCTCGTGGTCGAGGACGAGGAGTCATTCAGCGACGCGATCTCTTACATGCTGCGCAAGGAGGGATTCGAGGTCGCGGTGTGCCCGACGGGCCCGGACGCGCTCGAGGCCTTCGACCGCAGCGGGGCAGACCTCGTGCTGCTCGACCTGATGCTGCCCGGCCTGCCGGGCAGCGAGGTCTGCAAGACGCTGCGCGAGCGCTCCAACGTCCCCGTGATCATGCTGACTGCGAAGGACAGCGAGATCGACAAGGTCGTCGGCCTGGAGCTGGGGGCGGACGACTACGTCACCAAGCCGTTCTCGTCCCGGGAACTCGTGGCCCGGATGCGCGCGGTGCTCAGGCGCCGCGGCGACTCGGAGGAGACGACGACGTCGATCATGGAGTCGGGCCCGGTCCGGATGGACGTCGACCGCCACGTGGTCACCGTGCGCAGCGAGCAGGTGCAGTTGCCGCTCAAGGAGTTCGAGCTCCTTGAGGTGCTGCTGCGCAACGCCGGGCGGGTCCTGACGCGGATGCAGCTGATCGACCGCGTCTGGGGCGCCGACTACGTCGGCGACACCAAGACCCTCGACGTCCATGTCAAGCGGCTGCGCGCCAAGGTGGAGGCCGACCCGGCGAACCCCACGCACATCCTGACCGTGCGGGGACTCGGGTACAAGTTCGAGGCCTCCGTGTGAGCTGCGGTGTGAGCTGCGGCCGGGATTACGGCGCGGCCGCGGGGACCGGCTTCGGCGTGGTCTTGGGCTTGGGGCTGGCCGCGGCGGGCTTGGCGGCCGGGTGGTGCGGGCTCGGCGACGGCGCGGGGCTCGCCGGAGCCGAGAACGTCGAGTAGTACTGCGCCTGCGGCATCACCGGGGCCACCAGGCTGACGCTCGCCGCATTCCGGAACGTCATCACCAGCTGGACCGTCGACCCGCCGGTGAGCGGGCGGGTCAGGCCTTGCAGGATGACCTTCGGCTCCGGGCCGGTGAGCAGGACCGCCTGCCGGCTGGCCAGGCTCACGGTGCCGCCCGGCAGCACGACCGACCTCGCCGTGCCAGGCGCGGAGATGCGGACCAGCGCATCCGGCGATCCGTCGTTGACGAGGGCGAGGAAGAGGCCGGCCGACTGGCCGACCGGCAGCTTCGAGCCGAGCGGAGCGCCGAGCACGAACACGTTCCTGATCGCGATGTTGTCGTGCACGAGACCGCTGCCGTCCGTCGGCTGGTGCCACTCCAGAGTCGGGGCGTTGTTTCCCGCCTCGCACCCGGCGAGCGCGCAAGCCAGCGCGGCAATCGCCAGGACGAGCAGGCGGCGCCGCCCAGCGGTCCTGTGGCTGCTCCGGATCACGGCGTTCGCTCCTCGCCTTCGTCGTGGAGGGACGTCGCAAAAGCGTAGCCGCCCTCATGGCCAGCGCCATCACCGGCCCGCCACGGCGGGCTCGGGCCTCGGGGACCTGCGGCTGGTACCTCGGAGTCCCGCCGCCTTCGACTCACCGCGCGGCGGACTTTGCCGAACTGAGCTGCTGCAATTCGGTCTGCAGCTTCAGTCCCGGCGGCGGCGGCAGCTGGCGCGCGACCGATGCCACCGAGCCATCCTGACGCACCAGGATCGCGGTCAGCTCCGATCCGGACCGGTAGGTCGTGGCGAGGACATTGCGGGTGTCCTCGGCAACGTGGGAGGAGCTTTGCCCGGCCTGGGATGCGAGCTGCGCCAGCTGCTGCGGGGTCGCATTCCTCACCACGAGGTAAACGGCCACGTGCGCGCGGGCAGCCTGGGTGCCCAGCTGGCGCAGCGTGGGCGCGCACCCGCAGTCCGGCGGGACCAGGGTCAGCACGGAGGGCTTGGCTGAGATCACCGTACTCAGCGCGACCGTCTTGCCGCCGACGAGCATCTCCGCCGGCGGCAGCGGCTCGACCTGCCCTGCCGCCTGTCTGCTGGCCGGAGAGTGTTTCTGGGCGGCAGCGTGGCGCAGCGATTCCGGCACGCCGGTCTGGTCAGCGGCGAACATGATGAGCAAGGTGCTCGTGATCAGCGCTAGGACGAGGCAGCCCGCCAGCAGCGGCAGCACCATCCCTTCCCTGGTCAGCGGGGTGCGCAGGCGGCTGGCGCGCTGCCGCCTCCGCAACGCGCGCATCTCGCGCAGGTATGCCTGCACGTCTCGATCGAGTTCCCGCGCGTCATCGGGAATCTCGATGTCGACCCGCGGGAGACCGAAGTCGTCCCGTTCCGGATCGCCGCCAGCGTTCACCCGTACCCTCCGCCATGAGCGGCACTTTCTCTCAAGTATGAGGCCGGTCGGCCAACCGCTGTAACCGCCCGGCATGGTCGTTTGGGAACGAGTTCGGGCATCCGCGTCCACGGCGGCGGCGCACCAGGGCCGGCAGCCAGAATGATCACCAGAGCTGAGCCTGCCGCAGGGCCGGGACCGAGCATCTCGGGAGCCAGGCCGGGCGGCAGCCGGTCGGGATTGCCGACCGGGCAAGCCGGGGTGCCGCCGGACCGGGCCGGGCACCTGAGCGGGCTGGCGGGGCGGCCGATCCGGGAGTGCCGGCGGGTCCGGCCGGCGCGCCGCGAGGCCGGACTTACCGCCTGAGCAGGGCAGGCGGTCGGCGGGCGGCGGCGCGACGACTTGCAGGCCGCAATTTGTGGCTCCTGAATCGAGCCATTGACCTGCGTGTTTGCTGTCAAGGACGGCTAATCGCCCCTGTTCGGCGTGGTAACATAGATTCAGCGGAAGGGGTACGTCCACATGTCTTTTAAGGTCGGCGACACAGTCGTCTACCCCCATCATGGGGCTGCTCGGATCGAGGAGATCGAGACCCGTTCGATCAAGGGCGAGGATAAGACCTACCTGGTCCTGAAGGTCGACAAGGGTGACCTGACTGTGCGTGTTCCTGCGGACAATGCCGAGCTTGTGGGTGTCAGGGACGTGGTCGGGCAGGAAGGGCTCGAGCGGGTGTTCGAGGTGCTGCGCGCCCCGTACACCGAGGAGCCGACGAACTGGTCTCGCCGGTACAAGGCCAACCTGGAGAAGCTCGCGTCCGGTGACGTGAACAAGGTGGCCGAGGTGGTCCGGGATCTATGGCGCAGGGACCGGGAGCGCGGCCTTTCCGCGGGAGAGAAGCGCATGCTCGCCAAGGCGCGCCAGATCCTCGTCAGCGAGCTTGCGCTGGCCGAGAAGACCAACGAGGACAAGGCTGAGGCGCTACTCGACGAGATCCTCGCGTCCTGACCTCCGCGTGCCGCCGAGTCACCGCGCCGCGTCCCGATAGCGCGAGCAGTCATGTCAGGCTCGTTTCCGCGGGTAGGCGTGGGCACGGATGTTCATCCGTACGGTGACGGCAGGCCACTGTACCTTGCGGGCCTGCTCTGGCCCGGCGAGCAAGGCCTTGCCGGGCACTCCGACGGAGACGTCGCCGCACACGCGATCTGCGACGCCCTACTCGCGGCTGCCGGCCTCGGTGATTTGGGCGCTCATTTCGGCACGGCTCGCCCGCGCTGGGAAGGCACGAGGAGCACGGCTCTGCTGGGGGAGACAGCGCGGCTGCTAGCCGGCGCAGGGTTCTCGGTCGGGAACGTATCTGTCCAGGTCATCGGCAATCGGCCGCGAATAGCTTTGCGCAGGGACGAGGCCCAGCGGGTTCTCTCTGATGCGCTCGGCGGGGCACGTGTGAGCGTGTCCGGGACGACAACTGACGGGCTGGGCCTGACTGGCCGTGGCGAGGGCCTCGCCGCTATAGCGACCGCCCTGGTGGTGCCCAGTGACCCGGCTGGTGAGCCCGCGATCAGAGCGTGACCCCCGAGAGGCGCCGGAATCGGCGTGCTTGCAGCGCGCCGACCCGGGTGCCTCAGGTCTTCGACGAAGCGGCAGGCTAACTTGTTGATCACTGGGCGCCCGCCGCTGGCCGTGGCGGCCGGGCGCTTGAGCGGTGCCGTTGCGGGCGGTGCCGGGCAAGGGGTCGCAACTGGTTGCGCTACTGCTTGGGTTGCGCTGCTGCCTGGGGCTGTACCACCGGCTGCGCGGCCGGCTGGGGCAGCGCGGCCGGCTGGGGCTGCGCGGCCGGCTGGGGCTGCGCGGCCGGCTGGGGCTGCGCGACTGGCTGGGGCTGTGCTGCCTGGGCTTCTGCAACCGTCTGGCGTTCTGCCAAGGCTTGAGGCTCTGTTGCCGCTTCGGGCTCTGCTGCCTCTTCGGGCTCTACCCGTGTCTCCAGGTCAAGCCACACTCTGGCCTCGGTTTCCAACACAGCGCCGGGAGCCCAGGCCGCGGCCTTACCGGCTGCTCCGGCCTCACCAGCGTCGCCGGCCTCGGGCCCGGCCGTGGCTTCAGGTGCCCCCCCGGCCATGAGCCTGGCACCAGAGTCCGACCCGGCAATCCGCCTTGACCCGCCGGCATCGCGGACGACCGTCGTCGGCCCGGGGCTGACAGCAGGCGTGGACTGGCTGCCGCGCCCGCCGTCGGGTCCGGCCGGGGGCCGGCTGCGAGGGAGCAGCTTCCAGGTGATTCCTGATTCGTCGGGGTAATCGTCGTCGCTGGCGGGTTCCTCGTGGCGGGGAAGGAGCTTCCAGGTGGTTTCTGGCTCGTCGGGGTGATCGTCGTCGGCGGCGGGTTCCTCGTCGCGGGGAAGGAGCTTCCAGGTGGTTTCTGGCTCGCCGGGGTGATCCTCGTCGGCGGCGGGATCCTGGTCGCGGGGGAGCAGCTTCCAGGTGGCTTCTGATTGGCCGGGGTGATCGTCGTCGCTGGCCGGTTCCTCGTCGCGAGGGAGCAGCCTCCAGGTGGTCCCTGATTCGTCCGGGCGGGCTTCGTCGCTGACGGGATCATCGTTGCCGGGCTCGGTGTCGATCGCTAGATCCGACCCGAGGTCTGGGGCCGGGGCGGTCTGCGAGGAGTACCTATCCAGGGGGTACCCGGCGCTGCTTCCGTCGAGGGGTGTCCTCGGGGCAGGCAGGCTGTCGGCGCCGGGGCGCAGATCGACGGGGCGAGGCGGCTGCCGGGAACCCCGGTTCGGCTCCGCCGGCGGCCCTGCCCTTCGCAGTCGGGCCTGCCGCAGCATGCAGAGCAGTACGCCGAACCCGATCAGCAGGAGCGCCCACGGAATGATCGCCGCGGTGGCGGCGGCGGGCCTGCGTGGCAGGCTGACATCCATCGCGTACAGAACGTCAGCGCCAGACGCGGCGACGAGCAGAACGATCACCGACAGCCAGGCATAGATTCGCGAGGGCAGGCCAGCCGCGTCCAGAGCCAAGACGCCCGCGCAGGCGACCACAAGCATCGCGTCGAAGATCAGCGGATACAGCTTGGCGAGGCGCGCGGAGACACCGACCGACAGCGCAATGGCGTGTATTCCCGCGTACGACAGCGCGAACGCCGCCGCTGCCAGCAGGAGCACGCCGATCGCGGCGGCGGCGAGCGCGACCAGTCGCAGTCCGCGGTGGCTGTCTGTCGGCTGCGTGTTGTACGCCATGGGTTGGTCGCTCATCGAGCCGGTCATCCTTCCTCGCGCGATGCAAAGTCACGCCGCAGGCTTATAGTCGAAAACAAGAGCCAGGCCCGCGCCGCCGCCATGGTGCTCACCGCTTTCGCGGCGACCGATGGAATAACGGGGCACGAATGACGGGTGGCCGGCCTGCTCCGCGCAGAGCCTCGCTGTTCCCGCGTCAAGGGAGACGATATGCCGTACTACCGGGCTGCAGGGGAGATTCCGCGAAAGCGTCACGTGCGCTTCCGCCGTCCCGACGGGGGCCTGTATGCCGAGGAGCTGATGGGCGAGGAAGGGTTCGTGTCCGATTCTTCGCTGCTTTACCATGTCCACCCTCCGACAGCCATCGTAAAGAGCGAAGGCCTCGATGACGCTGCGGACGCGGGCGTGTCGCCGAATCATCCGCTGCTTCCCCGGCATTTCCGGACCCAGGAGCTGCCCGTCGGCGGGGACTTGGTGCTTGGCAGGCAGCTACTGCTGGCGAACGAGGATGTCCGGGTCTCATTCGCGGCCGCCGATGCCCCGTCTGAGCTCTACCGGAATTCAATCGGTGACGAAGCCATTTACCTTCGTAACGGCCTCGCCCGGTTCGAGTCTGCCTACGGCTCGCTTGACGCCGGTGCCGGTGATTATGTCGTGGTGCCGCGGGGGACAATTCACCGCTGGATTCCTGCCGGGGGTCAGCAGACGCAGGCACTGGTCATCGAGGCGCGCGGCCACATTCGGCCGCCGCGGCGATACCTGTCTGCCGGCGGGCAGTTCCTTGAACACGCGCCGTACTGCGAGCGGGACCTGCGCGGGCCCGACGGCCCCCTCATCGCCGAGGGCGAGGACGTGCCAGTGATCGTCCGCAACCGCGGCGGGCTGACCCGCCTGACCTACGCGTTCCATCCGTTCGATGTCGTCGGATGGGACGGCCACCTGTACCCGTACGCCTTCAACATCGGCGACTTCGAGCCGATCGTGAAGCGTACCCACGCGCCGCCTCCGGTGCACCAGACCTTCGAGGGGCCCAACTTCGTCATCTGCTCCTTCTGCCCAAGGCCGCTCGACTTCGACCCGGAGGCCGTGCCGATTCCCTACAACCATCACAACGTGGACTCCGACGAGATGATGTTCTACGTCGCCGGCGACTACGGTGCGCGCCAGGGGTCGGGGGTCGGCATCGGGTCGATCACCCTGCATCCCTCGGGCTTCACGCACGGGCCGCAGCCTGGCGCGGTCGAGGCCGCCATCCGCGGCCTGGACGAGGGCCGCCGGACCACCGACGAGACCGCGGTGATGATCGACACGTTCCGGCCGCTGCTGCTCGCTCCGGCCGGCCGCCGCGCCGAGGACCCGGAGTACGCCTGGAGCTGGGCCAGGGCAGCCCGCGGCTGACCGGATCCGGGCGCGTCTCGTTCCATGGCCACGGAGACTAACGTGCGATACCCGCGCGCTCCCGCGTCCGTGATCATGAATGGGCGCCGCGGGGCGGTTGCGCGGGGCGGTGCTTTCCGGACACTACAGCCCGTTCGTAGCCGCGCGCCAGCAGCCGCGTCGATGCCGTGGGGCGCGACGTCCCGTAGCCTGTGCAGCATGACACTGCGCCTTCATGATACGGCCGCTCGCGCCGTGCGCGAGTTCATCCCCGTCACGCCGGGGAAGGCGTCGGTGTACCTGTGCGGTGCGACGGTGCAGGCGCCTCCGCACATCGGCCACATCAGGTCCGGCGTGTGCTTCGACATCCTGGTCCGCTGGCTGGCGGCGAGCGGGTACCAGGTGACGTTCTGCAGGAACGTGACCGACATCGACGACAAGATCCTGCGGGTCGCCGGCGGCGAGGGCGTTGCCTGGTGGGTGGTGGCAGAACGCAACCAGCGCGCGTTCACGCGCGCCTACGACGCGCTCGGCTGCCTGCCGCCGGACGTCGAGCCCCGGGCGACCGGGCACGTGCCCGAGATGATCGTGCTGATGCGGCGGCTGATCGACAGCGGCCACGCCTACGCCGCCGGCGGGGACGTCTACTTCGACGTCCTCTCCTACGACCGCTACGGCGAGTTTTCGGGCCAGCGCCTGGGGCACATGCGGGCCGCCGACGATATCGACGAGAGCCACAAGCGTGACCCGCGTGACTTCGCGCTGTGGAAGGGCGCCAAGCCGGGCGAGCCCACCTGGGAAACGCCGTGGGGGCCGGGCCGCCCCGGCTGGCACCTCGAATGCTCCGCCATGTCGACCAAGTACCTCGGCGAAACCTTCGACCTCCACGGCGGCGGCCTGGACCTGGTCTTCCCCCACCACGAGAACGAGCTCGCGCAGTCCCGTGCGGCCGGCGACGGTTTCGCCCGCTACTGGGTACACAACGGGCTCGTCGGCGTGGCCGGCGAGAAGATGAGCAAGTCGCTCGGCAATTCCCTGCTCGTCGACGCCATGATCAAGGAGGTCCGCCCGGCGGAGTTGCGGTACTACCTGGGCCAGGCGCACTACCGGTCAGAGATCGAGTACTCCCCGGACGCGCTGGCCGAGGCCGCCGCCGCGTACCGGCGGATCGAGGGTTTCGTGACCCGGGCCGCCGAGGCGGCTCCCTCCGCCGGCTCCGGCCAGGTTCCCGGTGCCGCGGCGCTGCCCGCGGGGTTCGTCGCCGCGATGGACGACGACCTTGCCATGCCCCAGGCCCTCGCGGTCGCGCACGAGGCAGTGACCGAAGGTAACAGCGCGCTCGCGGCCGGCGACCTCGCCGGCGCCGCCAAGCAGGCGGCGGCGGTCCGGGCGATGATGTCCGTGCTCGCGCTCGACCCCCTGGACCCGCAGTGGTCGGGGACGGGCGGCGGCGAGGGCCTGCGGCCGGTGGTCGACGCGCTCGTCACCGTCGCGTTGCGGCAGCGCCAAGCGGCTCGCGAGCGCAAGGACTACGCCGCCGCGGATGCGATCCGGGCCGGGCTCGCCGATGCCGGGATCGTGGTCGAGGACACGCCGCGCGGCCCGAGGTGGGAGCTGCGCCGGTGAGCCAGCGGGGCGGGGGGCAGGAGCGGCCGGGCCCGGGCGGGCGCACCAGGTCGGGCAAGCCCCGCCCGGGCACAGGCGGCCACGGGAAGCGCCGGCTGCAGGGCAAGGGCCCGACCCCGCCCGCCCACCTGCGGCCGGGTCACCCGGCGCAGCGCCGCGCAACCGCGCAAGGCTCCCGTAACGCTGATGGCGCGGGATCACCAGGCCGGGTCGAAGCTAAGCGTTCTGGATCTAAATCCACGGGACCGGGCGGTTCGGGCGAGGTCGTCGCCGGCCGGAACCCGGTGCTTGAATCGCTGCGCGCCGGGGTGCCCGCGATCGCACTGCATATCGGGCCCCGCCTGGACGCCGACGCGCGGCTCGGGGAGGCCGTCATGCTGGCCACCGACGCCGGCATACCCGTGGCCGAGGCCGGGCGCGCGGAACTGGACCGCCTCACCGGGGCGGCGGTGCACCAGGGAATCGCGCTGCGGATCCGGCCGCACGAGTACGCGCATCCAGATGACCTGCTCGCCCGCGCAGCAGCGGCCGGAGCGCCGCCGCTGATCGTCGCCCTGGACGGGGTCACCGACCCGAGGAACCTGGGCGCGGTGGCCCGCTCGGTGGCCGCGTTCGGCGGGCATGGCGTGCTGGTCCCGGCGCGGCGGTCCGCCGGGGTCACCGCCGGCGCGTGGAAGGCGTCGGCCGGAGCGCTCGCCCGGGTGCCGGTCGCCCAGGCCAGCAACCTCGCCGCGGCGCTGGCCGGCTACCAGGAGGCGGGGCTGTTCGCCGTCGGCCTCGCCGCGGACGCGGCCGACGACATCGGCGGCTGCGAGCTCGCCGACGGGCCGCTGGTGCTCGTCGTCGGCTCGGAGGGCCGCGGCCTGTCCCGGCTGATCGCGCAGCGCTGCGATGTCCTCGCCAGGATCCCGATGACCGGCGCCGCGCAGTCGCTGAACGCGGGGGTCGCAGCCGGCATCGCGCTGTACGAGGTCGCCGCCCGGCGATCCCGGCGTGCCTGACGAGCCCGGCGGGCCGGACGGGCCCGATGCCGCCAGGGCCAGGCTCGTCGATGAGCTTCGCGACAGCGGCCTGCTGACTGGCCCCGCGCATCAGACCTGCTCGCAGAGGCCTATCCACAGGGGGCCCCGGGCCGGGGCGCCGCGCCGGGGGTCATCCTGGACCGCTCGCACACCCGCCTCGCGTTGAGCTGGCCGCCCGACCGGCCTTCGTGAGCCGGGATCGGAGAAGCCGGCTCGGCGCAGGCGCCCCAGTGGGCAAGGCGGCGCGGAGCTTGCGCCGGCGGAGCCAGTCCGGGGAAAGTCGGGCCGTGGATCGTCTGCGCGTGGGTGCCGTGGCCAACTTGCGGCAGATCGCTGACGTGTACCGGCGGCCGGCCTGCCGCTGCGCGGCACCTACCAGGGTTCGGGCCCCCCGGGAACGGGCCGCATGGTCCGCTCCCAGGACCGGAGACGGCTGCGTGGCGCGGCGCCACGGCGTGGCGGAGCCTGAAATCCGATAGGTCGGCTCCCGCGAGGCGTACTGTGCATTCGGCCCGGCCCGCGGGGTGCCGCAACCGGGAGCGGGGTGAAGGGTCCATACAGCCACATCGGGACTGCGCAGCCGGCCGGTGCCCACGCATTTCCCGCCCGAAGCGGGAATCTCAGCGGGGGCACGAGCAGCGGAGGCGGTGCCGACACAGGTTAGGGAGAACGGATGAGGCACGCGGCGTGGCGGTGGCTGATCGGCCTGGGGGCCCCGATCGCGGCGGGGGCGATGCTGCTCGGCCAGGGCGGCGCGGCGGACGCCAGCCGGGCCGCGGTGTCGCAGGCCGCCGCGCCGTCGCGCCCTGCCGTTCAACCGGCGGTGTCGCGGGCCGCGGCTCGGTTCGCGCCCTCGCGCGCGGCGGCGGCGTCGGCTGCCGCGTGGGTCCCTCCGGGGGGGATCCTCACGCTGGGGATGCACGGTGCAGCCGTGCGGAAACTGCAGGCGCGACTTGCCGCGCTGAAGTATTACCCGGGCCGGATCGACGGCCGCTTCGGCCTGGACACGCTCGAGGCGGTGTGGGCGTTCAAGGAGGTCCAGGGGCTCATCATCGACAACGCCAACTCCGGCGAGGTGTCGCGCGCCACCGAGCGCGCGCTCGCGCATCCGCGCGCGCCGAGAGTCCTCGTTCCCGGCGGCGGCAGTATGCGGATCGAGGTGAACATGGGGGACGACGTGCTGGTCCTGTACCGGCACGGCAGGGTCGAGTTGATCAGCCACGTGTCCACCGGTGCCGGCTGCCTCCCCGGCGAGGGCTGCGGCTGGGACACCCCGACCGGAGACTTCAGCGCCCTCTCGTTCCACAGCGGCTGGATTACCGTCCCGCTGGGCGAGATGTACAACCCGGTTTTCTTCATCGGCACGCAGTACGCGATTCACGGGGAATGGGACACTAGCGTTCCCTGGTATCCGGACTCGCACGGCTGCGTCCGGATTCCCTATGACACCGCGACGTTCTTCCACAACCTCATCGACGTCCCAGGCACCCCGATCTACGTCCGGGACTGACCCCGGGCGGCGCGGCGCACCGGCCACATCTCAGCGCCGGCGGCCCGGGCTCGACCGCTCCAGCCGCCGCCAGGTGATGACCGTGAACAAGGCCCCGAGCACGACCATCATGAATATGTCCAGCAGCCAGACGCCCGCCGAGTGAGTCCACAGCGGGTCCGGCTTGGCACCCGGAGTGATCACCGCGAGGTTCGTGGTGGAGGCGACCGCGCCAAAGCCCCAGCGGGACGGCGATAGCCAGGCGATCTGCTCCAGGCCCACCTTCCCGCTGATCGGGAATACCGCTCCGGTGAAGACGACCTGCGCCATCACGGTGACGAACAGCAGCGGCAGGCCCTTCTCGGAGGTGCTGACCGCCGACGAGATCAGCAGCCCCAGGCACATCGACACGATCGCGAGCAGGGCCATGGCGAGCACCAACTCGAGCAGCGGCGAACCCTTGAGCAGCGACCCCTGGGCCGGCAGCGGCTTGCCGGCCAGCCCGACGACTGTCATCAGCGCGGCCTGCAGCCCGCTCAGCACGCCCAGGACCAGCAGCTTGGACCACATGTACGCGCCGGACGACAGCCCGGCGGCCCGTTCTCGGGTGTAAATCGACCGTTCCTTGACGATCTCCCTGATCGAGTTGAGCGCCCCGGTGAAGCAGGCGCCGATGGCCAGGATCAGCAGCACTTCTTCCGCATTGGCGTTGGTGCCCCGGGCCCCGGCCAGCCCCTGCTTGGACGAGACGAGCTGCAGGATCGCCGCCAGGGCGAGCGGGGCTCCGGCCAGGAACGCCAGGTAGATACGATCCGACGCGATGACAGACAGGTAGCGTCGGCACAGGGTCGACAGCTGCGACAGGCGGTTGCGCCGGCGCGGCGCCGGGGTGACCTGGCTGTGCCGGTGCGCCGGGGCCGCCGCGGCCATTTCCCCGGTCACGTACTGCGCGCAGAGCTTGGACCGCCGGTACTCCCCGGCCCAGTCCCGGTCCGGCTCGGCCTCGAATGCCTGGAACACCTCGGCCCAGCCCGGCTCGCGGAAGTAGCCCAGGCCCTCGCGCGGCGGCCCGAAGAAGGCCACCTTGCCGCCGGGCACCAGGACGAGCAGGCGGTCGCAGAGGTCGAGGTTGGCGACGCTGTGCGTGACCACGATGACCGTGCGGCCGTCGTGGGCCAGCCCGGACATCATCTCCATCACCGACTTGTCCAGGCCCGGGTCCAGCCCGGAGGTCGGCTCGTCCAGGAACAGCAGCGAGGGCTTGGTGAGCAGCTCGAGCGCGACGCTCACCCGCTTGCGCTGGCCGCCGGACAGCGACTCGGCCCGGGTCTGGGCGTGCGCGGTCAGCCCCAGCTCGCCGATCACCTCGTCGACCCGCTGGTTCCGCTCCCTGGCGCTGGTGTCCTTCGGGAACCGCAGCTCGGCCGCGTAGCGCAGCGCCCGGCGGGCGGACAGCTGGGTGTGCATGATGTCTTCCTGCGGCACCAGCCCGATCCGGTGCTTCAGCTCCGCGTAGTCCTGGTAGAGGTTGCGGTTGTCGTAGAGCACCAGGCCCTCGCCCGCCGGCTTCATGCCGGTCAGCGCGCCGAGCAGGGTCGACTTGCCCGCGCCGCTGGGGCCGATGACCCCGAGCAGGCAGCGCTGGCCGAGCGGGAAGCTCACGTGGTCGAGCAGCACCTTCCCGCCGGGGATCTTGACAGTCAGGTTCTGCACGCTCAGCGAGATGTCGCCGGTGTCGATGAACTGCTGCAGCTCCTGGCCGACGAGACGGAACGTGGCCGGCCCGATGCCGATGAGGTCCGCCTCGGTCACCCGCGCGGAGCTCACCCGCTGGCCGTTGACG
>Ga0335081_10009363_pt1 | contig 15759 bp, 19 predicted proteins | sample Lox_Sample_35_FD_206713 | JGI IMG/M metagenome (GOLD analysis project Ga0335081, IMG submission 206713) | Soil microbial communities from Loxahatchee National Wildlife Refuge, Florida, United States - Lox_Sample_3.5 | ecosystem: Environmental > Terrestrial > Soil > Wetlands | place: USA... | reverse complement strand
CGCTGAGCTCGCCTATTTTGGCGCGAAGGTCTTGCACCCCAAGACGCTCCGGCCGGTCATCCCGGCGGGAATCCCGGTGTGGATTCGCAATAGCTTTACTCCAGATCGCCCCGGAGCAAAAATCACCGCGCACGGCCGCAGCATCGGCGGGGGTGTGAAAGCTCTCACCGCCATCCGCGACGTCGCTCTCATCAGTATTGGCGGCCCGGGCATCGTTGGTGTTCCGGACGTTGTCGGCCGCACGTTCTCCACCACTGCCGAGCTCCACGCAGACGTGTTCCTTATCTCCCAATCCTCCTCGCAGAACGACATCTGCTTCATCGTTTCGAAGGAGCATGCGCAAACCGCCGTCGAAGCCCTCCGGCGCGAATTTGTGCAGGACCTCGCTCACGAAGTCGTGGATCACATCACACTCGATCCGGATATCGCCATCGTCGCCGTCGTCGGAGAAAACATGCGCGGCACCCGAGGGATGGCAGGGCGCACCTTCAGTGCGCTGGGACGCGAAGGCGTCAACATCATCGCCATCGCGCAGGGATCTTCGGAAACCAACATTTCCTTCGTCGTGGAAGAAAAGTCCATGAAAGCCGCTCTCCTCGCTACCCACCGCGAATTCGGCCTCGCTAGCCCTGCCGCCGAGGACACTGCTCCAAAGTAAGCCTTCTTCCGGGCTCAAGTTTGCTAATTCGCGCTCAACGATCGATTGTGAATTGGAAAAAATTGGGGTGGGAGATGGGATTCGACTTAACGTAGTCGAGAGGGGGTAACTTGTTGGCTGGCGTTGGCTCGATACACTGGCGACGTTGGAAATAAAGAGTTTACGTTTCGCCGCATAAACGCTGCTCTTCTCCAAACTTTAATTACCCGCCGAAACTGTAGCATGTGTAGCAGACCCCTACCTCCTCCCATCAGGTTTGAAGGTTAATAAACTATTAATTGCCACCCGCAGAAATCACCAATAGCCATGCTCTTTTTCCTTGACTTTTTCGTAGAATTGTGTATACTAATTGTTACTGGGCAATACTCAGTGGCCATGAAGAATCGTGCAGCGGGCATCGTACGCTGAATCCGCCGTCAAGGATGCACACGGCGGTAACGAGACAAGTGCTGGCAACCCGCAGCCCGCTCAGGGGCTATCAGTTAATCTGAGGCAGTACGGGATGCTTTCGAAGCCAACAATCCCACCTTACAGGTAGTGGACCATCCGACACGGCAGGACTCTGCCTAGACAACTCGGATGTGCCCATGAAGCAGTCGCACAATTCTGTTCCAATACAGCCTCGCGGTTTTCGCATTGAACAAGCCGCTCGATACATAGGCGTGAGCCCTTGGTTTGTTGAAGTCGCTATCCGTTCCAAGAAGATTCCTGCTCATAAACTCGGACGACACTATGTTTTGTTCCAAGAAGATTTGGACAATTACATCGCCGGTCTGCGGAATGGCAGTGCGGCATGAATAATGCCGCTCTCGAAACCATCGGATTCCAAAACTCCCAATTACGCAGTCCGATTCCATTCGATGCTTCTGCGGTAGCCACCGAAGATTCGGGCTTGCTTACCGACCGCCACAAAGTGCGTGCGCTGGAACTCGGTATTACAGAAGACCTGCCCTACCAGCCACAGGCATCAGGATTCGGCTATTCCGCCGCGGGGACTGCCAGACGACTGCGAGAATTGTTGGAAGACCCAGAGACATTCAAGACCTACGCATTCGTCTCCGCACTGCTCTGCCCCGATGCTGGCAAACAATTCCGCCGCCTCATCCATCATCAGGAATTTCGCAACAAACAGATGAAGGGAACGGGACGAGAGTTAAACCACGTCTCCGATTTCGACTTGGAGCAGCGTGCTTCCCAAATTGAAGAAGTTGCTCGTGAGTTGTGGTGGGCCCCCAACGCTACGGTTGACAACATCCGAGGCAAGAAGCATTTTGCCCCGCCACAATGGACAGGCGATTCGCCGCCCAAGAACGTTGAAATCGTCGATTTCCTTCCCTCTGTGATGTGTCCGTTGTGGGCGGGAGATTACGTCCGCCTCGTTTCCGAATTTGGTTACGACCCGCTGGCGGCGTGGACAAGCATCCCCCACGCAAATTTGCCGCCCCGACCCGACCGCCGCAAGGGTGGACATCTAGCTTCTGACAACCAATCAGAAGGCATGTGTGCTGTTGGAGGTTTCGCTCAACCCCGACCATACATTCCTGCTCCCCCGCCCGAGCGATTGAAAACCCGCTACGGCAAGTTCGGTGGCGGTTTTACGCTTCCCCAAGTGCAATCAGCCATAAGTTCCCGCACCGCCCCACAAGAACGTGAAGCGGTTATCGAAGCAGTCTACGCAGGGCGACCGTATAAGGCGGCAGCCAAGAGGTGGGGCATCAGGTTCGAGACGCTGAGAAAAGCCGTCACTCGGACCCGAAAGCGCATCCGTCAAGGTAGTGCAGAAACCCGCTAAACATGCGGGATTAGAGGGGGTAGTGTCCCCATTTTCACCCTTATATGGAGGAACATGTCATGCAGACAGAAGACACGAAAAAGATTGACCGTGAAATTCCTCAGCAAGGCGATGCTCTTTTGAGCATAGAGGTCGGGCGGGATGGCATTCAAAGAGTCTTCATCTATTGTGAGGCGGATGAGTTGGACAAGCCGACCGAAAGCCACAGGCTCTTAGCGAGGGTCATGCCTCAATTGGCGTTGCTGAATGAGGCTATTCGCCAAGTCGAAAGGGCGGGGCGCGGCAGGGCGGGGCAAGGCAGCGCGAGGCGTGGCTAGGCAAGGCAGGGGCAAGGGAGTAGGCGTGGAACCGCCAAGGCGGGCTGGGAATCCCGCAAATTTCAATGAGGAGAATAACAACATGGATCGAATTCAAAAACAAATTGCGGAACTCGCAAAACAGACAGGGTATTCGACGGCTTCCTTGTTGACGGATGGTGAGATTCTCGTGAATTTGAAAAACCGCTATCCCGCATATTCAAAATCTTTTCTGCTGTCGGAAATAGCGCTTTTTCGTTCTCAAAAAGAGCGAGAAAGATGTTCGCAGCACATTCGCCAGAGATTCGAGGACCTGAGATGATGCGTGCGCTTGGGGTCTCCAACGCATTCGTTTCGGCACTTTGCCAAATAGAGCAGACCAAACTCAGCTACGCTTTTCGCCAATTGAGGCCGCTCTCGAACGAAGAGGGACTGCTCTTAGCCACAACTTTAGGGCGGCCGATCGAACTTCGAGAAACCATCGCGCCGCTTCAAATTGATTTGAAGACTCCTAAAAATGCGAAGGCAGTACTTCCGTTCGTTTCGGCCAATCCGATTCAACACGAGGAAGAATCTTGAATCGAGGTTTGTCATGGGAACGAAGGACTATACCGACCTTTATTACTTGGTCGGCGGGAAGAGGTGCGAGCACGGTTTTGTGGATCGGCAAGGCGTTCGGTGGATATGCGAGCGCATCGAGGGACATCTAGGCGGACACGATAGCACGCCAGTCCATTTGCATTTTCAGACCGCGCCTTTGGTCGACTTGGGAACGTTCTGACCCTCCGATTTTTTGACCATAGGGTGGCAACGGCAGGTGCAAGCCGAGAATCCACCAAGAATCCAGCAAGGCAGGGGAAGGTTGGGAAAAATGTCAAGAAAACGATGGAAGCAACAGGCTCTTGCAGAAGCAGGAAAGCCGCGCAGGAAGCAATCGCAGTGAAACGGCGATAAGTGCGCGGAGCTGGAAGCAGATCTCGCTTAACGCCGAGAGTTTGTAGTTGCAGTAAGCAGCGTGAGGCTGGCATCTCATGCTGTGCCCAAATTCGACATCGAGAAAGGGCGAAGGCCGAGAAAGAAGGTGAAGTGAACGTCTTGGCATAGTCGAGACGAAAAATGAGGCAACCAAAATGAAAAAAGAAGGCGAAATAAATTCGTGGAATCCCACGAAATTTTGCGGCACAGTAATTGACCGCACTGTTTCTCCCCCAGAGAGATATTTCCTATTTGCGAGCCGTGTTATCAGTGGACCGGAGCCATATTTGGGAGCGCGCTGCCGATTTGACGCAGACCCGCGTCCTGCGCTGCCCGGAAAACTGCCATTGGCGCAGCATGTTGAAGTTTTGGATGGGGGTGGCAAGTGAGCACTTACCCAACCCGAAAAGCGTTGCAAGCCGCTTTTGAAGCAAAGAAAAACAGCATCCAGTCATTGAAAGAGGCACGCTGGAACAGGGAAGAAATTGAAAAGAACAAGCAGATGCTCGCGCCAAATTCGGTTGGGGTTGCTGCGATAAAGGTCATTTACGACGCGTTTTCGGAAGCGGAAGCGTGGGCGGAACTGGAGGAGGAGTACTTTCCTTCGCCGAAGATCGAGGTCGAGCCGCCGTCTGATTTGTTCCCGGATTTAATTCCGGAGTTTCCTGCGGAGTTGAAGAAGTTGAACCGCTGGATTGTCCGTACTGCGGACAAACTCCCATTCAGCGCGTGGGAAGAGGACGAGAATCTAGGACCTATAGATCCGCACGAGGAGCGATACCAGTCGGATTTTAACAACGTGATGGGCGCACTTGACCAAAATACAAAATTCTCTGGTGCTGGATTTGTCTTCAACTATAAGGACGGTTACACGGGTGTTGACTTCGATGATTGCGTGAACGTCGAGACTCGCGAGATTCGTGCCGATGTGCGCGAGATCATCTTTAAGTTGGACACTTATTGCGAATTTTCACCTTCTGGCACAGGAATTCACGCAATCGTGAAAGGCTGGCAATTCCCGATTGGCGGGGAAGGTCAGCAAGGTGCGAAGGTCGGCAAGGCAGAGATATATTCAGGCAAGCGATACTTCACCGTGACTGGGAATCATGTTCCCGGCACCCGATCCACAGTGAATGAGCGTGATCTGCAGTGGTTGTACGAGCGGATTGTGGCGAAGCGCGAGTTTGTTCCTATCAAGTCCACGAATCCGAAAACCGTCGCCGCTGACGTGGGCGAGGGCACTCCTATTGTGTACGCACCGGGCACGACTTGGAAGACCGACAAGTACTCGATTTTCCTACACGGCGTTGTGAACAGACATCAAGGATTCCACATCTCTAACGGCGTCGGTTCTGTGTCTTATCCATCTCAAAGTGAGGCCGATCTTGGTTTCGCGACCGTGCTCGCGCTCATTCACGATGGCGACACAGATAAGATGGATGCCGACTTTCGTAAATCTGCGCTTTACCGCGACAAGTGGGAGCGCGAGGGTTACAGAGATCGCACCTTTCGCATGGCTCTGGAGATGGCGGCTAAGATCAAGGATAAGGAACCGCAGATCAAGTTCGAGCAGACTGCGCCTGCTTCTCCAACCATTTCTGCACCTGTAGTGGACGCAGCCAAGAAGCCGGAAATTCCAGCATTCGACGACACGGTTATCACTGGCATCTTCCGTAAGATCGTTGACTTCGTTACCGCGGGCACCACAATCCCGCGCCAGTTTCCATTTCTCGCTGCGAAGGTGTATGTGGGCGCGCGCATGGCGGGCGGCATGTCCTTCGAGGGCGTGCAAGATGACCCGACGATTTACGGAGCCCCGATTGGTGAGTCCGGAACGTCCAAGGGCTTGTCTTGGGAACGAACGATCTTCCAAACATTGCTGCCGACCGCGTTGTTGGAGCGTCCAGTAAAGGTGATATACAGTTTCGATTCCGGTGCTGGCCTTCGCGACGCGTTCTTCGACCCGCCGAAGGAACAAGCCGTCATCGGGTACATTGATGAGGTCCGTTCATTGGGCCACAAGGCGGGAGAGAAGAAGAACCCCGAAATTGTGGACACAATAATCGAACTCGCCAACTCCCATCGCATTTCTCGCTCCAAAGCAAAACGAAGTAAAAAGGACAAGGTAATGTCGCATGAAGGCGCGTACCTCAGCTTGTACATGGCCGGACAAGACGGCGGGGCTTTTATGTCGTCGTTTCCGGGCCGCACGCAGATGGGATTGTGGGACCGATTCTATCCCGAGTTCAGCGAGCTAATCGAGCCAGGTGATCTTCCAGACCTTGACCCGTCTACTGCACTCACGTTGGTCGCACAACTGAATGAACTTCCATTCACGGGTAGAATGACGATGGGCGAGGGATTGAACGACCAGTTGAAGAAGTTCTGGTCGGAGCAGGAGAAGGACGTGCGAGTGAAGGTGCGCTTCAAAAGCCACTTGATGCTCGACATGTACTTCTCTGCTTGGAGCCAGGGCCGCATGGTTGCGACAATGGAGGACTTGAATGTCGCCATCCGCATCTTCCAGCGACAGGTAGCCATCCGCCTCGTCCACTTCTCTGAGGAGGTTCCTGATCGAGTCGGCCACTACATTGGTTTATTGAAGAAGATCACGGAAGGAATGCGCAAGCGACTGAATGCAGGCGCGTCCTTGGATTCCGTGGCGATGTCGCTTCGTGACTTCCAAACCGACACGAACGCCTTCCGCGAGAATGAACTGACAACGTTCAACACCGCGTGGCGCAATTTCCAAGATGTCCACCTCGCGCCCTACGAATTCACGGCTAAGAACGGTCACCGATACACGAAGTTCTTGCCGATGCCTTATGAGCACGAGATGTGGGCAGCGACACCGGAAGAGAAGGCTGCTGCCGAGGCCGCCGCTACGGTCTCAGCGGGCGAGGTCGGGGTAGCGGGCTGACCTGTCTCCGGTTCCACAAACGATCTGCTGTCAAACGATCAAAAAATGGGGGGAAAATGCTCAATTTAGGAGCAATTTTCAAGTCGATTTGACAGCAGGTCGATGTCCTTTGGAATGATAGAGATAACCCTCATTTTGGAACGAACTGCTTCTTATATCATATACATATATATTTTTCGTGTGTGTGCGATATTGAAGCAGATGGAGGTTTTTCAACCCCTTGTGGCAATACTTGCTGGCGAAAAACGATCTGCTATCAAAGGGGTGTTTTGTGAAGAAAAAGCGAAGACTCAAGATCGCTGCGTGTCAGGCATTATCCTAAGGAAACCTCGATCATGAGCCGAAATTTGCAAAAGTTTGTCACGACTGCCACAACTATATGTGTTTTCACATATTTACCCCATTTCCAACCCGTGACATTCCGCGTGACGGACACCGTGACGCCTGCAAGCCCTTGAAACTACGTCAAATAGCCCGCTTTGGCGTACAGGCGGCGCAGTGCAGGCTTTTATTGCGGGTGGAGGTTCTCCGGGCGCAGGTTCGCCGAAACGCCTCCTATTGCGTTCCGGACGGTTGCCGCGGCGCGCCGGGAGGCGAACAATGTTCGCCCTCGGGGAGGGGGTTGGGCGGGGTCCGAACAGAGCGCAACCGCACAGTGAACTCCTGACCGTGGAAAGTTAACTTAATTGCTGTTTTTCAAGTTCGGAAGGATGAGCTAAGTGGTGTGTTTGCGGGGCCTGATTTTGAAGAAAGTTAGCATAATTGGCAAGACTGTTAACCGCGTCGGGAGGGCACAAAAAGACCCCCAAATATCGGGGTCGGGGTGCGAGCCGGATTAGAGGTACGAACAATGGCGCAGGGCGTCTTTCCTAGCATCGTCGGCAACTTCATCGGTCACAGACCCGTAGAACATCAAAGCCATGCGGCCATCCCGATGTCCTAACGCCTGCCCGATGGTTTGGGCGTTGCAGCCGTTGGCGGACAGCAGGAAGCCGAGACCGTGACGCAAGGCGTGGGGGTGCTGCTTCGCAATGGGCAAGCCAGCCGCTTGCGCGGTCTTTTGAAACCACTTGAAGAAGTAAACGCGAGAGATGGGCTTTTCCGAATTCCACTGAGATACAAAGAGATAGTCGTTCGGCTTGCCGTTGCGCTTTTTCAAATACGATTTCAAATCCCGCAGCAAAGCATTGAGGATGGCCGGGTCATGAACTTTGCCGTGTTTGCTACGCTCCAAGTGGATTTGCGCGTTCTCAAGATCGATGTCCCGAACGCGAAGTTCCAATAGTTCGCTTACACGAAGGCCGAATTCAAATCCTAGTTTGAGCATCAACCGATTGCGGTCGGCGTGCGAATCATTCTTGGATGCTTTCAGCATCGCTTCAAGTTCTTTAGTTGTAATGCCTTGCATGTCGCCTTTTTTCCAGCGTCGGCTGCGAAGAACTGGCTTGATTCGTGGACTCATGTTCACCTCAAGTTTACATTTTTGCATAAGTGTTAACCACTGTCAAGCGAAAAATGCAGCACGCGCAAAGATTTTTGCAAGACCATCGTGCAACGATTTGCAAGCAACACGCCAGACTGGAAGACGGTCCGCAACAGCCGCTCGACCTCAACAAATAGAGTATTGAGTCCGTTACGGTTAGCAAAGCGTATTGGTTTTGGGGCGCACATTGTGCAACTGGAACTTTTTCCAAACTCGTCGAAGCCGGGTAAGTACCCGCCCCGTAGGCGTCAAAGGCTTTCTAAAAAACGATTGCGTGACCTGAAGCAATTTCCTCTTGTTCGTGTCACGTAGATCAATTTTGAAATTGCCCGAGTGGCGGGTGGCACCCGCCGCCCACCCCACTTTATACAACGTGGCTATGCCACGGAGGAGTCCTTATGTTCGGAGAGATAAACATTCTTGAAACTGAAAAAGAAAAATTCGCAGCGACCAAGAAAGCGGAACTCAAGCGAGAACGCGAGGCGTCCATTATAAAGAACTTGCCTTCCGCGGAACACGTGTGGGACTTCCACCGCAACCGAATGTCCGGCGAGGAACTTTCCGCTTTGAAAGCGCGGCACGAGGAAACCATGAAGCTGTGGCGGTGGATCGATGCAGTTCTGGGCGGCAAAGATATTTCCTCCACGGACAGGGCAACGTGGGAGGCAGGCATCGCAGTGGTGGAAGCCCACGTCCGCGCGAACGGTCTTTGCAATCCAGAAATTCTGATGGCAGGCAAATATTGGAAATGGGACACGTTCGGAAACGTACGTCAGCGGAAGGACCCCACCTCCATTTTCGCGACAACGGGATTTTTCATTGCCTTGCCTGAACGCAGGGTCCTGCAATTAAGAGAGTTTGCGGAAAACGCAAAGGAGTAAGTATGAGCAGATTTATTGATGATAAGCAGGTCGCGGCAAACGCCGCACAAGCGGAAAAGAACGAAGATTTACTAACTCGCTGGCTAGTTCGGAATCCAGATGTTCCCGATACCATCGCGACGAGAAAGGCATTTCACGACTACTTCGGGGACGATTGGTGTTTGGAACTGGAGATAGACGATTTCAGTTTCGCCGTAAGTCAGATGGAGACGGTCGTCACACGCCAGCGCGTTCCCTCCGAGGCGGAAAAGCGCCAGAAGTTGGTAGATGACATTTGCAACCTGCTTCGTTCCCCCAGTGGAGACGGATTTGGCGGCCGTTACAGCGACGTTGCCTTACAAAACGAGCGGAAACGGCTTCACACATTCCAAACCGATGTTCTCATCTCACGTCGCGATGAGATTCTGCAAAAGCAGCGATTGCAGAAAATGTCGGTGCCCGAGATTCGTCGAGAGCAGGCGGCAAATAAGCCAACCCCGTCGCGCTGGTATCCGCATGAGGATCTGCCTGCAAACACCACCGCGGAAGATGTGAAGAAAGCACTACGCAGTTGGGACGCACGTTCATGGGTGCGTCGCTTTGGGACCCGGCAGCTAAATGCAAAATTGTTTGGAGACATTTAATCCCGTCCAAACGGGAAGGAGAAAACAATGAGTTACACAGTGGAACAAGTGTGGGCGAATTTTCAAGTCGCTCAAAAGAGGATGTTGCCAGCGAAGTTGGCGGATTCTCAAGCCGCAGGTCTGCGCATCGCAGCCTATATGAAGGAAAAGAATCTGGAGCCAACACCAGAAAATTTCTATTCAGTTTGCGCCAACGGACTGATTCGAGATTTGCCGTGGGCCACTAAACCCGCGAAATTGCTGGCTATCGAGGCCAATGAACGCCCAATTAAGCAGCAATCAAACGTCCAAGTCGGTGAGGAAATTCATCGGAAGAACATCGCTGCCGAAGCCAAAAAGAAGCAGGACGAAGAGAACGCCTACTACGAAAAATTAGTCGGGGAGACTATCGCGGGTTATGTTTTCGTCGATAGGCAAGGACGTAAGGTTTATTCCAAGACAGAAACATTCCAGCGAGCACTTTCCGTTACAGCAAATCAGATGCGTAAGCAGGGTTCCTTGCCCAAGGCAATCTATGAACGCATGTCTGCTGACAAAGCAGCGCGGGAAGCCGCGGATGAAGCCGCTAGAGAGCGTATCTAATGCTTATCGATCTCGATAAACTCTGCGTGGCTAATCCAGCGCTTCACAGAACGATCTCATTGTTCCTTGGCTACACTTCTGGGACTTATGAGATGGATCTTGATTCACTGCCGCCACAATCACGAGCACGGTTGCGCGCGTTCGTCAAAATTCAGAAGCAGGAACCAGCCCAGCCCTCCCAGTTCGATCAGCGTTTGGCTGAATTTCAACGCCAGCAAGTTCCGAAACCTGCCGCGGTGGAACCAATTCCGCCACCTGCACCGCCAGTGCCGGATGGGCCGTTGCCGGAACAAATTCGGATGAAGGATCTGGAAGCGGAGTTTCAAGCGGACTTAAGACGCGCCATTGATGAACGAGGCGCGAAAATTCGATTGCAGCGTTTCGCTGATGAAGAGGGTTTACTCCCGACAGATGAAAATGCTGCCACTGTGAAAGCGTACTTGGATCGCGAGTTGAAGGGCTACTTGAGTGCCAAGGGCGTCGAACTCGCGGTGTTGAATGAGGGCCCACGTGGCAGGAACCTTCTGAAGTTCCGACCGCCAGTTGCACAACCGCCACCAGCACCTGTGGTGTCCGCGGAAGTTCATCAAACACTTTCGGATGGCACGACCCAGTTGCCGCTCGATGTCTCGAACGCTGTGCTCCAACGCGCATCGAAGGAACAAGCACGCGATTGGCTCGCTCGTACTCGTGAGGCTACGGGGAAGTATCTTCGCCCGCGCAATTCATTCGGCGCGAAGTTCATTTGAGTTTCGTCCTTAAGATTTAGCCATCGGACGGGCGAGGGGCCATCGTTCAAGACGGTGGCCTCAAATTTTTTGATGAGGAGATAATATGTCTACAGAATTTAATTTGGTTCAAAAGCCCACGTTGACGGCACAAACGCCGATCAGTGAGATGGACTGCGTCGGAAAAACGATTCGAGTTGTGCGGTCAACCGCCCTCCTCGATATGACGGATGTTCAATGGGTTAATTTCATTGGTCCTTTAGAAGCAACGCTGGACACTTCAACGATGGGCGCGGGCGGTTACATTAATTTTGTGAACACCGGACTGGCAGGCCCCGCCACGATCCGCCTTTCAAATGGCAGCACAATCAGCGGCGAATCTTCGTATGACATCCCTAGCGGCCAAGCCAACACAACTGTCGTATTTCTTTGGGATGGAACGAATTTGTCGTGACGAAAAAACTATAGGTTTGAAAAAAGGAATGGGCAAGCGCAGCGCACCGCAAGATCGTAGGCCAGATCGAAAAGCTGATTAGGCAGTTGCGATGAGAGTCCACGTTTACTGCAAGTAATTTCTACCGCAACAAATACTCGATTCGGTCGTCCAGTGTTCGCCACCAGTCGTTCCTCTTTTTTCCGGCCAGATAGAAATCGTAGATCGGAGAGACCAGCCAAACACAAAAGAGCAGAAAGAACCATAAATGCCTTATCTCGGACACCCAGATCATACTCAAAAGCCCGTACAGACCTGTTGATAGAAAATTTACGGATAGGCCATACCTTAATCTCTCTTCGAATCTATAGCTATCCGGGTGCACGATTCGTTGGTGATAAAAGCTGTACCACTGAAACCATTTCGAATCATCGATCTCTAACTGGGCCCTCTCAAAATTTAACTTAGCTATCTCAACTTGATGCTGATTTGCCGGAAGCTGTTGAATGTTTGCCAGACGCTGGTTGTAAACTTGCGGAAATAACGGATACGTATCGTTCGGAGACTGATTGCCCAGATGTTTTCGTAATCCTACGCGCCAGCGGGGGTCCCGCCAAGGGGCGTTTATCTCCGCTTTGCCGACCGCATCCTGCATACTGGGTGGTTTTTCAATCCCTTTATTCCGACGAGCGTTCCATGCAGAAACTAACGAGCTTAAAACTAGAAAACTATTTGAGGCTGAAAACATGATCGTGAGCCCGATAACGAATGCGGCGAAAAGAAGCAGAGCGAGCTTCATCTTGTATCCGAGTACCGACAAAGACAAAAAATGAACTAAAGCTCCGGGCGCGGCTGCTTCATAAATGAAAATTGCAACAGAACCCGGTATGATAGCCGCCGCAAAAGCAAAAAGTTTTTCCAAAGGATATTTCGATAAATCTAGCACTGCTCCCACCTAAAACTATCCACCGCTTCGCCAAAATCCGAAACTACACATGAAAGCTACAATACAAGTACGTACTGCGCAAGTTACGAGTGTTTGATAAACTTAACGTCAATGAGACAGTACAAACGCAGCGTCAATCTGTCTTGCGAAGAGGTAGAAATAAATGTTTAGGAAATGGTCCGGTCTCTGGCCTTTCGTATTAATCAGTGTGATTTTCTGCCCAGAGTTATTGGCACAATCCTCTCAACCAACGACCGGGATTCTATTCAACACTCTTATGATTAGGAACGGACACGATGCAGGAACCATGTTCGCTGTTCAAGTAGACAACCGCGAATACTGGCTAACTGCGAAGCACATTTTAACAGGTCGTAAATCAGGTCCAGCGGGTGAAGTTAAAGAAAAAGAGATTTCTTTGCAGGTGCTCGACCCTGTAGGCACCGATATAAAGTGGGATGAGGTTAAATTTAAGGTTATCGACCCAGGGAAAGATGTCGATATCGTGGTGCTCGTGCCGACAACTACCCTTACGCGCTCAGACATTCAACCACTGAAAATCTCATCAGAAAGATTTGAATTCGGAGACGAATGTTCGTTCCTCGGTTATCCGTTTGCACAGACATGGATGGCAACGTTCAAAGATTACGTCTTCAAGATGCCCTATATAAAACATTGCTATATATCGGGGATGATCCAGCAACCGGTCAAGGTACTTGTGTTAGATGGGATAAACAATCCAGGATTCTCAGGCGGTCCTGTGCTGTATAAGACCGGCCCCAACCAAGTCGTCATCGGCGTGATCTCAGGGTATCACTCCGAGCCCGGTCAAGTTCATTCGATTGAAGTACCCAACGATTCGACCGCTGTTCAGATGCCGAAGAACACGAAGGTCAAACACACCGGGAAAGAGAGTGTAGTCGATCTCAATACGGGAATTATCATAGCTTATATAGCAGAACCGATTGTCGATGCCGTTCGAACGAATCCGATAGGTCAACCGCTCCATCAGAAGTAGTTGGTGGTTGGGAATTTTGTACAGTATTGTGCAGACATTATTTCTTTTGTCCTTTTTGTCCGCGAATAAAATCAGTAACTTACATAGAATCAGTACCCGGTTCGGGTTCGATTTCCACCTGTGCCTCCAAGAATTCCCTTTATAACCAGAATGTTGCGGCAGATTCTGGCACAACGCATGCGAGCTTTCGCAGCAATTCTGCAATGCGAGTGACAACGATTTGGTCAACTTCCGCCTTCAGCTCCAGAACTTTCCGGTGTCACCAAGCTGTTTAATCTCCGACCATACGATACTCTCAGCAACATTATCAAAGGCTGATACGCAGTAGTAGAATACTGAGTCGAATCGGAGGAAGGTCCGCGCACCATACTCTCCGAGATAGTCGGTCGCTGCCTTCCCCAACTAGGGAGTCCACGCTCATGTTGATTCGATGGCTCGTACTCTCAATGCTCTTGTCCTTCTTGATTTTTGCCCCTTCTAGTCTTGCTGCCCAAAATTCAGGAGAGGCAGCACTGAGAAATCAAGATATCACCGCCTTAGTTAAAGCGGGGCTAACGTCTGAGGTTATCATCGCGAAAATTAAGACCTCAGCATGCGATTTCGATACGTCCCCTGCTGCGCTTGAAAGCTTAAAGGCCGCGGACGTTCCTGATGCGGTTATTCTTGCGATGGTGCAAGCTCCTCACTCCAGCGGCAATTCAGAGAGTACAGACTCCAGCCAACCTACCGTGGATCAGATTCTCCGGCGATTCACTCAAGCAATAGGAGGCGAGTCTGAAAATCAAAAGAGAACTAGTAGTCACGCAGAGGCAGTCGAGGAGATAAATGGGAAAACAGCATCAATGGAGCTATTCGAAAAGAGTCCCGACAAAACTGTCACGATAGTGAAGTTTCCGAAGGCGGAAGAGATACGTGACGGTTTTGATGGCTCAGTGGCTTGGAATTCAAGTCCAGGAGGTGTGCGGGAAAAAACTGGTGAAGAGTTGTCGATGGTGAGGTGGCTGGCTGAATTTGGTTGGGGAATTGTTAAGAAAGATGCCATCCTGACCTTGAAAGACGAGCAGATGGTTAATGGCCGTCCTGCCTACGTCATCGAGGCCGATCTGGGCGATGGTGCCCTGAGTCGCATGTACTTCGACAAAGAAACATACCTTATGGTGCGGCGGGATGTCGAACTTGATGAGTCGCAGGGGAGGGTGTCTTACTCATGGTATTTCGACGACTACCGGACTGTCGACGGGAGAAAGATCGCATTCTTGCGGCGCATGCCGAGCGCCAATTTGACCATCAGGTTTACATCGGTAGAAGACAACGTGCCAGTTAATGATGGTTTATTTACCGAACCTTCTGGCAAGCGCGTCTTTGGTGGCGGCAATATGGTCAAGTCCGTCGCATACCGCGTAATTCCACAACAAAGCATGACGTACTACCAAAGCGGCACCAATTCCAGCTACACGTCTTGTTACGGGAGTGGGCAGTTTTCGACCTTTGGAAACTACGGCAATCTCAACATGAACACGAACTGCAATACGATATACACCACACCTACTCAAATCCCGATCACTTGGCGGTATGCGGATGTGTACGTTGTCGTTGAAAACGTGAGTCAGGTCTATCTAATCGGTTGTCGCGCGAACTGGCGGTGGAGTAACTGCGAGCCCCTAATTGTAGGGGACGTATTCCCCGCCGAAATTTCTGGCAACACAATGACAATTTCTGCTTTGAAAAAAGGTAAGAAAACAGTGCACACCAAATACACGATTCTCCAAGTCAGACAGAAATAGAGTCCGCTTCCATAATCTCAAGTGCATCCGCTTGCACATAGCGCGAAATGAAAGTCCTGGGCCACATCCGCTGTGGGACCCCTGATTGCGATTGGGGTTTCGCTCTCCCCGATACGTCTGAGGCCCGGATGAACGAGTGCTATGCCGAATTTCGAATGCACTGCATCGAGCGGCATGGGTTGGATCAGGACGATAGGGAAGCGGAAATGTTTTTGGATTTGATGGAGGGGACGCTGACTTTGGTGAAGAATCCCTAGGGGGCAACTCCAGTACCTATCTTTACGATTTCTGCATTTACCAGGAGTTCTCTGGCCACATTTTGTTTTGAACTTGCCGTTCCGCACAATTTTGGAGTAGGTTTTCGGAAAAGTTATCTGAAGACAAACGACCTTTCCGTTATGACAACGAAAAAGCGGATTCTTATTCTTCTCGGTGTGGGGGCGGTCCTCGTCTCGGCTGAATTGCTGGTAATTCAGTCGGCCAGGCGTTTCGCTACTGGCCTCGCTAGCGGCATCGCGCATACAGCCCCGGCGGCAGAAGATTTAATTAAGGGGACTATGGGCGAAGCACTCCTAGAAAGTCGGCGAGTTCAAGCCAACGCCGCTGACCGACAAGCTGTTCACCCTGGCGTGCCAGACGATCA
>Ga0335081_10009362_pt1 | contig 15760 bp, 14 predicted proteins | sample Lox_Sample_35_FD_206713 | JGI IMG/M metagenome (GOLD analysis project Ga0335081, IMG submission 206713) | Soil microbial communities from Loxahatchee National Wildlife Refuge, Florida, United States - Lox_Sample_3.5 | ecosystem: Environmental > Terrestrial > Soil > Wetlands | place: USA... | reverse complement strand
GTGCGGCTTCTCCTCCACGGTGGAGGGCAACGCCCTGACCTACGACGAGCAGGTCGCCAAGCTCCGCCTCATCGTAGAGGTCGCCCGCGACGTCTGGGGCTAGCTAAATTCGTTAGCCGCCGTTCCTGGCGCGCTCCCATACTGGGTACGCGCCGCGGCGCGCCGTCTGCCGTGGCCGGGCGGAGGGAGCTGCCACGGTGCGGATCATGGCGGGCCAGGATCGTCGTGCGGATAAGAAAACCCGGGCTCAGCCCGAACCGGGGTCCGAGGCGGACGAGCTCACAGCGGAGCTGGGCGCTTTCTACTGGCAGGCCCACGACCGGCGGCTGGCCGAGACCGGCTTCGGCGCGGTGGCGCGCCAGCTGCCCGGGCTGATCCGCCATGCTATCCGGCTGGGCTGGGAGGCGAACCGGCGCGATACGGTCGCCACGATCGGGCTGAACCTGGTCTCCGGAGTGCTCACCGGTTTCGCCCTGCTGGCCACCAACGGCGTCCTCGAGGCGCTGTTCGCGGCGGGTCCCACACCGCAGCGGGTCCGGGCCGCGCTGCCCTCCCTCGTCCTGGTCGCCGCCGTCGTGGCGGCCCGGGCCGGCCTGCAGGCCGCGGCGGGCTGGGCCCAGTCGAGGCTCCGTCCGCAGGTGGACCGGGTAGTGGAGATCAGGCTGCTCGACCTGACCACCCAGGTCGAGCTGGCCGCCTACGACGACGCGGAGTTCTACGACGCCATGCAGCGCGCCCGTGACCGTGGCCTGTACTCCGCGCCCCAGGTCGTGACCAACGTGCTCGACTGCGTGACGGGAGCCGCCGGGATCGTCTCGGCCGCCCTGGTGGTGGCGGTGCTCCAGCCCGTCTTGCTGGTGCTGCTGCTGCTCGCGGAGCTGCCCGGCGGCTGGGCGGCGGTACGCGCGGCCAGGATCGGGTACATCACGAGCTTCGCGCTGGCCGACAGCCACCGCAGGAAGTGGATGCTGGCCGACCTGATGGCCGACCGTCACACGGCCGCCGAGATGCGCTCCTTCACGTTGCGGCACTTCATGCTGGCGCGGGTGGCCCGCCTGGCCGCGTACGCACGGGACGCCGAGCTGAGGGCGGCCGGCCGCCAGACCCGCGCGCGGGTTACCGGCCAGGTGGCGGGCGGCGTCGCCACCGCTGGCGTCTACGCCGCGCTCGGCATCTTGCTGGCCGTCGGCGCGCTGCCGCTGGCCGCCGCGGCCACGGCGGTGCTGGCCATCCGGTCCGCGCAAGCCTCCCTGAACACCCTGCTCTTCGCGGTGAACCAGTGCTACGAGGAAGGCCTGTATTTCTCTGACTACCTGGCCTTCTGCGCCGACGCGGCCAGGCGGATACCGCCGCCGGGCTCCGGGCCCGCCGCGGCGGGCTACGGCCGGATCACCGCGGACGCCATCACCTTCACCTACCCGGGTGCCAGCGCCCCCGCAGTGCGTGCGGTCACCGTCGAGATCGGCCAGGGCGAGATCGTCGCCCTGGTGGGCGAGAACGGCTCGGGCAAGACCACCCTGGCGAAGATCCTGGCCGGCCTGTACCGGCCCGACAGCGGCACCGTGTGCTGGGACCAGACCGACATTGGCAGCATCGACCAGGAGTCGCTGCGGGAACAGATCGCCGTCATCGCCCAGGACCACGCCAACTGGCCGCTGACCGTGCGGCACAACATCGCCATGGGCCGGGATGCGGATCCGGCCGCGCTGGCCCGGGCGGCCGCGGCGTCGGGGGCGGACACGGTGATCGAGAAGCTCCCGCACGGCTACGACACCCTGCTCGACCGGCACTTCAAGGACGGGGCCGAACTGTCCGGCGGCCAGTGGCAGCGCATCGCGGCCGCGCGCGGGTTCTACCGGACGGCCCCGCTGCTGATCATGGACGAGCCGACCGCCGCTCTCGACGCCCGGGCCGAATACGCCCTGTTCAGCTCCATGCGCGGGCACGCCGCCGACCGTGGCGTGCTGCTCATCACGCACCGTCTGGCCAGCGTCAGGCACGCGGACCGGATCTACGTGCTGCGTGACGGCCGGGTCATCGAGCAAGGCGTCCACGCCGACCTGCTCGCGCTCGGCGGCCAGTACGCCGAACTGTTCACCCTTCAGGCCTCCCAGTATGGCGGGTAAGGCCAGGTGAGTGATTCCTGACCGCGTTGACCGCAGCCGGGTCCCGGACGCAGAACCGGGTCTGCGAAGGTGTTCTCATGGCGTGGATTGAGCTTGATGGTGCGGTCAACGTGCGTGACTTGGGTGACCTGCCCACCGAGGACGGACAGAAGACGGCGCGGGCCAGGTTGCTGCGCGCGGACAACCTGCAGGAACTGTCGGCCGCCGACGTCACCAAGCTGGTGCGTGACATCGGCGTGACCACGGTCGTGGACCTGCGCAGCTCCAGCGAGCTGGCCGCGGAGGGGCCGGCGCCGCTGGACAGCGTGGCGGGCGTGCGGCACGCCCACCATCCGGTGCTGGCCGAGGTGGGCTCGAACACCGACGTGATCGCTGACGCCCTGCTGGCCAGGGAACGGCAGGACAAGTCCAGGTATCCCCGCGATCCGGTCTGCGGCCATTACCTGGGCTACCTGGAGGACCGCCCGGACCAGGCGGTGGGGGCGCTGCGCAGCGTCGCGCACTCCGCGGGAGCGGCACTGGTCCACTGCGCGGCGGGCAAGGACAGGACCGGGGTCGTGGTGGCGCTCGCGCTCACCGTGGCCGGCGTGCCGGCGCAGGCCGTGGTAGCCGACTACGCGGCCTCAGCGGAGCGCACCGAGGCCCTCATAGCCCGGCTGCGCCGATCGCGGCTGTACGCCCCCGATATCAACAGCAGGCCCGCCGACCTGCACCAGCCGCGGCCCGAGACGATGGCCGCGTTCCTGCAGCAGATGGACGCACGCTACGGCGGGGTCACGGCGTGGCTGGCCGCTCACGGCTTCAGCGACGCCGACCTGCGCGCGCTCCGCGTCAAGCTCCGGGCAGGCGCTTGAGCGGGAAGGGCGGGATGACGCGCAGTTCGGTGTTCCGGTCCCCGGGCGTGCCGGCCATGGGGCTGATGTCCCAGGGAACGTTGGCCGCAAGCTCGCGGTGCAGCGCGGCGAGGTCGTCGGAGGTGTCCAGGGACAGCGACGGCGCCGACGGCGTGTCGTGGTCCACCATGGTGGTCACGATGGACAGGTACTCGCCGTGGTCGAGCAGTTCGACCACGCGGGTCTGACAGGGCCAGTCCACGACCGCGCAGGTGGTCACTTCCCAGAACCCGCGCGCCGGGTCGCGGGGGTCGGAATGCGGGCGGATCGCGTTGGTGTGAGTATGGCCGTTGAGCCACAGGACCACGTTCGGGAACCGGTGCAGCAGGGTCACCAGGCCGGCGCCGAGCAGCGGCTCGCCGTCCGGTCCCGCGTGGCGGCCGCGGGTGTTGTCCAGCGTGCTGGTGCCGTGGTGCGAGAACACGATGACCAGCCGGTCGTCGTGGCCGGTCCGCACCTCGCCGCCGTCCGGCCCGCGGTAGGCCGAATGTACCTCCGCCAGCCGGGTTTCCAGCCAGCGGGCCTGCTTGCGGTCCAGGCACCCGGACGCGCCGCCTGCCAGGCAGTTGGTATCGAGAGCGATGAACCGGGCCGCGGGGATGTCGTGGACGTAGTAGGCGGTGCCGTCCAGCCGGTTCCGTTCGGTGAACCCGTGCCCGAACGGCTGCGAGCCGGCCCGCAGGTGGGCGTCGACGAAGTCCCGCCTGGTGATCGGCCTGCGGAAGGGATCGGGCGTGATCTGGCGGTACGGGCCGGCCATGAACGCCTCGGGACGCACGGTGAACTCCTCGAGCGCCCGGTCGTGGTCGAAGTCCTCGGGCAGGCCGGTCGGCTTCTTGCCGCCGGTCAGCGCGGCGGCCAGCGCCGGGGTCTGGGTGCCGACGCCCTGGTTGAGCGCCTCGTGGTTGCCGAAGCAGGACAGCCAGGGGACGCCCAGGCCGCTGGCGGAGAACTCGCGCAGCGCGCGCTGCAGCAGGCCCGGGTGGTGCGGGAAGCCGAACTCGCTCCGGAAGAAGTCCGGCCCGTCGGCGCCCGTCCCGTCCGGCCGCCAGAAGACACTGCCCGGCCAGTGCGGTGCCTGCACTCCCTCGTAATCCGGGCCTCCGGAGTCCGGGGACACCAGGCCGCCATCGAACAGCGCCAGGAAGGCCTGCAGTTCGTTCCACTGCGCGTTGTCGATCGCGTCGCCTGTCGTGACCGCCAGTTGCGGCGGCAGCCCGGTCGCCGGGCCGTGCACCGCGCGGATCGTGCGGATGGTGGCGTCGACGGCGTGGGCCGTGAGCGCCTCCTGGGGCCGCTGCACGGGAATGATCCCGGCATATCTGGGGTCCGCGAAGTTGGCGTTGAGGAACTCGAACCGCGTCGGCGACTGGACGTCGGCGAGCTGCAGATCGGTGATGTGAACCAGGCAGAGAAGCGGCTGGCCCGGGCCGCTCCCGTCCTCGGCGAAGCGGGCCGCGCCGAGGTCGTCGCGGATGAGGTGCGGCTCACCCGCGCCGATCTCGATGGCCCGGTAGGGGCGGGACAGCCCACCGCGGAGCACCGTTCCGTGACCGAGCCTGCGGTGCGTGGTCAGGGGCGGGTGCCCGTGGTGCGCTCCGCTCACGCTTCTTCCTCGGCGGCACCGGCCGGCCCCGAGTCGGCCGATACGAGCACCGGATCGGGGCGGATCGCCAGCACGATACGGCTGCCCGCCGTCAGGGTGGCCGCTTCCGAGGTCGGAAGCTGGGCCAGGACCGTGGCGTCGCCGAGATCGACCGAGACCCGGCTGGTCGCGCCGAGGAAGGTGACCGCGATCACCGTGCCGGACAGGGGGCCGGACCCTGGCGCGTCGTGGGACGCCAGCGTCACCGCTTCCGGGCGCACGAGCGCCACCACCTGGCCGTCGGGCCGGTCCTGTTCCACCAGCGGCAGGGTGCAGCCGCGGACGATCACGTTGCCGCCTCGAACCTCACCGGACAGCCGGTTGGACAGGCCGACGAACTCGGCCACGAACGACGTGGCCGGGCGCGAGTAGACCTCGGTGGGCGGCGCGAGCTGCTCGAGGTGGCCTTCCCGCATGACCCCGACCCGGTCCGCGATGGCCAGTGCCTCCTCCTGGTCATGGGTGACGAACAGCGTGGTGATGCCCACCTCGAGCTGGATCCGGCGGATCTGGTCCCGCAGCTGGGCCCGGACCTTGGCGTCCAGCGCCGACAGCGGCTCATCCAGCAGCAGCACCTGCGGCTCGATGGCCAGGGCCCGGGCCAGCGCGACCCGCTGCTGCTGGCCACCGGAAAGCTGGTGCGGGTACCGGTCCGCCTGCGTGGGCAGGTCCACCAGTTCCAGCATCTCCATCGCACGCTTGTCCCGCTGGGCCGCGCCGACGTGTCGCAGCCGCAGCCCGAAGGCCACGTTCTGCCGCACCGTCATGTGCGGGAACAGCGAGTAGGCCTGGAACACCATCCCCATGTCGCGCTTGCTGGCCGGGAGACGGGTGATGTCCTTCCCGCCGACGAAGATCTGCCCGGTATCGGCATCTTCCAGCCCCGCGAGCAGGCGCAGCGTGGTGGTCTTGCCGCAGCCCGACGGGCCGAGCAGCACGATGAGCTCGCCGGGCTGCAGGGTCAGGTCGAGCCGGTCGAGCGCGACCACGTGGCCGTAGTGCCGGCTCAGCCCCTCCATCCGCACCTCGACGGCGGTCCGCGCCGCCCCGTCCTGCGTTCTGGTCATCGGCGAAGAAGTCACGAGCCCGTCTCCTCATCCCCGGCCACGACGACGGCGGCCAGCGTAGGACACGATCAGCAGCAGCAGGAAGGTGAACACCAGCGCGGCGAGCGTGGTGGAGAAGAGCACACTGGCGTTCGGCGTGTTCCGGCTGATCGAATACAGCTCCACCTGCAAGTTGGTGTACAGCAGGAGGTAGGCGATGGTGAACTCGCCGAGCACCAGGGACGTGGTCAGCACCACGGCGTTCAAGATGGCCGCCCGCATGTTCGGCGCGATCACCCGGACGATCACGGTGAACCAGCTCGCCCCGAGGCTGCGCGCGGCCTCGGACAGGGTGGTCACGTCGATCGCGGTCAGCCCGGCGGCTAGCGCCCGGTAGGCGTAGGGCAGCGCCAGGATCACGTAGACCCAGAACAGCATGAGCGCGGACAGGCTGATGCGCTGGATCTTGACGTAGATCTCACCGAGGCCGACCACCAGCACGATCGCGGGGATGGTCAGCGGCAGCAGGCAGAGAAACTCGATGGTGCGCGCCAGCCACTGCACCCGGAGCTGGACCCAGATCATGGTCGGTACCAGCAGGATCAGCATGACCGCGCAGGTGATGACCGCCAGTTCCAGGGTGATCTCGATCGAGCTGAGCAGGGGGGGAATGCCGGTGCCCTGGTAGGAGGCGATCTGCCGCCAGGCGGTCACCGACCAGGTGCCGAGCTTGGTCGGCGCCTCCAGCGAGAACCGGGCCACCGCCAGCAGGGGCAGCAGGAAGAACAGCCCGAATATGGTGAAAACCACGTAGCGGAAGATGTTCAGCCGCCGGCGCCGCCCAGCCTGCATGCCGGGCGGGCGCTTGGCCGACGGGGCCAGCGGCGCCTCGCCGACTGAGGTTACCGCAGCCATCGCGCCGCCCTGCGCAGCAGCAAGGCATATCCGGTCATGACGATGGCCACCATGACCACCATGCCCAGGGCGAGCAGGTCAGCCACGTTGACGTTGCTCAGCCCGACCTCGCTCGACATCGCGGTACTGATCTGCTGCGGCACGATGTAGGCGATCTGGTTCTCCCACGCCTGGATGGTGGCGAAGGCGGACAGCGCGTTCGCGAACAGCAGCAACGTGGCGCCGAGGAAGGCCGGCAGCAGCAGCGGCCCGCCGACATGCCGCCAGTACTGCCAGCTGGACGCACCGAGATTCTCCGACGCCTCTCGCCACTGGATCTTCAGCCCGTCGATGGCGGGCATGAACACCAGCACCATCAGCGGGATCTGGAAGTACGTGTAGATCAGCGTGATGCCCCACGGGAAGTCGAAGTACCAGCTGGCGTGGAACAGCAGGCCCACCGGGCCGATGGTCACGAGGAAGGCGAACGCCAGCGTGACCCCGCCGGTCTGGGCGAGGACGCCCGAGACGGCCACGTAGAGCCTGCGTATCACGCCGTCCGGGTCGCCCGACGCCACCGCATAGGCCAGGATCGCGCCCAATACGGCCCCGGTCAACGACGAGAGCAGGCACAACTTGAACGAGCCGATGAAGTAACCGCGCACCAGCGGGTTGCCGAGCTCGCTGAGGTTGGAGAACGCCCACGCGCCGTTCGGGTTCTTGACCGCGTCGACGATGACGATCCCGGTCGGCCAGAGCAGGAAGACGGCGAGGTAGGCGAAGAACGGGACGGTGCCTACCCAGGGCGGGGCAGACGGCCGGCGCCCAGCCCACGAGGGCCGGGCGCCGGTCTTGGTTGTCGTAGCGACGGCCACGTGCCCTCGCTAGCCGACGGCCTTCGCCCAGTTCGCCGCCAGGTAATTGGCGGCGTCGGTCGACTGGGCCTGGGTGAGGAACACCGGCGTGCCGGTGATGGGGGGCAGTTTCGCGGCCGCCGTCTTGTCGAGGCTGCCGTTGTTGCTCATGGCCAGCTGCTCGACCGGCCGGGCACCGCCCTGCAGCCACAGGTTCTGCCCGCCGGTAGCGGCCTGGGAGTAGAGGTACTCCTCCCACAGCCGGGCCGCGGCCGGGTGCGGCGCGTTCTTGTTAATGGTCTGCGCGTAGTACCCGCCCAGGTCAACGCCCGACGGGATGAACACCTTCCAGCCGGTCACGCCCACGTAACTCGGCAGGTTGAGGTAATCCCAGTTGAACACGACCGGGGTTGAGCCTGCCTTGATCGTGGCCCCGGTGGCCGATATGGGGTTGAAGTTGCCGGCCGCCTTGAGCTGGTGGAAGAAGTTCACGCCCTTGGAGATGTCGCTGGGCGTTCCGCCTTCCGCCAGGTTCGCCAGCATGACGCCGTTCAGCCCGGCGTTGGCTGAAGTCGGGTTCCCGTTCAGCGCGACCGCGCCCTTGAACTGAGGTCCAAGCAGCTGGCTCAGCGAGGTGATGGTTCCGAACTTGGCCTCGTAGCCGATGGCCATGTAGCCGCCGTAGTCCTGCACCCAGACGCCGTTGGGCGCCTTCTGGGCCGCGGGGATAGCGCTCCACGAGCTCACCTCGTACGGCGCGAACAGGCTGGTGTTAGCCAGGGCGACCGCCATGCCGATGTCCAGGACGTCAGGCGCCTTGGGGCTGCCGTTCTCCGACTTCACCGCGTCGACCTCCTGCTGGCTGGTGCCGTCGGGGAGGGTGGAATTGACGGTGATGCCGTACTGCTTCTCGAAGGTGTTAATGATGGTTCCGTAGTTGGCCCAGGTCGGCGGCAGGGCGATGACGTTGAGCGTGCCCTCCTTCTTGGCCGCCGCGATCAGCGCGTTCATGCCACCTCCGGCCGCGGCGGAGGTTTCCGTGGCCCAGTTGGCCGCGCTGCTGGTCGTGCTGCTCGAGGAACCTGACGAGGAACTCGACGAGGAGCAGCCGGCCGCAAGCAGCGTCGCGGCCGCGACGCCCGCGAGCGCCAGTCGATATGAGGATCTCACCAGTGCCTCCTGAAAAGCTTCCCTATCCGAAGTGGGATGACGGCTGCCCGAAAGGCCACGGGCGGCGTTACCGAAACGGTTTGCCCACCCACCTCTCCCCCAGCTAAGAGTGCAGGATAAATGCACCTAAAACGTTTTGCGTTCGCATGCTCACACAGCCCCGACGAGGGTGTCAAGAGACGTTACCGAGTTGCCGCACTGAGCCGGGTGAACACCGGGTTAACGGGCAGCCGGGGCGCCTGCAGGGAGGCGCGTTCGACCAGTTCGACCGGGGCGACGTAATCGCCTGCCCGGTCACCGCCGAGCAGCCGCGCCATCAGCGCCCGGCCCATTTCCCTGCCGTCTAGGCGAATGGTCGCCAGCGGCGGGTCGAGCAACTCGGAACTGGGCAGGTCGTCGTGTCCGATGACGGAGACGTCCGGCCCGATCCGCAGGGACAGGTCCCGGGCGGTCCTGTAGATGCCGAGCGCCGTGTAATCGGAGTTGGTGATGACCGCGGTGGCGGCGTCCGGGCGCGCCAGCAACGTCCCGGCCGCCTTGCGCACGTCGGTGATCGTGAGGGGCGAGCGCATGACGACCGGCTGGACGCCGAGTTCGCGGGCCAGCCGCCTGAAATGGCGCAGCCGGTCCGGGTCGGCCACCAGGCCGCGCGGCGCGGACAGGAACGCGACGCGGGAGTGGCCGACTTCGGCCAGGCGGCGCATCGCCAGCCCGACCCCGGCCGCGTTGTCGGGGTACACCCGCGACACGCCGGTCGCGCCCTCCATGGCCGCGTTCAGCGCCACTACCGGCGTACCCGGCCGCAGCTCCTGCCAGAGCTGCACCGACTCGCCCTTGCCGACCGGGGCGATGGCCAGCCCGGCCAGCCGCTGGGCGGCCATCTCCCGCACCAGCAGGCGCTCGCGTTCCGCCGAGTAGTGCGAGTCGAGCAGCAGCAAGGTGGCCCCGGCTTCGCTCGCCGCCCGTTCGGCCCCGGTCAGCACCTCGAGGAAGAAGGGGTTGCTGAAGTTGCGGATGACCAGGCCGTAGGTGGTCGTGCGACCGCGCCGCAGCGCCTGGGCCTGCGGGTTGGCGCGGTAACCGAGCTGGGCGGCGGCCGCCAGGATCCGCCGGCGAGTTTCTTCCGCCACCCCCGGCTGGCCGTTCAGCGCGAAGCTCACCGAGGCGACCGACACGCCAGCCAGCCGGGCCACGTCGCGGATGCCCGCCGGCTGCTGCGCTCCGCCCTGCTGACTCGTCATGGCCTTGCCCACGGTTATGACGCTCTGCTTCCCCCGGTAGGAGCGGAGGTACGTCGCTGAGCGCACATCCTAACCACCCGGCTGGCCGCCGGGCCAGAGGCCAGGCCTGGCTATCAAGCTGACCGCCAACAGATGCCCGTCGGCCATGAGCTGGACACCTCGCGTTTGTCTTGGCTAGCCATCATCTGCACTTGTCTAGCCAAGATCGCCATCTTGGTCCCCGTCCGCGGGGACTGTGGTTTTGGGAGGGAATTTTGCGAGCAAGGCACGCCATGGCGGCAGCCGCCGCGGTTGCCGGCAGCCTGCTGCTCACCGTCGGCTGCAGTTCCTCGAGTTCAAGCAGCGGCAGCACGAGCAGTAGTAGTACAAGCAGCGGGACCAACTGGGCCACGGCCACCTCCGTCTCGGCGGGCGGCGGAATGACCGCGCTGGTCGCCGCGGCCAAGAAGGAAGGTCAGCTCAACGTCATCACGCTGCCCTCCAACTGGGCCAACTACGGCACGATCATGAAGGACTTCACCGCCAAGTACGGCATCAAGGTCAACGACGCCAACCCGGACGGCTCCAGCCAGGACGAGCTGAACGCCGTCAACCAGCTCAAGGGCCAGAGCCGGGCGCCCGACGTCCTTGACGTGGGCACCGCGTTCGCGGTCAAGGGCGACCAGGAGGGCATCCTGGCCCCGTACAAGGTGGCGACCTGGAGCAACATCCCCGCTGACGCCAAGGCCTCGGATGCCAGCTGGTACGCCGACTACGGCGGCTACGTCGCGATCGGGTACGACTCGTCCAAGGTGAAGACCCCGCCGACCTCGTTCGCGGACCTGCTCAAGCCGATCTACAAGAACGAGGTCGCCATCAACGGCAACCCGACCCAGGCCAGCGCGGCGTTCTCGGCGGTGTTCGCCTCGGCGCTCGCCAACGGCGGCTCGCTGAACAACATCGCGCCCGGCATCGCCTACTTCAAGAAGCTGCACGCCGAGGGCAACTTCGTGCCCGTCGCGGCCAGCGCGGCCACCATGGAGAGCGGCCAGACGCCCATCGTGGTCTGGTGGGACTACCTGCTGGCCTCCGAGATCGGGCCGAGCGTCAAGAGCCTGAAGATCGTGATCCCGTCGGACGCCTCCTACGCGGCCTACTACGACCAGGCCATCAGCAAGTCCGCGCCGGACCCGGCCGCGGCCGGGCTGTGGGAGGAGTACCTGTACTCGACCACAGGCCAGAACCTCTGGCTGCAGGGCGAGGCCCGGCCGATCGAGCTGTCGACCCTGGTGGCGGACGGCACGGTCGACCAGACGGCCTACAAGGCGCTGCCGCCGGCCCCGGCCGGGAACGTCACCTTCCCCACGCAGTCGCAGCAGGCGGCGGCGGAGAACGTCGTCGCGCAGCAGTGGTCCAGCGTGATCGGTTAACCGTGGACCAGACAGTCGCGGCCCCGGGATCCCTGGCGGATCCCGGGGCCCTCGGGTCCGGGCCGGCCGCGGCGACCGGGCCGCCCCGCAGGCTGACCGTCCCGGGCGTCCTGCGCTGGCTGCGCCGGATGGCCGGGATCGTGCCCTTCGGCGTCTATGTCACGCTCGGCCTGCTGCTGCCGATGATCGCGGTCGCGATAGGGGCGTTCCAGGACAGCAGCGGCAACTTCACCCTCAGCAATATCCACACCGCCACCCACGGTATCTACCTGCACGGATTCGAGCAGAGCATCATCTTGTCCGTGATCACCGCGATCCTCCCGGGGATCTTCGGGCCGCTGGTCGCGTACGCGATCTTCACGGCCAGGCGCGGGGCGGTGCTGCGGCGGATCGTGATCACCGCCTCAGGCGTCTTCGCCAACTTCGGCGGCGTGCCGCTGGCCTTGCTGTTCATCGCCTCCCTCGGCTCCACCGGGCTCATCACCCACTGGCTCGCCAACCTGGGAATCGACATCTACGCCAACGGCTTCAGTCTGTACTCCCTCAGCGGCGTGTGCCTGGTGTACATGTATTTCCAGATCCCGCTGATGGTGCTGGTCATCCTGCCGGCCCTGGAGGGGCTGCGTCCGTCGTGGCGGGAAGCCGCGCAGAACCTGGGCGCGCGCACCTGGGACTACTGGCGCTTCGTCGGCGGCCCGGTGCTGCTGCCCTCGTTCCTCGGCTGCGTCCTGCTGCTGTTCGGCAGCGCCTTGTCCGCCTACGCGACCGCCGAGGCGCTGACCAACGGGACCATCCCGCTGACCTCCATCCAGATCGGGTCGTTCCTGAACGGGAACGTGATCGCCGGGCAGGAGAACGTCGGCAAGGCGCTCGGCCTGGGCATGGTCGTCATCATCGCGGTCGCGATGCTGATCTACGTCGCACTGCAGCGGAGGGCGGCCAAATGGCTGCGGTGACCAGTCCGCGGCGGCGGGAACCGCTGCCCATCTGGCGGTGGGTCATACTCCTGCTCGCCGGGGCATTCTTCCTCATCCCGCTGCTCGTGGCGTTCCGGTTCGCCGGGATCAAGTCCTTCGGCTCGGTCCTCAGCCAGTCCGGTTTCACCTCGTCCCTGAGCCTGTCGCTCCGGCTCGCGGTCGTCACCACCCTGATCACGGTCATCCTCATGCTGCCCACGGCGGTGTATGTCCACCTGCGGCTGCCCAAGGTCAGGCGGGTGCTCGAGGGGATCACGATCCTGCCGATCGTCATCCCGCCCGTGGTGCTGATCGTGGGCGTGCTGCAGATCGCGCCGGGCTCCCTCAAGAGCACGCCGTACCTGCTCGCGCTCGAATACGTGATCCTGGCCATGCCGTTCGCCTACCGCGCCATCGACGCCGGGCTGCGCGCGCTGGACCTCAAGACGGTCGTCGAGGCGGCCAGCTCGCTGGGCGCCGGCTGGGTCACCACGCTATGGCGGGTGGTGCTGCCGAACCTCGCCACCGCGCTGCTGTCCGCCGTGGTGCTGACCGTGGCCCTGGTCCTCGGCGAGTACACCATGGCCAGCCTGGCTTTGTTCCAGACCTTCCCGGTGTGGATCTACGTCAACAGCCAGACCAGCGGCCAGGTCTCGGTCGCGGCCTCGCTGCTCTCACGGTTCGTGACCTGGGTCCTCCTGATGGCCATCACGGTGCTCGGCACCCGGCAGCAGCGTCGGATCGGCGGCGGCGCGGTCAACTTGTTCACCGTCGCACGTCAGGAAACGAGAGGCGGCGCATGACTACCAACACCGCCAGGGACGCGGCCACGGCGGCGTCCGGCCTCGGGCAGGCTGGACGCGGCGGCGGGACCAGCGTGCTGTTGCAGGACCTGACCCGCGTCTTCGGGTCCACCCGGGCGCTGGACGGGCTGTCCATCGAGATCGCGCCTGGCGAGCTCCTCGCATTGCTCGGCCCGTCGGGCTGCGGCAAGACGACGGCCCTGCGCATCGTGGCCGGCTTCGAGACGGCCGACGCCGGAACGGTTCTGGTCGACGGCAAGGACATGTCGTCGGTTCCCGCCTCCCGGCGCGACATGGGCATGGTGTTCCAGAGCTACAGCCTGTTCCCGAACATGCCCGCGCTCGACAACGTGGCCTTCGGGCTGCGGATGCGCAAGATGGGCGGGAGCGAGCGACGCAAGCGGGCCGCCGAGCTGCTGGACATGGTCGGCCTGGCCCCGCAGGCCAGGCAGTACCCGCACCAGCTGTCGGGCGGCCAGCAGCAGCGCGTCGCGCTGGCCCGCGCGCTCGCCGTCGAGCCCCGGGTGCTGCTGCTCGACGAACCGCTGTCCGCCCTGGACGCCAAGGTGCGGCTCCAGCTGCGCGAGCAGATCCGGACGCTGCAGCAGCGGCTCGGGACCACCACGCTGTTCGTCACCCACGACCAGGAAGAAGCGCTGTCCATGGCGGACCGGGTCGGCGTCATGAGCAAGGGGAAGCAGGAGCAGATCGCCGCGCCCGACGAGCTCTACGAGCACCCGGCCACCGCGTTCGTGGCGGAGTTCGTCGGCGTCATGAACCGGATACCCGGCGAGCTGCAGGGCAGCGGGAGCGTGACCGCGCTGGGCAGCACCGTGCCGGTCCGCGGGCCGGTCCCGGCGGACACCGAGGTGGACGTGCTGGTCCGGCCCGAAGGCCCGACCATGCAGGTCGTGGAGAACGGGAACGGCATCGTGACGACCAGGACCTTCCTCGGCTCGGTGACCCGGGTCGGCGTCCTGCTGGACGGCGACGTCGCCGTCCAGGTCGACAAGCCGAGTTCCGAGGCCGCCGCGCTGGCGCCCGGCGCGTCGGTCTCGTTGTCGCTGCCCGGCCAGCCCGTCCTCGTCGCCTCCCGTCGGCCCGCGCCCAGCTGACCGGCGCGGCGCCGTCTGACCAGGGCGGTGCCGCCGCCGCACGCGCGTTGATACCCGTGGGTGCAGTGCTGCTCGAGCGCCCCGTGGTGCGTCCACCCCGCGGAAACATCTGGGAGGAAATGGGCTCCGGGGAGGGTTTGGTGCACCATAGGCCCCTAAACTCTCCCGGAAGCCCGAACTCTCCCCGGTATATGCAATCTAATCGAACTGGTGAGCAGATTGTGGTGCGGGGGACCATTAAGGGAGCGCTGAGGCAGCGCGGTCAGGCGGTGGCGTTCTCGATATGGGGGAGGATGTCGGCGATCGTGTCGAGGATCAGCGGGGCGCCGGCCCGCTCCAGGTCGGCGCGGGTGCAGGCGCCGGTCAGCACGCCGGCCACGATCGCCGCCCCGGCGCGCCGCCCGGACTCGATGTCGCTGCCGGTGTCGCCGGCCACGGCGAGCTCGCCGACGGCGCCGCCGCGCAGCCGGAGCAGCGCGGTCAGCGGCAGGTCCGGCCACGGGCGGCCGCGTCCGGCGTCGGCGGGGGACAGGGCCAGGTCGATCAGCCCGCCCCAGCGAAGCCTGTCGATGATGGCGTCCCTGGTGACGGGGGAGAAGCCGGTGGCCAGGCAGACCCGGACGCCGGCCTTGCGCAGTGAGGCAAATGTCTCCTCAGCCCCCGGCATCGCCGCCACCGCCCCGGCCCGGACGGCCCCGGCGTAGTGGTCCTCGAACACCTCGTTGGCCTTGCGGGCCATCGCCTCGTGGCCCAGGATCCGCCGGAACACCTCGATCTTGGACTGGCCCATGCTCGACCGCACATCCGTCATGGCCCGGTTGTAGGCGGCTGCGGGCAGGTTCTGCGCGGCGATGGCCGCGGCGAAGGCCTCGAGCACCACCCCGTCGTCGGCCACCGTCGTACCCGCCATGTCCAGGCAGGCCACCGTGATGCGAGTCATGAGAAGGTCTCCTCCGCGATCGCTGGCGAGCAGGTCATGCCGCGCCCGCCCGGGCCGGTGACCAGGATCACGCCGGGCTCGGCCGCCGACCTGTGGTAAAGCGCGTGAGCGGCCATCGCGGGATTCCCCGGGGCCACCTCGCTGTAGACGCCGGCCCAGCGCCGCCGTACCCGCGGGATCGGCGCGCCGAGCAGCGCCTCGGCCCGGGCGCGCAGGTGGTCGTAGGCGTCCTCGTCCAGGTCGAACGCGAACGGCTCGGCGTAGGAGTGCGTGTCGCCGATGGTCAGCCCGCCGTCGGCCCGCTGGACCAGCAGCAGCTGGGCGCGGGTCTGCGCCGCGGCCGGCTCCTGCGGCGGAAGCCGGTCCCGTCCGGGCAGGTCGTAGGCCGGGTAGTAGCGCAGCGAGTCGCCGTCGGCCAGCGCGGTGGTGACCTGCCCGGCCAGCGGCGCCGTCTGCATCATCTGCAGCCGGACCCGCCGTACCCCGCCCCGGGCGAGGTAGCGCCCGGCTATCCCGGTGTGCGCCGCGCCCGGGCACAGGATCACCAGGTCGCACCGGTGCCAGGCGCCGGTGTGGTCCCGTACCGCGTGCGGCGCGATCTCGGTGACCTCCCGCCCGGGAAGCCACTGGTAACCGTCGCTGGCCAGGTAGCCGCGCAGGGCCGGGAG
>Ga0335081_10009361_pt1 | contig 15761 bp, 10 predicted proteins | sample Lox_Sample_35_FD_206713 | JGI IMG/M metagenome (GOLD analysis project Ga0335081, IMG submission 206713) | Soil microbial communities from Loxahatchee National Wildlife Refuge, Florida, United States - Lox_Sample_3.5 | ecosystem: Environmental > Terrestrial > Soil > Wetlands | place: USA... | reverse complement strand
GTGTTTTAAGAAGAATAATTATTAGCTTGGCATCTTGGCAGCTGTTTATATATACTAGTCTAAATTCCCACTAGATAGAACAATCAGAAGCTCAATCACAAGTAAACAAAAACACACACATACTTCACAACTAATGCTGCTACTACTACTAAAGTTCTTAGAATGCAAAAGAATTGCTGCCTGTCCTGTTATATATAGTGACATAGTCAAAGAGTACATTTAAAAGTACTCAGAGAATTCCTTGTATAACAGTCAATACTTTGATGTGCTCAAGAATCAGCTTATTAAGGCTCATTATTATAGTTTACTAGTAATAGCCCTCAGATTTGAGCAGTACTAGTAGAACACTTCTTATACCAAGGATCTTATTTGGTTTATTAAAAAGGCAGCAGAGAATTTATCGGTCTTTACAGATCAGTTGCAAGGAGTTGGTAATCTGCCTGAAGGAGATATGAGGATTACTGCCATTGATTTTGATTATTGATATAGTTTACTAACGTTGAGCCATTTATAGACTTTACAGATACAAGAAAGATTTTCAGAGATTTTTGTGGCAGAATCTCATAACATTGTTACTTATATTTACTAGTTTATTTTAATTTTACTATCTATTAATACTTACTAGTAATTTTTTTCTTCAGTAGTTTTTAAAGTACAGAACTCTTCATTTTGAAAAAGTCTGAGAGCTAATTAGAGAGCAATGAAGTTGCTACTAAAGCAGCCAAAAATGATTTAATAATATTACTGGAGAACCTAAAGTATTTTACACTAGTATTTGCTTGAAATTTATTTATAAATTGATATTTATCGGCGATTTATTTACAATTTAAGACTATTTCTAAATTGAGAATAATAATCTTATTAGAAAATCTGTTTTATCTTCTGTTTTAAACTGTGTTTTAAACTGTGTTTTAATTTGTGTTTTAATCTATGTTTCAATCTGTGTTTTAATCTATGTTTCAACTCCATGTTTCAATTTATGGTTCAATAATTAGTGTTAGTATTAAAGGAATAATTCTGTTTTATAATTACAAATTTGTTTCAGGGATTGGTTTTACTAGTGTTTTACTAAAGTTTTACTAGTGTTTTAGGAAGAATAATTATTGGTTTGGCATCTTGGCAGCTGTCGATATTTACTAGTCTAATTCTTACCAGAGAGAATACTCAGAGGCTGAATAACAAGCAAATAAAATCAAACACAGACTTCAAATGCAATGCACAGAGAAGAATATATGCAAAAGTATGTAATTCATTGTACAAACAACTATATATATTATAAATATAAATAAAAGATAAGTATAATAATATTAAACAAGTAAAACAAAATTAAAAATACTAAATCTGAAAGAAATGCATTACTAAATACTATTATTAAGTACTACTAATTAGAAGTCATACTTACAATCCTCAGGTCTAAAATCTTCCAAAAACAGGGGTCAAGAGTTTCCAGGACTCATATGTTTATAGTACTAGTAAGAATCACTAGTAAAAGTCCCATGCAGTAGAGAGTACTCAGTAGCAGATGTCGAGAAGTTGCAGACGAGACTTATCTTCAGAGAATACTAGTAGAAGAGCAGAAGAGGTTTACTAAAGTCCAACCTGGGACAGTAGTAAAAGAATTTCAACAAAAGATCTTGTGAAAAACAGTCGTAGACAGGATAAGATTAAACTGACAGAGAGAGTCTGAGCAGAACATTTCCAATGGGACCTCCAATGAAGTGTTTGTGTATGTGTTTGGTATGATTGAGCTTCTGATTATTCTGTCTAGTGAGAATTTAGACTAGTATATATAGCCAAGATGCCAAGCCAATAACCTGTAAAACTTTAGTAAAACACTAGTAAAACAAATCCTTGAGACAGATTTATAATTATGAAACAGAATTATTTCTTTGGCACCAATACTGATTATTGAAACATAAATTGAAACATAAATTGAAACATAAATTGAAACATAAATTGAAACATAAATTGAAACATAGAGTTGAAACATAGATTAAAACACAGTTTGAAACATGGATTGAAATACAAATTAAAACAAAAGATAAAACAGATTTTGTAATAAGATTATTATATCTGATTTAAAAATAGTATTGATTTGTAAATAAATTGGAAGTAAATACTAGTATAAAATACTAGTATGTTTATACTACTAGTAAGAATCACCAGTAAAAGTTCAATAATAGACATTAGAATCTTCTTTTTTCAAATCAAACACTGTTCTTCTTTATTAGTACCTAAGCAGAGGTTGCTCTAATCTTTTACTAGTAGGAAATCTACTTTTAAGATAGAAGAAACACTGACAGAGAATGCATAACTAGAGGCTAAGATAGTAGATAAACTGATTAACAGCTCACTTTTAAATAAATTGACTCATTTTACTGAAATGAAGCATGGAAAAAGTATGAGAACCTAATTGACTTAACTAGTAAAAAAATCCCCTTGAGTCTAAATACTGAGGTACTAAGCTACCAAGATAATAATTATTCTGAAACCTGCTTTTATATATTAGCTATTTCAGTATTTATCATTCTGAGACAATATTATAAGAATAACATATTAAATATAGAAATAATGATATTTATGGTCAATTTGATAAATTATCCTATATTACTTCTCCTTAAAGTGAGATCTACTACTTGTAATAGGCTTAATTTGCTTGAATTTGAGTAACTAATTCCTTTATCTATCAGATTTTGGTTCTTCATTTACTTCAGTTATTTTCTCTATCTTGAAGTAGATTTTCTGACTACTAGAAAGGGATTATGGTTGCTTTTTCATTACTACTAAATACGAAACACAGGTTCTATCTAATGCAAGAGTATATAAGCTACTAAAGAATGTTTTTTTAATAGCTGCTAACTCTAGCTATTGGCTAGTAAAGTATGTATTTGTTTTTGTTTGCTTGTGATTCAGCTTTTGATTGTTCTAACTAGTGGAAATATGGAAACAGCTGCCTAGATACCAAGCCAATAATTATTCTTCCTAAAACATGAGTAAAACTTCAGTAAAATACTAGTAAAACCAACCCTTGAAATGAATTTATAATTATAAAACTGAATTATTTTTTTGGTGTCAATACTAATTATTGAAACATAAATTAAAACATGGAGTTAGAATATAGATTAAAACATATACTGAAACAGAGATTGACACACAAATTAAAACACAAAGATAAAATGATCTCATAATAATATAATTATATCCAATTTAGAAATAGTATCAATTTGTCAATAAATGGCAAGTAAATACTAGTGTAAAATACTGGTATGCTTATACGACTAGTGAGGATTACTAGTAAAACTCTTACACTAGTACTCTTAAAGAGTGCACAAGTTATATATGAAGAAACTATGATTCTAATAGATGTGTCGAGAGAACCACCTGGGATTTATATGCTTAAGATGTCAGACTACTAAGAAAGTACTGCAAGTAAAAGTACTTATATAGAAGCATATAATGTACATATTACAAGGCATATAATGCAATACAACTGAAAATAAATATGCAAAGCCATATAATACAAGACATAGGAAATTATATACAAAGATATATATACTAAAATAAGAAAGTTAATAATGCTAAATTAGGAATAGATTCTTTGGGTTATTTAATCCGACTACTGGCACTAGTGTGGGACTTTTACTAGTAATTCTCACTACTAGTAGAAATATACTAGTACTTTATTACTAGTATTAACTCACAATTTATTTACAAGTTGACATTTATCTGCGATTTATTTATAAATTAATACTATTTCTAAATTTGATATAATAATGTTATTATAAAATCTGTTTTATCTTTTGTTTTAAACTGTGTTTTAAACTGTGTTACAAACTCTGTTTCAAACTGTATTTTAATTTGTGTTTCAATCTATGTTTCAATCTGTGTTTTAATCTATATTTTAATGGAGCGATGCAAGGGTGGCAAGAAACTTTTTAAAGCCAGAGGGCTTCACGAGGGATATGAGTCAACAAGACTGAAGATTTTTATTCCTTGATGGCTATTTGTTCTCTATGAAACACTACTCTAAGAAATTGCTGAAGCGACTCCAGGAGCTACCAGAGCTACCTGGCTGCCCTTGCATTCAACTCCATGTTTCAATTTATGTTTCAATAATTAGTATTGATACTAAAGGAATAATAATTACAAACTTGTTTCAAAGATTGTTTTACTAGTGTTTTACTAGAAGTTTTACTAGTGTTTTAGAAAGAATAACTATTGGCTTGGCATCTTGGCAGCTGTCTATATACTAGTCTAAATTCCCCCTAGATAGAACAATCAAAAGCTGAATCAAAAGCAAAAACAAACATATACACTTCACTAGCAAGTATTAGTAATGCTTATACTAATAGTAACAATTATTAGTATATATATCTATATTATTACTGTTTGAAATTGAATTTTAGTAAAATTACTATCTTTTAAAATGCAAAGACAATCTCAGACTGCTAATATTGATTTGTAGTATAACTATTATCTTTATCACCTTTGAATTTAATGTTAACTACTACTGACAGAGTTTAAAAAAAAGTTGATTTAATTATATTAAGAAAAGAATGAGAATTCAATAGTCATCTATACAGAAAATTACAAGTTTTTTAGTTTTAAGTAGTCTAGATTGTAAAATGTTTATTTGTTTTTTGTTCTAAGCTGTCAATCTGGATAACAGCTTCAATATGGAGAATTTTTATTTTTCTAAATTGCTAGATTAGATTATCAATTTCACTATATCTTGCTTGGAATTACTAGTAATATTAGTTAGAGTGCTAGTGCTAATACTTTTATTATTTTGGCTAATGCCAGCATGTTTCTTCTTAGACTAACAAGTAGGCTTGATGCTAAGAAAGTCTTAAAGAGTCATTGCTACTACTAAAGGAATCTGAATTTGAGTCAGATTCAGAGCAGCTGCTACTAGTGCTATCAGATTTGTACCTTTTATTACCAGTAATATATATCTATTGGCATTTTCTGGTAAGATAAATTACAGTCCTTTGGACTTCTTCCTTTATAAAAGGTTTAGAATAAGAAAGTGCGATCTATATTATTTAGATCTGAGTCTCTTAATAAAGGCGTCTTCTTTGCTTTCTTCATTGAAAAGCAATTGGATAATTTTTTTTTGATGAAACTATCTTTTTCCTTTTATAAAATAGCAAGATCATAAATAAAAGGCTTATTGAGCTTATTTGCTTGAGCTTTAGTATATCTAATAACTACTACTCTTTTAATAACAGTTTCATTTTAGCAATTCTCACTATTAAATTCTTCAAGAAAGAGGGTGAAAAGTTATTCCAGGGACTTTGATTTTGCTTCTTGCCAAAGTTACTAAATAATCTTTGGCCTTCTACTTCAAGCTAATATATTCAAGTATTTGGCTGGCAGACCATTTCTCTGCCTTTGTCGCTTAACACATATTAGAGCAGAATTGACGCATCAATTCTGGCGATTTGCATGGGGATGGGTGGCTGTCAGCCACCATGAAAAATATTTTGATGTGTGAATTGCCATGCAAAAAAATGCTTTTGCCATGCCAATTCTACAGCTGGCTGCCACATGATATATGCCAGGATAGACACCTGTCCGGCTGTATTCCACATTACCATGCCGAAAATATTGATGCACAGTGTTGGCTGTCCTGATTGACTGTGCTGGTTGATGGTTCTGGTTAACTACTAGCCATCCCGGCTGTGGGCCGCGGTTGTCGATCCCGGTGGTCAGTCCTGGTTAGCCATCCTGGTTGGCCGTACTCCACCGTGTAACAGAAATTAATGTAAACGCGCATTACCAGACCGAAAATATTCACACAGCACATTGGCCATCCTGATTGACCGTGCTGGTTGACAGCTCTGGTTAACTACTAGCCATCCTGGCTGGCGGCCCTGGTTGGCCATCTTGGTTGGCTGCCCGGGTTGGCTGTGCTCCCAGCGTGTAACAAAAATCAATGTAAACGCGGCTTACCATATTTACGCATCCATCGTCTTGGCCGTCCTGATTTTAAAAATGCGAAAATTGGCAATGTTTGTGCCTCCAGTGCCACAGCTAGCGACAGTATCACAAAATGGATATCACCAGGAGATTCAGCGTATTGAATAAGTCTAGGACACCATTCCAAAGGCGTGGCTGACTGTAGTTGGAGCACATCAAAGGTGGTGAATATAGCTGTCGCATGATCTCAATTTGCGAAAATTGGAGATATTTGTGCTTGCGGCACTGCAACCATCGACCGGATCGCAAGGAGGATGGAACGATGAGATTCAGCACATCAAATAGGTCTAGTCCGGGATTCCAGAGGCCTGGCTGACTGTAGTTGAAGCACATCAAAGGTGGTGAATGTAGCCGTCACACGATCTCAAATTCCGAAAATTGGACATATTTGTGCTGGCAGCACTGCAACCATTAGCCAGATCACATGGAGGATGACATGATGAGTTTCAGCGCATTAAATAGGTCTGGTACAGGATTCAGAAGGCTTTGCTGACTGTAGTTGGAGCAGATCAAACATGGTGAATAGAGCTGTCATGGGATCTCAAATTCCGAAAATTGGACATATTTGTGCTTGCAGCACTGCAACCATTAGCGAGGTCGCAAGGAGGACGGCACGGTGAGATTCAGTGCATTACATAGGTCTAGTACGTCGTTCCAATGGCCTGGCTGACTGTAGTTGAATCAAAGGTGGTAAATGTAGCTGTCACGGGATCTCAAATTCCGAAAATTGCAGATATTGTGCTTGCAGTACTGCAACCATTGACCAGATCACATGGAGGATGACACGATGAGTTTCAGCGCACTAGTACGGGATTCCAAAGGCTTGGCTGACTGTAGTTGGAGCAGATCAAAGGTGGTGAATATAGCTGTCACGGGATCTCAAATTCCTGAAATTGAGATATTTGTGCCTGCAGCACCACAACCACTGGCCAGATCGTGAAAGGGATGAAACGATGATATTCAGCACGTTAAATAGGTCAAGTACGTCATTTCCTAGGTCTGGTTGACTGTAGTTGGAGCATATCAAAGGTGATGAATATAGCTGTCGGAGGATCTCACATTCCTAAAATTGGAGATATTTGTGCCTGCAGTACCTCAACCACTGGTCGGATCGCAAAACGGATGGGACGATGAGATTCAGCGCATTGAATAGGCCCAGTATGCTATACCGGGGGTGAGTGCAGGTAATGGGGACACATCAAAGAGTGGGTGACAAACATGGAGGGAGATTTTTAAAATGCGAAAATTCGAGATGTTTTTGATTGCTGGGCCCCAACCAAAGAGCATATGGTGAAATGGATGGCGCGAGGAGATTCGCGACATTGGGTAGGTCTAGGACGGGGCTCCAAATGCTTAGCTGACTGTAGTTAGAGCATATCAAAGGTGATGAATATAGCTGTTGCAGGATCTCAAATTCCAAAAATTGGAGATATTTGTGCCTGCAGCACTGCAACCAGTGGTCAGATCGCGAAGCGGATGGCACGATGAGATTTACCGCATTGAGTAGGTCTAGTATGTGATTCCAACAGCCTGGCTGACTGTACGTGGAGCACATCAAAGGTGGTGAATATAGCTGTTATGAGGTCTCAAATTCCGAAAATTGGAGATATTTGTGCCTGCAGTACCACAACCACAGATCCGATTGCAAACTGGATGGCACGAGGAGATTCAACGCATTCGGCTGGCACAGGACGCTGTAACTGGGGTGACTGGGCATAATAGGGACACGTCAAAGAGGGGAGACAACAGAGTTGTTGGATCTTGAAAATACGAAAACTGTGGATGGTTATGCTTGTAGCACCACAATCATTTAGCATATCGCAAAAGAGATTGCACAAGGAGATTCAGGACATCAAATAGGCCTAGTACGGCATCTCCAATGACTCGCTGACTGCGGTGGGAGCATATCAAATGTGGTTAATTTAGCTTTCACAGGGTCTCAAATTCCGAAATTTGGTGATGTTTGTGCGTGCAGCACCACAGCCACTGGTCCGATTGCAAAATGGATAGCACGAGGAGATTTAGCGCATTGGACAGGCCTAGTTAAGGCTCTCCAATGCCCAGTTGACTGTGGTGGGAATGGATCACCAGTGGAGAATACCAGTGATGAAGTGTTCTAAATTCCGAAAATTGGTGATGTTTGTGCATGCAGCACAACAACCACCGGTGTGATGGCAAAACGTATAGCACGACGAGATTGACCGCATTAAATAGGCCTCGTACGGCATCTCCACTGTCCAGCTGGCTATGGTGGAAGCATACCAAATGTGGTCAATTTAGCTGCCAAAGGCTCTGAAATTCCGAAATTTGGTGATCTTTATGCCTTCAGAATTACAACCAGGAGTGAGATTGGGAAACAGATGCTACGAGGCGATTCAGCGCATTTAATTGGTGTAGTGAACGGTTCGAAATACCTGACTGACTGTAGTGGGAGGGGATGCAAGGTATTGAACACATGTGATCGATGATCTCAAATTCCGAAAATTGGGGTTGTTTGCACGTGCAGCACCGCAGGCAGTCGTTCGACCACAAGAAGGACTGCACGACGAGATTAGTCACATTGAATAGGTCTATAAGGGGACCCACAATGCCTGGCTGACTGTAATGGGAGAGGATTCAAGGTAGTGAGCACATATGCGGCAGGATCTCAAATTCCGAAAATTCAGGATATTTGTGCCTGCATAGCCACAACCAGCCATGGGATCGCAGAATGGATGGCACGAAGAGATCAAGCTCGTTGAATATGTCTAGTCAGTCATTTCAAATGCCCAGCGGACAGTATTTGGAGCACATCAAAGGTGGTGAATTTACCTGTTGCTGGATCTCAAATTCCGAAAATTGGAGATATTTGTTCTTGCAGCGCTGCAACGATTGACCAGATCGCAAGGAGGATGGCACGATGGGATTTAGTGCATCAAATGGGTATAGTACATGATTTAAAAGGCGTGGCTGACTGTAGTTGAAGCACATGAAAGGTGGTGAATGTAACTGTCGCAGGATCTCAAATTCCGAAAATTGGAGATATTTGTGCCTGCAGCATTTCAACCATTGACCAGATCGCAAGAGGGGTGGCACGAGAGGATTAGGCACATTAAATTGGTGTAGTACGTAATTCCAAAGGCGTGGCTGACTGCAGTTGAAGCACATCAAAGGTGGTGAATTTACCTGTTGCAGGATCTCAAATTCCAAAAATTTGAGATATTTGTTCTTGCAGAATGGCAACCATTGAGCAGATCGAAAGAAGGATGGCACCATGAGATTCAACGCATTAAAAAGGCGTAGTCCAGGATTCTAAAGGCGTGGCTGAAGGTAGTTGAAGCACATCAGAGGTGGTGGATATAACTCGCAGGATCTCAAATTCCGAAAATTGGAGATATTTGTGCCTGCAACATTGCAACCATTGGCCAGATCGCAAGGAGGATGATACGATGAGATTCAGGACATCGAATAGGTCTAGCATCGGATTCCAAAGGCCTCGCTGACTGTAGTTGGAGAATGTCAAAGGTGGTGAATAGAGGTGTCGCAGGATCTCAAATTCTGAAAAGTGAGATAATTATACCTGCTGCACCGCAACCACTGGTCACACTGCAAAACGGATGAAACGATGAGATTCAGCGCTTTGAATGAGTATAGCGAGTCACTCTCTAGGCTTGATTGACTGTAATTGGAGCACATCAAAGGTGGTGAATATACATGTCACAGGATCTCAAATTCCCAAAATTGGAGATATTTGTGCCTACAGTACCACAACTACTGGTCAGATCACAAGGGGGATAACACGAGGAGTTTCAGAATATCGAATAGCGCTGGTTCGCGATTCCCATTGCCCGGTTGACTTTAGTGGCAGCAGATCAAAGGTAGGAAATACCCATGTTGCGGTGTTCTAAATTCCAAATATTCGAGATGTTTGTGTCTGCAGCACTACAACTGCTGTTCCAATTGCAAAACAGATGTCACGATGAGATTTAGCGAATCGGGTAGATACAGTACGGGCTCTCCAATGCCCCGTTGACTGTGGTGGGAATTGTCGAATTACAGCGCCACCATGCTGGAAATGGAACGGTTATGAACTACGCGATATGGATTGTCCGATATGGAATATCCAATATTGGATATCCGAAATGAAGGGGGGCTGGTAAAGCTTCCCGATTTGGTTAAAGCATGTGATTTATTTGTGTATTTAAAGGTCCAATTTCGTAGCTTTCAATTCGAAGAAGTACCTTCATCGCAAATATTCATCAGAGCAAAGCGAACAGGCCAACGCTTTGGTGATATGAAGGTGGAAGGTTCCAGAGCATTCCAGGGAATCATTTGCACCATGCAAAGTGGAATGGAGCAGTCATTTGGGACGTTGACAGCTACCGGGGACAGTACAGCAGCTCAAGGACAGATGGATGCGAATTCTTTGGCCCTGATGTTTGGGAACCGGCATACGCCTCGCACTCTCACCTAAAGCGGATTGGCTCTGGCGGAAAAAGGGGGCAGGGCACACCGCCAGAGCCTTGACTCTGGTGAGGATAAGATTTTTCAGGGGGTTGACGACGTGTCAAAGTGGAGAGGTTGATTTTGTATGTGATTTTGATGATTTCGTTGAGTATCGCCGTTTGCACTATGTAATATGATTACTATATTTATACTTTCTTGATAATTATACTGCAGTCATTTCATTATTACCGTTTTTATTGAACGCAAAATTGAGCAGTCAATAAGCAGAGAATCATAATATGTGGGATGGGAACTCCGTCCGTCACGATGGGGAATCGAGCCTGCCCCCCGAAAAACAAGACAATCTGGCCACTGGACTGTCTGATTGCCAACATTCCCGCACGTTCGTCAAGGAAGCAACAGTCTACGGCCAACAACCAAAGGTAGATAACTTACTCGATGCTAATTAGTGCCCTTTTCCAAGTGCAGCGTCAAGGGGACTAGTTGTTGCACCCGTAGATTCCGAAGCGCAGTCGGATCATGAAATGCAATTTTTGGATGACGCAATCCGAATCGTTTAATCCCATCGCAATTGGAATACCGCTCATGGCAATTGGAACAGCAAAGAGAAGAAGTTCCGACACCGGCCCTTGGCGCGCCGCTATGGGAATTGCGGAATTCTTCATCTCACAGCCTTCCTCTTCACAAGGGTGGAGGTTCGGCATGCTTTTCTCTATACCGTTTCCGCTTCTCAAGACGTTGGCACTGCTGGTCACCCATTTTCTTTGCTTCTAGTCGACCGGACCTTCGAGCCACCACGCTGGACATGCTACTTCGCATTGGATGCGCAGCGCATAAAGGAGTAAAACACCTGGTCCGGTTTGAAATATACGGTGAGAATTTATTATTGTGAGGGCTAAATTGCCTGCCCCCGACTTTTGGGGATCTTTTTGGTGGTCGCTGAGCCTTAAGTATGGCGGCCGCCGCTCCATAGGATGGCGCTTTTGCGACACCACCGAAAAACAAAATGAGATCATTGCCGAAGTATCGCTGGTTGAAACATCCAAAATCCGCTGGACCCATACTAGTTTTATCTTATATCCGCTTCTGCAATGCGGAGGAGGCCGCGTGACATGTCCGCCATGGCCATTCGCCTGCAATTCAATTATTAACACACTTAAGGTGTTCCGCTTCTGCAACTCACTTTGCGGAGGAGGCCGCGTGACATGTCCGCCATTGCCGTTCGCCTGCAATTCCGTTATTAACACAGAAGGCGTCCCACTTCCACAACTCACTTTGCGGAGGAGGCCGCGTGACCTGTCTGCCATTTACATTCGCCGTTATGAACAGATATATGGTGTTTCGCTTCTGCAACTCACTTTGCAGCGGACGCCATGTGAGCTCTGCCATTCCCATCTGACATTTCTATTCGCCGACACTTCTATTATTAACACACTTAAAGCATTCTGCTTCTGCAACTCACTTTGCTGAGGAGGCGATGTGACCTGTCTGCCATTTCCATTCGCGTGCAATTCAGTTGTTAACACACTTAAGGTTTTCCGCTTCTGCAACTCACTTTGCGGAGGAGGCCGGGTGACCTGTCTGCCACTGCCATTCGCCTGCAATTCAGTTATTAACACACATAAGGCATTCCGCTTCCGCAATTCACTTTGTGGAGGAGGCCACACGACCTGTCTGCTAATTAAGTGAACACTGCATCTGAAAACATCGCCAGGCTCTATCCCCAAGATTCTCTCCAGTTCACATAGAGTCAATCCTGCTGCGGTATATCTTATCTTATGGAGCAAAGGGAACATTGTGGCTATTACCTAATTAAGAAAGCAGGACCGCGGCCGTGTTCTTGGTCCTGCTTTCATAATTCGGCAAAGGAACCGGCAGACATTTGACCTCATGACCTCCTGAATTGCGGAACTCATGAAGCCTCGGGCCTGACTAACCCCCTGATCCATATAGCCTGCGATCCTTAGACAATGCCGAACATTTGAAGGCTACACTGTAGATGTTGTCAACCATTCTGCAAAATGTCATGATAGGGACATCAAAACCCACTCTCACTTGCAAATGACATTGTGGCATGCGGAACATGCCATGGGTCTCTGCTAGTCCATGCAAATATACAAATTGATCAAAACCGACTCAGGAAAATGAATCTTGAGCAGAGTTTTCCCAAGACTTTGCAGATACTGCAGCGAACGGAACAAGGCTTTGGAACATTGGCCATGCTCCCATCATCTTTTACTGGCTAACCACCACACAGTCTATGGAAATATGTCCATTTTTTCGGCGGGGGTGTACTCTAATACAACCAATTCAAGCCCACTTTGGAAACAAACACCTTAACCCTTCCTTGAAACCCAAGAGGATTTCTTATGTGTCCCAAATAGTGGCTTTTGCGACGACAACCATTTCTGTCTGTCAGCGAGAGATCTCAGAAAATGGAACCTCTGTCAGAGCTTATCGTCATTGACATTCAGCATCCTCGAAGCCATTTCCGAAATACCCTCGCAGATTTGTGCATTCTTTGAGGCTCCAAATTCCCGGAGAGCCAATTGTAGCATCGCATGTTGCGATCTGGTTGTTATCTACGCAGCATGCTACGTCGCTCCAGTTACATGAATCTCTGTTCTGGTGAGAGCAACCGAAAGCTGAGAGCACTTAATAATAGATAAACATGCTGGAATTCTGGAAAGTTTGCGATATGTGATAAGGGCCAGGATCTCATAGTCGACCAGGCCTTAGGAGTGGGAGTTATGCCTCATGAGTATATCGCATATCCGTTTGGCCATTATCCTCCCGTCCGGGCGTTGCCAAGAAACAGAGTTCCAAAATTTCACGCGTATGTTTCATCCCACCAAATGGTTGGAGCCGAATATTATTGTCAGATGTCCGTTTTCGACAGATCCAACGCTCAGCCAATGGATCCAACACGGGAATCGAGGCTGGGCAATACTATTCGCTGATATGCTGTAAGAGAATAGCTTTATCTAGGGCGTTATAAGGCACCCAAGAATGTGAAATTCACATGAGATGACACTATTTTCTGCCACTCCCCATATCGGCCTATCGTTTAGCGGTAACGGGAACCGCAATCCCTACGCCCGAAGGGGTTTCCATAGAGCCGAAGACTTGATGTAAAACCATCTCTCCGTTTCGTCACCGCTGACGATAAAGCCGTCGTCATATAGCATGTAGTGAATAATACAAGTCAGAAAAGACTAAGGGAGGAACGCTTTGTTTGATATCACATATCCCCGTGCATTTGATGGTCGCAATTAGTGGACTAATTAACTTTCCTTCGGCCACCCGAGGTATCTTGCCATAGAGTCTCCCAGTAGCATCCTCTAGAAACTTTTATCAATACGATCTAATCGCTGCCAGTGTCGCGTCGGTGTCAGCCAGTTAATCGGAAGGTTGACCTGAATCGGGCCTGTGCGGTGGAAAAATAGAGTCAAAATTGTTGTGCTTTGGATGCATTTTGGGTCCAAAAATCCAGTTTCACATTTTTTGAGGAGACCTTTAGCCCCTTTTCCGTATGAATCCCAGTTTGATGATGTTGGGATCCATCCGTGGGATTGTCATCCGCGGTGGGATAGTTCACTAAAATTAGATATGGAAGAAGGGAAGATGAACCGGACAAAGGGGTGGGATAAGCCTATAAGCGAACAGTCCGACTTTATGTTGTAGCTTTCGTAGGTACGAATCGTGAACTGAAAGCCCCTCCTATTGTGCTCAATATGCGGGTTGTTCTAACTATGCTCATCTTTTTCCGATGTGTGTTAAGTCAGGGTAGCTCACGTCCACTCTGTGTCGTGTTGGGCGAAACCGTTGGCGCTTGCGAGCCGGACGACTCGAAGATAGTCACAGAGTGCGATGGTTATTTGATTTCTGCTACGGAAGGACAAACCTGTGCACCAAATGTTTCCCTGCTTCAGAGCTATCCGATCTCACTGGTAGACTACATGTTGTATCATATCGTTTTGTGGGGGTCAGGTCACCACCGATGATGAGGCTCCACTCCATGGAAATCGTGGAATCTGCCTTGCAAATGGAGATCCCCGTTGCAAAGGGGTGATAGATGACTCCGTCCAAAAGCATTGTATTTCATTGCCTGGAGGAGCAGGTATGGCGACTCTCGCAATCACTTGCTGATGTGAACATAGATTTACAATGCTGCACCCCTTTCTAGGTGCTAGTTTTTAGGAAGAATTGGGAAATTACGATTGCAGAAGCGTTCGGACTGAGTTCGAAATTTGAAACATGAGAGAGACGTGAAATTGTTCCCGCTCGAATAATGGCACATTTGCAGGCCAAACTTTTATATCTGAAACAAAGAGAATGTATTGAGCCAGAAACTCAACTTACTGAAGTACGGAAGCTGAGACAGACAGCCTGATGTGTATAGAATCACTATACTATCCGGATTTTTGTTGCCATTTCGCAACGTTAACCATATTGTTTCCTATGCTTCTTATCTGTGGAGATTCCCGCCTGCGCGTGGACGCCTACTAGATACGTCTTCCTTATATACGGCAGCGCTGTATCCTGATCAACACACAATGCAGCACATGAAGCTCTCGCTCGGAAATAGCTCATTTGTGGGCTCCAAATCCCCTCTGGACTGAAACCTGTCACAATATTATCAGACAGTCAGACGGCACTTGACATCTCCGAGACTCCAGCCAGATATCGACAAGCAAAGCACATCGATGTTCGATATCATGCAATTCAACAGAACCACATTCATGATTACAAGATCAATGTCAACTACATTCACACACAACATCAGCCAGCCGATCTCTTCACAAAAGCGCTTGGATCCACAAAGCATCAACGGTTCAGCCAATTGATCGGTCTTTGCAACAGCGATGATGTATCTCAATTTGAGGAGGTTTTGTAGTGAGTATGCTGCGATACAGTCACAGACAGTCTCACATAACCGTATGCATTCATCTCACTTCTGCATTGGTATCTATAAAAGATTTTTCCTACCTCATCTTTTCTTTCTTTTAAACCCTGGGAATGTTGGACGGAATAGCGAAATAGCAGATTGCACACATCATGTATATAAAGCCGGCATTGCGCCCGCTACCACATGAGTCAATTACAGTGAGACGGAAAACTTTGGGTACTTTTTGGAATCAAAAAATTTCTGCCGCCCAAAAATGCAAAAAACAGTTTAAGTACAACCATGCAAGGAATAGAATTGTACACCACGTTCTTGAGTGTTGAAATAATGTATATATAGGCCCCATACATGCCTATGCATCCAGAATTGAGAATAACAAAGAATAGCTGGCTCAATGAGAAACTTTCAGTTTCGGCCCTCAGCGGCT
>Ga0335081_10009360_pt1 | contig 15761 bp, 14 predicted proteins | sample Lox_Sample_35_FD_206713 | JGI IMG/M metagenome (GOLD analysis project Ga0335081, IMG submission 206713) | Soil microbial communities from Loxahatchee National Wildlife Refuge, Florida, United States - Lox_Sample_3.5 | ecosystem: Environmental > Terrestrial > Soil > Wetlands | place: USA... | reverse complement strand
TCCTTGTAGGTCTGTTTGACCAGCGAATAGCTCAGGCCGATCAGGGAATGTTTGGCTAGGATTTTGCTTATTTCCGCGACAAACGACTGCTTCTTTAAAACCTTCCATCCCTTAAATTCGCCGTGCGTGTCTTCTAGGTCTTTCGCATGGAGAATCTTGACGCCGTATCGCTCAAAAACAGGCTCAACTGCGGCTTCAAACGATTTCCATTCATCCTCACGGGCGAGGTAGCCCGCAAGCGTCGTAAGGTGATTTTGCGGGTCTTTGCCGCTATCATCCAAATAGCAAGTCAGCACGAGTATCCACCTGCCACCCAAAAGGCTGGCTGGAATTGACCCATGAAGCCCCAGGGCGCTCATATGCTACACCTAGCGTCTGGGGTCGCCAAGTGTAACGTCGCCTATTTCTAATAATATCGATTCCACGGGCTCGGTTGAATAACGTGCCACAATTAATTGAAATATCTCGTTTATTCATAAAATTGATTTGCCTAAGCATCAGCAAAAACAATGGGTCATGGCCAATTGCTCTCAATCTGCTTTAAGCGCTTTGGATGGTCATGCGGTCATAAGCCGGCTCGACGTGCGGCGGCAGGTGCTTGCGCAACGCCTCGTAATCGAGGTCGCTGTGCAGATTGGTCAGGATGGCGCGCTTGGGCTTGATGCGGGCGATCCAGGCCAAGGCCTCCTCGAGGTTCAGGTGGCTGGGATGCGGCTTATGGCGCAGCGCGTCCACGATCCAGACCTCGAGCCCGGCCAGCGCCGCGACGCTTTCCGGCGGCAGGCTCTTGATGTCGGCGGAATAGGCCACATTGCCGATGCGGAAGCCGAGCGAGGGGATGTCGCCGTGCTCCTGCAGCACCGGAAGGGCGCCGATTGGGCCGCCCTGCCCCTCGATGGTGATGTGGTGACCCGGCACCAGCCGGTGCTCCTGGGCCATGGGCGGGTATTCGCTGCCGGGCGGCGTCATGAAGCAGTAGCCGAAGCGGGCGTGCATGGCGCGCGAGGTGGGCTCGTCCATGTAGACGGCGACGCGGTGGCGCCGCTTCACAAACAGCGGCCGCAAATCGTCGATGCCGTGGGTGTGGTCGGCGTGCTCATGGGTGATCAGCACGCCGTCGAGCCAGTCGACCTCGGCATCGAGCAGCTGCAGGCGCAGGTCGGGCGAGCAGTCGATCAAAGCGCGCGTGACCTTGCCGTGCCCCTGCGCGCGCTCAACCAATAATGAGCAGCGCCGCCTTCGGTTCTTCGGATTGTTCGGATCGCATTCACCCCAGCCCAGCGCGACGCGCGGCACGCCCATCGACGAGCCGCAGCCGAGAATGGTGAAGGTCAGGCTCATGCGGCGTTGGCCAATGTCCGCGGCACTTTATTGAACAGCCGGAAGAAGTTTTCCGTGGTTGCCCGCGCGATCTCGTCGGCGGAAACGCCGCGCGCCTCGGCCAGCACGCGCGCGGTTTCGACCACGTAAGCAGGCTCGTTGCGTTTGCCCCGGTAGGGCCCCGGCGCCAAATAGGGCGCGTCGGTCTCCACCAGAATGCGCTCGGCCGGCAGCGCCGCGGCGATCTCGCGCAAGGCGGTGGAATTCTTGAAAGTCAGGATGCCGGTGAACGAGATATGGAGCCCCAGATCGATGGCTTTCATCGCCAGTGCGCGGCCGCCGGTGAAGCAATGCAGCACGGCCGGGAAGGCGCCCTTCGCTGTTTCTTCGGCCAGCGTCTTCGCCATATCTTCATCGCAATCGCGCGAATGGATCACCAGCGGCAGGCGCGTCTCGCGCGCGGCGGCGATGTGCTCGCGGAAGCTTTTCGCCTGCAAATCGCGCGGGCTTTTGTCGTAGTGATAATCGAGGCCGGCTTCGCCGATGGCGACGATTTTCGGATGTTGCGACAGTGCAATCAGCTTCGCCGCATCGATATCGGTTTCCTCCTGCGCGCTGTGCGGATGCGTGCCGACCGAGCAGAAGACATCGGTAAATTTCTCGGCGATGGCCAGCACCTGGGCGTGCTTCTTGACGCGTGTCGAGATGGTGACGATGCGGCCGATGCCGGCGGCGCGCGCCCGCGCAACGACCGCGTCGAGCTCCGACGCAAAATCCGGAAAATCCAGATGGCAATGGCTGTCGACAAGCATTTAGCTGGCGGCCTCGGGTTCCACGTAGCGGGGAAAAACCGGTTTGGGCGGCGGCAGTGTCGCGCCCGCTGTGATGCGACGGCTCAATGCATCGAACAATCGCTCGCCTGCCCGAATGGCCAGTTGATCGAGCATGTTCGCGGCCGACGACGGCATGAACGGTTGTACTAAGATGCCCACTTGCCGAAGGACCTCGGCGGTCACGTAAAGAATTGTTCCTTGTCGCTTGGGGTCGGTCTTGGCCTTGGCCCACGGCTCTTCGGAGGCGAAATAGCGGTTGGCGTCGGCCACCACGGCCCAGATGCAATTGAGCACTTGGTGCAATTGCTGCGTCTTCATGTGCTCGCGGGCGGTGACGATCATGCCGTCGGCCGCCGCCAATATCGTCTTGTCGGTGGCGGTATATTCTCCCGGCTCCGGCAGCGTGCCGCCGAACGCCTTGCCGACCATCGACAGCGAGCGCTGCGCCAGATTGCCGAGATCGTTCGACAGATCGGCATTGATGCGGTTGACGATCGCCTCGTGGCTGTAATTGCCGTCCTGACCGAACGGCACCTCGCGCAAAAAGAAATAGCGCAGCTGATCGACACCATAGGCATCGGCGAGCGCGAACGGATCGATCACATTGCCGACCGACTTCGACATCTTCTCACCGCGGTTGAACAGAAAGCCGTGCGAGAAAATGCGTTGCGGCACCGCGACGCCGGCCGACATCAAAAAAGCCGGCCAATAGACCGCGTGGAAGCGTACGATGTCCTTGCCGATGACATGCAAAGCCGCCGGCCAGTAGCGCTTGAACATTTCGTTGTCGGTGTTGGGGAAGCCGACGCCGGTGATGTAGTTGGTCAGCGCGTCGACCCACACATACATAATGTGCTTGTCGTTGCCGGGCACTTTCACGCCCCAGTCGAACGTCGTGCGCGAGATCGACAGATCTTGCAGGCCGCCGCGCACGAAGCTGGCGACCTCGTTCAGCCGCTCCTTCGGCAGCACGTAGTTCGGCCGCTCGTAGAGCGCGAGCAGCTTGTCCTGATAGGCCGAGAGGCGGAAGAAATAACTCTCCTCCTCGACCCATTCGACCGGCGTGCCGGTCTTGCTCGACACGCGCACCTTCTGCTCGTTGAGATGCGTTTCGTCCTCGGCGTAATAGGCCTCGTCGCGCACCGAGTACCAACCGGCATATTTGTCGAGGTAGATGTCGCCGTTCTTCTCCATCCGCTCCCAGATGGCCTTCGAGGCGCGATGGTGGCGCTCCTCGGTGGTGTGGATGAAGTCGTCGTTCGAACATTCCAGCCGCGCGACCATCTTCTCGAACAGCGGCACGTTGCGGTCGCGCAATTGCCGCGCGGTCAGCCCTAGCTTGGCCGCGGTCTGCTGCATCTTCTGGCCGTGCTCGTCGGTGCCGGTGAGGAAATAGACGTCGTAGCCGTCGAGCCGCATGAAGCGCGCGATGGCGTCGGTCGCGATCGCCTCGTAGGCGTGGCCGATGTGCGGCGGACCGTTCGGGTAGGAAATCGCGGTGGTAATGTAAAAAGGCTGCTTACCGGGCATTTTCCGAAATTTGACCACGTTATGAGAGTTGAGGCGTTAGGTATCAACCAAGACTGTCCCCGGCAAGGCTGTGGCGGCCATTATCGATAGTAGGCGCCACGCCGATGTAATAAAAACAATCTGCCATGCCTCCTTTGTCGCTTTCCCCCTACGACCTCGCCGCGCGGCTGGCGCTGGCGATCGGGCTAGCCCTCTTCCTCGGGTTTACGTTCGAGGAAGTCTACAAGAGCGAGCAGCGGTCGGTCCCCGGCGGCATCCGTAGTTTTCCGATGCTGGCGATGGCGGGCGCCATGCTCATGCTGATCGAGCCATCTTATGCGCTGGGCGTCGTCGCCGGACTGCCCGTTCTGGCGCTATGGCTCTACGCCTATATGCGCGCCGTGCCGCCGTCGCCGACCGCGTCGAGCATGATGATCCCGGCCTCCAATTTGCTCGCTTATGTGATCGGGCCGGTCGCGCTGGCGCAGCCGCCCTGGGTCGCGGTCGCGGTCACCGTGGCGGCCGTCTTGCTGCTCTCGGCGCGCGAGCAGCTGCACCGGTTGATCCAGATCGTGCCGCGCGAAGAGCTACTTACCGCCGGCAAATTCCTCATTTTGATCGGCATCGTGCTGCCGCTGGTGCCGCGTCAGCCGGTGACGACGCTCACGCCGCTCACGCCATATGGGCTGTGGCTCGCCGTGGTCGCGGTCTGCACGCTGTCTTATGCGAGCTATCTGCTGCAACGCTATTTGCCGGCACGTAACATCGCGCTGCTGCCGGCGCTGCTGGGCGGGGCCTATTCTTCGACAGCCACCACGGTGGTGCTCGCCAAGCGCCTGCATGAGAGCGCGCACGCGCGCGTCGATATTTCGGCCGGCATCGTGGCGGCAACCGCGGTGATGTATCTGCGGCTCGGTATCGTCATCGCAATTTTCGATGTGCGATTTGCACTCACGCTGGCGCCCGCGCTCATCGCGCTCGCCGCCGTCGCCGGCGGCCTAGCCGCTTATGAGTGGCGTGGCGCGACGAAGCGGCGCAGAGCGAGCCTGGCCATGGCCCCGCGCAACCCGCTGCAGCTTTCGACCGCGCTGGTGTTTGCCATTCTACTGGTGGCGATCTCGGTCATCACCGCCTGGGTGCGCGCCACCTTCGGCAGCAGCGGACTTCTGACGCTATCGGCGGTCGTCGGTTTGACAGACATCGACCCCTTTGTTCTGAACATCGCGCAGGGCGGTCTTGCGCACACCTCGGTCGCAGTGCTGTGCGCAGCCGTGCTGATTGCCGCGGCATCCAACAATCTGGCCAAGGCGGCCTATGCCGTAAGCTTCGGCGGTGTCGCGGCGCGCCGGCCGGCCGTGCTGCTGTTGCTGCTCGCGTCGCTCGGCGTCGCCACCACCGCGATTTACCTCGTCGCCTAAGCGCGCGCGTTAGTTGGCACCTTTAAACGTTCCGGGCTTTAGCTCTTTGAGTCGATAGTCGCCATCGGGAGCGAACTCGCCAGTCGCTTGGCCGGAAAATTCGACAAAATACGGCCAGATCGGTTTGCCATTGTCGTCCAATTGCGGATGGCCGTCGGCCGTCTGCTTGGCGAAGGCGCCGAGCGCGCGCGCGAGTTCCGGCGATTTGGCTTGAAACAGCGTGTGCTTGGTCAACATGAACTGCGTGGCGGACAGCCACGAGAGCTCCGTCTCATTGGCAACCAGCCGGTAATTCTCGTCCTTGGCCGCGTTAAGCTTTTTGTTGACGGCCTGGAGCAATGTCGGCCCGCCTCGTGAACGCGCCCGATCCAGGCCGATCTCATAAAGCTGCATCGTCAAGTCGTGACGGTCGGTTCGGAATATGATCGCGACGTGACCGGAGTCGGGCGACCAGCGCGCGTGAAACGCCGTCGGACCGGAATCGAAAATTGCATTCGAATCGATCGAGTCGAGCGGTGCGATTACTCTATGCGCCGGCTCCGCCATCAAATAGAGATGGAAATTGTCCTCGCCCATGTCGCCTTCGCCGTGCGCAGCGATCGATAATTTGTTGCTAGGCGCTTGACCTTGGTCGACGATGACGTACTCGCCGGGTTTGTATTCATAGACTGCGGTCGCCAGCGCCGGCGCTGCGGCGCCCGATAGCAATGCCGCAACGGCCAGCGCTGCCTTCATCTGTCGTAACCCGCCGCCTATTTCCCACATAGCTTGTCGAGCGATTGCAAGGTTTCGGCGATGGCCTGCCCGTCCTTGGAATTTTCGTCCACGCTTTGCAGCCCGTTCATCAGCGTGTCCCATTCGGGACCTAGCTTGCCGGCGAGTTCGTCGGCCTTCTGCGCGAGCGCATCGGCGGTCTTGTCGTCGTGCTTCTGCTGGGCCTGCTCGATCTGGTCGCCGATCTTGGTCATGTCGCAATAGGCTTGCGTCTTCGCCTTGTCGTCCCGGATCATTTTGACGACGCGTTGCGCGTCGGCATTGGTCGCTTTCGGGGCATTGCTCGGTTGTTGCGCCTGCGCGCAAAACGGCAAGCCCGCAACGACTGCAATCGCAGCAACGAGTTTCAGTTTCATGGAGGCCCCCTAGGATTTACAGAATCGCATCCGTCGAAGATGCTATGAATTACGCGCAATAACTATGTCGCGAAAGTGGCATCGCCTCCGCGGCGCGGATATTCTAAAGCGCTTTAGCTGGAATTTACGCGAGCGCGACCGCCTCGACTTCGACCTTGAAGCCGTAATGCAACTGCGGAACCGGCACGACGCATCGCGCCGGACGCGCCGAGCCCGCCCATTCGGCATAGAGCTTGTTGAAAGTGGGCCACGAACCGATGTCGGTGACATAGACGCGCACCTGCACCAGCCGGCCGACCGCGCTGCCAGCGGCAGTCAGTGCACTTGCCACATTGTCGAGCACTTGCCGTGCCTGCTGCTCGAACGGCGCCTCGTTGAGCTTGCGGCCGTCCGGCGCGATCGGCAATTGCCCGGAGACGAACACGAAGCCGCCGGCCGCGACTACGTGGCTGTAATGTCCGCCCGGCGCCGCCATGCTGTCGGGATTGATTTGCACGAGCTCGGCCACGCGCCTCTAGCTCCGCGCCGCTTCGGCAAGCGCGCCGAACACAGCGAAGGCAAAGGGCTTGCGCTCGAGATTGTAAGCCTCGACTTCGCGCGCGGCACGGTTGACCTTCTCCCAGGTCTCGGCCACGCGCGCCATTTGCGGCTTGCTCTGGGCAACGCCGTTGAGTTGCACCGACAGCCAGCCATTGACCATGTCCATGAAGGTCTCAAGCGCCCGCGGATCGCTTGAACCGAGCGCGTCGCCGAGGGCATGCAGCGCGCGCGGATCCGGTTCAGGTAGCTGCGCGATGAGGTCAAGCACGCGCTGGCGCAGCGTCTGCGCGTCTTCGTCGAGCAGCGCGAGCGCGCGGGCAACGCTGCCATCGGCGGCGCGCGCGCCATTTACAATTTCTGCGTCGTCCGCCTCGCGTCCGGTCGCAGCGGCCGCCGCGCGCGCAACATCGGAGTCATCGAGCGGACGCAGCAGCAGACGGCGACAGCGCGAACGGATGGTCGGCAATACGCGACCGGGCGCGTCGCTCACCAGCAGCAGCAGCGCGCGTTCGGGCGGCTCCTCCAGCACCTTGAGCAGCGCATTGGCGCCTTCGCGCTGCAGGTCATCGACGCTGTCGACGATGGCGATGCGCCAGCCGCCCTCGCCCGCGGTCGAGCCGAAAAACGACACGCTGCGCCGCACGTCCTCGACGCGAATGACGGTATAGAGCTTGCCAGTCTGCTCGTTGATGACGCGTTCGAGCACGAGGAGATCGCCCTGCGCCTGGGCTGCGATGCGGCGGGCAACCGCATGGCCGGAATCGACGGCAAGCGACGTCGCTTTCTGCACTTCGGCCGCGCTCGGATCTGGATGCGCCAGCACGAAGCGCGCAAAGCGATAGGCCAGCGTCGCCTTGCCGATGCCGGGCGGCCCGCCGATCAGCCAGGCATGGGGAACGCGGCCGCTCTTGTAGCTAATAAGTAATGCTTGCTCGGTGTCGGCGTGCCCGAACAGCGCCGTGGTCTCGCGCGGCAGTTTCACCTCGCGCTCGTCGTCACTCACGGCGTCGCGCTTTCCGCAACAAGCGCGCGTTCGGGATGCAGGCGTTCGCTCACCGCCGTCCAGATGCGCTCGGCGACGATATCGCGCGGCGGCCGCCCGTCGATCACGACGATGCGCCGCGGCTCTTCATGCGCGAGCGCTCGATAGGCGCGGCGCAAATCCTCGTGGAACTCGAGCGTTTCCGCCTCGAAACGGTCGGCGGTGCCGCCGGCGCGCCGGCGCGTCGCGCGCGCCAGGCCGACATTGGCGGGCACGTCGAGCACAAAAGTGAGATCCGGCATGGCGGCGCCGACGGTGACGCGCTCCAGCCCGCGGATCAGCTTCTGGTCCACTTTGCCGAGCGCGCCCTGATAGACGCGCGTCGAATCGATGAAGCGGTCGCACACCACCCATTTGCCCTCGAGCAGTGCCGGCCGGATGACTTGCCGCACGTGATCGTCGCGCGCCGCGGCAAACAAAATAGTTTCGGTCTCCGCGCCGAGCGGCTTGGCCGCGCCGGAGAGAAGAATATGGCGGATGATCTCGGCGCCCGGTGAGCCGCCCGGCTCGCGCGTGAGCACGACCTCGATGCCGAGCGTTTTGAGCTTCTCGACGACGCGTCTGGCGTGCGTGGATTTGCCACTGCCCTCGCCGCCTTCGAAGGTGATGAAACGTCCGCGCATTGCGTTACCGGGTCACCACGCGCTCGGCGCCTGCGCGGAACAGTCCAATCATGGATTCGGTGACGGCGTCGAAAGCGCGCTGCGTGAGGCCGCCTTTCCCGACGCTGTCGGCGGCATGCAGCGGCGTTTCCAGCACCACGTTCTCGCCGCGCCACACCTTGAGCGCGCCGACCGGCGTTCCTTCTTTCACCGGCGCCGGCACCGGCCCCTGATAGACGATACGTGCGGTCAGGTGTTCGCCGCCGGCCTTCGGCACCATGATCTTGACCTCGCCGATGTCGGCCTTGAGCGGCACCGAGCCGGTCGCGCCGCCATAGACCTTGGCCGAGCCCAGCGTCTCGCCGTCGGCGAACAGCGAGCGCTCCTCGAAATTGCGGAAGCCCCATTCCAAAAGTTTCTTGGCCTCGCGCCCGCGGTCGTTAGCGGTCTTCTCGCCATTGACCACGACGATCAGCCGCAAGCCATTCTCCACCGCCGAGCCGACCAGACCGTAGCCTGCTTCTTTGGTGAAGCCGGTCTTCAGCCCGTCGGCGCCGGCATAGGAGCCGAGCAGCGGATTGCGGTTCGGCTGATGGATCTTGTTCCAGGTGAAATCCGGTTGCCCGAAGATCGGATAATATTCGGGATAATCGAGAACGATCCGGCGTGCGAGCATTGCAAGCTCGTGCGTGGTCACCTGCTCGCCCGGATCGGGCAAACCGTTCGAATTGGTGAATGTCGATTTGGAAAGGCCGATCTCGCGCGCCCGTTTGGTAAGCTCATCGGCGAATTCATTTTCGCTGCCGGCGATCCCCTCGGCGAGGATAATGGCGCCGTCGTTCGCCGACTGGATGAGCATGCCGTGAATGAGCGCGTCGACCGGCACCTTGCTGTGCAGCGCGGCGAACATCGTCGAGCTGTGCGACGGCGCGCCGCCCGTGCGCCACGCATGTTCGCTCACTTCGTATTCGTCGGTGAGCTGGATCTTGCCGATCTTGAGCAGGTGGAAGACGTATTCCGCCGTCATCAATTTGCCGAGGCTCGCCGGATAGATCAGCTTGTCGGCGTCTTTCTCATAGAGCACGCTGCCGCTTTTCGCTTCGATCAGGATGGCGTGTGGCGCGGCCAGCCCGAGTTCGTCCTTCTTGGCCTCTGGTTTTTTCTGCGCCTGCGCGGCTGCAGGCTTTGGCGCCGGCTTTTTTTCAGCAGGCACAGCCGACGTGGCCAGCGCAGCCAGTACTGCACCAGCCATCACCACCGACAGAACTCGAAAACGCCGGCCAGCCATAACAACGCTTTCTGCCTGCCGCACGCCAAACGCGCGGGCGTTGAACCTCGAACAGCAGCGGTTTGGCGGAGATTTGCGGCTCAGTAAAGGCCGCGGCCGCTCATGAAGCCCGCCGGGCCATCATAGCGCACCGGGGCATAGGCGGAAACTGGCGACGGCATGGGCTGCGGCCGGGTGGCGGCTGCAAGTTCGACGGTCGGTGCGGCCGCCCGCGCCGCTTGTGGTTGCGCCGCGCCCTCACCCATCGCATAAGGCCGCTCGGGCGGCGTCGGGGGCCTGCGCATGGGCGCCATCGGACGCGGATCGAAGTACGTCGGAGTGTAGGCGTCGGCTGAGGCCAGCTTCACTTGCGAGACCGGCCCGGTGTCGCGGTCGCGCAAGGTGGCGGCAAGCTTGCGGTCATCCGAGCCGGCGAGCGGCGCGCGGCCGATATACTCGACCTTCACTTGGGTTACGCCCTTGCCATAAAAGCCCAGCATCTTCGCAGTCTGCGCCGACACGTCCATGACGCGGTCGGCGACATAGGGCCCGCGATCGTTGACGCGCACCACGATCGATTTGTGGTTCGAAAGATTGGTCACGCGCGCATAAGACGGCAACGGCAGCGTCGGCGACGCTGCCGTGATCGAATTCATGTCGTAGATTTCGCCGTTGGCGGTGTAGCGGCCATGGAAATCGTCGCCGTACCAGGAGGCAAGGCCGATCGCGCTATAACTGTTATCCTCGGACGGCGTATAGACACGGCCGGCGACGGTATAGGGTTTGCCGACGCGATAGACGCCGCCGCCCTTCGGCACCGGCACGCCCGGCTCGACCACGCGCGCGCTGGAGGCGACGCCGTAACGAGGATCGACCCGCCCGGCCATGTTGCTCGAGCAGTTGGCGAGCATCAAGCCACCTGCAATCAGGGCCAAAATGCCCGCAATGCGGCGCAAAGCGCAGATGCCCCCGACTCCGCCCATGCCCCTCTCGATCCCCTTCGATGAGAAATCTCAGAATACCGCGTTAGGCCCCTGCCGGGAACCGCCGCCGCGCGGGCGTGGTAAACATTTGGTTCCCATGGGACTTTGGCGTTTCCGGGGCAATCCCGTGGCTGCCACAATTACAGCCCGCCGTCGCCAATGATGCTGTAGGGCGCCCAGAACAGCGGATGCGCATAGGAAAACAGCATCGTCCCTTTCTGGTCGGTAAAGCCCTTGTCGTCGAGCAGCGCCATCATGGATTGGCGCAAGGCCTCGCTGCGCGACAATTGCGGGTTCGCCATCTGTCGACGGAATAGCTCGCTGGTGATTTCACGCGCCGATTGCGAGTCGACCGACCAGTTGGTCACCAAGAGCGCCCGCGCGCCGGCGTAGAAAAACGCCTGGCCGAGGCCGGAGGCCGCTTCCGCGCCCGCCCCCGCCGCGGCGCCGGTATTACACGCCGAGAGTACGACCCAATCGGCGTCGAGCTTGAGGGACACGATCTCTTCCATGGTCAGCAAGCCGTCGCCCTTGATGCCTGCGACGTCGGGCGCGGTGAGCGCCAGCGCCGGTTGCGTGAGACCGTTGAGCTCACCTGCCGCCAAACCGTGGGTCGCAAACACGATGATCTTGTAGTGCGACAGATCGGCCGCCTTGACCGTGTCTTCGTTGGCCTTGACGCCGAGCACCGATGCTTTCGATGGATCCTCGCCCAGCGCGCGCGCGATCGACTTCAGCTCTTCCGCGGTGTCGGGCAAGGCGGGCAATTGCGCGAGCTCGGCGCTGTCGACGTTCTCGAGCTTCGGACTTGATCGCCGCTGCAGTGGCAGGCCGCGCGTCGCCATTGCGACTTGGATGGGCGCATTGGCGCTCTCTTGCTCGGCCTTGGCCTGCTGCTGGCTGAATATGGGATCGCCGAAGCCAATCATGCGCTCGCGATTGGGCGAGCCCGGTGGCATTTGTCGCAATGTGCGCAGCGCCGCGGCCGAGGGCACCATGCTCACCGCATGCGTGCGCGCAAGCCACGCCACATTGCGATAGCCGGCAAACAACGGCCCATTGCCGTCTTCGACTTTCGCCGGCGCGGTCGGCAGCAGCGCCAGCGGCAGCAGGCCGAGCGCGCCGTTGGTGACCACGACCAGGCTCTTGGCCGATTTCCAGCCGGCCTCGACCGGCTTGAGCAGCTGCTCATACAGCCCATAGGCGAGATCGACATCGAACGGCGGGATCTCGGCGATGGTCGCGGCTTGCGGCTCCAGCGCCTCGCGCAACTTGCGGATCTTGTCTTCCAGGTCGCCGGCGCTGGCGTGGATGGCGGCAAAGGCCACCTTGCCGTCCTTCGGGACGGCCCACACGAAGCCGATGTTGCGGCCGAAATAAAACGACAGCAGTGCCTCGCCGGGCTTGAGCACCGCCTTGATCTGCTCGACCGAGGGCGGTTTCGGATCGATCAGCTCGGCGTAACGCGGAAAGCGCTTTGCGATGTCGCCGCGTTCCTTGTTGCGCTCCCGACGCAGCTTGCCGATCGAGGCTTGTAGCGCCTTGACGGTAGTCTCGTCGCGCTGGCCCGACGGCAGCGCCAGCACGTTGTTGAGCGTGCCGAGTTCGGCGCTCACCCGCTTGGTAAGGTCCTGCTCCTCGCGCACCAGCCCGGCCAGCGCCGGATCGTCAGTGCCCATGCGCGCGCTCGACGCATTGAGTGCCTGCTGCACCGACTGGCCGCGAATAGCGTCGGCCAGGGCGAAGGATTCCAGCGCGGCGTATTCGCTATCGCCGCTGCGGTTGCGATCGAGCAGCGTGATATAGGCTTCGACAATATTGCGCATGCGGTCGCTGCGCGCCGCGACCAGAGTGGCGCTGTCTCTGTCCGAATTCTCGCGCGCATCCGCGAGCAAGACCGGAATCGCGGTGCGGAACTCGCGCGAAGCGTCGAGATCGCGTTTGGCCCTCATATAGCCAATGCCGAGAACGCCGTGCGCTACGGCGGTATCGTAGCCCCCCTCGCCGAAGCGCGCGATGTTGCGTTTGAGCAGCTTCTCCGCCAGCTCGATGCCGCGCCTCGTTTCTCCGGCCGCATAGAGTGCGTAAATGCGCGAACCATCGAGATCAAACACTTCCCGTCGCTGTGGATCCCAATTCGCCATCGCCTTGTCGATCTCGGCGTAAATGACGATCGCTTGCCTGCGCTTGTGCTGTAGATTGAGAATGTTGGCGAGCCGCGACAGATAAGTCACGGTCGATTGCGAGTCTGGCGCGACGCCCAGCGTATTGTTGATCTCGATCGCCACGCGAATGAGTTGCTCGGCCTCCTTGTAGCGGCCTTGCTCCAAAATCGCGGAGGAAAGACCCATCACGAACCGCGGCGTTGCGGTGTGATATTTTCCGGTGTCCTTCAAACGCGCGAGCAGCGCGCGGCGCACGTCGGCCTCGGCTTGCATGAGCTTGCCTTGCCTTGCCTCCATGCGCGCCTGCTGGATCACGAGCAAATCACACGCTTGCTCAAGTTGCCATCTGGGAGGCGGATTGGATGCCGTCTTCAAAATGCCCGCGATTGACGCGCGTTTGCGCAATTCGGCAAGGCGGTAGGATTTTTCGGCCTCGGCATATTGGCCGCGCGCTTCAAATAGAATTGCGCGCGTATATTCAACATCGGCCTCCCAAGATTGCCCTCGCCCTGCGTAGCCCTGGCGCCAGCCAGGCAGGCCGCTGGTGCGCGCTTCGCGGATCAGCGCGAGACTGCGATTTAGATAGTTGTCGGCCTGTGTGAGCTCGCCCATCTGGACGAGGATGGCGACGATATTGAGGGCTCCATTGAACAGATAACCTCTGGCGCCGTTCGCGCTCGTGTCGCTAAGCTGCTGGTCGAATATCGCTAACGCCTTCCTAGGGTTGCCGGCGGCCGAATATTGCAGACCGGCAAATTGCTCTATGCGCCCCAGCGCATTGGCATCGACGGCGCCGCGCCCGTTCTCCAGCGCCTTATTGGCATCGTCGGTCGCTTCGCTTAGCCGTCCAAGCGCTGCGCGCGCGGTGCCGCGGTTGTAATAGAAGTGCGCGAGTTCCGCGCGCGACGCGCGACCGGGGACGGCGGCGTCGGCTTCCGCTTTCAATGCCGCGATCTTGGCGGGGTCCGGCTTTTCGCTGTCGAGGATTGCGGTGATGTCGGTGATCGTGCGCGGCGGGGCGACGAACTGCGCCGGCAGAGCCTCGGCCTGCTTCTCGATGTCCGCGCTCGGACCTTGTTCGGTCGGCACCGCCACAGGGACATTGGCGCGTCCGTTGGCGGCATTGAGCGCCTTCAACACGCACGCACGGACTATGGGGGAGGCTTTGGCCCTACATCCTTCTCGGTCGCCATTGCCGCCGTGCATGCACTGCTGGACGAAGGGCCTACCGACGGAGGACCGGCAATCTTCGCGTGCCTGCTCCAAGCTCAAGGCCAGCGCGTCCCGCCCGCCGGCCGATATCAGCACCAGCGCCAGTCCCGCAAGCCAAATGCGCCCCGGCTTGGCCATAGCGGTTCTCCGTTTGGGCGTGTCGGGTGGCATGGTAATGATATTCGCGATTTGCGGGAAGCGCCGCGGATAGCTGTTCGCAACCGCTTTTGGGGCTGCTAAAATAGGCTATATTCGCAGGCGCTTACCGATCGCGACGGACCGGGTTATTGGCATGAAGTCATCGGTCTTTGGCTGCTGTTTGCTGGCGCTCGTTGCGTGCGCTCAAGTCGCCAACGCAGGGGAAGTTCTCATCAAGCCCGAAGAGGCTGCCCTGCCCTCGCCGCCCACGACGGCGAGCGTCGCACTGACGACTCGCGGCATCACACGCAAGCCCAACGTGATCCTGACGTCGCCGGAAGCGAGCGTAAGTTCTCCGTTCAATCTGCAATTAAAATTCGAAGCGCATGGCGGCAGCAAGATCAAGCCGAATACCTTTCACCTGATCTATTTGAAGAGCCCCAATGTGGATCTGACCGCGCGGGTGAAGCCTTACGTGACCGCCGACGGCGTCAAAATGGACGGCGCCGAGGCGCCGCCTGGGACGCACTTGATCAAAGCATTGATCTCCGACAGCGAGAACCGCGAAGGCTCGGCCGTCTTCGTCCTTAACGTGCTCAAATAGCGTTTAGCGATGCGCTGTCCATATTGCGCGGAGGACATTTCGGACGAGGCGATCGTTTGCCCCTATTGCCGGCACGATCTCGCCCCATCCAAACATTTGATCGACGAAACCAAGGCACTGCGCGAGGAGGTTGAATCGCTGCGGGCCGAACTTAAAACGATGCGCGCTAAAAGCGACCGTGCGCTGGCCGATGCGCAAGCGATGGCGCGCCGCATGCGCTCGTCCTGGCAGCTCATCGTGGACGAAGGGGTGCGCTACGCGCTTGTCCCAATCCTGCTATTACTAATCGCGCATTTTCTCATCGTCATCGTTTGGGACAAGCCGACCGTCTATCTACGTATTGTCTCCATCCTCATTCCGATGGCGTCCGGCTTCGCGCTCGCCCGACGCGACCAGCCAGGCTTGGCTTTTATCTCAGTTGTCGGCGCGGCGGTTTCCGTTCTGGCGATCTACGGCATGTCGCTTGTAGTGGCGCTGCACGATCAGGTGTCGGTGCTGCCGTCAAACGCACAGGAATGGACTGAGGACCTGCAATATTTTATCAGCATCGCGCTCGCGTTCGTGACCGGCGGGCTCCTGGCGAACCTCATGCGCGGCACCACGCAGCTTGTCGCTGCGCCGCACGGAACGGTGCAATGGGTCGCCAAGGTCGCGCCCATGCTGTCATCGAAGCGCAATCTGCCGAAAGGCAAGCACGCGAAAACGATCAAGATGATCGAACGGGCGCTCGGCATTCAGCAGGTGGTAACGGGCGTGGTGGCAGCGGCAATGACGGCGGCCTCGATCTATACCGGCGTGATGAGCGTGCTGCACTAGCGCGCTTGCCGCCCGCGGCTCATGGTGCCATTGAAGCGGATCACGGAAGGGTGGCCGAGCGGTTTAAGGCACCGGTCTTGAAATTCGACGGCCGCCCTCTCTCCCCGTACCAGCTGGGCCCTTAAGATCTTAGATTATCTAGTTTTTTCGCGAATGGCGTCGTTCGCTGTTCGTTTCAATCA